>ENA-OQEN01000044-OQEN01000044.1-human-gut-metagenome-genome-assembly--contig:-NODE-44-length-42996-cov-6.822226_pt1 | contig 42996 bp, 61 predicted proteins | sample MGYA00242791_ERZ504627 | MGnify/ENA primary metagenome ERZ504627 (study PRJEB26092, sample SAMD00036316) | human gut metagenome | host: Homo sapiens | study: EMG produced TPA metagenomics assembly of... | reverse complement strand
AATAAAATTTCGTCCTTTTTATGGTGACAGAACTAAGAAAATATGGTATAATCTAACAAAATATTTCGATAATATTATCAGTTATGACGAAAATTTATTTTGCCGTAACGCTAATATAAAGCAAAATTCGGAGATAATCTATGTTTGAACAGTCAATCAGCGTCGACAGAATGGAGCAGGCGGTCAGCCTGTTCGGCAGTTTCGACGAAAACATTAAAATGATAGAAAAAGAGTTCGATGTCGCGTCGTCAGCCGCGGCTCGGAGATAAAAGTCACGGGCGAGGCGGAGAACGTCTCAAAGGGCGTGCGCGCAATAAATGGGCTTTTGATGCTCATCAACCGAGGCGAGGCGCTCAGCGACCAGAATGTCCGCTATGTCATCTCGCTCGTCAACGAGGGTAACGAGGATCAGCTTCCGCAGATGACTGCGGACTGCATCTGCATCACTTCAAAGGGCAGACCGGTCAAGCGAAAACGCTCGGTCAGAAGAAATATATCGAAGCCATCCGCAAAAACACGGTCACCCTCGGCGTCGGACCCGCCGGCACCGGCAAAACTTATCTCGCGGTCGCCATGGCGGTGACGGCTTTTCGAGCAAAGGAAGTCAACCGCATAATTCTTACCCGCCCCGCAGTTGAAGCGGGCGAGAAGCTCGGATTCCTGCCCGGCGATCTTCAGCAGAAGGTCGACCCCTATCTGCGCCCGCTCTACGACGCGCTGTTCGATATGCTCGGCGCGGAGAGCTTCCAAAAGCAGCTCGAGCGCGGAAATATAGAAGTCGCGCCCCTCGCATATATGCGCGGACGCACGCTTGACGACAGCTTCATTATCCTCGACGAGGCGCAGAACACCTCGGTCGAGCAGATGAAGATGTTCCTGACCCGTCTCGGCTTCAACTCGAAGATGGTCGTCACGGGCGATATCACCCAGATCGACCTGCCCGACGGCAGGCGAAGCGGTCTCGTCGACGCGGTGAAGATTCTCAAAGATGTCGACGATATTCAAATTGTCAGGTTCAACGAGCGCGATGTGGTCAGACACAAGCTCGTTCAGGATATAATCAAAGCCTACGAAAAACACGAGGATGTGAAAAAAAGAAAATGAGAGGCAAAGTTAAGGTAATTATCACAAACGACCAGCATGAGGTCAAAATACCGACAGGAGTAAGAATGCTCGTGCGCCGCGCATGCACCGCGGTTCTGACACTCGAGAAATTTAACGATCCTGCCGAGATAAGCGTCCGCTTTGTGGACGACGAGGAGATACACAGACTCAACCGCGAATACCGCAACGTGGACAGGAGCACCGACGTGCTCTCGTTCCCCCTTGGCGAAAACGGAGTGTATGACACAAATCTTGACACGGGCGCAAAGATGCTCGGCGACATAGTCATTTCTATCCCCCACGCAGTCAGCCAGGCCGAGCGTTTCGGCCACACGCTCCAGCGCGAGATAGCATTCCTTACCGTACATTCGATGCTCCACCTGCTCGGCTATGACCACGAAAAAGGCGGAATCGAGAGCGTGCGTATGCGCGAAAAGGAGGAGACCGTCTTGACTCAGCTCGGTCTGCCCAGAAGCGGAAGCTACTATATGGGTGACGAATAAATGAAAGGTCTGCTCAAGAGCTTTGTCTATGCGGGGTCGGGCATCATCACCTGCATCAGGCAGGAGAGAAATATGCGCGTGCACCTTGTGTGCATGATATATATGTATTCATATCTCCTGATCTATGACTTCTTCGAGGTCTCGCGCACCCAGTTTGCGATAATTTTTATCGCGAACGCGATAGTTGTCATGGGCGAGCTGTTCAACACCGCCATAGAAGCGGTCGTTGACATGGCGGAGGAGAAGTTCAGCGAGAAATACAACCGCCTTGCTAAAATATCGAAAGATACCGCGGCGGGAGCCGTGCTCGTCGGCGCGATATTCGCCGTTTGCACGGGCATTGCGATTCTCGCTCAGCCCGATGCGTTCAGGGCGATGTTCGCCTACTACGCAGAGAAGCCGTATATGATAGCCGTTTTGATCGCCAGCCTTGTGCTGAGCTTCACTTTCATATTCACGGGCTTCAATTTCAAGAAAAAAGACAAATAATATATAAAAAATCAATGACCGCTGACTGTCATATCAGCGGTCATCTATATGAGGAGAAGTTATGACTCAGACAAGAACCGCTTTCATCGCAATAGTCGGCTGCCCGAATGTCGGCAAGTCGTCGATACTCAACCGCCTGCTCGGCCAGAAGGTCGCTGTCGTGTCGCCCAAGCCGCAGACCACGCGCACAAAAATAATGGGCGTGCTGACCGAGGACGAGGTTCAGCTCGTTTTCACCGACACCCCCGGCTTCCACCGCCCGCGCACAAAGCTCGGCGAGAAGATGATAAAGGCGGTCAGCGACAGTATCTCGGGCGTTGACGCATGTCTCTTTGTTATTGAGCCTCGGGCGAGCTGCGCGACGCGGAAAAAGACCTTCTCAAGAAGTTCAAGGACGAGAAAATGCCCGTCATTCTCGCCATAAACAAAATAGATTCCGTCAAGCAGAAAGAATTGCTTATCGAGCGCATGGCGCAGTTCTCCGCGCTCTATGATTTCGAGGCAATAGTCCCCTGCTCCGCGCTCAAGGGTGACGGATTCGGCGATCTAAAAGACGAGCTGTTCAAGCAGGCTCAGCCCTCGCCGCATTTCTTCCCCAACGACACTCTGACAGACCAGCCCGAGCGCGTGCTCGCCGCCGAGATAATCAGAGAGAAGCTTTTGAATCTTCTCGACGATGAAGTGCCGCACGGTGTTGCGGTATGCATAGAGAGAATGCATGAGCGCGAGGACTCGAATATAACCGATATCGACGTCACAATCTACTGCGAGCGCGAGAGCCACAAGGGCATAATAATCGGCAAAAAGGGCGAGATGCTCAAAAAAGTCTCGACAAAGGCGCGCGAGGATATGGAGCGCTTCTTCATGTGCAAAATCAACCTCCACTGCTGGGTAAAGGTCAAAGAGGGCTGGCGCAACAGAGAGGGACTCATCCACAATTTCGGGCTCGACAACGAATAAAATTTTTCCTATCATAAATGCGCCGCGCAGTGAAAAAAATATTTTTACACTGCACGGGAGGAGCGCACATCGCGCGTTTATCATAGATGAAAAATACGGACAAAAACACGGTTCAGAATGCATGGAACGCCTTTGAAATGAGCGGCAGAGTCGAGGACTATCTCCGCTATGCAAAGACGAATATCGCGTGGGAGGTGAAACAGCGAGTGCAGACGCAGACAGAGGGGCTGATAATCAAGTCCCGCGATATCAATGAAAACGACACAGTCGTCAAAATTCTGACAGGCGACCTCGGGCTCATCTCCGCCTTTGCCAACGGCACGAAGAAAGTGAAGAGCCGAACCGCGAGCGCCGCTGTTTCGCCGATGACATACTCCCGTCTGACCCTCTATCGCGGGCGCGAGAGCTACATAGTTGACGACGCCAAGGCGATAGATGTGTTTTTCGGGCTGCGCGAGGACATTGAAAAATTATCGCTTGCAAATTATTTCTGCGAGCTTGCGGGCGAATTTTCGCCCGAGAACACAGAGGCTCACGAATTCTTGAGCCTGACGCTGAATTTACTGCATCTGCTGTCCGAGGACAAGCGCAGCGCGGATTTCTTAAAACCCGTCGCCGAGCTTCGTATGCTCGCGCTCGCGGGCTATATGCCCGACCTCGCCGGATGCCAATCCTGCGGGAACGAGCTGCCCGACGAGCCTGTTTTCAGCCTGCGCCATGCGGGATTTTTCTGCCGTAATTGCGCACCCGACGGCGAGGGAATACCCGTGACGCCCGGCGTGATAAACGCCATGCGCCATATCTGCACCTGCGATGACCGCGCGCTTTTCGCGTTCCGTATGCCGGACAGCTCGCTGAAAATCCTCGGCGATATCACCGAGCGCTACCTGCTTCTCCAGCTCGGGCATAAGCTGAGAACACTGGATTTTTACAAGAGCATAAAGATGTGAGTTGAAACACAAAAAATCCAATAAAATATCAGCCGGGCGGATATCCGTCCGGCTGTTTTTATCCCGTCGTGCTCTCGTTCTGTGCGGCATTTTTTGTCGGAAAATCGAAGCCCTGCATGAATCCGTCGAGCTCGGTCGAACAGATGTCGCCGCCTATCACCGCGCCCTCGTAGACGAGAATATTCGCCTGCACCTTTCCGCTGTCGCCCTCATAGCCGGGATAATTTTTTATGTTATATGTCCAGCGCTTTGCGCGCTTTCCCGCATACGGGGTCAGGTCGAGGTTCTGCGCTTTCTGAATCTCATTGTATTTTTCATATCCCCTGTCGAACTCGGCGGGGATTATAACCTCTGCGACCTCGACCGGGTCCTCCTCGATATCCCAGCCGAACTGAGACAGAAACGCCGCGCGTTCCGAAGCGTTCGACGCCTTGAGGCTTATCGCGTTGTCCTTTACTGCGGGCCTTCCGCGGTTTACCAGAAGCACCACCGCCGCCACGGCGAGCACCGCCGCGAACGCAGTCAAGGCAATTTTCAGCTTTGAGGATTTTATCGAAAACACAAACACTTTTCTCCGCCCCTTCGCGCTTATAAAGATATTTGATATATATGCTCATTTCTCCCGCTTTATCACGGTTGACAAATCTTGCTGAAATGGTAATATTATACTGTAACTTATTTCACATTTCGGAGGCACGAAAAAGCATGAAAAAATGCAGTTTCATCCCCTTTGCCGTCCTCGCCGCAACAGCGGGCGCAGGCGCGGCGGTCGGCAGAAAATTAAAGACCGACAAGGCTTTCCGCCGCGACTTTGACGACGCTGTCGGAAAAGGTATACTCGCCGCCGTCGGCAAGATTGCCGACAAGCTCCCCGAGCCGAATTTCGGCGATGTCTCGAACTATCAAAGCCGTGATTTCTATCCCGGTCACAGCGAGTTTGCCACATCCGGCAAGCGCGGTTCAAGATGGCGTCTCGGCTATGCGCGGCGCAGTCTCGTCCCCGACGACTACAATCAGAAGGAGTACTACATAGCGGGCTATCTCTCCTATCCGCCTAATATAATGAGCGGCGTCATCGACGACCAGGCGGTGCGCGTTATCTGCCTCGACGATTCGAGCGGACGCGGGAGCGTAGTTTTTGCCGTCATTGACTGCGTCGGAATATCCGGCACGGACATACGCCGCATACGCGAGAGACTGGCGGACTTTGCAAAAGAAAATAATATAGTTTCCATCAATATTTCCTCCATCCACTGCCACAGCGCGATTGACACACAAGGTCTTTGGGGCGATCTGCCGAAGATGCTCAAGAACAATGTCAAGGCTATCAAGGACGGACGGTATGACGATATAATTTCCGGACGCGACCCCGAGTTCATGGAGAATCTGTTTGAAAAGACCGCAGACGCGATAAAAGAGGCGTTCAACTCCATGCAGCGCGGAAAGCTCACCTATGTGCGCACCGACGCTATCGACTTCGCGCGCGACAAGCGCCCGCCCTATGTCTGGGACAAAGATATAGTCCGCCTGCGCTTCATCCCCGACAACGGCTCGAAAGAGACTTTAGCTGCGTTCATGGCGGCTCACCCGACCGCGCTCGCGCGAAGAACACCCTACTCAGCTCCGACTACATCGCATCGATGGAGCAGGAGATAAACAAAGCGGGCAAGAACTTTATATTCTTCCAGGGCGCGGAGCTTGCAATAGCCCAGCAGCGCGACTGCATAACCGAGCATGACGGCTCGGAGGGCTGGCAGGAATACGGCAAGACTCTCGGACGCTTCCTGCTCTCTATCCCCGAAGAAGACGAGAGACGCGTCGCGACTTTTATAAACATTAAAAACCGCGAAATATTTATCCCGGCGGACAACCCGATACTCATCGCCGCCGCAAAAACAGGACTCGTTGACAACACCGTTCTGCACGACCCGAGCAAAAAATCCGGCTACTGCTTCGTCAGCGAAATCGGCTATGCGGAGATAGGCAAGGAGCTGTCCCTCGCGCTCATCCCCGGCGAGCTTGCGCCCGAGATTCTGCTCGGCGGCGCATACGGCGCGGACGAGAGCTTCAACCGCACCGCGTGGGAATATCCGCCCATGCGCGACATGATTCCCGAGGCAGAGAACTGAGCGTTATAGGTCTGTGCAACGACGCGATGGATATATCCTGCCCGACAACGACTACGGCAGCGTCATAGCAAAAGACCACTACGAAGAGGCGGTCTCGGCGGGAAGGCGCGCGGGATCAACAATAACGAAAGCCTTCGGAGAGCTTGTGAAGAGTCTCCGATAAAAAATAAAATACAACGGAGGTCCACTATGCGTAAAAACATCCTGCGAACCCTCAGCATCATTCTTGCGGCGATACTGCTGCTCTGCGCGAGCCTGCCCGTTTTCGCAAAGAGCGAAAAATGCTCCTGCGGCACGCCGCCCGTAATCTACGTCGCGGCCTTGGGCAGCGCGAAGCTCTATCTTGACAAGGGCACGGAGAACGAGCGACTGCTGTTCAGACCCGATACCGCCGCCTATCTGCGCCTTGCCGCGCGTCTCGCGCCGGCAATAGCGCGCCTCGCCATAGACAAGAACTATGACGCTTTCGGCGACGCGCTCATCGATGTAGTCCGCGGCGTCTTCGGCGATTTGCAGATGGACGAAAACGGCGACTCCACAGACCGCGTGACCTCGGACGCCAAGCTGCCCGACAACCCCGACCACGGCGTTGACAAGAGCTACTATTTCGCCTACGATTTCCGTGAGGACCCGCTCACGGTCGCGGACAAGCTTCACGAGTACATCGCCTGCGTGAAGAAGCTCACCGGGCACGACACAGTGCTTCTGCGCGCCTCATCCATGGGCGGCGTTATGACCATGGCGTATTTCTACAAATACGGCACCGACGGCATCGACGCGTGCATCTTCCAGTGCTGCCCGATTCTCGGCACGCAGGTGGCGGGCGACCTCTTCACAAAGAAAATCACTATCGACCCGGACGCCCTCGTGCGCTACGCCTCGCAGCTGCCGACAGACGAGCAGTGGCAGTCCGATCTGCTCTGCATAGTGCTTGATATGTTAAATTACGCGGGTGTTTTCAAAGCACTCGTCGGCGTTGCGGATAAGCTGCTCGAAAATCTGACGGACAGGGTGTTTGACGAGCTCATGTACCCGTGTTCGGCTCGATGCCCGGAATATGGAGCTTCGTGACGGACGACGAATACGAGCAGGCGAAAAAAATGACTTTCAACGAGAACACATCAAAGAAGCTCATCTCCCGCCTCGACGAGTATCACTACAACGTCCAGTGCAAAGCCGGAGCGATACTGAACAAGGCGAAGAAAGACGGCGTAAAAATAATGATAGTCGCGGGCTACAACAAGCAGCGCACTCCGCTCGTCGAGTCCTATATGTCAAACAGCGACGCGACGGTTGACACGAAATACGCCTCCGTCGGCGCGACCGTTGCCGATCTCAATTCAACTCTCCCAGACGGCTATGTTCAGAAGAATGAAGCAGGTGTTCACGACCATCTTTCAAAGGACGGCGTGATAGACGCATCGACCTGCCTCCTGCCCGAGAACACCTGGTTCATAAAGGATATGCTCCACTGCAAGATACACGATGGGCACAAAGCGATGTACAACTGGTTCTTCTATTCAGAGTCTCAGCCCGATGTCTGGTCAAACGAAAAATATCCGCAGTTTTTGCAAAACGATGTGAACGCGAAAACGCTCACTCCCCTCGGCACTCAGGTGCGCCCGACTCAGTCCGAAAGCGGCTCCGAAAGCGCCGGCAAGCCCCTGACTCCGCAGACCGGCTCGGCATCCTTTGCGGCGGTTATCCCGCTCCTGTTCGCCCTGCCGCGGGAGTTGTTTCAAGGCGGCGCAAACGCTCATAAGAGAAAATTGCAACAGCCGACGGCCATGTGTTCCGCTGTCGGTTGTTTGTTCTTTATTTAACGGTTAAATATTTGTAAATCCTACTTCTTCGGGCTTGAAATAGGAGTAAATAATGTATAAAATAAGACTGTAAATCAAGTGCTGCTTTTTATAGGGCACAACAAGAAAGGTCGTGCAAAGATGGCAAGATTTCTCTACTCCGCCTTTTCCGACGAAGCCGCCGACAGCATCGACGGCCAGATAGCCGCCTGCAAGGCAAACGGCGTGACGCACATGGAACTGCGCGGTGTCGACGGCAAGAACATCTCCGAGTTCACCGTTGACGAGGCAAAGGCACTCAAGGAAAAGCTTGACGCAAACGGCATGAAGGTCTCTTCCATAGGCTCTTACTATGGAAAGATCGAGATAACCGACGATTTTGAGCCCCATTTCGAGGGCTTCAAGAACACAGTTGAAGTGGCGAAGATACTCGAAGCGAAGTATATCCGCCTGTTCAGCTTCTATTTCACAAAGGGCGAGAGCTACGAAGAGTACCGCCCGGAGGTCATGCGCAGAGTCAGAGCCATGGCTGAATATTCAAAGGAGCGCGGAGTCCTCTGCTGCCACGAGAACGAGCGCGGTATTTACGGCGATATCCCGAGAGATGCCTCGATCTCCACAAGGAGCTCGGCGATGTCATCGGCGGAATTTTCGACCCCGCGAACTATATTCTCAACGGCGTTGACATTCTCCCCGCATATGAGCTGCTCGAGCCCTACATCACCTATATGCATGTAAAAGACGCGATAGGCGCCGAGGAGACAGTTGTCCCCGCAGGTCATGGCGATGCTCATTTTGATGAGCTCATCCGCCGCTTCAACAAAAAAGAGGGCGAGAGATTCCTCTCCGTCGAGCCGCACCTCAAGGTGTTTGATGCACTCAAGACCATTGAGCGCGACGACAGCCTTTCAATAAAGATGGATAAGTTCACTTATCCCGACAATAACGCTTCATTTGCCGCCGCAGTGAACGGCATAAAGGAAGTTGTCGCAAGAGTCAAGACCCTGCGCTACGGCATAATCGGCGTTGGCAACATGGGTTCCGCTCACCTCGGCTATTATCTCGACGGACTCATCCCCGAGATGGTTCTTACGGCGATAGCCGATATCGATCCCGCAAAGCTTGAGCGTGCCGAGAAGAAATGCCATGACAGAAGCTGCGAGATAAAATATTTCGACTCCGCCGAAGCCCTCATTGACTCGGGCGAGGTCGACGCTGTTATAGTCGCAACGCCGCACTACTCGCACCCGCCGATAGTCGAATACGGTCTGACTCACGGTGTACATGTGCTCAGCGAAAAGCCCGCAGGCGTCTATACAAAGCAGGTTCGCGAGATGAACGAAGTCGCCTCGAAGAGCGACAAAGTGTTCGCGCTGATGTTCAATCAGAGGACAAATCCCATGTATATCAAGCTGCGTGAAGTCGTGCGGAGCGGCAAATACGGCGAGCTGCATCGCTTCAACTGGCTCATCACCAACTGGTACCGCACGCAGGCATATTATAACTCCGGCGGATGGCGCGCAACCTGGAGCGGCGAGGGCGGCGGCGTCCTGCTCAACCAGTGCCCGCATCAGCTCGACCTGTGGCAGTGGATAACCGGCATGCCCGCATCCATTCAGGCGCAGTGCTCTGTCGGCAAGTGGCACAATATTGAAGTTGAAGACGATGTGACCATATATGCCGAATATCCCAACGGCGCGACCGGCGTGTTCATCACAACGACCGGCGACGCACCCGGCACGAACAGACTTGAAATAACGCTCGACCGCGCGAAGATAGTCTGCGAGAACGACAGGATAAGAGCCTATGTCCTCGACCAATCCATGACCGAGTTCAGCAGAACCGCCGAAGAGGCTTCAGAAAGCCCGACGGTCACTGGGAGGATATCGACTATGTCGACACGGACACTGAGCAGCATGTCGCAGTCACAAACGCATTTGCGGCGCATATCCTGCACGGCACTCCGCTCATCGCGCGCGGCGAAGAGGGCATCTACGGTCTGACTATCTCGAACGCGGCGCACCTGTCCTCATGGCTCGGCAAGAAAGTTACCCTCCCGATAGACGAGGATCTGTTCTATGCCGAACTTCAGAAGAAAATAGCCTCGTCTTCCGGCAAGAAAGAGTCCGTGAAAAAAGTTGTCGTTGAGGATATGTCATCGACCTACGGCTCATAATCGAAAGAAAACAGAGGTAGAATATGAAGATATCTATCGTGGGCTGCGGCGGAATAAGCCGCACCCACATCGGAGCCGTCCGCGATATACCGGACGCACGGATAATCAGCGTTGCGGACTGCATTCCCGAGCGCGCCGAATCGGCGGCAAAGCAGTGCGGCGCGAAGGCATATAAAAGCCTTGAAGACATGCTCGCGGGCGAAAAGCCGGATGTTTTACATATCTGCACCCCGCACTATCTCCATGTTCCGATGGCGGTCTACGCGATGGAGCGCGGAGTCGATGTGCTGTGCGAGAAGCCGTGCGCCATGACGGAGAGCCAGCTCAATGAACTGCGCGAATGTCAGCGCAGGACGGGGCGGAAGTTTGGAGTCTGTTTTCAGAACAGATTCAACCGCTCGGTGCAGTATCTCAAAGATATCATTGACTCAAAAACATACGGCGAGCTTATCGGCATGAGGGCTTTTGTCACCTGGAAGCGCGACGCGGACTATTACGCGAGCGGCGACTGGCGCGGCAAAAAAGCGACCGAGGGCGGCGGAGTGCTGATAAATCAGGCTCTGCACACGCTCGATCTGATGAATATGCTCGGCGGAAATGTAAAAGCCGTGACCGCACATGCTTCAAACGACCATCTCAAGGGCATAATAGAAGTTGAGGACACGGTGAGCGTCTTTGCCGAATTTTCGCAGGGCTTTCGCGGAGTGTTCTTCGCAACGACCGCAAACGCCGTCACCTCGTCCGTTATGCTCGAAGCAAATTTCGCCGACCGTTCGGTTCGCATCGAGGGCGACAGCGTGTTTGAACTAAAAGACGGCAGGCTCACTCCGGTGCTCGCTGCGGACAAATTCGACAACCACGGCAAGCTCTGCTGGGGCAGCGGGCACAGCGCGCTGATACGCGATTTCTACGACGCGGTCAAAAATAACCGCCAGTTTGCAATAGACTCTTACGAGGGCGGCAAAGCGGTCGAGCTCCTACTCGCCGTATATAAGAGCGCTGAAACATGCGAACGCATAGAGTTATAAAAAAGAAAGGAAAGATTGAAATGCAGATGACTTTTCGCTGGTTCGGCGACACCAAGGACACGGTATCGCTCGAACAGATAAGGCAGATCCCCGGCGTCAAGGGCATTGTCCCCGCGCTGCACACCCTGCCCGCAGGCGAAGTGTGGCCGCTTGATATGATCATGGACATGAAGCAAGAAATCGAGGCGGCAGGCCTTACGATGGAGTGCATCGAGAGCGTCAACGTCCATGAGGACATCAAGCTCGGCAACGAAAACGCAGACAAATATATCGACAACTATATCGAATCCATCCGCAATCTCGGCAAGGCGGGCGTCAGGGTGATATGCTACAACTTCATGCCAGTTTTCGACTGGACGCGCACCGACCTCGCATGGATATGAGCAACGGCGCAACCTGCCTGTCATATAACGGCGCACAGATCGAGGGCAAGAGTCCCGAGGATATGTTCCGTGAGATTGACGAGAATTCGAACGGCTACGCGATGCCCGGATGGGAAACCGAGCGCATGGGCGAGATAAAGGAGCTGTTCCAAAAGTACAAGGGCGTGACCGAGGACGATCTCGTTGAGAATCTCCGCCACTTCCTGCGCCGCATAGCTCCCGTCTGTGAGGACTGCGGAATCAAAATGCTATTCATCCGGACGATCCGCCATGGGGCATCTTCGGTCTGCCGAGGATAATCAAGAACACCGCAGATCTCGAACGCCTGCTCTCGCTCGTTGACAGCGACATAAACGGCATCACCTTCTGCACCGGCTCGCTCGGCGCGTCGAAAGATAACGACCTGCCCGCGATGATAAGGCAGTTCGGCGACAGGATATATTTCGCGCATCTGAGAAATGTCCTCAGGCGCGACGGCTGGTTCAATGAGACCTCCCACCTGTCCTCGGACGGCTCGCTCGACATGTACGAAATAGTCAAGGCTCTCTATGAGAGTGGATTTGACGGCTATATCCGCCCCGATCACGGCAGAATGCTGTGGGGCGAAAAAGCCCGTCCCGGCTACGGTCTGTACGACCGCGCGCTCGGAGCGACATATATAAACGACTTTGGGAAGCTGTTTCAAAGTCCGAAAGGGAAGGAAGATAACCATGGTACACGAAAATCTTAACGGCCGCGTTGCGGTCATAACCGGCGGCGGCGGAGTTCTCTGCAGCGGATTTGCAAAGGATCTTGCGGCTCAGGGAGTAAAGGTCGCGATACTCGACCTGCGCGAAGAGGCGGCTCAGAAGGTCGCGGACGAGATTAAAGCGGCGGGCGGCGAAGCTCTTGCAGTCGGCTGCAACGTGCTCGAGAGTGAGAGCTTGAGGCGGCGCGCGAGAAGATAAACGCAGCGCTCGGCTCATGCGATATTCTCGTTAACGGCGCGGGCGGCAACTCTCCGCTCGGCACGACGACCAAAGACACGCTCGAGCTTGAGGACATAGCCCACAAGGCGGAGGGAGTCAAGACCTTCTTCGACCTCGACCCCAAGGGCATTGAGTTTGTTTTCAATCTTAACTTTCTCGGCACGCTGCTCACCACGCAGTGCTTCGCAAAGGACATGATAGGCAAGGAGAACGCGACGATTCTCAACATCTCCTCCATGAACGCCTACAGACCGCTCACGAGAATCCCCGCATATTCTGCGGCGAAGGCGGCTGTTTCGAACTTCACCCAGTTCATGGCGGTTCATTTTGCCGATGTCGGCATCAGAGTCAACGCGATAGCTCCCGGCTTCTTCTCGACGAACCAGAACAAGACTCTGCTCTTCAACGAGGACGGCTCGCTTACCGCGCGCTCGAACAAGATAATCACCCACACTCCCCTGCGTCGCTTCGGCGTGCCCGAGGATCTGACGGGTGCTCTGCTGTTCCTCTGCGACGAGAGCCATTCCGGCTTCATAACCGGCGTTATCCTCCCCGTCGACGGCGGCTTCTCCGCTTATTCGGGAGTGTAAAGTCCATATCAAATCGGATTCCCGATTTGCAGAATTCTCAAATAAAAGAACGCTGTCCATTGAAATACATGGGCAGCGTTGTTTTGTGTTGTGGTGTGTGATTGGCAATTTGGATTTGCAGGTGTAAATGCTGATGATAAACGACCATCACAATATTACAAATCGTCACAATCGTGCAGGGGCGGATAATATCCGCCCGCGAACTCCGCGCATTTTTAGCGGCGTGCAACTTGTAGGGTGCGGCGACCTCGACGCACCGCTGCCGCGCGAGCGGTACGAAATTCCCGAAATGTTTATTGCCGACCGTTGCCCTCACGGCTGTCCGCTATCGGCACAGCCGATACAACAAATTTGATTTGTTTATAATTGGCTCCTACCTTCGCGCCCTACCATAATCGAATATTTGATACTTACCGCGTTTCGGCATTTTCTTTTTATTTGAAAAAGAACGCCTGCAAAAGAAAAGCAACCTGTACCCCGCAACGCCACGCCGCAGTACTTAGCCTGCGAATCTCAATTAGTTGCTCGGCACATTCGCACGCAAACGCGCCGGAGCTTGAACTAGTGTGCAACATCACCGAAGTGCCGCCGGTGGCGGATGAAGCGAGGCGATGTTGGCGAAAAACAAGGAGCATAGCGCCCGCTCCAAGGGCGATAGGCGACTATGTTTTGAGAGTCGCTTGTGCGTCTTGCTTCGCAAGCCGTTCCTTCGCTCTTCTCTGTTAGCTGTCAAACACTGCGGCGCGGCTATTGAAAGTTTGATTATAAAAATTGGTTGAGTCGCGCGCTTTTACTTTGCTATAGCTCAAGTGATAGACAAAAACTAATTCATCAATCACAAAATCGACCGCAGCAGATATGCTGCGGTCGGTTACTGTTTTACGGCACCCGTTTATGTTCCGGGCACTTTTCTTATTCCATATTGTCTATATAGCTGCAGGCTGCGAGTGCGGCTACGGAGCCGTCCGCCGCTGCGGTGGTCAGCTGGCGCACTTCCTTTGTGCGGCAGTCGCCCGCGGTGAAGACGCCGGGTGTCTTTGTTCTGCAGCTCTCGTCCGCGATGATATAGCCGTAGTCATCGAGGTCTGCAACATCCTTGAAGCTCTCATTGTTCGGCATCTGACCGACCGCAACAAAAATGCCATCCATCGGAATGGAACGGGGTTCCTCGTCGCCCGTCGCTATCTTTATGCCGTCGAGCTCGTCGCTGCCGATGAGCTTGATACCTTCGTGTTCATGAGAACCTTTATGTTATCTTTCTCGCCGAGCTTCTTGACAAGAGCCTTTTCGCCCCTGAACCCATCGCGTCTGTGAATAAGCGTTACGCTCTTGCAGTAAGACGCGAGAAAGAGCGCGGACTGGAGAGCGCTGTCTCCGCCGCCGACAACGGCAACATTCTTGCCCTTATAAAAAGCTCCGTCGCACACCGCGCAGTAAGACACTCCCCTGCCCGCGAGGTCGTTCTCGCCGTCCGCTCCGAGCTGTCTGTGGCGCGCTCCGGTGGCGATTATAACGCACTTGCACTGATAGCTGTTTGAATCGGTTATGACGGTTTTTATCTTTCCGTCGACTATTTTTATTACCCGCTCAAGCTCAACATCCGCGCCGAGCTCCATCGCCTGCGAGACGAGGTTATCCGCAAATTCGCTGCCGCTTATCTGCGATATTCCCGGATAGTTTTCAACTCTCGGCGAAGAGGTTATCTGACCGCCGAAGGACTCGCCCTCGGTCACGAGCACGGTTTTTCCCGCTCTGAGCGCATATATTGCCGCCGTGAGTCCGGCTGTGCCGCGCCGACGATAACGATATCAAATTGCTGCATTTCTTTTCCCTCTGAATATGGCAAAATTTTTCTTTAATGCGCCGAAAACCGGTGAAGCCGCGCTCCACCCGATCTTCCAGCGTTTATCAGTGCATCAGCACTGCTCAATGAACTTTTTGATGTTTGAAAGATTGACGAAGCTCTCATATCCGTCGCCGTCGGTGACGATAAGAGTCGGAGCCTGTCTGATGCCGTATTTCATCGTCAGATCCTCCTGAGCCTCTGCATCGATCTTCTCGTAGCCGATATTCGCCTTGTCAAGCAGCGTATAGGCTATCTTGCAGTTGGGGCAGGTCTTTGTGGTGAAGAGCATGACCCTTGCGCCGCTTGATGCCTTGGGAGCTTCCTCGTGCTTGCCGTCCTCCGCGGTGTGGCTGACGGTGCGCTCATTCTTGAGATGAGACGCGCCGAGGTTATAGACGGTTCTGTCCTTGAACTCCTGCGCCTTGCCGTCGTTCCAGTTCTGGACGGGGCGATAGTAGCCGGTGATACGGCTGTAGACCTCGGTCTGACCGCCGCACTCGGGGCAGGTAAAGTGCTCGCCCGCGATGTAGCCGTGATCTTTGCACACGGAGTAGGTCGGGGAGATCGTGTAATAGGGCAGCTTGTAGTTCTCGGCTATCTTGCGCACGAGAGAAGCCGTCGAGGTCCAGTCTGGCAGCTTCTCGCCGAGGAAGGCGTGAAAGACGGTGCCGGAGGTGTATCTCGTCTGAAGATCATCCTGAATGTCGAGCGCCTCAAAGATATCCTCCGAGAACGAAACAGGAAGATGCGAGCTGTTGGTGTAATAGGGAGTGCCGCCATCCTTCGCTGCGGTGATGATATCCGGGAACTGAGCGACATCGTGCTTTGCGAAACGATAAGTGGTGGACTCGGCGGGAGTTGCCTCGAGGTTGTAGAGATCGCCGTACTCCTCCTGATAGTCGGAGAGGCGCTCGCGCATATGGTCGAGGACTTCCTTGGTGAACTGCTGGGTCTTCTCGTGGGTCATATCCGCTCTGAGCCACTTTGCGTTGAGACCGACCTCGTTCATACCGATAAGGCCGATGGTCGAGAAGTGGTTCTCAAAAGTACCGAGGTAGCGTCTGGTGTAGGGATAGAGACCCTCGTTGAGAAGCTTCGTGATAACCGTAGCTTGACGCTGAGCGAACGGGCGGAGATATCCATAAGCTTGTCGAGTCTGCGGTAGAAATCCGCCTCATCCTCTGCAAGATATGCGATTCTCGGCATATTTATCGTAACAACGCCTATAGAACCGGTGCTCTCGCCGCTGCCGAAGAAGCCGCCGGACTTCTTGCGAAGCTCGCGCAGGTCGAGGCGCAGTCTGCAGCACATGGAGCGGATATCGCTCGGCTCCATATCGCTGTTGATGTAGTTAGAGAAATAAGGTGTGCCGTACTTTGCGGTCATCTCGAAGAGAAGTCTGTTGTTCTCAGTATCCGACCAGTCAAAGTCGCGGGTTATGGAATAAGTCGGGATGGGATACTGGAAGCCGCGTCCGTTGGCGTCGCCCTCGATCATGGTCTCGATGAACGCCTTGTTGACCATATCCATCTCTTTCTTGCAGTCCTTGTACTTGAAGGGCATCTCCTTGCCGCCGACAATGGCGTTGAGCTCGGCAAGGTCGTTGGGAACGGTCCAGTCAAGGGTTATATTCGAGAACGGGGCCTGAGTGCCCCAGCGGCTGGGGGTGTTGACGCCGAAGATGAACGACTCGATGCACTTCTTGACCTCGCGGTAAGAGAGGTTGTCCGCCTTAACAAACGGGGCAAGATAGGTATCGAACGAGGAGAACGCCTGAGCGCCCGCCCACTCGTTCTGCATGATACCGAGGAAGTTGACCATCTGATTGCAGAGGGTCGCAAGGTGCTTGCGGGAGAAGAGGTTATCTTTCCGGGGACGCCGCCGAGACCTTCCTGAATGAGCTGCTTCAAAGACCAGCCCGCGCAGTAACCGGTGAGCATGGAGAGGTCATGGAGGTGGATGTCGCCGTTTCTGTGGGCGTTTGCTATCTCTTCGTCATAGACCTCGGAGAGCCAGTAGTTCGCGGTGATCGCGCCGGAGTTGCTGAGAATCAGTCCGCCGACGGAATATGTGACGGTCGAATTCTCTTTAACGCGCCAGTCGGAAACCTTGACGTAGCTGTCAACCAGCTCCTTGTAGTCGAGGATGGTCGACTTCATGTTTCTGACTTTTTCGCGCTGCTTTCTGTAGAGAATATAGGCCTTTGCGACATCGGCGTAGCCCGCCTGGCTGAGCACCGACTCGACGCTGTCCTGAATGTCCTCAACGGCGATAAGTCCGTCCTTGATCTTGCCCTCGAAGTCCGAAGTGACCTTGAGTGCGAGCAGGTCGATGACCGTCGGATGAGTTTCCTTGTTGAGCGCGTCGAAAGCCTTTGATATAGCCGAAGATATCTTCGCTATATTAAAATCGGTGACTGCGCCATCTCTTTTGATAACCTTGTACATCATCACGCCTCCATTTTCTTCTTTTTTCAAATATACGCTTCATTTGCGCTGTCTGTCTTCAATTATAGATGCAACCATGGCAAATGTCAACAGCAAAATACAAGATATTGTGTAGAATTTATTTTTCTACCCCAAGATGTTCCGAGTTCCAGTGTCCGTTATATTCCCCTTATCTCGACATTCGGGACATTTTTGCGGACTATATCCGCGAAAGAGCGCAGTGTTTCGCGGCTGTGCGAGCCGAGACCCTTCTGCAAAACGAACTCGGAATCGGTGAAGTTCTGAAGAAAATATTTCTCGTTGCCCTTGAGCCACTCGCCTATTTTCTCAAAGTCCTCCGCGCTGTGCAGCTCGCGCACAACGGTCGTGCGGAACTCAAAATCGGTCTTTCCGCCCATGAGCAGGCGCACGCTCTCATATATCGCTCCATGTCGAACTTTTCGAGTCCGACCGTCTCAGCATATTTTTCGGGCGAATTTTTGATATCCATCGCCACATAGTCAACGAGCCCCGCGTCTATAAGCGACTGCATCTTGTCCGGGAAAGTTCCGTTGGTGTCGAGCTTTACGAGATAGCCCATGTCTTTTATGCGCTTTGCAAACTCGTCGACATTTTTATTAACGAGCGGTTCGCCGCCTGTTATGCACACGCCGTCGAGCATGCCCTGACGCTTTTTGAGAAACGCAAAAAATTCTTCCTCCGGAATCTCATATTCGTCCCCGCCGGGAAGAATCAGCTCCGAATTCTGGCAGAACGGGCAGCGGAAGTTGCATCCGCCGAGGAACACAGTGCATCCCATCTTGCCGGGAAAATCGAGCAATGTAAGTTTTTGCAGACCTCTGACGCGCATACTGATACCCCTTTTCAAGCCGTAAAAATCGAGACGGAGAAAATCGGTCTTTCCGTCCCGGCAAAATCTATTATATACCACGAAAGCGCTCTTGTCACCAAAAACATCTTGAAAAATTGCACAAAGATTACCACAAAATAATGTGCATATTATCGCCGCGATACATATATGTTGCATTTTCTGCGAAAATTTGATACACTCATAGTATAATACAATCCCAATATATATGTATAACTGCGGAGGTGTCTTAATTGGCTGGGAAAAGACCTGTTGCGGCGATACTCTATGACTTCGACCGCACACTTTGCACAAAGGATATGCAGGAATATCAGTTCATTCCGAGCGTCGGCATGGAGCCCGCGGATTTCTGGGGGCTCGCCAACAGCTACGCCGAGGAAGAGCATATGGACAAAATCCTGTCATATATGTACATCATGATAAAAAATCGCAGGAGTGCGGGATTCCGCTGACGCGCAAGAGCGTCATGGAGTGCGGGCGCGCGATAGAACTGTATAAAGGTCTGCCCGGCTGGTTCGACCGCCTCAACCGCTTCGGCAGCGAGAACGGCGTGACCGTCGAGCACTATGTCCTCTCCTCCGGTCTTAAAGAGATAATCGAGGGATCCGAAATAGGCAAATGCTTCAAAGAAATTTTCGCCTGCGAGTTCCTTTACGGCGAAAACGGCGAGGCTGTCTGGCCAAAGACCGCCGTCAATTATACTTCAAAGACCCAGTTTGTCTACCGCATAAACAAAGGCGTGCTCGATGTATCTAACGACAAAGATCTCAACCGCTCTACACCCGACAGCAAGCGCCGCGTTCCGTTTTCCAATATGCTCTATATCGGCGACGGGCTCTCCGATGTCCCGTGCATGAAGATGGTCAAGGCATACGGCGGATATTCTATAGCCGTCCACAACAACGAACCACGCCAGCTCGAGGGCGTGAGTGACCTGCTCTATCACAACCGCGTTGACTTCGCCTTCGCGGCAGACTACTCAGAAAACAGCGAGCTTGACATAACCGTCAAGGATATCATCCGCAGAATAGCCATAGACAGCACCCTGCGTGACGAGCACAGCAAGCAGAAGCGCCGCTCGAAATGCTGCTGCGCGGACATCTGACGGAGGATAAATATGTCTGTATTTTTTACCGCCGCGGTGTGCGTATACAACACGGAAAAATATCTTCGCGAATGTCTGGATTCCATTCTCAACCAGAGCTACAAAAATTTTGAACTGCTCATAGTTGACGACGGCTCGACGGACAAAAGCGGCTGCATCTGCGACGAATACGCAGAAAAAGACAGCCGTGTGCATGTCATTCACACGGAGAATCAGGGTGTATTACTCGCGCGAAAGACTGCGTTTGAGAATGCGCGCGGGGACTATTTCATCGTCTTTGATTCGGACGACACCGTCTCGCCCGAGCTGTTTTCGAGATTGAGCGAAAAATCGAGCAGTGCGCGCCGGACATGCTATTCTTTGACTATAATAAAATAAACGGCGAAAATATCACGCATGAAAAGACATTCGACGGCGAGCGCACTTTTAATAAAGACAGCAAAAAAGAGCTTTGGGAGCTGCTGCTGCGCTCGAAGTTCAACTCACTTTGCTGCAAGTGCATAAGGCGCGATAAATTCGACTATGATATAGACGCGGCTCATTACAAAGGCTACAGCCGCGGCGAGGACAGGCTCGTCTCGGCGCATATGCTGAGCCGGCTCAACACTTTTTGTTACCTGCCCGAGGCGTTTTACAACTACCGCACCTCGGCTTCCTCTCTGACGCGGACATATTCGTTTGAGAATCTCGTCATGTCCTCCCGCGCCACAGAGGAGATTCGCCAAATGATATCAGCCGACGGCTGCCTCGACGGCGAGTGCGAAGCGCTCATATGCTCTCTCGCGAGGATGATCTACCGCAATTTTCTCTATCCCAACGCCGTCTCTCTATCTAAAAAAGAGACTGTTGAGCTGATAAAAAAGAGCGAATCTCTCGGCATCTATAAGCTGTGCACCGACCGCAGAGCGGACAAATATTCTTCAAAGCCGGAGAATCTTAAATTTTTGCTGCTGAGAAATAAAAAATACTCACTGCTCGTTGACGCAGTGAGGCTCAAGAGCAGGATATAAGTCGAAGAGAGTCGATTGCCTTGACAAAATTTCTGCCGGGCGTTATAATATTCTCCCGAAAACTGCCCGTGCGGAAAGGAAGTGAAAGCCATGGGCACAGAACAGAAAAAGATCGCCGCCCAGAACAAGAAGGCTTTTCACGACTATTTCGTGCTCGACAGATACGAAGCGGGAATCGAGCTTTGCGGCACGGAGGTCAAATCCATCCGCCAGGGCAAGCTCAATCTCAAGGACTCATGGTGCTCGATAGTCGACGGCGAATTGTTCGTCAACGGAATGCATATCAGCCCCTATGAGCACGGCAACATCTTCAACCGCGACCCGCTGAGGGTGCGCCGCCTGCTGATGCACAAGCGCGAGATAATGCGCCTGCTCGGTCAGACGAAGCAGGAGGGCTTGACCCTCGTGCCGCTGAGCGTATATTTTGTCAAAGGGCGCGCCAAGGTTGAGGTTGGGCTGTGCAAGGGTAAAAAGCTCTATGACAAGCGTGAGACGGCAGCGAAGAAAGACGCCGCGCGCAATATCGAGCGCAGCATGAAAAACTTCTGATTCAATCGGCAAAAGCCGTTTGATATATGGGGATGAAAGGATTTCGACGGGGAGGTTGAACTTCGGTAAGCGGGCAGCGGTGTGGGACCGCTATAAAACCCATACGTTTAAATAATAAACGACAACAAAACAGTTTTACAAGCTGCTTAAATAGCAGCGTCTTTGCCGGGAGTACTGCGGCCCGGTACAAGGCGTCGATTAGCAGTGAACGTGCACGGGTGAGCGCTCCGTAACCCGTCATGAACAACGGAACTACCGAACCGGTGAGCCTGCCTGACGGCGCTCCGGCGAGGGAATCTTAAAAGACAGGCTACGCCCGTAGAAAGCTGTGGGGAGCCCTTTTCGGACGCGGTTTCGATTACCGCCATCTCCACCAGAAAAAGCACTTGCTGTTGCAAGTGCTTTTTTCAATGAAATTCGTTCTTCGGAACGAGTGAAATACGCCTGCGGCATATGAAGGAACAAATTTTTTTCACTTGATGTGCAGCATCAAATTTCACAATTTACGAAGTAAATTATTTCACCGCGAGCAGTGCGAGCGATTTCACTAAAGTTTACAATTGCATGAGTTGAAACCGCTGTTATTGCAAATGATTTTTCCACCGTAACCGACAATCAAGCCGGGAAAGTTCTTTACTACTCTCCCGGCTTGATTTTTATTTTTGCAGTCATATTCTGACTGCTTCAACCTCGTTTCCGTGTTCCTTTATTATATCTATAAGATCGGTTGTTTTCAGCCACACCGTTGCGGTGTTGTCGTTCGGGTGGACTCCGATGAGTCCGCCATTAACAAGTTCTTCGTCGAGGAAAAATTTCACTTTTCTCTCGCTGTCGTTGAGTATCCCGAGCGGCGTCACCGCGCCGGGTATCAAGCCGAGCAGGTTCATCAGATCGTTTTCCGATGCAAAGCTCAGCGGGCGTGTGCCGTGCTCCTCCCTGAATTTTTTCAGGTCAACGCGCTTGTCGCCCCTGACGGTTATGAGATAATAATTGCGCTTCTTGTCGTCTCTGACAAATAAGTTCTTCGCGTCCGCCTCCGGGTGCGGCAGCTCAACATGTGACATCTCTTCCATATTGAACACCGCGCCGTGCTCGGTCACTTCGTATCCTATTCCCCTGCTTGTCAGGAAATCATATACTTCCTGCTTATTCATAATTTCATCCTCTATTTAAAGAGGGCTGCCGCATCGGGCAGCCCTCTTGCTTTTATATCAGTCCGGCGTATAAGTGAAGGTGAAGCAATGCGAGCGGAGCACCGCCGCGCCCATTATGTTGAGCCTGAACGCGTTGCCGCGCATGGTCTGATTGCCTATCTTCAAGCTCGAAATATAGCCGCAGCTGCTGCCGCGTGCGCTGTCATGCTCGAGTATCTTTATCCACTGCGAGGGGTCGCTCTGGAGCGTTATGCGCTTTGATGAATCGACCTTTGCGTTATACGCTTCGACCTTCTTGCGAAGATCCTCGCTCGAAATGGTCAGCGTGCGTTTGACATCGCCCTCGGGGCTTGTCCTGCCGCCCGCGAGATAAGGGTAGCTATTCTGCTGCCGCCCCAGCATTCGCGCTCGAAGCCGTCTTCCCCGCCGCCGTTGAAAAATACGGAGTGAACGCAGGCGAGCCGTAATATGCAAGATATTCGCCGAGCGTCGCTTTTATCGCGTTTTCGATAGATGAGCTTGTACCGGCGTAGCTCTCGCGGAACGCGTGGTTTGAGGTAGTCATCTTAAAATTCTGGCGCTTAGCTAGGTGTAAATCGCGACCATCTGCGACTTTATCGACTCAAGCGGCGCGGACGGACCGACCTCGGCATATGCAGTCTTGCCGAGATATTCGGCGAGCGAATAGCTATTGCCGTTATATGTAACTGTGCTCGGCAAATTAGAATCTTTGACGAGGCTGATGCCGGGGTTGTTGTAATAATGGAGCAGAATCTGCTTGTATGTCCAGCCGCGGCGCGCATATTCGGACGCGCCGTTTTGGCTCATGCCGACCCCGTGGCCGTAACCGTAGACGGTGAAAACAAAAGTACCCGTCTTTGAAGAGCTGTGCCTTGTCGTGGTCTCTGTCGGCTTCTGAGTGGGCTTGACTGTCGTTTTTTCGGTCGTGCTCGGGCGGGTCGTAGGCTTTGTCGAGATAACCGTCGTCAGAACGGTTGAGCCTCGGCTATCGAGCCGGGCACAGTGCCATTTGTCTGCTCCCCGGTTGTTTTTTCGGAGTCGGTGCTCTGCGCGGCGGTGCTGTCAGAACTATATTCGTCGGTTATATCGCCGTTGGGATCTTCGACATCGGCAAAGATAATATCATCCATAACGCCGATTATGTCGCTCGTCCCGCTCTCGGTCGTGTCGGGAGTGCGCGCGCCGATAAGCGACGCGCCCGCCTGCGAGCCGTAGCCCTTGACAAGGAATGTGACGGCAGTGCCGATAAGCGCGGCGAGCAGAATGACCGACGCGACTATGAGCGCGGTCTTTTTGCCCGAGCGCACCGGAGCCGATTTATGGTGAGAGTGATGTTCGCCGTCCGTGATTATTATTGACGCATCGTCGCTGACATCGTGCATGACAAAGCCGTTGCGCGCATAGTCTGCGAGCGCGGAATAGAGCCTGTGGACGCAGGCGTAGATAACTCCTGCGTGGTCTCGCCCTTGCGGCTGAAGACCTTGAACACGCGTGCCTTGTTCTCGTCCGCTATGCAGATGAGCATGAAATGCTTGCTGTCCTCATCGTCGTTGCGGAACACATTCGATATCGCCGCGCCGATTGATGCGCCGCTCTTCGCTCTGGCGCGTCCCGCCATGGCGGCTATATATTCGCCGTGACTCTCGTCCTCCTGCCGCTCGATATCGACCGACCGGGCGAATATAGCATCGCCGAAATCCGATTCATCGTCATAGGGCAGGACAGAGAACACGAACGGGCTGTTTTTGCTTGAAGCAACCGCGACGGAAAGTCCGCGCTCTTTCAAGAGCGCAACGACCTCTTCCGGATCGCACTTTTCTTCAGCACTCGGCTCGCCGGCGCGTTTGCATCCGGTTCGGTAGTGTTTGCGCTTTCGGCAGCTTTTTCAACGGGCAGGAACACCAATTTCAGTTCTTCGGCGACCTTGGCGCATCTGCCGTCGGAAAGGGGCAGAAAAACCAGCGTCTGGCTGCCGCTTTTCTCTATAAAGCCGCTGTATTTGCCGTCGTCGGTCACAAGTATCTGTGCATCGGCAGCATAAGGCACTGATCCTCATCCGCCGTTTCAAGCACTTCGGCTATTCTGTCGGAGGACGCGGTTTTTGTTCTGAGCGCGTCAAAAAGCAGCTTCTTTATCTCGATATAGTGCCGCTCGGCGGCCGCGAGAACCACAGTCTCCGAATCTCCGAACGCTCCGGCAAGGCTGAAAACAGCTCGCGGCTGTCCGTGAACTGCTCAAAGCGGCACTCCCCATAGACTGCGGCAAAAACGGACTCATATTCCGCTATCGCCCTGCGCGGGAGAGGCTGATTGACAAAAGCCAGGAGCGAGATCTTATTTTTCAAAATATCACCTCATTAGTTGGGATACCATCTGTTTGCGTTTTTGTAGGGGTTCTGTTTCTTGTCTTTATCATACCAGGCCTGAGGATATCTCGGGTTGGAGTTGGTCTTGACGAGCGAAGTATCAACTTCTTCACTCTCGCCGTCGCGCACCATTCGTGCCACAACGACAAGGCGTGCGTTGTCGAACTCATACAGGCAGGTCGAAAGAGTGAGAATCTTGTCGGTCGCTTGATATTGACGCCCGTTGTGTAGAGCTTTCTCGAATCAAGCTCGGCTATATACTGCTCGAAGCTCGCCTCGCTTATATTCGTCCAGACATAGTTGAAGAAATATCCGTTGTCCTCGGCGGTGGTCGCATTTGTGATAAACACCGCGTAGACCTTCCACTTGTAGTCGTGATAGATGGTGTTGAACTCGATTATCGGATTGTTTATGAATCCGCGCGTGGTGCGGTAATCGAAGAGCTTGCTGAATATCTTGTCCGAGCTGCGGGTGCTGTGGCCGTAGATTATGCTGTTGCGGTCAAGCGGCTCGATTGAGTTGCATGAGCCAGGAACGGGTTTCCGAGATCCGTGTATCTGTGGGTGAAGCTGCGTTTAAGATAATACGAATCGTTGTCGGTCTGGAGAATCGGGAAATCCATCTTGAGCTTGTCTATTTTCAGCCAGCCGACGAGGTCGGTGTTCTGTGCATACGCCTCGGCGTATTTTAGCTGCATACCCTCGGGGAACTTGACATTCGGGTATTTCTCCTTTATCTCGTCCCAGGTCAGCTCCTCGCTGGGCTTGATATCTTTTATGTCGTTGTCAACGATGTTGGGCTGAACAAGATATGTGTTTATCAGCATTCCCGCGCTGACGAACACCGTGATTATAGCCGCCATAAAGACTATCTTGCGGACTATCTCGGAGACAGCGTCGCCCTTCATCGGATGATGCCCTTTATAAATTTTTTGAAGCCCTTTTCGCTTCCGTTATTCTTCTCGTTCTCACTGACCTCGCGCTCATATTCGCGCAGTGAGCCGCGGTCGCGCTCGCTGAGGTTGACGGCAAAGGTGGAATCTGTCGGCATATCGAAATCGTCGAGCGCCTGCTCGGTCGGGTATTCCGGCTCAGTCACTTTCGGAATATCCTCTCCGCTCAGATCGTCGGGCGGGATAAACTTATACAAATTGTCCTTTTTCGGCTCTGCGGGTTTCTCCGGCTCGGATACCGGCTCCTTTTCTTCGGTCACGGCGCCGCTTTCCTGCCGTGATTCCGCCCCGGTTTCATCGTCGCCGCAGTCAAGATATCTGCGCGCGATATCTTCCATTTCGCTGCGCTGTGCCGCGGGTTCATCGTCCTCAACCGATGTGTAGTGCTCAAACATCTCCCTCATATCGGGCAGCGAAAACTCGCCGTCTTTTCTGTTTTTGTCAGACATACTCTTTCCTCCGATACAGGTTTACTTTATTTTCTCTTCCAGCATCAGGCGTGCAAGGTTAAGCGCCCTCGACGCCGTGACATATCTGTTATATTCACGGTCATTTTCATGACCGGTGACTATCTTTTCAACGACTGTGCGCTCGCCGTCTGTGACTGCCGCAAAGCTCAGTCCGCCAGGCAGAACACCGTCGCCTCCCGGTCCTGCAAGACCGGTTGTGGATATCGCTATATCCGCGCCGCTCACGTGCTTTGCGCCGAGCGCCATCTCGCGCGCCGTCTGTTCGCTGACCGCGTCATAGGTCTCAAGCGTCTTTGGCGAAACGCCGAGGAGCTTTGTTTTTATATCATTCGAATAGCTGACTATTCCGCACTCGAAAACCTCGGACGCGCCGGGGATATCAGTCAGCCTTTTGGGGATATATCCCGCCGTGCAGGATTCGGCAGTCGCTATCTTTTTGCCCTTTTCTTTGAGCAGAGCGACAACGCGCTCTTCGATGCTGTTCATGTCGGTGCCGTACACAACATCACCGAGCCTGCTGCATATCTCATCAACCACCGGTGCGCACATTCTGTCCGCCTCGTCGGCGGTTTCTGCCTTCGCGGTTATTCTCAGCCGCACCTCGCCGCTTTTTGCATACGGTGCGACGGTCGGATTCTTTGCATTGAACATATCATCTATCTCTTCGGCGACCGAGCTCTCGCCCATGCCGATTATATTGACCGTGTGCGAGACTATCGCGCCGTCGGAATATTTTTTCAAAAATCCGCGCACGCTCTCGTTGAACATCGGAACAAGCTCGCCGGGAGGGCCGGGCAGGATAATAACGCACTTGCCGTTCTTTTCGAGCGCCGCGCCGGGTGCCGTGCCGTGGTTATTCTCAAACACGGTGCCGCCGACGGGCAGCATCGCCTGCTTGAGGTTGTTCTCGGGCATATTGCCGCCCTTTGATTTGAAATATGAGCGTATGCGCTCCGCCGTGTCTTTGTCCTCCCTGAGTTCAAAACCCATGACCTCACAGCAGACCTCTTTCGTCAGATCGTCGTCCGTGGGGCCGAGTCCGCCGGAAGTAATAACAATATCACTGCGACCGAGAGCCGTTTTCAGCTCCTGCGCGAGGCGCTCGGGATTGTCCCCGACGGAGCTGCGGTGCATGACGGATATGCCCATCGCCGCAAGCTCTTTTGAGAGAAACTGCTCGTTGGTATTGAGGATATCGCCGAGCAGAAGCTCGGTTCCGACACAGAGAATTTCACACACTGCCATTGTTACTCACCTTTTGAAAAAGCTTTTATAACCGTAACTTTTGTGCCCTCGACCGCGCGCTTTATGGGCTCGTCCCATTCGGTGCCGCGCTCCGCCTTTTCGACTCCGGCTATTGTCGGATGGGTGCGCGGGTGCTTCGGGGTGAACACAGTGCAGCAGTCCTCATAGGGCTGGATGGATATATCAAATGTCTCAATTTTTCTCGATATCGCGATGACTTCGTCCTTGTCCATGCCGATAAGCGGACGGAATACGGGCATCGAGGTCACAGCGTCCGTGCAGGCTATTGCGGGCATGGTCTGGCTCGCGACCTGACCGACGCTCTCACCTGTTATCAGCGCCTGGCAGCCCTCTTTTATCGCAATCTCCTGCGAGATGCGCATCATCATGCGGCGCATGATAAGCGTGAACACCTCTTCGGGACAGTTGTCTTTTATAAGCTCCTGGATCTCGGTAAACGGGACAACAAAGAGCATGATGCGTCCGCTGTATTTTGCGACCTGGCGCAGAAGCGAGTGAACTTCTGCTCGGCGCGCTGGCTCGTATAGGGCGGAGAAGCGAAGTGAATAGCTATCAGCTCCACGCCTCGCTTTGCCATCATCCAGCCTGCAACGGGGCTGTCTATTCCGCCGGAGACGAGCAGAGCCGCCTTTCCTGCGGAGCCCGAGGGCATACCGCCCGCGCCTTTGAGCTGGTTGCCGTGAATAAACGCGCACTTGTCGCGCACCTCGACGTTTATTATAACATCGGGGTTATGAACATCGACTTTAAGATGGTGGAATTTTGAGAGTATCTTTCCGCCGACCTCTCTGCATATCGCGGGAGAATTGAGCGGAAACTTCTTGTCCGCGCGCTTTGCCTCGACCTTGAAAGTCGATGCGGCGTTGAGCAGGGGAGCCGTATATTCAACGCAGGTGTTGAGAATAACGTCCATATCCTTTTCGACTGCGGCGGCGCGAGAGAGTCCGGCTATACCGAAGACCTTGAGAAGTCTTTCGGTCGCTTCGTCGAGATCGGCATCCTCGGGTCCTTCGACTATTATCGTCGACTGCGCGGGGGTGCAGGTAAATTTGCCGAGCGACGCGAGTCTGCGGCGGATATTCGCCATGAGCATATCTTCAAAAGTGCGCCTGTTGAGTCCCTTGAGTGCAAGCTCACCGTTTTTGATGAGAATAACTTCCTTCATGTTGTGATTCCTTTTTTATTTATTTTACTTATTTTTTCTTATTGTTTTCTGCCCCTCGGCAATGCCGTCGATGAGCATATCTATCTCTTCTTTTGTGGTAAAGCGCGAGAAGCTGATTCTAAGCGGGCTCTTCCGCACTTCGTCGCTCAGCCCCATATTTTTGAGCACCGAGCTCTGATGTCCCTTTGAGCACGCCGAGCCGCTTGAGACATAGACGCCGCGCGAAGAGAGGAAGTTGAGCATCGGCTCGGAGTTTATGCCGAGCACCGAAATATTGGTCACATACGGCAGCGCATCCTCGGGCGAGTTTATAACAACTCCGCCGAGAGCCAGAAGTCTGTCTCGCATATAGTCGCGAAGCTCAGCAACTTCTTTGAGCTCAGCCGCAAGATTCGGCAGAGCCGCGGCCGCCGCGCCGAAGCCCGCTATCGCAGGCATGGGCTGAGTGCCGGGGCGCAGTTTTTCCTCCTGCGAGCCGCCGAAAACTATCGGCGACAGGCGCACGCCCTTTTTGACATAGAGCGCGCCGACGCCCTTGGGTCCGTGTATCTTGTGGGAGCTGACCGTCATCAGGTCAACGCCCATCGCCGCGGGCTTGAGCGGCAGTTTGCCGAAAGCCTGCACCGCGTCGCAATGAACAAGTGCGGGCGACTTCGCACGCGTTACCGCAGTTCTCGCCGCTTCGACGGGCTGAATAGTGCCCGTCTCGTTGTTGACCGCCATGATGCTCACGAGTATCGTGTCGGGAGTCACGGCTTCAAAAAGCTCGCGCTCGCTGATGCGCCCGTTTTTGTCAACGCCGAGGCGTATGACTTCAAAGCCCTCGTTTTCGAGATGCTTGACCGTCTCATCTATACTCGGATGCTCGACGCTCGTTGTCACTATCCGTCTGCCGCGCCGGCGCATGGCATGAGCCGCGCCCTGAACGGCAAGATTGTTGCTCTCCGTTCCGCCGGAGGTGAAATACACCTCGTCATCCCGACAGAAGAGCCTGCGCGCCACATTTGAGCGCGCGTTTTCGAGCATTTCGTCCGCCTCTATCCCCTTTTGATGCAGGGACGATGGGTTGCCCCAAAGCTCTGTTACAGCGGTTTTCATCGCTTCAACAGCTTCACTGCACACGGGGGTCGTGGCGCTGTTGTCAAGATACGCCGTCATAAGAAAAATCACTCCAAACCGCACGATTCCCAATTATACTTATATATTTTATATTATACAACATAATCACCGGACTTGCAATATATTTGAGCGGATTGCGGCGATACTGCGCGCGGCAAGTTTTTTCCTGTCTGCGCATAAAACGCCCGCCCGCTACATTATATGATATAAAATGCAACAAGGACAGCAAATAAAGATTGACAAAAATATGCAATTTGCTATAATTAAACTGCAAATGAAACCCATTACATAAAGGAGAGTTGACATTGACAAAGCGAACAAAATCGTGGGTCGCCCTGCTGCTTTTCATCGCAGTGTTCGGCGCTCTGCTCGTGACCGCAACGTTCACTGACCTCCAGGTCAGCAACATCCTCACGGCAAAGGCGCTCGCCGCCCACACCTACTACACAAACGAGACCGTATACGGCGTTGTGCTCGAGGCCGTCGGCTCGTCGCCCGTCTATCTCATGCTTGCATTCAGCTTCCAGATTCTCTTCTGGCAGGTCATGCGCAAGATGAAAAAGCATCCGTGGAAAGAGATCCTCGCGATACTCCTGCTCGTCGCGGGCACAATAGCCTATTTCGTACTGTTTGACGACGCCGTAAAATATGCGCTCCAGCACATCGGCCCGGCTGCAGAGGCATTCCGCAAAGCCGCATTTCTTAAAGGCATTTCAATGTTCTTTGCCGCACTCATGACATTCTTTGCGACCTTCGCCATCAGGAACTATTCCGAGGAATCGGTCAACAAGATGGTTATGTTCGCGGTTGCGGTGCTCTGCGTCGCCGCGCTTTCAAACGGTCTTGTCGCCGCAGTCAAAGAGCCCGTCGGCCGTATGCGTTACCGCGCAATGAATTGCGAGGGCGGCCAGTCGATCGGCGGATTTGATAACTTCACCCGCTGGTATGTCGCCAACGGGCAGCACCTCACCAAGGACGAGATGAGAGCACTCTTCGGCACGACCGACGCTCTTAAATCATTCCCGAGCGGACACACCTGCTCCGCAGGCATGGTCTACTGCCTGCTTATGCTCCTCGATGTTTTCAACGTCAAGAGCAAGGGCAAGAGAGCCGTCAGCTGGATCGCCGCCATCACCTACACCGGCATGGTCGCAGTCAGCCGCATAATCGTCGGCGCGCACTTCTTCAGCGACGTCCTCATGGGCGGCACGATAGCCTTCGTGAGCATGATAATCTTCAGAGAGATATTCATCTGCAAGGGCTCGAATGTCAAAGCGATGTTCGGTAAAGAATAAAATTTAAATAGTTAAGCACCCCGCAGGCTCAAGTCTGCGGGGGGTATGGGCAACAAAAAAGCACGGTGCATCTTTTGACACACCGTGCTTTTGTTTTTTATCAGTCTTCGCTGTTCTGCTTAGCGATGGGCTCGATCCTGCCGTATCTCGAAGCGGAAGCCGCATCGGATCTGGGCGGACGGGAGGGAGCTGCGGGGCGGTCGCTGCGCGGGCGGTCATTTCTGCCTCTGCCGCCTCTGTCGCGGTTCTGATATCCGCCGCGTCCGTTTCCGCGGGGCGGTCTGGAGCCGCCGTTGAGGGGCTTCACGCCCTCTTCGAGGGTGATAACGACCTTGCGGTCATTCTCGGAGCCTACAGAGTGGGAGGTCACGCCCTCAACATCCTGGAGAGCCGTGTGAATGATGCGTCTCTCATAGGGATTCATGGGATCAAGCACAACATTTCTGCCGTACTTTCTGACCTTTGCTGCGCTCTTCTGAGCGAGTGCGCGCAGGGTTGCCTCGCGCTTCTCGCGGTAGTTGCCGATGTTGAGTGAGACTCTTCTCGACTTGTCCGCGCCCCTGTTGACGACAAGGCGGACGAGATACTGGATAGCGTCGAGTGTCTCTCCCCTGCGGCCGATAGCCGCGCCGTAGTCGCCGTGATATTCGACCGCAATACTGACTTCTTCGTCAGTCTCTTCGATCTTTATCTCTGCGCCCTCAATGCCGAGGCTTGCAAGAATTTTTTCAAGATATTCCTTCGCGCCGGCCTCGGACGGAGCATCATAGCTCACCTTGACCTTTGCGGGAGTTGTTCCGAGCAGACCGAACATCTTCTTCGTCGGCATCTCGAGAACTTCAATTTCAAAATCCGAATCGGCGGATATGCCGAGCTGCGCGATAGCGTCAGCTTTTGCAAGATCGACTGTTGCGCCGGTTCCGATAGCTTCTTTTAACATCTCTGTTTCCACCACCTGGAAAATTTATTTTTCTTCTTTTTTCTGCGCAAGTGCGCGCTTGAGATTCTCTTCCTTGAACGGCGCTCGACAGTCTCATCGACCATAGCCTTTGCAATCATCTTCTTCGGGCTGTGGGTGAACGAAAGGATAACTGTCTGAATGAGTGCGAAAACGTTCGACGCGATCCAGTAGATACCGATACCGGCGGGGAACTGGAAGGTGAAATAAATCGAGAACAGGGGCATGCCGAAAGTCATGCAGCCCATGGTCGGGTTCTTTGCCATTTCGGGGTTGTTCTTGCGCTGCTGGAGCATTGAGAAGAGGCTCGTTGCGAGAGAAGTAAGACCCGAGAGAATGGGGACGACCCAGAGGATTCCGGGTTCTTTTATCGACGGAATCTTGCCCAGCGGTATGCCGAGGAAGGTGAAATTGAAGTTCGCGATACTGTCGATAACTCCCGCACCGATACCCTTTGAGAGGGCGAGGGGTCTTATGGTGTCAATATGGTTGATAACAAAAAGCTCGATGGTGCGCAGGTCTGTCTTTGCGTTGTAACCGGGGAGCGTTTTTGCTATTTCTGTCAGCGAATTGATTGTTGTCTCATCGATCGCGAGCGCCCACTTGAGGGGGTGATAGATAACGCCGATAAGACCGAAGATGATGATGAACTGGATGGCGAGCGGCAGGCAGCCCATGTTCATGGGGTTGTGTCCTTCGCGCTGGTAGAGAGCCTGAGTCTCTTCCTGAATCTTTTTCTGATCGCCCTTGTATTTGGCGTTTATTCTGCGAATCTTGGGCTGAAGGCGCTGCGTCTTGACGGTACCCTTAGTCTGGTAGATAGAAGTGGGAATCATAAGAAGTCTTGCGAAGAGGGTGAAGAGGATGAGTGCAAGACCGTAATTGTCAACGGCTTCGAATATGAACCTGAGAACATATCCGAACGGGATACCCAGTATTTCATAAATGGCGTCCATTATTGTGAGTCCTCCGGTTGGATTTTTTGTCCCTCTTGGGAGGGACGGGATCATAACCGCCGGGGAATAGGATATTGCAGCGAAGAAGTCTGGCAACAGTCAGCAGAGAGCCTTTGAACGCTCCGTGTATTTCGAGAGCCTCTATCGCATACTGAGAGCAGGTCGGATAGTACCTGCACATATCTGGCAGCTGCGGTGAGATATGCTTTCTGTAAAACTGAATAAGTTTTATCAGTATGTCCTTCATTTTCACTTCACAACTTTCACTCCTGCAGATATACCGATAACACCCAAGGCTCCCAGCTGTTTGCGCATTGACCGCTCGATGTCGGTGCTCTTGCGGGAGACCGTCTTATGACGGGCGACAAATACAATGTCCCATCCCCCGCAGCACTCGCCTTCGAGCTGCCGGAAAGCCGCGCGAATTATCCGGCGGCACCGGTTGCGCTCCACCGCATTTCCGAGCTTTTTGCCGGTGGTTATCCCGATGCGCATGACACCGTAACGGTTCCTGAGCGCATATGTGACAAGCACCGGGTCAGCGGCTGATTTGCCGCGCCCGTAAGTCCTGCGAAAATCGCTGTTAAGCTTGAGCGTCTGATATTCTGCCAAAGCAATCAATCCATCCGTGGCAATAATCCGCTCGACCTGTTAAAAGACCGTTAAAAAGGTAAATCAATAGGTGAGCTGCTTTCTTCCCTTCGCTCTGCGGCGGGAAAGAACCTTGCGTCCGTTTCTGTCGGACATTCTCTTGCGGAAGCCGTGCTCCTTCTTACGGTGCAGCTTCTTGGCTGGTAAGTTCTTTTCATTTGCGGTAACCTCCGTTTCACAGGATATTAGTCACCGGCGGGTGCTTTGGTGGCACTCGTACCGCCGTGATCTTATGTGCAGATATGGGTATAACGCTTTCGCCTACCCTTGCAAGCTACTATTATATATCATACTTCACATCGATGTCAATCATTTTTTTGCGTCCTTGTGCAAACTGCTTGTTGAAAAAAAGGGGGTTTTATGATATACTTTATCCTATTATAAAGTATTATGATGGGGGAAGTTCACTAATGGATTCATTCAACGAGCTGTGGCAGGTAGTCTCCGACTATCTCAGGCAGACAAACTCCGAATCTATCTACAATGTCTGGTTCAGCGAGCTTGAGCCGATAAGCTTTGACGGCAGCCGCGCCGTGCTCATGACAACGGCGGAATTCAAGCGCCGCATCCTCGCGCAGAAGTTCGGCGGCACGCTTCACAGCGCATTTTTGAACGCGCTCGGTCTCGATGTCGATGTCGAGTTCATAGCGCCGGGCGAGGGATATTCGCAGTCTGACTCCTCGGGCTCTGCGGCGGCTCATCGGAGATAGACGGCAGCACGCGCGCCTCGAACTATTTTGAAAACACATTCGACACATTCGTTGTCGGCGCGTCAAACAAGTTCGCCCATGCGGCGGCGCAGGCGGTCGCGGCGAACCCCGGCAAGGCGTATAACCCGCTGTTCATCTACGGCAACTCGGGACTCGGCAAGACGCACCTGCTCAACGCCATATGCCACGAGATAAAAAGAAACGATCCGTCGATGAAGATAGTCCTCACCGACGGCGAGGAATTCACCAACGAGTTTATCGAAGCGCTCAACCACCGCACAACAACGGAATTCCAGAACAAATACCGCAAGGTCGACGTTCTTCTGATGGACGACGTTCAGTTCATCGCGAGCAAAGAGCGCACGCAGGAGGAATTCTTCCATACCTTCAACGCCCTGACGCAGGACGGCAAGCAGATCGTTCTGTCATCCGACCGCCCGCCGAAGGACATGCCCCAGCTTGAGGACAGAATGCGCACCCGCTTTGAGTGGGGTCTGCTCGCGGACGTTCAGCCGCCGGATCTCGAGACCCGTATGCTCATAGTCAAGCGCAAGGCGGACGCGCTTAACTTCGATATCAGCGACGATGTCGTTGAATACATAGCGCAGAAGCTCAAGAACAACATCCGCCAGCTCGAAAGCGCAGTCAAGAAGATGCAGGCTTATGTCCAGATACAGGGCGCGCATGTCAACACCGCCACAGCTCAGCAGGCGATAAGGGATATTCTCAGCGACAACAAGCCTATCCCCGTCGTTGTGGACAAGATAATAACCGAAGTCGCGCGCACCTACGGCGCAAATCCCGAGGATCTGCGCTCGAAGAAGAAGGACGCACAGACTTCGAAATACCGCCAGATATCGATGTACATCGTGCGCGAGGTCACGGGACTTTCCGCCAAGGCTATCGGCGCGGAGTTCGGCGGCAGGCACTATTCAACGGTACTCTACGCCCTTGACGAGATAAAGAAAGAGAGCGACACCGACTCGGCGCTCAGAACAACTATCAACGATATCATAAAGAACGTGCAGGAGAGCTGATTTTTCTAACAGACTGACGCACCGCGGGGAGGGATAGATGGTGCGCGATATTATTATAGCATCGTCATCCGACAAGGTGCGCGCGCAGCTGCGCGGCTTCGTTGCGGAAATGGGAATAATGGGCGTCATCGAGTGCCGCTCTGCTTCGCAGACCCTCGATTTCACTCAGCGCCTCCCCTCGGCTATAATAATCTGCCACCGTCTGACCGACATGGCGCCCGCCGCCATGCTCCGTCTGCTCCCGCCGCGCCGATATGATATTGCTTATATCCTCCGCCCAGTCCCCGATGTTCGGTATGAGCAACGTGCAGTGCATGACCCTGCCGCTCTCACGTCCTGAATTTCGCAGCGCAATAGAAAAGCTGCTCCGCTCCTCGTCCGAGTCGCGCATACGCTCGGGCGGTCAGCGCAACACGGCGGATCAGGAGATAATCGACAAGGCAAAACATTTATATATGAAAGTAAACGGTGTGTCTGAAGAGGACGCATACGCATATATTAGAAGAAGGAGCATGAATGAGAGCAGTTCTATAACCGCCACCGCGCGGCATCTGCTCAGCGAGCTCGCTAATATATAAATGAAAAGGGTCTTGTGAATGAAATTCGCCAAAATGCAGGGCACGGGCAACGACTACATATATGTCAACTGTTTTGATGAATCGATCGACGACCCTCCCGCCGCGGCGAAATTTTTGAGCGACCGCCATTTCGGCATCGGCTCAGACGGGCTTGTGCTGATTTTGCCGTCCGACAAGGCGGATTTCAAAATGGATATCTACAATTCCGACGGGTCACGGGCAAAGATGTGCGGCAACGCCGCGCGCTGCGTCGCAAAGTATGTCTGCGACAGCAAAATGACCGACAAAGATATGATATCTTTGGAGACTCCCAGCGGAATAAAATACATTAATATATATAAGACGGACGGAAAGGTCACCTCGGCGCAGGTAAACATGGGGTCACCGATGCTGAAAAGCAGGGATATTCCCGCGCTTATTGAATCGGACACCGTGATTTCCCGGCCGCTCGAAGTCGGCGAAAAAGTTTATTTCGTCACCTGCCTTTCGATGGGCAACCCGCATTGCGTGGTTTTCTCTGAAAATATTGATTCTATAAATATTCAAAAAATCGGCGCCGAATTTGAAAATCACCCCGCATTTCCGGACAGGATAAATACGGAATTCGTTCAGCCGATTTCGGCTTCACACATCAAAATGCGCGTTTGGGAGCGCGGCGCGGGCGAAACTCTCTCCTGTGCACAGGCGCGTGCGCGGCGGCAGTCGCCTGCATATTGAACGGCTACTGCAAGCGCAATACAGATATCAAAATCTCGCTTCGCGGCGGCGAGCTCTCGGTAAAATGGAGCGCCGATGGAAATGTGTACCTGACCGGTTCGGCACAGACCGTCTTTACAGGCGAAATTGCCTACGGCGGAGGCGCAAGATGAAAATAAACGAAAACTTTTCGCTTCTCCGCAGCAACTATCTTTTTTCGACAATGAGCCGAAAAATCCAAGAATATAAAATCGCTCACCCCGAGACGAATATAATCGACCTCGGCATCGGCGATGTCTCGCGTCCCCTGCCCGAGGCGTGCATAAAGGCCATGCACTCGGCAGTAAACGAAATGGCGGACGCCGCCACATTCAGGGGCTACCCGCCCGAACGCGGATATGATTTTCTTATCGACAAGATATTGAATATGATTTCGCCGCGCGTGGAATAACGCTCGAAAGAGATGAGATTTTTATAAGCGACGGCGCAAAGAGCGACACCGGCAGTATCGGCGACATATTTTCGCCCGAGTGCAAAGTCGCCGTCTGCGACCCCGTCTACCCGGTCTATATAGACACGAACATCATGGCTGGCAGGGGCGGCAAGCCGCTCGAAAACGGCAGATTTTCAAATATTGCTTATCTCGACTGCACCGCGGAGAACGGATTTATCCCTCCCCTGCCGGAGCAAAATGTCGATATAATATATCTCTGCTCCCCCAACAATCCCACGGGAACGGCGATGAATAAAGAGCAGCTCCAACAGTGGGTCGACTGGGCTAATGAGCACGGCAGCGTCATTCTCTTCGACGCCGCATACGAGGCGTTTATCACAGAGAGCAACATTCCGCACAGCATTTTCGAGCTTGACGGCTCAAAAGAATGCGCCATTGAGTTCAGAAGCTTTTCAAAGACTGCGGGCTTTACCGGCGTTCGCTGCGCATATACAATTATACCGCGCGAGCTCTCACGCGGCGGAGTCAGCTCAATGCGCTGTGGGCGCGCAGGCAGGCGACGCGGTTCAACGGCGTGTCATATATAACCCAGCGCGCCGCCGAAGCCGTCTATTCCGACGAGGGCAGGCGGCAGATAAAAGAAAATATAAACTGCTATCTCGGCAACGCAAAAAAGATAACGGACGGACTTGAAAGTATTAATATCCGCTGTTTCGGCGGCAGGAATTCGCCGTATATCTGGTTTGAAGTGCCGAACGGGCTGACCTCATGGCAGATGTTTGACAGGCTTCTGAACACCGTTCAGGTGGTCGGCACGCCGGGCTCGGGCTTCGGCACGACGGGCGAGGGATATTTTCGCCTGACCGCATTCGCGGAACCGAAGCGCACGCTCGAAGCAGTTGAAAGAATAAAAAACGGTCTGAAACAAGACCGCACGGAGGATAAAAATGGGCATTTTTTCAAGAATAAACAAGGGACTCAAAAAGACCCGCGAGAATATGTCTGGGGCCATCGACTCGATGCTCCACGGCAAGACTGAAATTGACGACGAATTTTATGACGAGCTCGAAGAGATACTCGTCATGGGCGATGTCGGCTGCATGACCGCATCGGAGATAGTCGAGAAGCTGCGCGAGCGCGTTATGAAAAAGCATCTGCGCAAGCCTGAAGCCGTCAAGAACGAGATAAAAGAGATAGTTGCGAGATGCTTGAGGGCGGCGAGGAAATGAGCCTTATCACTCTCCCCTCCGTCATTCTCGTCATCGGCGTCAACGGCGTGGGCAAGACCACTTCCATAGGCAAGCTCGCCGCAATGTACAAAAACGAGGGCAAAAAAGTTATCCTCGCCGCGGCGGACACTTTCAGAGCCGCTGCAATCGAGCAGCTTGAAGAGTGGGCTGACCGCGCGGGAGTCGAGATAGTCAAGCACCGCGAGGGCGCAGACCCGGCGGCTGTTATATACGACACAATTCAGGCGGGCAAGGCAAGAAACGCCGACATAATTATCTGCGACACCGCCGGCAGACTCCACAACAAGAAGAACCTAATGGAGGAGCTGGCGAAGATATACCGCGTCATCGACCGCGAGCTGCCCTACAGCGACCGCGAGAGCCTGCTCGTGCTTGACGCAACTACAGGACAGAACGCAGTCAATCAGGTAAAAGAATTCAAGAATGTTGCAGAGATCACCGGCATCATTTTAACGAAGCTTGACGGCACCGCAAAGGGCGGCGTTGTATTAAACATCAAAAATGAGCTCGGCGTACCCGTCAAGTTCATCGGCGTCGGCGAAAAGGTGGACGACCTGCGCCCGTTCAACGCCCGCGCATTCGCCGAGGGTCTGTTTGACGCAGAGCCGATTGAAGACGAAGAAGAGGAAAAAGAGGACGAATAATGGATTTTCTCATAGCTACACATAACATGAAAAAACGCGCCGAGCTTGAGCGCATATTGAAACCCATCGGCGTGCGCGTTCTGCTCGCGGAAGAAGCGGGAGTCGAGCTTACCGATGTCGAGGAGACGGGCGTCACCTTTGAAGGGAACGCATTCTTAAAAGCTGACAGCGGCTGCAAAGAGAGCGGCATGCCCTGCATCGCCGACGACTCGGGACTTGCCGTTGACGCGCTCGACGCGCGCCGGGAGTGTATTCCGCAAGATACGCGGGCGAGCACGGAAACGACGAGAAGAACAACGAGCTTCTGCTCAAGAATCTGTCCGATATTCCTATGGACAAGCGCACCGCGCGGTTCGTTTCGACCGTCTGCTGCTGTTTCCCGGACGGCAGGCACATGACCGTGCGCGGCGAGTGCGAGGGCAAGATTGCCTTTGAGCCCGCAGGCGAGGGCGGCTTCGGCTACGATCCGCTGTTTTTGCCCGACGAGTTCCCCGGCAAAACGATGGCGCAGCTAACCGCAGAAGAAAAAGACAGCATCAGCCACAGAGGCAAGGCGTTAAGACTCCTTGCAAAAAAACTGGAGGAAATTATATGACAAGCAAAGAGAGAGCCGCGCTTCGCGCGCAGGCAAATTCGCTCGAGCCGCTTTTTCAGGTCGGCAAGGGCGGCGTCAATGACGCACTGATAGCCCAGACGCTCGACGCATTCCGCTCCCGCGAACTGCTCAAGCTCAAGGTCCTGCTCGAGACAGCACCCAAGCCCCCGCGCGAAATTGCCGAAGAGATTGCGGCAAAGACGCAGTCCGAGGTCGTTCAGGTCGTCGGTGGCAGTCTGATATTCTTCAAGGAGAATCCGGAGCTGCACGAGCCGAAAGATAAAAATAAAAAGATAACCGGTACGAAGAATCCGAACCGCCCATCTGTGCGCAAAAAGATACACGAAAAGAAGCTCGCCGAAGAGCGAAAGACCGCGGCGCGCCGCAAGGCGGAGCGTAATTTCAGACGCAGCCGCGATATATAACAGCAAATTTTAAGTCAACCGGCTCAAAAGCAGGCGCATTTTCGCCTGCTTTTTGTGCATCGGGACAAATCGGGAATTTTTTGTAAAAGCCTATTGACAGCGTAGGTATAAGAGACTATAATACGCTCATAGATACTGAACAGGAGGAAGCATCATGAAAAAGTTTGACAGCAACATTATGATGATGGAAATGTGCATGTTCTCCATGCGCATGTGCATGTGCATGCCTTTTTCTAACGAGCTTCCGTCAAACGAATAAATCTGATATATGCAGAGATTCGGGGAGCTTCGTGAGGAGTTTCCCGTTTTTTATTTGCATTGAGGAGGAAGAAAAGTGCAGTATCTGAAATTATTCTCGCCCTTTGATATAAGGCATTGGCGAATGTGCCGCAAGGCGCATGAATTAAAGAGACCGTCTTAACCGATACCTTATAAATTAAAATACAAAGGAGATAATCAACATGAAAAAGACAATATCGATCATTCTCGCAGCGGTCCTCGCGCTGGGCTGCATCTTCGGCTTCGCCGCCTGCTCTTCGGGCAGCAAGGGCATCACCATTGCCGTTCCCAACGACGCGACCAACGAAGCCCGTGCGCTCCTTCTTCTTCAGGAGCAGGCATTATCAAGCTCAAAGACGGCGCCGGCATCACCGCAACCGTAAGAGACATTGAGGACAACCCCAAGAACATCACCTTCAAAGAGGTTGAAGCCGCTCAGCTCCCCAACGTTCTCAAGGATGTTGACTATGCTGTTATCAACTCGAACTACGCTATCTCCGCGGGTCTTAACCCCGTAAAGGACAATCTCGCTATCGAGGGCTCCTCGAGCGCATATTCAAACATCCTCGCCGCCAAGAAGGGCAACGAGAATTCCGACAAGATAAAGGCTCTTTCCGCCGCTCTCCAGAGCAAGAAGGTCGCCGATTTCATCGCTTCCAAGTATAACGGCGCAGTTATCAGCGTTGTTTCGAACCCCGGTGACGGCTACGATCCCTCCGTCAACTACGACGCACTCAAGGGTCAGACCATAACCGTCGCTGCATCCCCCACACCGCACGCCGAGATCCTCGCCGTTGCCAAGGAGATCCTTGCCGCTAAGGGCGTCACCCTTGACATCAAAGAGTTCGAAGATTATGTCCAGCCCAACAATGTTGTTGAGTCCGGCGAGATCGACGCAAACTACTTCCAGCACGAGCCTTACCTCGACGATTTCAACAAGCAGAACAACACGAACATCGTCACCGTTTGCTATGTCCACGTCGAGCCCATGGCTCTCTACGGCGGCAAGCAGACCACTCTTGACGCAGTGAAGTAAATGTTATAAAATATAATGCCGGGCTAAGTTGCTCTTAATCGGGCTGCTTGCGGCATTATCTTTTTATCCAGAAGTTCGGAGGCATAAAATGATCGAGATTAAAAATCTGTCAAAAACTTTCAAGACCGCCGACGGCTCGCTCGACGCGCTCAAGAATGTTTCTCTGACGATAAACGACGGCGATATTTACGGAGTCATCGGCATGAGCGGCGCGGGCAAAAGCACGCTCGTGCGGTGCATAAATATGCTCGAACGCCCGACCGAGGGCAGATACTCATCGACGGAGTGGACATGGGCGCGCTTTCGAGCAAGCAGCTCAGAGACGCCCGCCGCAACATAACCATGATATTCCAGGGCTTTAACCTGCTCATGCAGCGCAACTGCCTGAAAAACATCTGCTTTCCGCTCGAACTTGAGGGCATGAAGAAAGAGGACGCGAAGAAACGCGCGCTCGAACTGCTCGAGATAGTCGGTCTGCCCGACAAAGCGAAGGCTTACCCCGCTCAGCTCTCCGGCGGTCAGCAGCAAAGAATCGCGATAGCCCGCGCACTCGCTACAAATCCGAAGTTCTGCTCTGCGACGAGGCGACAAGCGCGCTCGACCCGAACACCACACACTCGATCCTCAACCTCATAAGAGACATAAACAAAAAGCTCGGCATAACGGTTATTATAATAACCACCAGATGAGCGTTGTCGAAGAGACCTGCAACCGAGTCGCCATTCTTGACAACGGCACGGTCGTTGAGCAGGGCGAAGTCAGCACCGTCTTTGCCCATCCGCAGTCGGCGGCAGCAAAACGCCTCGTGTTCCCCGACGCTTCGGATGAGATTTTTGCTCCCGCTTCGGACGAGCACAGGATAAGAGTCGTCTTCAACGGCGCGTTCGCGACCAACACCCCGCTGATAACCAAGATGGCTATGGACGAGGGAATCGCGGCGAATATTTTAGCTGCCTCCACGCGCTGCATCGGCGACAAGGTCTACGGCAACATGCTCCTCGGCATCCCCGGAGGGACAACGAGCTTGAACGCGCGTCGAAATATCTGCAGAGTATGCCGGATATTCTTGTTGAGGAGGTTTAAAAGATGTTTGACAACGCATTCACTTCCGAGGCGCTGACGGAAGCCCTCGATATATTAAAAAATGATTTCCCGCTGGCTATCTGGGAGACGATATATGTCACCCTGCTCTCCACGCTCTTCGCGATAATCATCGGCCTGCCGCTCGGCGTGTTGCTCGTCGCGGGCGAAAAGGGCGGCGTACTCCCCCTGCCGAAGGCTCTGATGAAGGTTCTCAATGTTATTATAAACCTTCTGCGTTCGGTGCCGTTTTTGATTCTGATGATTCTCGTCTTCCCACTGACCCGTCTTATCGTCGGCACGGCGGTCGGCACAGTCGCCTCGATAGTCCCGCTCGTCATCGCGTCGTTCCCGTTTGTGGCGCGCCTTGTTGAAAGCAGCCTGCGCGAGGTCAACCCGAACATAATCGAAGCCGCGCAAAGCATGGGTGCATCGCCCATGCAGATAATTGTCAAAGTTATGATTCCCGAGAGCGTGCCCTCGCTGCTCTCGAACTTCACGATAGCGATAACCACCATCCTCGGCTACTCCGCAATGAGCGGAATAATCGGCGGCGGCGGACTCGGCAAGATAGCCATAAACTACGGCTACTACCGCTACAAATATCTCGTCATGATCTTTGCCGTCATCCTGCTCATAGCGCTCGTTCAGATTTTCCAGAGTGTCGGCACCCACCTTGCAACAAAGACAGACAAGAGACTCAAGAAATAATTAAGCACATAAAAAGCACCCGGTCGGGAGAAATGATATGCACCCCAAAAGTTAGACACTTTTGGGTGTATATTTTTATGGGTAAATTAGAAAGAAAAAAACAGATGTTATAGCGCAGAATTCAAAATAGGTGTTATAATGGATATGCGTGAACACCATTTGGGTTATTGTGAAACGGTACGAAAGTATTGGGATCTTACAACAGGTCAAGCAGAAAACTAC
>ENA-OQEN01000043-OQEN01000043.1-human-gut-metagenome-genome-assembly--contig:-NODE-43-length-44163-cov-3.699836_pt1 | contig 44163 bp, 43 predicted proteins | sample MGYA00242791_ERZ504627 | MGnify/ENA primary metagenome ERZ504627 (study PRJEB26092, sample SAMD00036316) | human gut metagenome | host: Homo sapiens | study: EMG produced TPA metagenomics assembly of... | reverse complement strand
TTTGTATAATGAGCTTCTCAACAAAGACTGGTTCATGACATTTATTGATTTTGATTCTTATGTTGATGCCAAGGAACGTGCCTATAAGGAATATGAGGACCGTAAGGCGTGGGCGCAGAAGATGATGGTGAATATTGCGAAAGCAGGATTTTTCTCATCCGATCGTACAATTGCTGAATATAATAACGATATTTGGAAAATAATAAAATAGGATCCATTGATAGCAAATGCACGCAGAAATTGGTGATAAGTAACAAAAAAAATTCAAAATTGCTGTGTAATTTGACTAAATAAACAAAAAGTTGACTTTTTTGATTGCAAAAAGTTTTTAAATGTTGTATCATTGACTCATGAAATGGAAACGTTACCAAAAACGATACAACAAACGTTTCCAAGGAACGTATACGTAACTATAAACAAAGCAAATGAAAAGATTAGAGGAGGAAAAAGCATGAAGAAGAAATTAGCAGTTTTAGGATTAGCTGCAACAATGATGATGTCACTGTTTGCAGGTTGTGGAGGAAAGGGAACTTCAGGAGGGAAGGATGCATCGGCTGATAAGGGTTCGGTATATTACTTGAATTTTAAGCCGGAAGCAGATGCCCAGTGGCAGGAGCTTGCCAAGATCTACGAAGAGGAGACAGGCGTAAAGGTAACCGTTGTTACAGCTGCATCCGGTCAGTATGAGACAACTCTTAAGAGTGAGATGGGTAAATCAGAATGCCCTACATTGTTCCAGGTAAATGGTCCGGTTGGCTTAGCATCGTGGAAAGATTACTGTGCAGATTTGTCTGACACAGAAGTTTACAAGCAGCTTACTTCAGAGGATTTCGCTTTGAAGGATGGCGATAAGGTAGCAGGTATCGGATATGTTATTGAGTCCTATGGTATCATCTGCAACAAGAAGCTTCTTGCCGAGGCAGGTTATTCCATGGATGACATCAAGAACTTGCAGATCTGAAGAAGGTAGCAGAAGATATTACAGCAAGACGTGATGAGCTTGGATTTGATGCATTTACATCTGCAGGTATGGATGGTTCATCAGACTGGAGATATAAGACTCACCTTGCAAACCTTCCTGTATACTATGAGTATCAGGCAGACGGAATCAACAACACAAAGGCAATCAAGAACATACCTGGATAACTACCGTCAGATCTGGGATCTGTACATTAATAACTCAACTACAGATCCTAAGCAGCTCAGTGTTAAGACCGGTGATGATGCAGTTGCTGAGTTCGTAGCAGGAAAAGCGGTATTTTACCAGAATGGTACATGGGCATACTCAGATATAAGCTCAGTCGGAGATGAGAATCTTGGAATGCTTCCGATTTATATCGGTGTAGACGGAGAAGAAAATCAGGGACTTTGTACAGGTACAGAGAACTACTGGTGCGTAAATGCTAAGGCTTCCGAAGCAGACATCAAGGCAACAGAAGATTCATGGCATGGCTTGCTACAGACGATACAGCACTTAAGGCAATCTGTGGTTCACAGGGTGCAATGCCATCCGGAGCAGACGGAATGGGATTTGTTACTCCATTCAAGAAGAACCTTGAGTCAGATAACCTTCTTGTGAATATCGCAAGCCAGTATGTTGCAGATGGCAAGACACCTGTAAGCTGGAACTTCACAACAATGCCTTCTGAGACATGGAAGAACGAAGTAGGATCAGCTCTTACTGTATACGCTTCCGATCAGACAGATGCAAATTGGGATCTTGTAAAGAAAGCATTCGTTGAAGGCTGGGCTACAGAGAGTCAGGCAGCAGGAAACTAGGATCAGGAAGCCTGATAAAACAACCAGTAATTAAAAAGGGAGGATATATTTCCTCCCTTTTTTAGAAGGTAGTTGTTCGAGGGCATAGGAGGTATAAGATGGAAAGGCAGTAAAAATATTGGCCAATATTTTTGGTACCGACTATGGCTGCATTTTTGATAGGATTTATTATTCCTTTTATTGAAGGTATTTACTTGTCTTTCTGTAATTTTACAACAATCAAGGATGCAAAATTTGTCGGAATACAAAACTATATAGAAGCATTTAAAGATTCAAATTTTCTTGGATCATTCAAATTCACTACTTTATTTGCAATCGTTTCACTTGTGTTGATCAATGTACTTGCATTTTTGGTTGCTCTGGCGTTGACACAGAATATCAAAGGAAAGAATATTTTCCGTACAGTGTTTTTTATGCCAAACCTGATCGGAGGTATTGTATTAGGTTATGTATGGCAGCTGATTTTTGATGGTATTTTCGTGAAGTTTGATACAGCCTGAAGTTAAATGAAACATTAGGTTTCTGGGGACTGGTTATTCTTGTAGGCTGGCAGCAGATTGGTTACATGATGATCGTATACATCGCGGGACTTCAGGCGATCCCTGGTGATATTCAGGAGGCGGCTATGATCGACGGAGCTACCAGAATGCAGAGATTGTTTAAAATTACAATTCCTAACATGATGCCATCGATTACAATTTGTACATTCCTGACGATTACGAATTCGTTCAAGTTATTCGATCAGAACCTTGCTCTTACAGGTGGTGAGCCACTTCATAAGACAGAAATGCTTGCCCTGAATATTTATAGCACATTCTATGGCAGAGTAGGAGCTGAAGGGGTTGGACAGGCGAAGGCAGTTGTGTTCTTCATAATTGTAGTAGCGATTGGATTGTTACAGTTAAAGTTGACAAGGGATAAGGAGGTGCAGCAGTAATGAAAAAGAAAGTGATGGGAATACTTGCAACATTATTTTTTACACTCGTTTCAATTATATTTGTTGCTCCAATCTTTATCGTATTGATTAACTCGATGAAGTCGAAGACGTTCATCAACCTTGAGACATTTAAGCTGCCTACAGAGGAAAGCTATGTTGGACTCGAAAACTATAAGACAGCAATTACGCAATATGATTTCCTGAAAGCTGTGGGCTGGACATTATTTATTACAGTATTTTCAGTTGCGGTTATCCTGATCTGCTGTTCCATGACAGCATGGTTTATAACCCGTGTTAAGAATGTTTTTACAAAAATGATTTACCTCTTATGTGTGTTTTCTATGGTTATACCGTTCCAGATGGTTATGTTTACACTTTCCGGAACGGCAGACTCCCTCCATCTGAATACACCTTGGGGAATCGTGATTGTATATCTCGGTTTTGGTGCCGGACTTGCGGTATTCATGTTCACCGGATTTGTAAAATCAATTCCGGTAGAAGTGGAAGAAGCTGCAATGATTGATGGCTGCTCACCACTCCGGACATTCTTCTGTGTAGTAGTTCCTATGATGAAGCCTACATTCATTTCCGTAGGTATTCTGGAAGCAATGTGGATCTGGAATGACTTCCTTCTTCCATACCTTGTACTTGATATTAAGGAATTCAAGACAATTTCCATTGTCATCCAGTACATGAAGGGAAGCTACGGACGTGTTGATATGGGTGCGATTATGGCATGCCTGATCATGGCAATCATTCCGGTTGTTGTATTCTACTTATGCGCTCAGAAATATATTGTCAAAGGGGTTGCGGCTGGCGCTGTTAAGGGTTAATATATAATCACATTTTTACAGGAGCGATTATATGACGATCAAAGATATAGCAAAATTATCTGGATACGGTATTGGCACCGTATCCAGAGTAATAAACAAACAACCGGGTGTAAGTGAGAAAGCGCGCGAAAAGATATTGAAAATTATCGAAGAGAGCAATTTTGAACCAAACGGAAATGCCAGAAAGCTGAAACGATGTGGCGGAAATACAGTTACAATTATCATGAAAGGCCGGCACAATAGTTTCTTCATGGAGATTCTTGACCGGATTACACTTCTGCTGTCAGAGCTGGACGAGGTTGTATCCTGCCAGATTATCGATGAAGATGGGGACGAGGTTGCAGAGGCATTAAAATTCGTTCGTGACAAAACCTCAAAAGCGATTATTTTTCTCGGTGCGAATTTAGCTCTTTTTGATGAACGTATGAATGAACTTGAAATCCCCTGTGTTGTTGCAACTACGAGTGCAAGGGAGTTAGCGTTCGACAATGTTTCTTCCGTATGTGTCGATGATGAGGCTGCAACCATGGAGCTCGTGCAGTATTTAACAGGCTACGGACACAAAGATATTGTCGTAATGGGGGGCGAGATTTCAGATAAACAGATCAGTTTCTCGCGTTATCTTGGGTGTAAAAAAGGCTTTGAAAAAAGTGGTCTGGAGTTTGATCCGGATAAGAATTATATGGCTTGCCGGTATTCGTATGAGGCAGGTTATGAGACAACAAAAAAGTTACTTGAAAAAAACATACATGTGACAGCCATTGTCGGGCTGTCAGATACGATTGCGGTTGGCGCAATTCGGGCAATCGAAGATGCCGGGAAAAAAGTACCGGATGATATATCGGTGGTAGGCTTCGATGGTACAGTCATATCGAGATTTTACACACCGAGAATTACATCAATGGGTCAGGACATAAACAGTATTGCGAAGCGGAGTGTGGAGCTTTTGATGAAGCACATACATTATACACTGGGGTGTGAACATGATTATGCCCCACACAATCTGATCGAGGGCGAAAGCGTACGCAGAGTATAATTGTTATGCCTTGACGTATATGGAGGACATATATGGATAAAACAGCAGGAATATTGTTCGCGATTTCCAGTCTGCCATCAAAGTATGGAATTGGCTGCTTTTCCAAAGAAGCATATAAATTTGTGGATTGGTTAGTGGAAGCCGGTCAGACGTTCTGGCAGATTTTACCTTTGGGACCTACCGGATATGGAGATTCTCCATACCAGTCGTTTTCCACATTTGCCGGGAATCCGTACTTCATAGATCTGGAAACATTAATTAGCGAAGGTTTATTGACGAGAGAAGAATGTGATAGTGTTGACTTTGGAACAGACGAACAGTCTGTTGATTATGAAAAACAATATAATGGACGGTATGTATTGCTCCGCAAGGCTTGTGAGAGAAGCGGGCATAAGAACAGTACAGAGTATAAGGCGTTCTTAGATAAGAATGAAGCGTGGGTGTATGACTATTGCTTATATATGGCAGTGAAAAATCATTTTGGTGGAATGAACTGGACTGAGTGGCCGGAGGCAATTCATAGTCGTACAGAAGAAGGTTTACGTGAATATAAAGAGAAGCTGGCAGATGAAATTGATTTTCAGTTATTTATGCAGTTCCAGTTTTTCAACCAGTGGTATAAGCTCAGAGCTTACGCCAATAAAAAAGGAATTAAAATTATCGGAGATATTCCGATTTATGTATCATTGGATAGTGCAGATGCATGGTCGCATCCGGAATTGTTCCAGTTAGATGAACAATGTACACCGAAGGCTGTTGCGGGATGTCCGCCGGACGGATTTTCGGCGGATGGGCAGATGTGGGGGAATCCTCTTTATGATTGGGATTACCACAAAAAGACAGCGTATGCATGGTGGATCGAACGGCTTTCATTCTGCTTTGAATTATATGATGTTGTACGTATTGATCATTTCCGTGGTTTCGATGAATATTATTCCATCCCATATGGGGATAAGACCGCGGTAAATGGCAGTTGGAAAAAAGGTCCGGGCATGGATTTGTTCCATACAATCGAAAAGAAGATTGGCAGAAAATCCGTGATTGCGGAGGATCTTGGCTATATAACGGATACCGTCCGTAAGCTTGTTGCGGATAGCGGGTTCATGGGGACGAAAGTGTTGGAATTCGCATTTGACACAAGAGATACGGGTTCGGCGAGGGAGTATTTACCTCATAATTATATTGAGAATTGTGTAGCTTATACAGGCACGCATGACAATGAGACACTGGTCGGCTGGTGGCAGGAGGTCGATGACGAAGGCAGGAAAAAAGCAAGAGATTATCTGTGTGATTACTATACACCGGCAGATAAAATGTATATTCCGCTCATTGGCGTAATCATGCGAAGTAATGCGAAAATCTGTATTGTTCCAATTCAGGATTACCTTGGCTTAGACAACAAGTCGAGAATGAATACGCCTTCTTCGGTTGGCAGCAATTGGAGATGGCGGGTAGACAGCAAAGAGTTAAATAAGACTTTAGCCAAGGAGATAAAAGCGATTACGGTTCGTTATGAACGCTGTAACTAATTTATAACTGACGATTTATTGAATGCGCCCCGGGGTTTTATGTTACCAGGGGCGTTTTTCATAGATACGCCGGATAAGCAGAAAAGCCTGCAGGATTATCTTAATATGGCGGATCAGTCTATGTATGAGAATAAGAGAAAAAAGAGGACAACATAAGACAGAGGGACGATTATGAGGAGGAGATCGGTTATGATAAATGTTACAGAGATTATGAAGCGTGGAGCGGAGAATAAAAAACTTCCGCCATGGGTGAACATGCGCCATGCGTGGATGGTGAATGATGGATTGCGCGACAAAGATCTGGAATATCCGGAAAATGTTGTACAGATTAAGAATTTAGATTATAAGAAAAGATTGGATGCAGAGCAGTTTGCTGCGATTTTGGATAGCTGGAAGATGGATAAGAAAAGGGAGATGCTGTATGCATCATCCGGGGATGCGTCGGACATTGATTCAGACAGTTATGTATCGAACAGTCTGTTTGATCTTTGTGTGCCGGCATCTTATATGGGAGACTCGGATAAAGCATATCCGGTGATTGTCAGTGTGCATGGTGGTGGCTGGTTTTATGGAGATAAGAAACTGTATAGCCATTATTGCTGTCATTTGGCACAAAGCGGATTCGTAGTTGTGAATTTTAATTATCGTCTGGCACCGCAGAATAAATATCCGTCTGCCATAGAGGATGTAGCATATCTCGTAAAATATATTGATGATCATGCGCGGGTGTTTGGCCTGGATATGAATCGGTTTTTCATGTTGGGAGATTCGGCGGGAGCACAGCTCACTGCGCAGTATTGCATTGCTGCGTCAAATCAGGAATATCGGGGGAAACTGGATTATTTTACCTATGATAAGCTGCCGGTTCGTGTTTGCCTGAATTGTGGTGCATACGACATGGGAAAACGGGATGACATGATCTCAAACTGGTATCTCAGGAAAGATGGCACGCTGGTTGTGTCTGAAGAACAGTACCAGTTGTTCATGGATCAGTTAGCATATATGAATGCGGATTTTCCGGAAGCGTATCTGATGTACAGTGTGAATGATGATCTGCGGTTTCACACGATAGAACTGGATAAGAGGATGAATGATATTGGTGTAGCACATGTAACGCGGGCGTTTGGTGCGGGCATCCGGAAAGTGGTCACGTATTCCATCTGAATCTTCGAAATTCGGATGGTGTACAGTGCAATGAGGAAGAGTGTTTATTTTTCAAAAACAAATAGAATTACAATTTTATTATTGACAATATAGTAGAAACAAAACATATAGAGGACAGTGATCTGCGTGTTTTTTTATAAATACAAATTGACAAATTATAGAATTATTATTATACTAAAGTAGTAATAATTATCGTTATTAAATCACTGTATATATGAAAGGGGGAACCATTTATGGGAAATAATAAAGTAAATGCAAAAAAAGCGGTTATGATTGGTTGTGGATTTGTGGGATCGGCATCCGTCTTCGCTTTGATGCAGAGTGGGTTATTTACAGAGATTGTATTGATTGATGCAGACAGAAACAAAGCAGAGGGAGAGGCAATGGATATCAGCCATGGAATCCCATTTGCTTCTCCAATGCGGATTTATGCAGGAGAGTATGACGATGTGGCAGATGCAGCAATCGTGATTATCTCCGCGGGAGCCGGACAGAAACCGGGGGAGACAAGACTGGATCTGGTGAACAAGAATGTTGCTATTTTCAAGTCTATTATCCCGGAGATTGCAAAGCGGAATTTTAGTGGAATCCTGCTTGTGGTAGCGAATCCGGTTGATATTCTGACGCAGGTGGCAATCAAATTGTCCGGACTTCCGGAGCAGAGAGTGATTGGTTCCGGCACAGTGTTAGACAGTGCCAGACTGAAATACAAGCTGGGTGAACATTTGTCTGTGGATAGCCGGAGCGTGCATGCGTTTATCGTGGGCGAACATGGCGACAGCGAAGTCGTTGCGTGGTCGTCTGCAAATGTCTCCGGTGTGGAGTTAAGCGAGATGTGCGAGATGCGTGGACATTACCAGCATAAGGAAAATACGAGGGAGATTGCAGATGCGGTAAAGAACAGTGCATATGAAATCATTAACCGGAAGCATGCAACGTATTATGGAATCGCGATGTCTGTAAGGAGAATCTGCGAGGTGATCATGAGGGATGAGAAATCGATCCTGCCGGTGTCACACATGATACATGGTGCGTATGGTATCGAGGATGTGGTTCTGAGTATGCCGGCGATTGTCGGTGCAGATGGCGTGGAGACAGATATTCCGATCAAGTTAAGCGGCGAAGAGGCTCTGAAATTAAAGGAATCGGCAGATGCATTGAAAGAGATTCTTGCATCGCTGGAGTTATAGAAGGAGGAATCGTCATGGATTTACGGGTTGGAGTGTCCGCGGTTGTTATGAACTGGCTGATTATGTTATATTTCATTATTTTATTTGCGGAACGTGTACAGAGCATCGTGCGTTCCATAAGGGATAAAGATGTGAAACTGTTCGGAAGCGGCTTCGATAGTTATGTGCATCTGGCTGTGTTCTTATCGCTCGCTGCATTTCTTGTTTTATTGGCAGTGGGGAATGCAACGTTCCTGCAATCATTATTTACGATGGATATGAACGTGTATCGTTCCATTGATTACCGGATGCTTTCCATAACTGTGGGAGTCATTCTTGTGTCTGGCATGGTACATACGGAATATACGATTCCGGGAATCCAGTTTGCATCTTACGGAATGCTGATTGCGGCTTTGGTTATCAAGACGGTATGCGCGAACGCACAGGCGGAAGACCGTGTATTGTTATGGATGTCTCTGATCTATCTGATATTATTCTCCATGGCAATTCCGGTCATGTATCATTCGGAAATTGAGAAAGCCATCCTCTTTCATGTGATAGAGGCGGTTGTTTCACTTGCACTTGTTGCCGCATTTGCAGTGTTGATGTACAAAGTGCTGATAGGAAATGCTGTCAATCTGTTCTATGTAATTCCGATTGCTATTGCAGTAATCGGAGATACTATTATCGTGGCAATGCGCTGGAAAGAAAAGGTGAATGGCTTTGTTCTGATATTCCTGATTGCGGCGTCTGTCATGTGGATTGCCGGAAGGATCGCGGCAGCGGTGCGCCTGCATGGATAGGATATAAAAGTTGTTGATAAAGATAGAATGAAACTGTTGTCAATGTTAAGTTATGCAAGCATTGGCAGCAGTTTTTTGTGTGTACAGCTTTGTCGAAGTATGATAGAATCAGACATAAGTATGTAATCATTTTCTAAGAGAAAATAGGGAGGAACGAATGAAAGAATTATTACAGTTTTTATTGGGAATTGTACTTACGATCATCGGCGTGATTATCTTCTTGCAGAACGTCGTTGTGAGCAGCTTCACGCTATTTTACCGGATGGGACGCGTGAATGTCGGAGGTATTCTGATTGTGCTCATCGTTGTGGCATTTATCGCATTTATTGTGAAGCCGAACATGCTGACCGGACTTTCACTGATCGGATTGTGCATTGCGTTTTTCGTGTGTCTTGTGATTTCATTGAACGTATCCATGCGTTATATGTCCGGTCTGGAGCTGGCACTGATTCTCGGCACGATCGGCGTTGGTGTCGGATTCATCATCAAGGGCTTGCTTGGCGTAAACAAGGCAGACAAAGAAGGCAAGAAACAAGGAAAAAAATAGAGAAGATAGAGGACAATTGCGAAACGAGAAATTATACGGATAATCATATATTTCGATATTGATTCGTGAATATATACGATATGTTTGGAGTTTAGAAGTTCTTAATGTTCTATGAAGATAGAACCATGTTTGAACACGATGTTCAAACAAGCCGCCACTGAGCCATGGACGGCGAATTGGCGGCGGTGGCGTATAATATGATTTGTGAATTAGAACATTTAGAACTTCTTAACTTCAATACATTGTATATAGAATGAATCAATATCGAAATATATGTTGAACGTATATACGTTTCGCAATTGCCTGAAAGGAAAAACAGATGATTTTAAATGTTGAGAACTTAACGCACGGTTTTGGCGACCGTGCAATCTTTAATAATGTATCGTTCCGCCTGCTTGCAGGCGAGCATATCGGTCTGGTCGGTGCGAATGGCGAGGGAAAAAGTACGTTCATGAATATCGTGACCGGCACACTTGCACCGGACGAAGGCAAGGTGGAATGGAACAAACATGTGCGGGTTGGATATCTGGATCAGCATGCCGTGCTGGAGAAGGGCATGACAATCGAGGATGTTCTGAAGTCCGCTTTTTCGTATCTATTTGATATGGAGCAGAATATTAACGAGATTTATGAGAGCATGGCAGATGCGACGGACGATGAAATCGCGGAGATGATGGAAGAGGTTGGTACGCTGCAGGATATGCTGACGAACCACGATTTTATATGATCGATGCGAAGGTCGAACAGGTGGCGCGGGCACTTGGACTTCTGGAACTGGGGCTTGACCATGATGTGACGGATTTAAGTGGCGGACAGCGTACGAAGGTACTGCTTGCGAAGCTGCTTTTGGAGAAACCGGAAATCCTGCTTTTGGACGAGCCGACGAACTATCTCGATGCGGAGCATATTGAGTGGCTGAAGCGGTATCTGCAGGAGTATGAGAATGCATTTATCCTGATCAGCATGATATTCCATTTTTAAATGATGTTGTAAATATCATCTATCATATGGAGAATCAGGAGCTGAACCGCTACGTCGGAAACTACGATAAGTTCTTGGAAGTTTATGAGGCGAAGAAGGCACAGCAGGAGGCAGCCTACCGGAAACAGCAACAGGAAATCAATGAGCTGAAGGATTTCGTGGCAAGAAACAAAGCGCGGGTTGCCACAAGAAATATGGCGATGTCGAGACAGAAGAAGCTTGACAAGATGGACGTGATCGAGCTTGCCAAGGAGAAACCAAAGCCGGAGTTTTATTTCAAGGAAGCCCGGACACCGGGCAAGATGCTCTTTGAGACGGAGGATCTCATCATCGGATATGATAAGAATGCACCGCTTTCCAAGCCAATCAATCTGCGGATGGAGCGCGGCGAGAAGATTGCGATTATCGGAACAAATGGAATCGGTAAAAGTACGCTCTTAAAGAGCCTGCTTGGTATCGTTCCGGCTCTATCCGGCAAAGTGGAACTGGGCGACTATCTGTACAAGGGATATTTCGAACAGGAGATGGCAGGCACGGACAATACCTGTCTGGAGGAGATCTGGCAGGAGTTTCCGGGATATTCGCAGTATGAGGTGCGTTCGGCACTGGCAAAATGTGGTCTTACAACGAAGCATATCGAGAGCAAGGTGCGTGTCTTGAGTGGTGGAGAACAGGCGAAGGTGCGTCTGTGTAAGCTTATCAACCGGGAGACAAATCTTCTGATCTTAGACGAGCCGACGAACCATCTGGACGTGGAAGCGAAGGACGAGTTAAAGCGTGCTTTGAAAGAGTATCACGGTTCGGTGATACTGGTGTGTCATGAGCGGAATTTTATTCGGATATTGTGACGAAGGTATGGAATCTGGAAGAGTTCAGCCGTCTGGCTGTATAGAAAATAAAACTTGCTATCCTGTGAAAAGGGAATATGATGAAACGTAAGTGTCAAGCAGAGGAGGAATTTGCCGGATGGCATCGAATAGAAGAATCTTAACGAAATTAGCCGGGGAGCTGCAGGCAACACGGACAGGAATGAGAAGCCAGCTGCATGGCGTGTACCGGGGATATACATATGTCGTGAAACCGGGTACCGGTTCCGGCAAAAAAATGATGATGGTTGCATTTTCGGTTTCCAACGATCAGACACCAGCATCTGTCGATGTGTGGGGAACGATGCGCGCGGTACTTCCGAGCGGCGGCAGGATCATACCGAAAGGATTTAGCATTGCGGTATATGTTCCGGTTCGTGGTGGCACAAAAAAGAACGTGCAATTGATCAAGAATCTGATAGAAGGTATGATCACACAATTTGAACGATATCAATATTATAATTGTGATGCCAGGGGCGTGCAGGGACCAACGAATGTCTATCAGGTGGAGAATGGCTATTCCTTTTTAAATGAGGAATCTGCGAAGATGACGGAATATGCGTTGAAACTGAACCAGGAAGAGGATTATGTTGTGCGTGAAAATTATGCACTCGGTCTGCTCGGAGCGATTGGTGGTGGCGTTCTGGGTGCGCTGTTGATTTTCCTGATCGCACGCATTGGATTCGTGTCAAGCTATGCCGGGCTTGCGATGGGAGTCGCGGTTATCTATGGATATAAGTGGAAAGGCGAAAAGCTGTCGACCATAAGTTTTCTGTTGTGTGTTGCGGTATCAGCTGCATGGCTATATCTGGCATTCCGGGTAGACATGGCAATGGCGATACAGGCGTCTAAACTTTCAGATTACTACTATAGAGCTTCTTCGTTCCAAAGCTGTTTTGTACATGCGAAGGAGCTTATGAGATGGTCTGGCAACATGGATATCTATTATGAAAGCCTTATCAAAATGATGGCGTTTGGTATGGTCGGCGTTCTGGCATTTGGCTTTACAGAAATACAGGGCAGCGGAAAAAATATAAGATGAAAAAATGTAGAATACGATAGAAGAAAGACGTGATCCGAAAAAAGTTGGCAAATATGCTTCAAAATCATGAGAAAAACGAAATTTTTTGTGCAATTTCGAGGTGATCACGGACAGATTCGTCAAAATTCATATAAAAATTTCATATAATCAAAAAAAATTGCTAATATATCCCAAAATATTCTATTCTTTCCGGACCTCATTCCAAATATAATGAATTTAGTCAATGAGACAGGGAATGATTCAAAAAAAATGTACAAAATGAACAAAAAGTACGAAGGAACATTTCAACAAGTATTTCATTCATAGGAGGAAAGAGTATGAAGAAGAAAAAAATCTTAGCTGTAATCGCAGCAGCAACAATGGCACTGTCAATGGTAGGATGTGGATCATCAGGTGGAGGTTCTTCATCAAGCGGAGTTGCAAACAAGGATAAGCCGCTTGTATGGTACAACCGTCAGCCTTCTAACTCATCAACAGGAGAGCTTGACAAAACAGCCCTTAACTTTAACAAAGATACTTACTATGTAGGTTTCGATGCGAATCAGGGTGCTGAGCTTCAGGGTGAGATGGTACTTGACTACATCAAGAAGAATGCAGCAACGATCGACCGTAACGGTGATGGCGTAATCGGATATGTACTCGCAATCGGCGATATCGGACATAACGATTCCATCGCACGTACAAGAGGTGTCCGTTCCGCACTTGGAACAGGCGTTGATGCAAATGGCGCAGTTGATTCAGCACCAGCCGGTACAAACGTAGATGGATCTGCAAAGGTTGTTCAGGATGCAACACTGGAAGTAGATGGAAAGAAATACACAATCCGTGAGCTTGCTTCCCAGGAGATGAAGAACTCTGCAGGTGCTACATGGGATGCAGCAACAGCAGGTAACGCAATCGGTACATGGACAGCTTCTTTCGGTGATCAGATCGATGTAGTTGTTTCTAACAACGATGGTATGGGAATGTCAATGTTCAACGCTTGGGCAAAGGACAACAAGGTTCCTACATTTGGATACGATGCAAACAGCGATGCAGTAGCAGCTATCGCAGAAGGCTACGGCGGAACAATTTCACAGCATGCAGACGTTCAGGCTTACCTTACACTCCGTGTTCTTCGTAACGCACTTGACGGCGTAGATGTAGACACAGGTATCGGTACAGCAGATGAAGCTGGTAACAAGCTTGATGAGGGTGTTGATTACAGATACTCAGCAGAAGAGAGATCTTACTACGCTTTGAACATTGCAGTAACAGCAGATAACTACCAGGATTTCACAGATTCAACAAAGGTTTATGACAAGGTTTCTAAGCAGCTCGATGCTAGCAAGAGCCCAGAGAAGAAGGTATGGCTTGATATCTACAACGCTTCTGATAACTTCTTAAGCTCAACATACCAGCCACTTCTTCAGAATTACGATGATCTTCTGAACCTGAAGGTTGATTACATCGGTGGTGATGGTCAGACAGAGTCTAACATCACAAACCGTCTTGGTAACCCTGGTGAGTACGATGCATTTGCAATCAACATGGTTAAGACAGACAACGCAGCATCTTACACATCAATTCTTAACAAGTAAGAGAACTGATTGAACGAACGGTAAATGATTTAACCAAAGAAGGGTGTCACCTAAAATTGATACCCTTCTTTTTAAGAAAGGGAAGTAGAGATATGGCAGATGATAAGAATAAATACATCTTATCGATTCATGGCATGAGTAAATCATTCGGAAGAAACAAGGTTCTTAACCACATTGATTTGAATGTGAAGCCAGGATCCATCATGGGACTTATGGGTGAGAATGGTGCCGGAAAATCGACAATGATGAAATGTCTCTTCGGAACCTATCAGAAGGACGAAGGAACAATCGTATTAGATGGCAAGGAAGTTAATTTCTCTGGACCAAAGGATGCACTCGAAAACGGAGTTGCAATGGTACATCAGGAATTAAATCAGTGCCTGGAAAGAAATGTAATTGATAATTTGTTCCTCGGTCGATACCCAAAGAATTCGCTTGGTGTGGTCGATGAGGGCAGAATGAAAAAAGAAGCATCTGATCTGTTCAGAAAGCTTGGAATCACAGTGAACCTTACACAGCCGATGAAGAAGATGTCTGTATCAAAGCGTCAGATGTGTGAGATTGCGAAGGCAATTTCATACAATTCAAAGGTAATTGTACTTGATGAGCCGACTTCATCCCTGACAGCACCGGAAGTAGCAAAGCTCTTCAAGATGATGCGTCAGCTTAAGGATCAGGGAATCTCCCTGATTTATATCTCCCATAAGATGGACGAGATCTTCGAGATCTGCGACCAGATTTCCGTATTGCGGATGGTAGTCTCGTAATGACGAAGGACAGCAAAGATACAAACATGAATGAACTCATATCAGCCATGGTAGGCCGTTCTCTGGATAACAGATTCCCGCCGGTTGATAATACACCGGGAGAGACGATTCTCTCCGTGCAGAACCTTTCAACAAAATATGCACCGAAGCTCCAGAATATCTCCTTCGATGTGAAAAAAGGCGAGATATTTGGTTTGTATGGATTGGTCGGTGCAGGTCGTACAGAGCTTCTTGAGACGATATTTGGTATGCGTACAAGAGCAGCCGGAAACGTTATATATGATGGTAAGATGATGAATTTTGCATCTCCGAAGGACGCGATGAATCATGGATTTGCCCTCATTACAGAGGAACGTAAGGCAAATGGTCTGTTCTTAAAAGCAGATATTACATTTAATACAACCATTGCAAATATGAATCATTATAAGAGTGGACTTGCACTCTCGCATGATGACATGGTGCGGGCAACCGCAGAGGAAATCAAGGTCATGCATACGAAATGTATGGGACCGGATGATATGATTGCAAATCTGTCTGGTGGTAATCAGCAGAAGGTAATCTTCGGTAAATGGTTGGAGCGGTCTCCGAACATCTTTATGATGGACGATCCGACAAGAGGTATTGATGTTGGAGCAAAATATGAGATTTACGAGTTGATCATTAACATGGCAAAGCAGGGTAAGACAATTATTGTTGTTTCTTCTGAGATGCCGGAGATTCTCGGAATCACAAACCGTATTGGCGTTATGTCGAACGGCCATCTGGCAGGTATTGTCAATACGAAGGAGACAAATCAGGAAGAATTATTAAAGCTTAGTGCGAAATATTTGTAATAGAGAGGAGTTTTGGCGATGGCAGATAAAAGTATGATCCTTTCGGCAGAAGCGGAAGCAGCGCTTTTGAAACCGATTGATGAATATGTAGGAAAAATACAGAAGCAGATCGATGCACTTCGTGTAGATGGATCTGACAAGGTTCGAAGCTTAAAGAACCATATCGCAATTGCGAAGGAAGATAAGAATTTAACAAAGGAAGAGAGAGCAAAGATTATTGCGAAGGATAAGGCGGACTTAGAGAAAGCAAAATCTGTAGAATCTGCAAATAAGGATAAGGTATCCAAGCTCATTTCCGATGCAGAGAGCTATCTCTCCAAGCATTACAAGAGTGACTACTATGAGAAGGTAGTTGCGAGCTGTGAGGCAGAGAAGGCAGCAGAGAATGCCTCTTATGACAAGATTGTGGCAACCATTAAGACAGAGCACGAGCAGGCTTTGGCAAAGCTTTCTGATTCTGAGGAAATCAAGGATGAGAAGTATGTATATCGTAACCGCCTGTTCGATGCACAGATGACACATGAGTCTAAATTGCAGGAAATCAAGGATAGAAAGCACGATGCATTTGCACATAAGTTTCATTTGATCGATCTGCTTCGTATGTCGAAATATACATTTGGACAGAAGCAGTCACAGAAGGTAGAAAACTACAAGTACACATTCAATACAACACAGTTTATGTATAAGAATGGTCTATACATTGTAATTTTACTCATCTTTATTGCATTGTGTATCATCACACCAATTGTAAAGCATACACAACTTTTGACACTAACAAACATTCTGAATATTTTGCAGCAGGCTTCCCCTCGTATGTTCTTAGCCCTTGGTGTTGCCGGTCTGATTCTGTTAACAGGTACCGACCTTTCCATCGGACGTATGGTAGGTATGGGTATGGTAACCGCAACTATCATCATGCACAGCGGTGTAAATACCGGTGGCGTATTCGGACATATCTTTGATTTTACAGGTATTCCGGTAGCGGGCAGAGCATTATTGCACTTGTTGCATGTATCATACTTACAACCGTATTTGCAAGTATTGCCGGTTTCTTCATGGCGAAGTATAAGATGCATCCATTCATTTCAACCATGGCGAACATGCTGATTATCTTCGGACTTGTTACATACGCAACAAAGGGTGTATCCTTCGGTGCAATTGAGTCAAGTATTCCGAACATGTTTATTCCAAATCTTGGTGGATTCCCAACCATCATTATCTGGGCAGTTGTAGCAATCATTGTTGTATGGTTCATCTGGAACAAGACAACATTTGGTAAGAACCTTTACGCCGTTGGTGGTAATCCGGAAGCAGCTTCTGTATCTGGTATTTCCGTATTCAAGGTAACAATGGGAGCATTCATCTTAGCAGGTATCCTTTATGGATTCGGTTCATGGCTTGAGTGTAACCGTATGGTTGGATCCGGTAGTGCCGCATATGGACAAGGCTGGGATATGGATGCGATTGCAGCCTGCGTAGTAGGTGGTGTATCCTTCACAGGTGGTATCGGTAAGATCTCCGGTGTTGTAACTGGTGTACTGATCTTCACATCCCTTACATACTCTCTGACAATCCTTGGTATTGATACAAACCTTCAGTTTATCTTCGAAGGTATTATCATCCTTGCAGCTGTAACACTTGACTGTCTGAAGTATGTTCAGAAGAAGTAATCAAAGGAATCAAATAAAGTTGTAAACGAAGGAAGGGTCGCCTTGTCTATCGAAGAGGATGGAGAGGCGGCTTTTCCTGTATATTGTATATAATGTCAAAACGCAATAAAACAGTGCCACATATATACTGGTTTTATTTTGCGTTTTTAATATATGAATTGGAGTAGGAAGTAAGCTGGTTGGAGTAAAAACTTGAAAATGAGGGAAAATCCCCCAATAAGGCAGGAGTAGGAAACAAGTCAGTTGGAGCAAAAACTTGAAAATGAGGGGAACTCCCCCAATGGAACAAGAGCAGGAAGCAAGCTGGTTGGAGCAAATTCTCGAAATAGAGGAAAAATCCCCAATGGAACAAGAGTAGGAAACAAGTCAGTTGGAGCAAATTCCCCAAATAGAGGAAACTCCCCAATTAGGCAATAGAAGGAAGCAATCAGCCAGATATTTAGGTATCTTTATAGTGATAACTTTGGTATAATAAGGACAATAAAACAACAAAGAACAATAAGAATTGCCGGTAGTTCGAAGCATCCTAACCAAAGACCAGATGCTTCCGAACTACCCGGCAGGCGATAACAAGTGGGGTGCTATATGGAAAAATATAAAGTGCTTTTGGTGGATGACGAAGCAGAAGTCATCGAAGTAATTGAACAACGCATACAATGGGACGACCTTGGATTTACCGTTGTTGGTAACGCAACCAACGGAGTGAAAGCACTTGAACTGGTAGAGAAGCTTCAACCGGATGTCGTGATTACAGATATCAAGATGCCATATATGGATGGATTGGAGTTATCCCGTCGTTTAAACCGGGATTACCAGAACATTCACATCATTATTTTTACCGGGTTTGATGAGTTTGAATATGCAAAGGAAGCGGTGCATCTGGAGGTTGAGGAATATATGCTGAAACCGATAAATGCAACGGAACTGTCTGATTGCCTGAAACGTCTGAAGGACACACTGGACCGGGAACGGGAAGAAAAACTGAATGTAACACGTCTGGAGAATTATTTCAATGCAGCACTTCCGGTACTGCAGAATAACTTCTTTGTATCTCTCATTGAGGGACGGGTGACAGAAGAAAACTGCGGGAAATTTTTTGCCGCGTATCAGATTGATATGAAAGGACCATATTATGGATGTGCAATTTTCCACACTTCGGAACATCATGTGCCGGACGGTATGAATCCGTTGCTGCTTGCGATGTCTGTTGAACATGAGATCAAGGAACGGCTTGCGACAGAGTGGAAGAGCCGGGTATTCTCTTATCTTGGCAATACACTGATGCTGATAGAGCTTTCATCGGAGGACGCGATTGTGCAGTTTACGGATTCGTGTGATCGATTCCGCAAATGGGCTTATCGTGTGATGGGGGCGGTGGTTACGGCAGGTATCGGTCGTGTATGCGACAATATGGCGAATATTAAAACGTCTTACGATGGTGCCAGAGAGGCAGTATCATACAGGTACTGTATGGAACGAAACGCGCGATCAATATTGCCGAGCTTGCACCGAAGGAACAGGAAACGACCTTGCAGCCGGAAGATACAAGAATGCATGATTTGTTCAAAGCCATTCATTTAGGGTTAAAGGAAGAGATTGAGAAGGTCGTTGTAAATGAAATAGAAAAGCTGCACAGCAATGCACAGACGGTCAGTCAGTATAATCTTGCAATCATGGAGATGGTGGGAGCATTTTACAGGTTTTGTGCAAATAATTTCCTTGATTTTAATGATTATCTGCACGGAATCCAGAATCCTTACGAGACGATTCCGCAGATGGATGAGAGTACACTTACGGCATGGATGCAGGGAGTTTCCGTAGAGCTTGGGGAACAGTTGAAAAATGCTCGAAACAGTACATCGAGACGGCTTGTGACCGATGCACAGAATCTTGTACGTGAGCGTTATATGGAGCCGGATTTGTCATTGGACACGATCTGTTCTGTGCTTGGGGTATCAAATTCGTATTTTTCGTCGGTGTTCAAGAAGGAGACAGGAAAAGCGTTTATTACGTATCTGACGGATTACCGGATGGATCATGCGGCAACACTGATACTGGAAACAAATGAGAAGAGCTATCAGATCGCTGAGCGAGTGGGATATTTGGATGCGAATTATTTCAGTTATGTATTCAAGAAACGATTTGGCGTGTCACCGTCGAAGTACCGGGCACAGCATACGAATCAGTAAGAAAAAAATAGGGGAAATGGATTGAAAACAAGAGAGATGGGAAAATTGCAAAAGAAGGAAAGCTGGCTTCAAAAGTGGATGAAAAAGCAGGGCTGGACACATCATAGGAGATTTATCGGACTGGATATCCAGTCAATCATTATGGCGGTTCTTACTGCACTTACGTTGATTACGACAATTACAATTGGCCTGCTTTTGTATAATCGTTTTAAAATGGCGATGAAGCAGACGGCTGTGTCGAATGCAGAGAGTATGGTCGAAAGCACGGTGGATAAGCTGGATGCGGAGTTGTTGAATGTCCGTCAGATAATGAATGCAGTGAATTATAATATCATTCAGGAAAATGATATCTCCAGTGATGATTTTAACCGCCAGTTCAGTCTGCTTTATGAAATCAACACAGACAAGGTTCAAAGCATGGCGCTGTATGACAGCAATGGTGCACAGCTTATGGCGGAGCCGGTTTCGGAACGCAAGAAGGGCGTAAAGGCATCCGAACAGGACTGGTATACAAACGCAGAGGAGGAGATTGAGAATGTGCATTTCTCCCTGCCGCATATTCAGAATCTGTTTGAGGATGGCACATACCGGTACTACTGGGTTATTTCCCTCAGCCGTTCCGTGGATATTAACGATGGGGAAAAACCGCGCAGCGGTGTACTGCTGGTAGATATGAAATATTCTGTGATATCCAATACGATGAAGCGGATCAATGAGTCCTCAAACGGTATTTATTATTACCTTTGCAGCCGGGATGGACAGATGATTTACCATCCGAGACGTGCAGATATTGACCGTGGATATTTTTCGGAAAACTGTGAGATGACATCGCAATTAGAAGACGGAACGTATGAGCTTTCGCTGAACGGTAGACCGGGAAATGTTGTTGTGAGTAGTGTGGCATATACCGGCTGGAAGCTGGTCGGTGTGATTCCGGAGCGTGTACAGACAGCAAATATCAACCGGTTCCGGTATTATATTATCACAGCCATTCTGATTTTGATGATGATGCTGCTCGAAGTAAACAGGATCATATCAAGAAAGATTTCGCGTCCAATCCTGCGGCTGAATGAGTCAGTCAAGGCATATGAGACAGGTGGGGATACGGATATCTATATTGGTGGTTCTTCAGAGATCCGGCATCTCGGATATTCGGTCAAGAAGTCCTATGAACAGATAGAGAATCTGATGCAGGAGATTATCCGGGAACAGACTGAACGCAGAAAGAGTGAGATGGATGCACTGCAAAGTCAGATTAATCCGCATTTCCTATATAATACGCTCGAATCGATTACATGGATGGTTGAGGCACAGAAGAATAAGGAAGCGGTTCTCATGATTTCGGAGCTTGCCAGACTGCTTCGGATCAGTCTGTCAAAGGGAAGAACCGTAATCCGGATCGCGGATGAGCTGCAGCACAGCCGGAGCTATATGAATATCCAGCTTGTTCGCTATAAGGAGCGGTTCCAGGTGAAGTTTGATATCGACGAGGAAGTCAACGATTATTGTACGGTCAAGCTCATCGTACAGCCGATCTTGGAAAATGCAATCTATTATGGGGTTGGAAATATGGACGAGGATGACGGCGGCATGATTACGGTACGCGGCGAGAAAAAGGGAGATGATATCTATCTCTCGGTCGAGGATAATGGCATGGGTATGAGTGAGGAGACAGTTGAAAATATCCTCAAGGATAACAATAAAGTACCAAAGCATGGTTCCGGGGTAGGACTTATCAATGTGCACAACCGGATCCAGTTGATGTTTGGTAACGAATATGTCTTCTGGTTTACAGTGAGCCTGATGAAGGAACGAAGATCGTGATACACATACCGGCAATTCCGTTTACGGAGGAGAACCGGCAGCAGCTCGAGGCGCAGAGCTATAGAAATGGGAGGGCTACAGATGAAACGAGATAAATTAACATTTCTCATTGCAGAGCTTATTCTGATTGTCCTCGCAGCCTTCTTCATACATAAAATCTTCCAGGAGGATGTCGCTCAAAAGCGTGTAGCGGTTATCCTGCAGAATTCCGGTGACACCCGGTGGGAGGGTGTAATCAATGGATTAAAGCAGTCTGCGAAAACCAATAATCTTCATCTGATTATCTGTAATACGGATGATATTGTAAGCGCGCAGGACGAGCGGGAGCTGATCGAGGAACAGCTGGAAAACGATGTGGATGCATTTATCCTGTGCCGGCACCGGGGGCAGATACGAAGGATATGTTAGACTGGCTCGGCGAGCAGAAGAAGCCATTTGTACTTCTGACAGAAGATGTTTATACCGGTGAACAGCCAGAGGCAAGCGGGTATGCGACAGTCAAACCGGATAATTACCAGATTGGATACACACTTGGCACGCAGCTTATTACGCAGGACGAAGATGGGCTGAAAGGAAAAAGAATTGGCGTGATTGCCGGACGATCCAAGACGGAGGCAAGTGTGAATCGTATCCAGGGACTGAAGGACGCATTGGAGAAACAGGATTGCGAGATTGCATGGGAGTATAATGAAGAAAGTGACACGGATATCTGTGCGGTTGTTGATGCACAGGAGTCCGTCGATTATATGGTGGTAATGGATACGCAAGCCTTGGATACGCTGGGTGAACACGCGGAAAATGGTGTGTATAAGGATGCGAAGATCTTTGGCGTTGGTACGAGCATGAAATCGATTGCACTGCTCGATGCAGGACAGGTGCAGTGTCTGGTAATCCCGGATGGATACGGGATTGGTTATGAGAGTGTCGAGGAAATTGAAAAAGAACTGACACGGACATTTTACACGTTGAAGAGCCATGAGAAGGAAGTAAAAGTTATTTATAAAGAAGATTTGTTCTCGGATGAGATAGAAAGGTTTTTGTATTCGTATGAGTAGAAGAGACGTAAAGAAGAATATGATAGCATGGTTGTGCGTGTGGGTATTTTTGATTTCACTGACAGGCTGCGGAAAGCAGGACACAAAAGCCGATCATATGTTGCGTGTTGGTGTCGTGACATATACACCGGACGACCCGTTTATCAATGCAATGACAGATATAATAAAAAGTAATCTGAAAGCAAAAGAGAGCAATACGATGAAGGTAATCGTATCTGTAAGAAGCGGCGACAATGACCAGCAGGAGCAGGACGAGATCGTTGAGGAAATGATTGACGCCGGATGTGATGTTTTGTGCGTGAATCTGGTTGACCGGACAGCCCCGTCGAATATTGTCCGTATGGCGCGGCAGAATGATATTCCGGTTATTTTCTTTAACCGGGAACCGGTGCAGGAGGATCTTCTTCAGTGGGATAAGCTTTTCTATGTTGGCTGTGATGCAGCACAGTCCGGTGAGATGCAGGGCGAGATCGCAGCGGAATATATTAAGAATCACCCGGAGGTCGATAAGAATGGCGATGGAAGATCCAATATGTACTTTTAGAAGGGGAAGCCGGACATCAGGATGCGATCAGCCGGACAGATCTGTCGGTTAAGACGATGATTGAGAATGAAATAGAACTGGAAAAACTCAGTTATCAGTTTGCAGACTGGAACCGCGCACAGGCGGAAAACCGGGTGAGTCAGTTGATCGATCAGTATGGTTCTGAGATTGAGTTGATTTTATCGAACAATGATGAGATGGCGCTGGGGGCTGTTGAGGCGTACAAAAATGCCGGCTACAGGCAGGCAGAGCGGCCGATTATTTTCGGCATTGATGGTCTGACCGATGCATTGGAGGCAGTGGAACATGGTACGATGCAGGGAACGGTCTATAACGATAAGGAAGATCAGGCGAGGATGATCGCACTTTTGACGGTCGCATTGTTTCGGGGAAGCGATATCGAAGGGTATGGTCTGGAGGATGACATCTATTATATGTCACAATATCGTAAGGTAGACGCGGACAACGTCGATACATTCCTTGGAAAGTAAGGAAGGCTGCAACTGGAATTATACAGAAAATGAATGTACAGATGAATGAATGGATGGCAGATGTTGATCGGTAGTATAAAAAGAAACGGAGAACAGATATGCAGGAGACATGGTTAGAGCAATTTTATAACGAAATGGACGCGGAGAAGCGGCTGGACATATTGAATACGAATGCAGATAAAACTGTGAACGCAAGTGAAATGGCAAATCATTCCGCAGAAAATCCGGAAGAAGTGGATGTGGCGTTTATAAAGAAACTTTGGGTGGCGCGTTACGGAAAGCGCAAACCGAAGACCGATGCATTCGTCGGGTATCTGATGCAGCTCAAATACATTGCGGAGAGCGGGGCAAATGATATCGGTGGACAGAAGCGCAAGCAGGCAGTTGAGACCGTCTCCGGATTGTGCCTGTTTGATGCAGACAAGCGGCCGGAAGTCGAACAGGAAATCCTGCTGTCTGAGATGACGCATGCATTCCGGAAGTTTATTGATGTAAGCAGAAACGGCAGAGGGTTTACGTCGATCGTTTTCGGTATGGGGCAGTTATCCGATGAGGGTGTGGCGAAGAAAATCGCAGAACAGATCAGCGCGATTGCATTTACGGCGCCGCACATGCTGCATATGGAGAAGGAATTCGCATTGCTGCAGGAGGCCGCGAAGCGGGCATTCCGGGCGGAATACCCGAACCGGGAGCATTTCCTGAAGAAATTGTAATCTGAAATTAGGCAAGGGGTTGTCTCTTTCTGTATTGGGAAGGAGAGACTCCTTTTTGTTTGCGGAATAACCGGCTGAAATAGAGCTGGTCATCGTAACCGACGATCTTCGCAATCTCATAGATCGAATAATTGGTCTGCTCCAGAAGAATCTGTGCATTGTTGACGCGCAGCGATACGATAAACTGCATCGGTGTCATGCCGGTGTATTTCTTGAAGTTCCGGATAAACCAACTCACACTCATGCCCCTTGTCTGGGCGTAATTTTCTATACTGATATCCTGATTGTAATTCTCATTGAAATAGGTAACAGCACTGTGCATCTCCCGATCCAGATATTCGTTTTTCAGAATATGCACGCGTGTGAGTTCCCGCTGAAATACAATAAGCAGATGGCGAAGCAGCAGGGCAAGCATTTCCTCGTAGTGTTCCTGACATCGCTGTAATTCCTGAATAATCTGTTTGAAAATCTGTTCGTATTCGAGAGAGGAACCGACCGGAAATACTCTCTGGTTATCTTGCAGACCATAGCTTCGCAGGATGTTTTTTACATCGGAACCTGTGAAGTGAATCCAGTACACTTCGGTTTTATCTTCTCCATAATATTCATATTTCTGTAATTCTTTTGGACGAAACAACACCATGTTTCCGGCAGGGACGATCGTCTCATTTTCCGGTTTATCGAAATGAAAATGTCCAAGCCCGGATGCGATATAGATTATCTGATAATCCAGGCGTCCCTTTGGGCGGTAGGTCGGCATCCTCGGATCGCCGCTCAGACGATAGATGCCGCAGCTTCCGACGACGAGCGGGCGGCTTTTGTCCTTGAAATCCAGATGGGAATGATTTAAGTAACCGGTATTGATATACATAGGGACACCTCCTATTGCTAATTGTATCATGTCGTCTGCGGCTCCATGTTTGTATTCGCATTATGCTGGTATGTGCAAGCACATCCCATCGCAATGCTCATTGTATCATTTCGTCCATATTTTGTCCATTCCTGTTCATAGACTTTTTATACGGAAATCAGTATTATAATATCAGACAATACGAAAAGACAGAAAAATGAGCGGTTCATTTAAAACAAAAAAATACATATACAAGGAGGACGATTTATGATTATACCACGTTATTATGAAGATTTGGATTTCTTACATGAACATACGATGCCGCCAAGAGCGTATTATATACCAGCTTCCCACCGAATGGAGGATCTGGTGGAGCATCGGGAGGCATCCGACCGCGTACAGATGTTAAACGGCATGTGGAAATTCCGGTATTTTGAGAGCATCTATGATGTGAGGGATGCATTTTATGAGAGCGGTTATGATACGTCGGATTTTGATGAGATTCCCGTGCCTGGTGTCTGGCAGATGGCAGGCTATGACACGCATCAGTACACGAATTTCCGCTATCCATTTCCGTTTGATCCGCCGTATGTGCCGCAGGATATTCCGTGTGGTGCGTATGTGCATACGTTTTCTTATGCGAAGGATGAGAAGGCTCCGAAGGTGTACCTGAACTTTGAGGGCGTGGATAGCTGCTTTTATGTATGGGTGAATGGCACCTATACCGGATACAGTCAGGTGTCCCATGCAACGAGCGAGTTCGATGTGACAGACGTGATAGAAGAGGGCGAGAATACGATTGCCGTACTTGTCTTGAATGGTGCGATGGTTCGTATCTCGAAGATCAGGATAAGTTCCGGATGAGCGGTATCTTCCGGGATGTCTATCTTCTGAAGCGGCCGGAAAAGGCGGTGCAGGATTATCGGATCACGACGGAAATCACGGAAGCGTGTGCGAAAATTACATTGGATATCAGCTACTATCAGGAGACTCCGGTTACCGTATCCGTGGAGGATGCGGCAGGAAATGTGGTTGCACAGACGGAAATCAGCAAGGCTGGAACTGTGACATTGGAAATTGCAAACCCGGAGCTTTGGAATACGGAACATCCGTATCTGTACACGCTCATCCTGCAAAGCGCGGATGAGACGATCGTGGATGCGATTGCTTTGCGCACGGTAGCGATACAGAACAGGGTGCTATATTTCAATGGACAGGCAATCAAGCTGCGCGGCGTGAACCGGCATGACTCGGATCCGGTCACAGGATTTACAGTTGATGTTGCAAAGATCAGGAAAGATCTTGTCTTGATGAAAGAGCACAATTTCAATGCGATTCGTTCGAGTCATTATCCGAATGCACCGTATTTTTATCAGATGTGCGACCGCTATGGATTCCTCGTGTGCGATGAGGCAGATATCGAGGCACATGGACCATTTATGCTGTACCGCAAGGAGGATACAGACTACAACCGCTTCAAAAAATGGAACGAGAAGATTGCAGATGATCCGGCATGGGAGCAGGCGATTCTCGATCGCGTGAAGCGTATGGTTGCGCGTGATAAAAACCGATTCTGTATCATTTTCTGGTCGATGGGAAATGAGAGTGCGTATGGATGCAATTTTGAAAAGGCGCTTGCATGGACAAAGAAATACGATCCATCCCGTATCACGCAGTATGAGAGTGCGCGGTATCGGAATTACGATGTGACGTATGATTACTCAAATCTTGATCTGTACAGCCGGATGTACCCGGCACTTCCGAGATCGAAGAGTATCTCGAGAAGGATGGCAGCAAACCGTTTCTGCTTGTGGAATATTGCCATAGCATGGGGAACGGGCCCGGCGATCTGGAGGATTATTTCCAGATAATCCAGAAGGATGCACGGATGTGTGGCGGATTCGTCTGGGAGTGGTGCGATCATGCGATTGCGCACGGACAGGCGGAAAATGGAAAGACGAAATATTATTATGGCGGCGATCACGGCGAGACAATCCATGATGGAAATTTCTGTATGGATGGACTGGTGTACCCGGATCGTACACCACATACAGGATTGCTTGAATATAAGAATGTGTACCGTCCGGTGCGTGTTGTATCTTATGATGAGAAGACCGGCAGACTTGTGTTGCATAACTTATATGGATTTTGATGATATAAGCGACTATGCAGACATCTTGTATGAAATAACTGTGGATGGTCTGTGCGTGCAAAAGGGTGTGCTGGATGAGGTATCGATCGCACCGCACAGCGACGGTGTGATGACGCTCAAGTTGGACATTCCGCAGAGCGGCAAGGTGTATCTGAAGCTCCGGTATCAGTTGAAAAAAGAACTTCCATTGCTTCCGGCAAAGCATGAATTAGGATTTGATGAGGTGCTGCTTGCCAATGTCGATGGCAGAAACCAGACGGCAGTCAAATGGCTGACAGAAGCGGAAGAGAAAAATGAGATCAGCGTCAGCGAAACCGATACAGAGATCACATTAAAGGCGAGCGATTTCACATATGCAATCAGCAAACGAACCGGACTTTTTACGAAGCTTCAATATGCAGGACGGGACTATCTGAACCATCCGATGGAACTGAACATCTGGCGGGCACCGACGGATAATGATATGTATATCCGCGCAAAATGGGAAAACGCACATTTTCACGAGGCGTACACAAGAGCGTATAAGGTGGAGACAATTCAGAACCAGTACGGCGTGATTGTGATGAGTCATGTCGGCGTTGTAGCACCAACGGTACAGAAGATTCTGGATGTCGAGCTCGTGTGGAAGGTGGAAAGTTCAGGAAGAATTACCGCATCCATGGAGGTAAGCAAGGATGCAGAGTTCCCAGAACTTCCGAGATTCGGTGTGCGTGTATTCTTCAACAAGAATCTTTCTGAGGCTTCGTATTATGGCATGGGACCGCAGGAGAGCTACCGTGACAAGCACAGAGCTGCGAGTCATGGATTGTATCGCAGTGCGGTGAAGGATCTGCATGAGGACTACATTATGCCACAGGAAAATGGCAGTCATTTCGATTGTGATTATGTCGAACTGTACAACGGCCGGTATGGAATCGCGGCAGTGTCTGAGACACCATTTTCATTTCAGGCGTCAAACTACACACAGGAAATGCTGGCACAGGCAAAACACAATTATGAATTGGAAGAATCGGACAGTACGGTATTATGTATTGATTATGCGTTAAATGGCATTGGCTCCAACAGCTGTGGACCGGAGGTGCTTGCGGCATATCGATTCGATGAGAAGGAATTTCAGTTTGGGTTTACACTTGTTCCGTATGTGAAGGGATGATATGAGGAGAAAAGCTATGGAAGAGAAAAAATATTTAAAATGGTATAACAAGGTGGGCTACGGTTCCGGCGATATCGCCGGAAATGTAGTGTATGCATTTTTGACATCGTTTGTCATGATCTATCTGACCGAGACGGTTGGGCTTGCGTCCGGAATAGTTGGAACTTTGATCGCATTTTCGAAGTTGCTGGATGGATTTACAGATGTTTTCTTTGGTTCACTGATCGACAAGACACACAGCAAGCTTGGGAAAGCACGTCCGTGGATGCTGTATGGATATATCGGTTGCGCAGTCACGCTGGTTGCATGCTTTGCGGTACCGACAAGCCTTGGCAAGACAGCACAGTATACGTGGTTCTTTCTGGCATACACACTGTTAAATGGCATTTTTTACACGGCAAATAACATCGCGTATTCGGCACTTACATCGCTGATTACGAAGAACAGCAAGGAACGTGTACAGATGGGTTCTTACCGGTTTATCTTCGCATTTTCGACAAGTCTTTTGATCCAGTCGATTACCGTTGGATTTGTTGACCGCTGTGGTGGTGATGCGGCGGCATGGAGACTGGTTGCAATCATTTATGCAGTCATTGGACTGGTTGTAAATACGATTTCCAGTCTCTCAGTGAAGGAGCTTTCAGAGGAAGAGTTGAACGAGGGCAAAACGCAGGATAATGAAGAAAAATATGGACTGATTCAGGCGTTCAAGCTGCTTGTGAAGAACAAATATTACATGATGATCTGTGGAACATATATTTTACAGCAGTTGTACAGTGCGATGATCGGTGCTGGCTTGTTTTATATGACATGGGTGCTCAAAAATAAAAACCTTTTCGGATGGTTTGCATGGGCGGTCAATATTCCTCTGATTGTTGCGTTGATCTTCACACCGACATTGGTAGGAAAATGGAACGGCATGTATAAACTGAATATGCGAGGCTATATGCTTGCTGTAATTGGCAGGGCACTGGTTGTCGTGGCAGGTTATATCGGCAATGTGCCATTGATGCTTGTATTTACAGCTGTTGCTGCGCTCGGTCAGGGACCGTGGCAGGGCGATATGAATGCATGATCGCATCCTGTTCGGAATACACCTATCTCACACAGGGAAAGCATGTCGATGGAACGATGTATTCCTGCACGTCATTGGGCGTGAAGATTGGTGGCGGTATCGGAACTGCGGTTGTTGGATGGTTGATGGAATTGAGCGGCTATGTTGGCAAAAATACGACACAGCCGCAGTCTGCATTGGATATGATGCAGTTTATGTACTTGTGGCTGCCGTTGATCTTCGATGTATTGATTCTGGTTATTCTTTCCAAGATGAATGTGGAAGCAGAAAACGAGCGGATAAAATTGCAGCGGGGTATTGGTTCGGATATCCGTCATGAGATATAGGAAGCTGGAACGCAAACAAAAAGCTGGGACAAAAATCCCAGCTTTTTATGCTTATGTAATTACTTGCGCAACAATTTACCCACGCAACAGCAATTCTTTCTCGATCATCTTTCCATTCCGGTAGTAGAATCTTGGAACTCGCTTGCTGACGGCACAGGTTAATTCGTATGGAATCGTGTTTGCCAGAGCTGCCATAACGTTGATGGAATTCTTCTTTCCGAAGATTTCAATCTCGCTTCCGACATCGATTTGCATCTTGTCAGTCAGATCAATCATACACATGTCCATGCAGATCTTTCCGCGCTGTGGAACTGGACCTTCGTCCGACATTAGCGTGCAGCGATTGGACAGGGCACGGAAGAATCCATCGGCATAGCCGTAAGGGATGACGCCCATACGCGTTGTCTTGTCCGTTACATAGATGCCGCCGTAGCTGATTGCGGTACCGGCTGGATAGGTCTTGATCGTGCTGACAGTTGTCTTCAAACTCATAACTGGCTCAAGTCCAAGTTCGTCTGCGAATTCTCCATAGCCGTATAACAAAAGTCCCGGTCTTACCATATCGAGCCATGTTTCTGGGTAGCGTGCAACCGCACCGGTATTGGCACAGTGGCGGATGGCGAACCGTCTGCCGAGCTTTTCCTCGACGTTTTTGATCACGTCAGTAAATAATTGGAACTGATGCTCCGTGTAGCTTTGCATGCATCGCCTGGCTCATCCGAGACAGCAAAATGTGTAAAGATACCTTCGGCGTAAAGCCCCGGAAGCGAGCAGCCCTCACAGATACCTTCCACACCAGTATCAAAATAATCCCCGTCGCACAGATATCCCAGACGGGACATTCCAGTGTCAACCTTGATATGAATCTTCAATGTGCCACCGCATTTCACGGCTTCTTCGCTGTATTCAAGTGCCTTTGCTTTACAGGTGACAGCCTGTGTGATGTTGTACTCAATCAGGCGGCTGACCTGCTCCTTTGGCGTATGTCCAAGAATCAGAATCGGCATGGTAATGTCATTTAAGCGAAGCTCAATCGCTTCGTCGATGCTGCTGACCGCCAGATAATCAGCACCAAGCTCCTGCAGCAGGCGGCTGACCTGTACGGAGCCATGTCCGTAGGCATCTGCCTTGACAACGCCTAAAAATTTGACATTTGCGCCAATGCGGTCACGCAATGTTTTATAGTTATGAGCAAGGGCATCTAAGTCGATTTCAGCCCATGTTCGTTTCAATGTGGAATCCATCTTTCGCACCTCGATTATGCAATATTTTTATACCTATTCTAGCACAAACCGACAAGAGATTCCATAGATGGATGCAGGAAAATGAATCAGTTTCTTTTTTGTTTAGAAAATATGCTTCCGTATGCTATAATGATAAAAGTATAATTTATAAGAACGAAACATATGGGAGGAATACGCGTGATTACAGGCGATGTGATATTTGATTTACCATTTTATAATGCAAAAGGAATTCTGACGGGGGGCGATATTTATGGACCGCGGTACCGGATCGCAAAGCTCACGGTCGAGCATGAACCCGTGGAGGAAGGTGGCGAGACGACTTCCGAGAATTTCTTTGAAGTGTGTATATGGCATGCAAGTACCTGCTATGAGAAGACACCGGAGGAGCAGATCACAAGGAAAACATTTCCGTTTGATGCAGAGGGAAGGGAAGCTGTGCTTGCATGGTTGAATGAACAGATACCGGAGAGGTGAGAGTATGAAGTTTTTACATTTGGCAGATTTACATCTGGGAAAAACATTGGGGGATTTTGATCTGAAGGATGACCAGCGGTACATCCTGCAGCAGATTTTGGAAATTGCAGAGACAAAGCAGGTCGATGCGGTTCTGATTGCCGGAGATGTGTTTGACAAGACGGTACCAAGTGAAGGGGCGGTGCAGATCTTGGACGAATTTATCTGTGAGTTGGTTGAACGGCATTTGCAGGTCTATATGATCAGCGGAAACCATGATTCGGACGAGCGGCTGAATTTTGGAAGCAGCTTGTTTGAGGCAAATGATGTGCATATCGCTGCCAAATATCAGGGGAAATTATTTCATCATGTGATAGAGGATGCTTATGGAGCCGTACATATCTATCAGCTCCCGTTCGTGAAAGCATCGCAGGTGAAGCGTGCGTTCCCGGAGGCAAAGATCGAGACGTATGAGGATGCGGTGCGGGAGGTACTGGCACACGCAGAGATCAATCAGAAGCAGAGAAATATTTTAGTGGCGCATCAGTTTGTATCAGGAAAGGGCAAAGATCCAACACTGGGCGGTTCTGAGGGTGCATTGACGCAGCATGTTGGAACGGTAGAGAAAATCGGGTATGACTGTTTCGATGCATTTCGTTATGTGGCACTTGGACATATCCATTCCTCGCAGAGTGTCGGCAGAGAGGAAGTGCGGTATGCTGGTTCCCCGCTCAAATATTCTCTGTCAGAGGCTGGCCCGGTGAAGCAGATTCCGGGCGGCGTGCGCGAGCGGGATGGAGCAAAGCAGGTGCCAATCGTGACAGTGGATGGAGAAGGACAGGTGACGATCGAGCTGGAGAAGCTCGTTCCGCTGCGGGATCTCATTCATATCCGGGGAACATTTACAGAGATTGTAAAGGAAGAAAATCAAATCGAACATACAGAAGATTTTGTTTATGTAACGCTGACGGATGAGGACATTGTCCCGGATGCAATGCGGATCATGCGACAATATTATCCGAACACGATAAAGCTGGATTATGATAATTCCCATACGCGAGAACTTTCCCATGTGGATGTGTACAGGCAACACAGAGCCGGTCATATGAGGAACTGATTGGTGATTTTTATAAGCAGATGTATGGTGCCCAGATCAGCGAAGAGGAAATGGATATGATGAAGGACGTTGCGAAGGAGGTGGGAATCTATGAAGCCGACTAAATTGGTAATGCAGGCGTTTGGGACGTATGCAGAGCAGACGGAGATTGATTTTACCCAATTTGAGGAGAAAGGTCTGTTCCTGATTTGTGGAGATACAGGTGCAGGAAAAACAACGATCTTTGATGCGATCAGCTATGCGCTTTATGGGGAAGCGAGCGGAAGCTACCGCGATACGAAGAATCTGAAAAGCGAGTACGTGGATAAGAAAGTGGAAAGCTTTGTCGATTTTTATTTTACGCATCAGGGCAAGGACTATCATGTGTGCAGAAAACCGAGCTTTAAGTATACCAACCGAAATGGCAAGCCGGATGAGCAGGCAGAAAAGGTGACTTTCTATCAGCCGGATGGAACAACGCTCGAAGGTGCGAAAAACGTTGATGGAACGAAAGAGAAGCCAGGCGCGATACCTCAGCTTCTGAATATGGATGCCGGACAGTTTATGCAGGTTGCGATGATCGCGCAGGGAGAATTCTGGAAGCTGTTAAATGCAAAGACAAACGAACGTACAGAGATTCTTCGAACAATCTTCCAGACCGATGCCTATAAGAAACTGGAACTGAAACTGAAAAATCGTATGGATGTAAGTTTTGCCGCGCGTAAGGAAAGGGAGCAGAGTATCTCCCAGTCGTTCCGTGAGGTAAAGGTAGAGCCAGCGGAGATTTCAGAAGGAATATCTGGAATTTTGGCAGAGGACTTGGCGGAGGATTCGGAAGAACAACCGCGGTCGGTGGTACAGCGTATCTGTGACTTGCAGGAGAAGCTGCAGGACAGCAAAGCGGTGTGGAATATCGAGGAAATGCTTACGTTGCTGCAAGCTGTGATTGGGGAAGATACAGAAAAAGCAAAGCAAAAAGAAACTGTGCTTGCACAGGCGGAGGAAGAATTACAGAAGTTACAGGGCACACTCGTATCGGCAAAGGATAACAATGCAATTTTAGAGCGGTATGCACGGACGAAGGAAGAGCAGGAAGTATTAGAATCACAAAAGGGATTATTTGAAGAACGAAGGATACAGCTTGATCGCACGAAGCAGGCAACCTATAAAGTAAAGCCGGAGTACGATGCATGGAGTGCCAAGGAACATGAATGGGAGCGGACAAAACAGCTGATCACAGATGGCGCGCAGACGCTTGCGGATTGTCAGACACGTGCCGGGATGGCAGATGCAAAAGTGAAAGAGACGGAAGCTTTACGACCAGAAGCGGAGCAATGCCAGAAGATCGTGGATAAGGTGCGCGAGGAAGAACCACGTTACAAAGAGCGGGAAATGCTACAACACGAACTTGGACAAATCCAGTTGCAGCTTGCTACACAGGAACAGCAGGAAGCGGCACTTGTAACAGCGGAACAGATGTTACAGAAGCGGATTGGAGAGCTACAGGAGCAGCAGGCAGTGTGGAAGGAAGAGCCACAGCAGCTTGCGCAGGCACAGGCGGCGCATGATAAGCTGCTGGACAGCCAGAAAAAGACGGAATCTATTGCAAAGAATCTGATTCCTGCATGGAGACGGAAGCAGCAGGAGTTAGAGGAAGCACAACGTGAATACCGGAAAAATCAGGATGCGTATGAGTCTGCGAAGGAAGCATTTACTCATGCAGACAGACTTTATCGGGCGAATCTGGTAGGAATTCTGGCAAGTGATCTGGCAGAGGGCGATCCGTGTCCCGTGTGTGGAGCTACGCATCATGAGAAGCTCGCGACGCTGGTTGAGGCATCTGTGACGGCGGAACAATGCAAAGAATTAAAGGCAGTGGAAGAGAAAAAACTGGATGCTTTTAATCAGGCAACTGCCAGCGCTTCGTCTTTGCGGGCAGTTGTGCAGGCAAAGGAACTACAGTTAAAAGAGCAGATACGGGGATGCATGACACCAGCGTTTATCGGTGGTGTTGAGGCATTAGAGGAATTGCTTGTAATCTTCGAGAGACAGCGGGCAAAGCTGGTGGATGCTGTTGCACAAAGCAGAGAGCAAATGGATACATTACAGCAAAACTGTGAGAAGCTGCGCGAGGTGGAAGCTATGCTTGCACGTGCACAAGGGACAGAGATGGCGCGGCTTGCAGAGCAGCGAAAGTCGCTTGTAGAGGAGCGACAATCGCTCATTGCGAAGCAGGCTGCTTCACAGGCGACCTTAGCAGCATTACAGACATTATCGTATCCGGATTGGGAAGCCGCCATGCAGGAGGGGAATCATGCACTGGCACGTGTGACGGAGATTCAGACAGCACTTGATACAGCAGCGAAAGAAAAGAAATCCGCAGATGAGGCGGTAGCACGTGTACAGGCGTCCATAGCAACGCAGAAGCAGGCACTCGAACAGCAAAAGTCCGATGCGCAGATGTTAAAACAGCGATTAAATGAGAAGCTGACGGCATGCCAGTTTGCATCGGTAGAGGAAATGCAGGCGCAGGTGGCAACAGATGCAGAGATACATGCGGAGGAAACGAAACTGGCAGATTATGACAAAAAGGTAACGGAGGTTGCCGCCAGACTGTCACAGTTAGAACAGGAGCAGGATGCCAGACATCGGACGCTGGTTGATCTCGAACAGTTACAGCAGGAGCATACAAGCAAACGTGTACAGGTGGAAACACTTCGAACGGCTTTGCAGGCGATTACATTCCGTATCCAGAATAACTGCGAGAAACAACAGAATATCCGTGCACAGCAGGTGGCATACGAGAAAGCAAAGAAGGAAAATGATACGAGCTATCGGTTGTACACGCTTGTATCCGGGCAGACAAGAAACGGAAAGATTACGTTTGAGCAGTATATTCAGGCAGCAGGCTTTGACAGCATTCTTCAGGCGGCAAACCGGCATCTGCTTCCGATGAGTGACAACCAGTTTCAGTTGTACCGGCAGACGAATGCAGTTGGAAAACAGACCAATACATTTCTGGATCTGGAGGTGCTGGATATCAGCACAGGAAAACGCCGCCCGGTTGGAAATCTGTCAGGCGGCGAAAGTTTTAAAGCATCGTTATCTCTGGCGCTTGGCTTGTCGGATACAATCGCGGAAAATCGAGGCGGTATCCAGATGGATGCACTGTTTGTCGATGAGGGCTTTGGTACGTTGGATTCGAAGTCGCTGGAGGAGACAAAGGATGCGTTACTCAGCATGTCAGGAGAAAATAAGCTGGTCGGCATCATCAGCCACCGGGATGAACTGATGGATATTCCACAGAAGCTGCGCGTCACAAAAGGCAGAGGCGGCAGCCGGATTCAGATGGAACTGTGAAACTCGATCGTGTAAGTGTGCACGGCTTCGGCGTTTGCGATAAGCTTCTGCTCGCCCGGTTTCTCAGCCAGATCTCCGGTGAAATCCATGTTATCGGTACGCCCAATCCAAGGCTCTAAGCAGACATACGGGCCATCCGGTTTTGACCAGATTCCGACGTATGGGAAGTCTGTGCAGGTAAGTGTGACAAATGGCTTCTTGTCCGCATCGACGAGTCCGACACTTGGAAGCTGTCCGTCCTCGAAGACAAGCGCGTCCTTGTCAAACAACGTATCTGTAACAGGAACGTAGGCGTTACCGGCGTCGTTGAATGGATAACTCTTGCTCGTATCGGCAAGTCCGGAACCGGCTGCATCGAGCAGGAGATAGTGTCGTGGATTTGCATCCGGCAGGGCGATGGAATATTCGCTCCGCGCATGTCCCGGTGCAATCTGGAATCCCGGATGTCCGCCGATGGAATATAACATTTCATCGGAACCAAGATTTTTCACTGCCCATGTGACGTGCAGGAGACGAGGATTTTCTGCATCGAAGCGGTGTGTGATTAGCAGTTCGAATTCAATGGATAGATTTCCAGTGTCTCATCGGAATACACAAGCTTGTGCGTGATAGAACCAGTGGTTTCCTCGATGCAGGTAAATTCCGCATCGCGCGCAAATCCATGCTGTGTCTTCATGGCGTATGTATTTCCGTTGTAACGATAGGCACCGCCCTTCACCTTTCCGACAAATGGAAACAGCACCGGAGCATGACGGTTCCAGACTGCTGGATCGGCGCACCAGATCCGCTCGAAATCCTGTGCCTTATCGTAGACGCTTGTAAGCTCGGCACCGTGGTCGGATACCATGACTTTTAAATAATCATTTTCGATCGTATGTAACATGTGTGATACCTCCTAAAACAAATTCTCTTTCGTTAACATTTCGTCGACAATACTCAATATCGAATTAAGCTCATAGCGGAACCGCAATCTGGTTTCATCCAGACGGGATTTGCTCCAAAGTGTCTTTGTGAGTTCGAAAGAATTTTTCCCGTTATTCAGTGCCAGCGTGACTCTGCTGTTCTCAAATTCAATCTTCGTGTAGCCGTCGACCTTCTCATCTGCAGCAACAATATGTTCCATGAATTGTGGCGTGAGAATATAGAAGGCAAGCTCGTCATCGGAAGTGATTACCTTGAACTGCTGGTTGAATGGATCGCTCTCCATCTCAACTTTGTTCTGGCTCATGCCGAGAAATTCTGCCGCACCGCTGACGATACCGGAGAGAAAACCATTTTCTTTGCGTGGTAACGCGTTCTTTTCCGTCCGTTTTTATCTCGGTAGGTATCCTTATACTGCAGATGCAGATCGCAGAAGGTAAACGGAACCCCGCGATAAGTACCGGATACATAATCCGAGCCGGAGATACGATCGTAGTTTGGAAGAATGTTGCAGTTTTTCACGAAGTCCGGGTTGATATACTCATTTGGTGCGTATTTTTCAACCTGTACCTTCTCTGCAAGCACGCCTTTGACAAGGTATTCACCGGTCAGAGATTTGATTTTCCGTTCCAATGCATTTACAGACTTTCCGAGTACGACCAGAAATCTGTGATATAATCTGTGAATCGGATAGTTTTGAATCCATAATGTACACCCCCCACTTATTTTGTAATATTTTGCATTATTATACATGGAAAAAACGATGAATGCAATGGAACTGACCGGTCGGATGCTGTATTATTTTTTGTTCTGCCTGTAATAATGTTTGCGTTGATGGTTATTCAGTTGTATTATGTAATTTGGATTGTAAAATATGTAGAAATATAAGAGATGTTTGAGATGGAGATGATGATAGATGACAATGGATGAATTACAGCCGGGCAGAGTGCTTATATCACGGCGGTCGGCGGAGAAGGTGCCTTGCGGCATCATCTTCTGGATATGGGACTGACGCCGGGAACGGAAGTCACTCTGCAGAAGATTGCACCGATGGGTGACCCGGTACAGATGAAGGTGCGCGGATATGAGCTTACGCTGCGCTTGAGTGAGGCACAGAAAATAGATGTGGATCATGTGCATGAAAAGGAAGCGGAGGCGCCAAAACAGAATGTGCGTTATGAGTCGATTGAACACCCGGGAGTTGGTGAGTTAGGACAGGCGGATCCCACTCATGTACATGACGAGAAGACGGCTGTTCCGAAGGGCGGTAAGCTGACATTTGCGCTTGCCGGCAATCAGAACTGTGGCAAGACGACACTGTTTAACCAGCTGACCGGCGCCAATCAGCATGTCGGGAATTTCCCCGGTGTGACGGTTGACCGGAAGGATGGTACGATCCGGAATCATCCGGAGGCAACAGTGACAGATCTGCCTGGTATATATTCGCTTTCCCCGTATTCAAGCGAGGAGATTGTGACGCGGGAATTCCTGATTGAAGGTAAGCCAAGCGGCATTATCAATATTGTGGATGCGTCGAACTTAGAACGGAATCTGTGTCTGACGATGCAGCTGATGGAGCTTGGAATCCCGATGGTGCTTGCACTGAATATGATGGATGAGGTACGGGCGAACGGTGTACGATCCGTGTCAATGAGCTCGAGCAGATACTTGGAATTCCGGTGGTGCCAATCTCGGCTGCGAAGAATGAAGGTATCGACGAACTGGTAAGCCATGCCATGCATGTGGCAAGATACCATGAACCGCCGGGAAGAATTGATTTCTGCCCGGACAGTAAGGATGACAAAGATCCGGTTGGAGCGGTGCATCGCTGTATCCATGCGGTTGCGCATATGATTGAAAATGATGCGAAGGAAGCCGATCTTCCTGTGCGGTTTGCTGCAACAAAGCTGATTGAGAAGGATACACCGATCGAGGATGCACTGCAGCTTGCAGAAGATAAGAAGGAAGCATTTGAGCAGATCGTGTCGGTCATGGAGAAGGAAACCGGGCTTGACCGGGAAGCGGCAATCGCGATATGCGGTTTCAGTTTATCGGGAGATTGTGCGAGAAGACGGTTGTGCGTCCGCATGAGAGTAAAGAACACCGGAGAAGCGTAAAGATAGATAAGCTTCTGACAGGAAAATACACAGCGATTCCGTGCTTCATCGGGATTATGGCGATTGTTTTTGCCATGACCTTCAGCCTGCTTGGTGCGTGGTTGTCCGATGTGATGGCGCTTGGCGTTGATGCGGTCATTGGATGGATCGACAAGGGACTTATCGTTGCGCAGATTAATCCGGTGGTACGTTCTCTTGTGGTGGATGGTATCTGTCAGGGTGTCGGAAGTGTCATCAGTTTTCTGCCAACGATTGTGATCCTGTTTTTCTTCCTGTCGATTCTGGAAGATACCGGATATATGGCGCGGGTTGCATTTGTCATGGATAAACCGCTTCGTAAGATCGGATTATCGGGCAGAAGCTTCGTGCCGATGCTGATTGGATTTGGATGTTCCGTGCCTGCGATCATGGCGACACGGACACTCTCGAGTGAACGTGACCGGAAGATGACGATCCTGCTGACGCCATTTATGAGCTGTAGTGCGAAGCTGCCAATCTATACACTTATGATCAGTGCATTTGTGCAACGGCAGTATCGTGTGTTTGCGATGGTCGGACTTTATCTGATCGGAATCGTGTGTGCAGTGATCTACGCACTGATTCTGAAGATGACGAAATTCAAGGGTGAGCCGGTTCCTTTCGTGATGGAATTGCCGAACTACCGGCTGCCGTCTGCCAAAAGCGTGCTGCACCTGATCTGGGAGAAGGCAAAGGGATTTATCCAGAAAGCATTTACGATTATCTTCCTTGCCTCGATCATTATCTGGTTCCTGCAGACCTTCGATCTGCGGTTCAACGTAGCTGCGTCGGCAGACCAGAGTATGCTTGCCTTAATCGGAAGCCTGATTGCTCCAATCTTCAAGCCCCTTGGATTCGGTGACTGGAGAGTATCAACGGCGCTGATTACAGGATTTACCGCAAAAGAGAGCGTGGTATCAACGCTTACGGTTCTGCTCGGTGGTGATGTGACGAGCGTGGCAACGTTATTTACTCCGTTTACGGCAATGGTATTCCTGATCTTTACGCTGCTTTATACACCATGTGTGGCTGCGATTGCTACTGTGAAGCGGGAAATGGGCGGCACAAAAGCGGCAGTGATCACGGTTATTGCGCAGTGTCTCATCGCATGGGTTGTTGCATTTCTGGTGCACGCAGTTGGATTAGCATTCGGCGTGGTATAAATGGTTGCTTCATAAATCAAAGCATAAATGAAGTTTTGATTGCGAAAAAAATTCAAAAAAGTACTTGACATTCGTTTTTAATAGGACTAGTATGTCGGTAAACAAAGAGCAAATGCTGAGAACAGAACAAGGTTTTCGAAAGGAAATACTTCAGAGAGCTGTCGGCTGGTGTGAGACAGTGTAGGATTTCGGGAATTATCCTCTGCGAGCAGTGCACTGAATTCCTAGAAGGACATTAGGTGTCACCGGTTTTCTACCGTTACATAGAAGCTTATTTCACAGATGACATGTTGAGATGATGCAAAAGATGCAAATATATCGATATGCGGTCTGTAAGATAAGAATGAGTGGTCGCATATGCGGCAAATAAAGTGGTAACGCGGAAGTTTAAACCTTCGTCTTTATATAAGACGGAGGTTTTTTATGTGTTTACTCTTTGTAACAAAAATATTCAGAAGGGAGCCGCCGCGTGGCGGGTGAGGAAGTATGAATGGTTTAGTAATTGTTTTAATCGGAATTGTAGTGTTGTTCGCGGGCTATCTTTTCTATGGCAGATGGCTTGCAAAGAAATGGGGACTTGATCCGAAAGCTGAAACTCCGGCAGTGAAGTACGAGGATGGAGAAGACTATGTTCCATCATCCAAATTCACGGTATTTTCACATCAGTTTTCATCCATTGCAGGTGCAGGCCCTGTAACCGGACCAATCCTTGCATCTGTATTCGGCTGGGTGCCGGTATTGCTCTGGCTGTTGATCGGTGGATTGTTCTTTGGAGCCGTACAGGATTTCGGTGCTTTGTATGCATCTGTGAAGAACGAAGGAAAATCGATGGGTATGATCATCGAGAAGTATATCGGTAAGGCAGGAAGAAAGCTTTTTATGCTGTTTTGCTGGTTGTTCACATTGCTTGTTATCGCAGCATTTACGGATATGGTAGCCGGAACCTTTGTTGGTAAGGGTGTTGCAGATATGGCGAAGGAGACAAGCTACGCAAATGCATCCGCCGCTTCTATCTCTATGTTGTTTATCGTAGCAGCAATTGTATTTGGTGTAATTCAGAAACATGTAAAGAATATGAATGAGGGCGTCAGAGCTGTCATTGCAATCGCACTTTTGGTAGGTATGTTTGCGCTTGGTATGCATTTTCCATGGTATGCTACAAAGAGTGCATGGATCTACATTGTTATGGCATATCTGTTCCTTGCATCGGTTATGCCAATGTGGTTACTGATGCAGCCACGTGATTACATGACGACATTCATGCTGCTTGGCATGATCATCGGTGCGGTTGTCGGTGTTGTCGTAGCACATCCAACGATGCAGCTCAATGCATATAACGGATTTAATGTCGGTGGAAATTATCTGTTCCCAACATTGTTTGTCACGATTGCCTGTGGTGCCGTTTCCGGATTCCACAGTCTGGTATCTTCCGGTACATCATCAAAGACGATCCGGAACGAGAAGGATATGCCGATGGTTGGTTATGGTGCCATGATTGTAGAGTCCTTGCTTGGTATCATCGCGTTGGTTGTTGTTGGTGCTGTTGCAGTCAATGGTACGAAGCCGGAGGGAACACCATTTGCAATCTTCTCCAGTGGTGTTGCAGGATTCCTGGAGAAGCTTGGTCTGCCGGTTCAGCTCGCAACTGTATTTATGACAATGTGTGTATCTGCACTTGCACTGACATCGCTTGATTCCGTTGCGCGTATCGGTCGTATGTCTTTCCAGGAGCTGTTCCTCGGCGATACAACCGATACATCCAAGATGCCTGTATGGCAGAAAATTTTGACTAACAAATATTTCGCAACTGTGGTAACATTATTCTTTGGATATTTACTGACACTTGGTGGATATACTAATGTATGGCCTTTGTTTGGTTCTGCAAACCAGTTGCTTGCAGCGCTTGTATTGATTGCGCTTGCAGTATTCTTGAAGACAACCGGAAGAACCGGCTGGACACTGTACGCACCAATGTTCATCATGCTTGCCGTAACATTTACTGCATTGGTACAGAAGACAATCGCACTTGTAAAGAACATCGCCGGCGGAAATGCAACAATGCTCGTCGATGGACTGCAGTTTATCGTCGCAATCCTGCTGATGGTACTTGGTGTGCTGGTTGCATTTAGTTGTCTGAAGAAGCTGTTCACGAAGAAAGCAGAGGCTGAAAATTAGGAGAATTACGAAATAATATAACAAAAATCGTACGTATATTACATATCAGATTTGTATAATATAGGATGTATTGAAACTAAGAAGTACTAAAGATGTTCTGATATAAGTTTTGATAACGGACGCAACCGCCGCCGATTCGCCGTCCATGGCTCAGCGGCGGCTTGTTTGAACATCGTGTTCAAACATTGCTGGATATTTACAGAACATCAAGTACTTCTATGTTCCAAACATATCTATATTCCACAAATCTGATATGTTTATATACGTACGATATTTACAAATAGGTTTCGTAATAACAAATTTTTGACTTTGGAAGGAGATACAGGATGTGTACAGCAGCGACGTATAAGACGAAGGATTTTTATTTTGGACGGACGCTTGATTATGAGTTTTCGTATGGCGATGAGGTGACGGTGACACCGCGGAATTTCTGTTTCCGGTTCCGGCACATGAGTGAAGTGAAGACACATTATGCTATGATCGGTATGGCGTATGTGGCAGACGATTATCCGCTCTACTATGATGCAGTAAATGAGAAGGGACTTGGTATGGCGGGCTTGAATTTCGTTGGGAATGCGAAGTATCAGGACGTGCAGGCAGGGCGTGAGAATGTGGCACAGTTTGAGTTTATCCCATGGATTTTAAGTCAGTGTGCAACGGTGCTCGAAGCACGCAAAGTGTTGGAGAAGATGAATCTCGTTGGAACGCCGTATAGTGAGAAGCTGCCATGTGCATCGCTGCATTGGATGATTGCAGATAAGGATGCCGCAATTGTGGTAGAATGTGTGGAAGATGGCTTGCATGTCTATGACAATCCGGTTGGAGTGCTGACCAACAATCCGCCATTTCCGGTGCAGATGTTCATGCTGAACAATTACATGCATGTATCACCAAGCCAGCCGGAAAATCACTTTGCGAAGGAGCTGCCGCTTGCGACATATAGTCGAGGCATGGGTGGACTTGGACTTCCGGGCGATCTTTCGTCGGCGTCGCGGTTTGCGAAGGTCGCATTTACGAAGATGCATGCAATCTCCGGAGAGTCAGAGGCGGAGAGCGTGAGCCAGTTCTTCCATATCTTAGGTTCGGTAGAGCAGCAGCGTGGCTGTTGTGAGGTGGAACCTGGGAAGTATGAGATTACGATTTATACGTCCTGTGTCAATGCGGACAAGGGAATCTATTATTATACAACTTATGAGAATCATCAGATTCAGGCGGTGGATATGCACCGGGAGAATCTGGATGGAGATACACTTCGACGGTATCCGCTGATCAACGAAGAGCAGATTCGTGTGGTGAATTAAGAAGTGTGGATAAAATAATGAAATAGTTTGCTTTTTGCAGCAGCTAGGGATTTAGGCAGTCGATGAAAGTCGGCTGCTTTTTTATGTTAGTTTGAGTGGTAAATTGGGGGAAAAGTTGAGAAATCGGAAAAATCCCCCAACCGGAAGCTATTGGGAAGCAAGCGTGTTGGGGGAAAAGTTGGAAAATTGGGAAAATTCCCCAACCGGAAGCAGCTGAGAAGCAAGCGTGTTGGGGGAAAAGTTGAGAAATTGAAGTGGTAAACTAATTTTGGACACAGAGGGGGGTATTTTGGGACACAGATATATTATAATCAATACATGAACTAATTATCTGTGGGCATCTATAACTCCCATGTTAACAGGAGGTTTATCATGAAATACACCAAAGAACAACGTTTGGACATTGG
>ENA-OQEN01000042-OQEN01000042.1-human-gut-metagenome-genome-assembly--contig:-NODE-42-length-45332-cov-2.592081_pt1 | contig 45332 bp, 59 predicted proteins | sample MGYA00242791_ERZ504627 | MGnify/ENA primary metagenome ERZ504627 (study PRJEB26092, sample SAMD00036316) | human gut metagenome | host: Homo sapiens | study: EMG produced TPA metagenomics assembly of... | reverse complement strand
CAGACGGCATGTGAAAGAAATGGATGGAGGATTGCTGTCCTCAATAACCACTCAAAGGTTATTTTATTAGATACCTCAAAGGGCAAATTTGTAATCGAAACGTCCTCAAACTTAAACGAAAATCCAAGCATAGAGCAGTTTAGCTTTGAAAAAAGCGAAACCGCTCTATAATTTTTATATGGGCGCATTTAAAGAGATCACGGGAGGCGAAATAACGTGAGAATTAAAAAAGGCGATGTGCGCGAATCGCTTATTGAGCAGCTCAAGGAGAAAGGCGCGGATGTCGCTTGCTTTTCGGATTTGATTGAAGATTATATGAAACTTTGGAGCATCAAAAATAAACTCGTGACGGACATCAACAAGCGCGGAGTCGTATATGAAGATGTCTCGTCGGTCGGAATTCCCATGAAGAAAAACAACCCCTCCGTCAAAGAAATCGTTAACGTAAATCGGCAAATGCTTTCCATCCTCGAAAAATTGGGAATCAGCACGGAGAAGTGCGTTGCATCCGGGGATGATGACGGTGACCTATGAAGTCGAAAGCTATATTGAATACGTCAGATCAGGGAAAGTCCCGGTTTGCAAGGAGCAGCTCGCATTATGTAACCATGTCGAAAACTGTTTTGAAGAGGAGGATATCTATGTCGATGAACAGCAGTTAAAGCGATATCTAGGGTTGCAGCAGTATTTCCCGTTTCGCCTTCTTCCGTGGGAGACGTTTGTGTTTGCTTTGCATAATTGCACTTATCAGGATGACGGCGAACTTCGCTGGCCTATTTTATTTCTCTACGGCGGTCGTGGATTTGGAAAAAACGGTTATGAATCGTTTGAGTCCTTTGCGTGGTCTACCCCTATCAACGGTGTGCAGAATTACGATGTGGACATTTTCGCCACATCGGAAGATCAGGCCAAAACCAGCCCGGACGACATTCGCTCCGTGTTGGAGGAAAACAAGAAAAAACTTGAGAAGTATTTTAAATGGAACGTTGAATGCATCACGAATTTAAAGACCGGGTCGCGCATCCGATTTCGCACGTCGAGCTATAAGACCAAAGACGGAGGCAGACCGGGCGCGGTTGTATTTGATGAATACCACGCTTATGAGAACTATAAGATGGTGGACGTTGCCACAACAGGGCTCGGAAAAAAGAAGCATCCGCGAAAGACCATCATCACAACAGACGGATACATCCGGGGAGGGCCGCTGGACGACCTGAAGGAACAGGCGCGGGGAGTCTTGTTCCGCGGGCAGGATGACGGAGGCATGCTCCCTTTTATGTGCCATCTGGACAGCATTGAAGAGGTTGACAAACCGGATATGTGGGTAAAGGCAAATCCGTCCCTAGCATACCCTGAATTTGGGACGCTGCTCCGGGAAATCAAGCAGGAATATGCTACTTACAAAAATAGCCCGAATCGTGCTGCATCATTTGTGGTGAAAAGGATGAATATGCCTGCCGAGCAGGAAGATGAAGATGTAACAACGTGGGAAAATGTGCTCGCTGCAAGTCGCCCGTTGCCAGACCTGGCCGGATGCCCGTGCGTAGCTGCAATCGACTATGCCAAAACGCAGGATTTAATTGCGGCGGGTCTACTGTTTAAAAAAGACGATGTATATTACTGGATCACGCACTCATGGATTTGCAAAAACTCGCTGGATTTGCCGCGCATAAAAGCCCCACTTGAAGAGTGGGAGGCGAAGGACCTCTTAACGTTTGTGGACGCGCCGGAAGTGTCGCCGGAAATCCCAACGCAGTGGGTTGAAGAGCAGGCAAGAATTTATCAAACTACCGTAATGGGGATGGACAATTTTAGATACACATTGCTATCAGCAAGTTTAAAACAACATGGATTTGACACCGACAAAGGCGGGCGCAACAACATACGCCTGACGAAGCGCGTCACGCAAATGCGATGGGCACCCGTCATTGCAAGTGCATTCGCAACGCAGCGGATCGTATGGGGAAATAATCCACTTATGCGATGGTACACCTGGAACACCTGCGTTGCGACCGACAAAGACGGAAACATGGTTTATCAAAAAAAAGAAGAGAAGTCACGAAAAACGGACGGCTTTATGGCTCTTGTGCATGCCTTTTGCGCCAGTGAGGATTTACCGGACTGCGGAAACTGCTCAGGGGATTATGAAGAGGTACAAATCTACAGCTATTAGGAGGTAAGCAGATTGAAAGACAGGAAATCAGGTATCGAAGTTGAACTTAAAGTAAACGGGGTTGATGAGGCGTTAAAAAAAACACGCGAAATAAACGCGCTTTGGCAGAACATTAACCGGCTTATCGATGAAGCAAAATCAAAAATCTGAAGAGTAACCCTGAAAATCTTAGTAGAAGGAAGGTGGATGGTTGCGGATTATCGAATGGATACGCGATATGTTTGGCGAAAAAGACACGATCACACTTGCAGAGAAAATTGAAACGCAGCAATATAAGCTTGCGGTCGAAGACTTTGCGATCCAAATGGCGATCAACCTGATAGCGGGCGCTGTCAGTAAGTGCGAGTTTAAAACTCTCGCGAAAGGAACTCCGGTCAAGAAAGGCGATCATTATGTCTGGAACATAGAGCCGAACGTCAATCAAAACTCGTCTCAGTTTATCGGGGAAATCGTGCGGAAACTCCTGTACTATAACGAGTGCCTTGTCATCGAGCAAAACGGGCAGTTGATCGTAGCGGATGATTTTGTCCATACGGAGTATGCACTCTTTCCCGACACCTTCACCAGCGTCCGACGCGGGGAACTCACCTTCCAAAAGACCTTTTATGCCGAGGATGTCATGTATTTTAGATACTCAGAGATCAGCATACGAGCGCTGTTGTCCAGTCTAATGAAAGGATATTCCGGCCTCCTGTCGATGGCGGTTAACAAATACAAACGAGCGGGCGGAAGAAAGGGCATTGTAACAACCGAGACAACACCGCAGCAAAACGACTCATGGCAAAAGGCTCTAAACGACCTTTACGGAAATCGCTTTAAATCCTATTTTAAAGAAGAAAACGCTCTTGTAGTCCTTCCGAGGGGAATTAAATATGACGAGATTTCTGGAGAAGGAAGCAAAAAATCCACTAGTGAGGTAAATGACATCGCCAATATCACAAAAGAAGCATTCATGCGTGTTGCACAAGCATTTAAAATTCCGCCTGCTCTCCTGCAAGGGGAGATTGCGGACGTGGAGAGTTTAGTGGATGAATTCTTAACGTTCTGCGTCGACCCCTTGTGCGATCTCATCCAGACGGAGATCAACCGAAAGTATTATGGAAAAGAGGCATATATTAACGGTTATAAGCTCATGATCGATACAACATGTGTGAAGCACATTGACGTTTTTCAACCGCAGATAAGGCTGATAAATTGATTTCTGCTGGCCTTTACAATATCGACGACCTGCGTGAAAAGTTGGGCGATGTACCGCTCAATACATGGTGGAGTCGTATGCACTGGATGACTAAAAACTATGCGGACATTGCAAAATTACCAGCAGCGGGAGGGGGTGAAGTAAATGAAGATTGAAAAATCCGGAAAAGTGACTGGGCTTGAAGTTGATGACGCAGAACTCGAAAAGATTAATCAGCTTACCTTGTCGCCGATAACAGCTGAAGAAGTCTTTGCTTTTCGAGTAATTGCGTGTGGAAACGACATTGACCGTGATGGTGAGGCATTCACAAAATCGGCACTGAAAAAACTATCTGAACTGTACGTCGGGAAAACCATGATTACAGATCATGATTGGTCCGCAAACGGCCAGATCGCTCGCGTATACCGAGCAGAAGTTACAACCACGGGAGCGAAATCCAAAACCGGCGAGCAGGGCGCACAGCTCATCGCCTATTGTTACATGGTCAGGACAGACAAAAATCAGGGTTTGATCGCGGAGATTAAAGCCGGTATTAAAAAAGAGGTATCCATTGGATGCGCCATTGGCCGGGTGACCTGCTCAATTTGCGAAGCGGATAACACAAAAACGTATTGCGAGCACCGCGCAGGCGAGGAGTATGATGGGAAAACCTGCTATAAAGCCCTTGACGACCCGAAAGATGCATATGAAATCTCATTCGTTGCTGTCCCCGCTCAGCCGGAGGCAGGGGTAACGAAGGATTACGGCGGAAAAAAGGAAGCAGCTCCGCCGCAGACGCTCATGAAGAGATTGCAAGCAATTTTTGCAGACAAAGAATAAAAATGGAGGTATCAGACATGCCGAAAAGCAGTGATTTTACGAGAGACGATTTTCGCAAAAAGTTTTCCGACGCGCTCAAAACGAACGACGAGGAAAAGGTTGCAGAGGTGTTTTGCTCCTTTGCGGAAGAAATGCGTAAAGGAATCGAAAACGATTATTTAGAATATCAGAAGACAAAGGATAATGCGATCCTTGAGAAACGTGGCGTGCGCACACTGACGGCGGATGAAACCAAATTTTACAAAGCACTCATCAAGGCGGCTCGCGAGGACAGCATAGAAAAAGGATTTGAGGGCCTTGAAAACGCCTTTCCAGAAACGGTTATCGATCAGGTGCTTGATGATATCAAGACCATATTCCCATTGCTTGGCGCGATCAGCATTCAGAATACGGCGACGCTTACGAAGATGATCGTCAACAAAAAGGGCGGTGCAGTTTGCAGTATGGGGGCCGCTAGGGAGCAAGATCACGCAAGAGCTGGATGGCGCAATTGCAAAGGTGGAAGTCGGCACCAAGAAGCTTACAGCTTTATGGTCATCTCAAAAGACATGATGGATGCAGGGCCGCAGTGGATCGACGCATACGTCCGTGCTGTACTCGCGGAAGCACTCGGCGCTGGTTTGTGCAAGGCAATCATTGCGGGCACCGGTAAAAACGAGCCAATTGGCATGATGAAAAATCCGGACGGAAGTGTCACGGAAGGCGTATATCCCGACAAAGAAGCGGTAAAAATTACCGATCTCTCGCCGAAAACAATTGGAAGCATTGCAAAAACAATCTCTAAAGGGCCGAATAACCGTAAGCGCGCCGTCCCGAGGCTGCTGATGGCGGTAAATCCGACCGATTATTTTGATAAGGTAATGCCTGCGACAACCTACCTAACGCCCAATGGGACCTACGTCCAAAATGTCATGCCGTATCCTACGGACATCGTGCAGGACGTTAATGTCCCAGACGGAAAGGCAATCTTTGGCCTTGCGAGCCGATATTTTATGGGCGTTGGCAAAGGCGGTGCGGGCGGCAAGGTCGAATACTCAGACGAAGTGCGTTTTTTGGATGACGAGCGGGTTTACATCACTAAAATGTACGGCGATGGAATGCCGCTCGACGGAAACGCCTTTGTCGTGGCAGACATCTCTGGATTAGAACCGGCCAATTATGAGGTGACGGTTAGGCAAAAAGAAACAGCCGCATCCTGACGGGTGGTGTGAAAAATGGAACTATTTGAAGCTGTGATGCAGGAGTTAGATATCACGTGGGATGACATATCGACGGAAAAACGCATTGACGGCTACATCGCGAGAGGAAAGGCGCGCCTGGAGCAAATCGCAGGCGCGCCGCTCAATTTTGACGAGGAAGGGGAGCCGCGTCGGCTCCTACTCGACTATTGTAGGTATGCAAACTCACGTGCACTAGAGGCGTTCGAGCAAATTTGCATCCGATCTGCTGAGCCTGCATTTGAATGCGCAGGTGAAACCAAATGAAACCGAAAACGCCGAATGAGTTTTTGACTTTTAACGATGGGATCATCGAAATCATCCGGGAGGGTAGCAGAGAAAGGATAAGGCTACACTATGGAAACCGCGTTGTGGGTATCAAACGCCATTATGCCGCCCGCACTGCGGGGACGGAGATTAGCAAACTCATCCATGTCCCGCGCGTACCGGGAGGCATATCGCCGCAGGACGATGCGATCATAGACGGAAAAAAGTACAAGATCGAGCAGGTGCAGGCGCTTGACGATACCAACCCGCTGTGTTATGTCCTTACGCTCAAAAAATATGGGATTGTGAGGGGATAGCGTTGGGACAGGTTGTCGGGATTTTGGATTTAGAGGACGCAATCGGAAAAGAGTTGGAAGGTTATGTAGTCGGGGTATCTAAGGCTGTAAAAGACGGAGTGGCAAAAACATCCAAACAGGTAAACCAGACGATTAAAGACCACGTTACATTTGGAGGCACAGGGGAGTATGTTAAAGCTTTTAGACTGTCAAGGACGATTGAAACGCCCTATCAAAGATCGTATACATGGTACGTTGCGGCACCGTATTACCGCTTAACGTATTTATTAGAAAACGGCCACGCTATGCCGTGGGGAGGCCGTTCCCGTGCCTTTCCACACATCAAATACGGAGAGGAACTCGCGAAAGCAATATGCTCGAAATTGCGAAGGAGGCGGCGCAGAGTGAATATTAAATCTTGGCTCGAACAGACGGGAGAGCCGGTTGCGGAAACCGCCTTTGCCAAACAAATGCAAGCCCCGTTTATTGTTTATCTGGATGATACAAGCAGGAGGGGGCACGATTTTGGAAACCTCCTGACGGTGCATAACCTAACGATCGAGCACTACACAGAGGACGGGAATGACGAGTCAGTTGTCGATCTTATCGAAGCAGCGGGAATCCATTACGAAAAAGAACGGCAGTGGTTAAGCAAAGAAGAATGTTTTCTGACATTGTTTTATCTCGACGAAATTTTAGAAAAGGAGATCGTCACATGAAAAGAAATCCCAACACTATTACGCTTGGAAGCGGAAAGCTTTACATCAAAGAGTTTAAGGAGAGCATCGGAGATGTTGCCCAGCTTATCAAGGACATGGCGACAGATGAGTTCCTTTTGGGGCGAATTCAAGGCGGCGCGAGCTTAGAATATAAGCCGAATTTTTACACGGCACAGGATGATTTTGGGTATGTTACCAAAACAATTATCACGGAAGAAGAAGCGACGTTAAAAAGCGGGATTTGTACATGGAACGGCACCGTGCTTGAAAAGCTTTGCGCAACTGGTCGGGTCACAGAGGATACCACAAACGGGCTGCGTATCGTGAAAATTGGTGGGATCAGTAACGACAACGGAAAAGTCTATGTCATCCTGTTTGAGCACAAGGACGCAGAATATGGGAATGTCTATCTCGCTATCGCTGGCCGCAATACCGCTGGATTCTCGCTCGCGTTCACAAAAGATAAGGAGACTGTCATTGACGCTGAATTCTCGGCGCAGGCATGTGACGAGGAGGGAACAAAAATCATTTATGCGGAGGAAATCGACAAAGCCTCTGATCAGGAGGGATAACACATGTTTGATGTTACCACACTGTCAAAGCGCTATTTTGGATTGCGACTGACCGTTGAAGCGGATGACGGAAAGCGAGATATCGATCTGGAGATCGAGCCTCCGAAATTGAAAACGATGAAACGCCTCATGGCGCTCAGTAAATCCGGGGAGGATGAGAACCAGATTGATATGCTTACCGATGCGATGCAAAAGCTACTGTCTAAAAATAAGTCTGGATACAAGGTCCCGCGTGAATTGATCGAAGAACTCAATTTCGACGAACTGCAAGCGATTCTTGAGGCGTTTTTATCGTGGATTGCGGAGGTGCAAAATCAAAAAAACTGAATGTCCCGTATTATCCCGCCGAGGGTGATGCGGGACATTTTGATATCCAAACATTGCCAGAAAAGCTCGTCAGCGAATATACGCGGTTTAATCTCCGCGAGGTTGACGAGCTTAATTATTTTGTTTTTTGCCTCTATTTACGCGATGCGGCAATCTACCGCTATATGCAAACAGAGAAGGGGCAGGAATACCTGAAAAAATGCTGGGCGATTAGGCAGACGGAACCGGACCGTGGTGCTTTGCGCGCTCAATTTGGAAATCAAAAAGCGAACGGGGGGTGAGAAGATGAGTACAGGAAAAATTAAAGGCATCACGGTAGAAATCGGAGGAGACACAAGGCCACTGAACGATGCCCTAAAAAAATCAGAAAAGCAGATCAAAACCACGCAAAGCGAACTGCGAGAAGTGAACCGGCAGTTAAAATTTGATCCCACAAATACGGAACTGCTCAGGCAAAAGCAAACCCTGCTTGCAAGTGCCGTCAGCGAAACCCGCCAGAAGCTTGACACGCTGAAACAGGCCGAAAAGCAGGCACAGGAACAATTTAAGCGTGGAGATATATCCGCTGAGCAGTACCGCTCCCTGCAACGCGAAGTTGTCAAAACAGAAGGACAATTAAAAAGCCTTGAAAAGCAGGCGGCACAGTCGAACGCAACGATCGAAAAGATTAAGGGCGTGGCCGACAGCGTATCACAAGGGGCAAAAAAGGTCTCCGGAGCTATGGCGCCCGTGTCTGCTGCTATTGTGGGTGCGGGCGCGTATGCGGTTAAGGCAATGGATGAGGTTGACGTGGGGCTTGACACTTTGGCAACCAAAACCGGCGCAACCAAGGAGACTGCAAAAGACCTCCAAGAGGTATATAAACAGGTCGCGGAAGAAGTTCCGGGCGATTTTGGGGATATCGGGGCTGCCGTGGGAGAACTCAACACGCGCCTTGATTTTACAGGAGAAAAGCTAAAGTCTGCGTCCGTGGATTTTTTGAAATTTGCGAAGGTAAATGGAACGGACGTAAACACGTCTGTACAGCTTGTTACCCGTGCAATGGGGGACGCAGGAATTTCGGCGGGCCAATACAAACCATTGCTAGATGCTCTGACTGTAGCGGCTCAAAAAAGCGGAATCTCCATTGATACGCTGACAACCAACCTTGCGAAATATGGTGCGCCAATGCGCGCTCTGGGGATAGACACAGAAAACGCAATTGCACTCTTTGCCGGGTGGGAAAAGGCAGGTGTTAACACTGAAATTGCATTTTCAGGAATGAAAAAGCGATATCCGCTTGGGGTGCTGCCAACAAAGACCCGCAAAAGGAGTTCGCAAAAACCATGCAGCAGATCAAAGACTGCCCAGACTTGGCGAGTGCGACAACACTCGCCATAGAAGCTTTTGGGCAAAAGGCAGGGCCGGACCTTGCCGACGCGATCAAGGGCGGCAGATTTGAGGTCGAATCTTACACGAAAGCAATTCAAAACTCGGCAGGTACCGTAGAAAGCACATATAGCCAAGTTGTAGATGAAGTAGACGATACACAGCTCGCAGCACAAAATTTGAAGCTCGGCCTGCATGACTTGGGGGAAACGGTAGCTAAAACGCTTGGGCCAATCTTTTTAAAGATTGCACAAAGCGTGAAGCAACTGTTGGATCGATTCAACGAGTTAAGCCCAGCAGGTAAAAAAACCGTTATGGTTATAGCTGGGATAGTCGCCGCGATTGCTCCTATGGCGGGCATTGTCTCGGTGATCGCGAAAATGACATCTGGGATTATGAGTCTTTCCGGGACGTTTAAGATGCTCAAAAGCGCTACACAGGCACAAACGATAGCGCAAAAGGCACTCAATCTCGCAATGAATCATAATATCATCTTTTTGGTTATCACGCAATTACAGCCTGGTAGCGGGATTTATATACCTCTGGAAAAACTGCGAAGGGTTCCGAAATTTTTGGATCGGACTATGGGACAAAATTAAGGCGGTTACATCAAACGCAGTTGAAGCCTTGAAAACCTTTTTTACCGTCACGATTCCAAATGCTTTCAACGCGGTTATAGACTGGATCAAAGCTAATTGGCAAGGGCTGCTGCTCTTGATTGTTAATCCATTTGCAGGCGCGTTCAAGTTGTTGTATGAAAACTGCGAAGGGTTTCGGAATTTCATCAATAATTTTTTGCAGAAAATCAAGGACTTTTTTGTAAACACATGGAACTCTATAGTCACTTTTTTTACGGAATCGATTCGAACGCTTTCGCGCAGCTCGTCGCATGGTTTTCGGAGTTGCCTGCGAAAATCGGCTATGAAATCGGCCGCATCTTCGCAAACATCGTGAATTTTGGCGTGAATGCGTGGAATTGGGTGACGACAGAACTCCCCAAAATAATACAAGGGATTGTTGATTGGTTTGCATCCCTTCCGGGCCGCATATGGACGTGGTTAGTCAATGCGGTTAATAATGTTATCGCATGGGGGACAACTGTCAAAAATCACGCAACCGCGCTTATAAAGGCGGCCATAGATGCGGTTGTAAACTGGTTTGCTACCTTACCAAGTCGCATTTGGACGTGGTTGGTAAACGCTAAAAATCGGGTCACAGAATGGGGCACGTCCGTAAAAGAACGAGCGTCTGCCCTGATTAAGCAGACAATCGATGCGGTTGTTAACTGGTTCAAATCCCTTCCTGATCGTGTGAAAGAATGGCTGACTAAAACCAAAGACCGAGTGGTTTCTTGGGGAAAAGAAACGGCGCAAAAGGGCAAAGAGGGCGCACAAGACCTATTCAACAATATTGTCAACACTGTCAAAGAACTGCCTGGAAAGATGCTTGATATCGGCAAAAACATTGTTACGGGAATTTGGGATGGAATCAAAAATAAAGTGACTTGGATCAAAGACAAGATCAAGGATTTCTCTGGAGGAATCGTAAAAGGATTTAAAGATAACTTAGAAATCCACTCTCCCTCTCGCGTATTTGCGGATCAAATTGGCAAGTTTATCCCTGAAGGCATATGGCAGGGAATTTCCGGCGCGATGGGAAAGCTGCAAAGCAACATGAAGCAGAGCGTCGGCAGGCTTGTTGAGGCCACGCAGGGGAGCGTTAATGCCACAATGATGACCACGGCAGGCGGAAGCGCGGGTGGTAAAAGCATGTCATTTACGCAAAACAACACATTTAATGGTTACCAGAGCCGCGACGGCGCGCGCGCGGTCGAAGACCTTAACCGCAAACTTGGAATTGCGTACGGAGGTGCGTTTTAAGTGCGAAAAGTTCAACTGAAAAACGCTCATGGCCAGACATTTGACCTACTGCGCCGGGACGCAATCTTTAAAAATATGGATGGGATCGGCTTTCGAAAGGAAACCGATTTTTCCCGCGTTGGAGACGATTTTATCGAAGTGGAAAGCCTGTTGTCGCAAAAAATAATAACAGGTACCATGCTTTTTGACAGCGAAGATGCGTACAACGAGTTTTTAAAATTTATCCGCTACGCCCCCCTACAATTTGGCTACAGCCAACGAAGCGAATGGCGATACATTAAATGTATTGTATCCAACCTAAAAAAACGGGAGATCACGCCCTATAATGAGTTTTGTGAGGTCGATGTCGATTTCACCTCTATTTCCCAATGGCAAAAGAATACACAAATTGTAACGGCGCAGCGCTCAGAAGGATCAGGTAAGACCTATGATTATGCCTACCGTACTCCTATGTTGACGGAGCGATGGGGAGCGCAAAAATCGTGAATACAGGGTTTGAAAACGCGCCTATGCGGGTCCACATTTTCGGCCCCTGTCAACATCCATTTTGGACGATGATGCAGTCAGGACGGGTGATTGGGAGCGGGAAGGTTAACACTGTTATCAACAGCGGAGAGCAATTGATAGTAGACAGTAGCCCTTTAACCCTCGAAATGTCGCGCAGGGACCAAAACGAAAAACTGATCTGCGATGAATACCAAAACGGAGACTTTTCGACAGATCGCTTTCTCCTAGCTCCGATCGGAGAAAGCGAATTGATTTTTTCGCACGAAGGAAGCGAAACTTTAAAGGTGATTATCGAGGTGAACGAGATTGCCGAAACAGTATAGGGTTGAAATATTCGCGCGGGATTTCACGTTTCGCGGATGGTCACAGGTTGAAAATCCTAAAATCGTTTATGACTATCTTACGCTGGAAACCACAGAAATTAACCTGCCGAAGCATTTGGAATGCCAACGCGGTGATTATCTCTGCATAGAAGGATATGAAGGGATTATAAAATCAATCGAATATGATAAAAACCGCACAAAATTGACCGTGAAGCCGCTTTTATCCCTATTAGACATACAAGTTTATTACGATCGGAACGCCATCTATACACAACCGCTGGAAACCTTTATTGCGGCGCTCGTCCAAAAAGAATTGATCGACACAGATGACGAAATACAGCGGGTGGAGGGCTTGCGGATTGAAACGCGCACGAATCAAATAGAAGGACGGCTGAATCTAAAAGACAATATCCATAAACTATTTGACGATATTATTTTAAAAGCCTTAACCAAATACGGAATCACGGTAAAAATGTCTCTCGATATTCCCAAAAAAGAAATTAAATGTTCTATCGGCCTGACGAAGGCAGCGCAGAAAACGATTGAGGCAGATTTGCCGGTCGTATTAGAGCGGTCAATTACTTTGCGCGACGATTACGGAGCCGCAAACAAATTCGTTGCGGTCAACAAGCGGAATGAGAACGAAGCTTTGACGTACTACGCAGAGGATTACGCGCCTCCTTGCGTACAGGTTGTGGAATATATCGACGATGACGATTTTTCAGCGAAGGCAAAGGAGAGGTCGAACGAGGCGCTTGCAAAAGCAGAGTTTGAGAATTGCATTGAAATTGTGCTACAGGAAGAAAACACATTTTTAGGAGGAACGGAGGTCGGGGACCGGGTGAATGTCATAAAGGACGGAGTTGTATACCCACTGTTTTGACCGGGTACGAAATCGAGCGCGGACGGATGCGGTATATTTTTGGAGCCGTCCGGATTGAATTGACGAAAATATTAATTATGGAAAGAAGGAGTGGAAAATGATCGAACTAAAAACGTTTGACAAATCGCGGGTAAATCCCGTAGATGACGGCGTGCTTTACAATGCCTTGCGGGCGAAAGCGGTATTTTAACGGGTTGCGGGCTGACGGCAGTCGGAGGCGCGCAAGTGCAGATCAGAGATGGATACTTGATTTTATGCGGCAGGGTATGCAAAGTGTCCCAGGAAGTAATATATGCTAATTTGTCCACAAATGGAGTGCAGGAAGGGCAATTAGTTACAGTGATTGATCTGTCAAATGCAGAAAATCCGATAAAGTTTGAGGTGCGTCTGCCGAAAGGCGAATTGATACAAGAGGATATCACGCAGGCGGAACGATTTACGAATTGGAAATTGCAACATATACAGCAGATGAATTATCCGTAAAAAGTATCACAACTACGGCGAATAAAATAGGACTAGCGAAAGAAAAAACACTCGCCCAGCCCTCCGGCATCGCCACGCTGGACAGCAGTGGCAAGCTCGCACAGATGCCCACGGCGGCGGATGTGGGGGCGGTGCCGTCAATGCTTACGGATATCATCTATGTTGATCAGGAGGAGCCGGTACCACACTACGACAACCTGCGTAACTACATCACGCCGGGGCAGCGCGTCCATATTGCTACCGTAATCACCGCTATGAGTGTAGATAACTGCCCGGAGATGTCCCCTGGGATGCTAGAGGTAATCGAGTACAATCATAGCGCCAAAACGGGGCAAACGCTGGCCATTATGCAGCGCTATACGTCGCAAATCAGCGGTATCACCTATACCTGTATACACACCCCTCAAAATGGATATTGGAGCAATTGGCAATCACCTGCGGCTTGCAGCGATCCATCCGACGGTAATATCTATATTACGTTTGGTGGCGGTATGCACATTTGCGCGGCCTCCAAGACGTGGTCAAATGTTGCAATTACAAACGCTCCAAATGCGGGGTGCTATACCAGTAGCAGACTGTATTTTAGCGATTTTCCAAAGGCGTTTTCTTATGCCCCAAAATGTATCATATCACTATCGGTCGGCAGCAATGGCCCATATTGGGTGACGGTAGACAGCAACGGGCCAACGACTACCCACCCACAGAGTATCACGCTTACCTCGACAGCATCAACGATAGTATCAAGCGTTACCTTATCATATATCGCTATCGGCGTGTCATAAGGAGGACTAACCAATGTCAATCGCAACCATCAAGGCCGCAATCGGCGGCCAAACCTACACCCTGACCCTATCGGATGACGGGTATTACACCCTCTCCGGCACCGCGCCCGCCCTATCCTCCGCCAATTTGCCGGGCGGCTGCTATGGCGTACAGATTATCGCTACTGACGATGCAGGCAATGAGACCACTGTCAATCAGGATGATAGTACGTGGGGCGCACAACTCCGCCTGCAATCCTACGAGAGCACCAAGCCCACCGTCACCATCACCTATCCCTCCAACGACAGCCGGATCAATACCTGCACCCCAACCATCACCGCCCAGCTGCGGGACAACGACAGCGGCGTTGACCCCGCCACTCTTGACCTGCGTATTAACGGCGGCAGCAAGATCACACAGGGCGCACCGGGGCTTACTCTGACACCAGTAGAGGGCGGCTATGATCTCTCCTACGCTGTGCCCGAGGCGCTCCCGGAGGCAGCACGACAATCTCCATTGGCGTGTCCGATAAGGACGCAACGCCGCCGATCCCGCATCAATCACCTGCACCATCGCAGTCACCCGCGCCGACCATTAGCCTGTCCTCGCCTGCGGAGGGTCTTGTAACCAACCAGGCGGCGGTGCAGATTACGGGCATCACGTCGGATGATCAGCTGACATCCGTCACCCTGACTGTCACCGTCAATGGGCACGACCAGGGGCCGGTTACAGTGGACGGCCAGACGGGTGCGTTTGCGGTCAGCGCCAATCCCTCCCACATGCAAGAGGAATCCAACGTAATCACAGTTAAGGTTGTAGACGCGACCGGCCTTGAGGCCGAGATCACCCGCAACGTTACGCTGGATACCATCCCACCGCGCATTGTTGAGGTTATCGGCGTGACTGACCGCGTGCACGTTGGGTCGCCTTTTACCATCCGCGTCAAGGTGGAGGATTGATATGATTACGCGCATTGAGGGCATGGCAGATAACCATGCCCTTGTGTTTGCCCGTAGTGAGGATGGCTACTGGACGGCGGAGGTGCCGCCAGACCTGGAGGATGGCACGTACTACGTCACCCTGCGGGCCTGGGATGCAGCGGGCAACAGCACCTATTACGCCACGGTATTAATGACGGTGGATATAACCGGTATCCGGTTTGCGTGGCAGGATGGGGATTATCTGCCGGACTGGATGCCGGGATACAACGCGGCGTGGGGCGCGGGATATTGTGCAGATTGGGAGGGATGTTAGATGGATGGGCCAACAATCCGGCTGATGCCGGGCGAGCGCAGGCAGCAGCGCGTGCGCATCTATGGATGCGATCCGGCTGCACAGGTAATGGTACAGTCGCGACCTGGGAGCTGCATGATTTTAGCGGTAATACAATCGCCCGAGGCTCCTGCGTGGTGTCAGAGGGTAATTTGCTGACGTTTATGCTGGCTGTGGACGATCCGGGACGATACCACCTGCTGCTAACCTGCTCGATCGGGCCGGAGATCTACAAGACAACTGCGGGGGTGATCGTGTGTGATTGTCATTGAGGATGTGCAATTAACCTAAGCGGGTGCCAGTGGGCGGTAATTATCTGCTGCGTGTGCTGGCGCACTATATACAAGATGGAGGCGATGATGTGACACTTACAAGATACAGATACCCGTTAAGTTGGCATTATGAGACGCGCACCAATCCAGATGGATCTTTTTTGGGGCGCAGTATGTGGGCGACAATTGGGGGTACTCCTCCCGCCGACCTAAAGGATCGAGCAATCGTCATGAGCGTGTCAGGCATAGATGGCGGGATTGATCTTGCTTTGCCGGTTTTGCGGTGTCGATCCCCAGCGTAGACATGCCGCCGCTTGGTATGCAGGCCACAGTGGTTGATGGTCAACTGCGTGTTGATATAACCGGCGATGATTTTTTAATCGCCGCCGAAACGCTGTACAACGTCGATAAAGATCTATTCGCCGCCAATTTTAGCTTTATGTTTTCTGAGCTTATTGTCATTTTGGCGAGTGAAATTAAGGAGGGGTAGCCGTGGATACATCAGGGATAGCGGATATATTATCAATCACCGTGCCGATGATGGCGCAAAAACAAGCGCTTGCGGAGCAGCAGGAGACCGTCATCCGTGCTGCTGCCCAAACCCTGCCGGATGATGTTGCAGCACAAGCTCCGTTGCTGTACCCCGCTTGGGACTGGCAGTCCTGCAAGCGGGATATGATCGTCAATTACAACGGCCAGCTGTACCGGGTGCTTAACACGCCCACCGATAACCGTCCGCCCGATGCGGCGGGGATGCTGGCCATCTACCGCCCGATTGTACCGGCACACGCTGGGACAACGGCTGATCCCATCCCTTGGGTGTATGGGATGGATTGCAAGGCCGGGCTGTATTACGGCTATGCGGATCAACTGTGGCTATGCAAGTCGGATATGGCTCCTTGCACCTGGATACCGGGCACGGCTCCAACGATGTGGGAGGCGGTCACATGATCTACAGCCAGACAGCAGCAGCCCATATCTACATTGGGGTTGCAATCATATTAGCGATATTGGTCACGTCAATTTTTGGCGTGGCCTTATCTATTATCTTAAATTTAAGGAGCGATCAACATGAGCAAAAAAGTGTGTTTAGACTGTGGGCACGGAGGCAGCGATCCGGGAGCCGTAAAAGGGTCGCGGACAGAAAAAGAGGACGTCCTGCGGCTCGGGCTGAAAGTGCGCGACCTGCTGACGGCAGCGGGGATCAACGTGGTATTAACTCGCACGGCAGACGAAAGTGTATCCATCAATGACCGATGCAAAATTGCCAACGCCGCGAAGTGTGATTACTTTTTGAGTATCCACCGGAATGCTGCTACACCGGATGCAGTGGGAAATGAAATTTGGGTACACAGCCAAGCTGTGGCACATGTCGTGGACAAGGCACAAAAAATCCTGAACGCGGTATGTGCGGTTGCCGGGAAGAACCGGGGCGTAAAGAAAGGCGCGGCGGGGAATTACACGGATTACGGTGTGAACCGGGATACGGATATGCCGTCCGCCCTGTTGGAGCTTGGATTTATCACATCGGACACGGATAACAAGTATTTTGATACCCACTTTGACGCATACGCAAAGGCAATTGCGAAGGGTGTATGTGCTGCACTGGGCGTGGACTACAAGGATCCTCAGCCAGCCCCCACAAAACCCTCCCTGGGCGGCGGCTCTGGTGTTATCACTGTAGGCAGCACGGTCAAAGTCTCTGGCGCAAAGTATGCCACCGGCCAGACGATCCCCGGCTGGGTCAAATCCACCACGCATAAGGTGTCGGAGATCAGCGGCGATCGGGCGCTGCTTGGCCGCGACGGTGGGATTTGCAGCTGGGTGTATCTCAAAGACCTCGCGCTGGTATCCGGGGGCGTTGCGAAGCCCATTGAAGTCGGCTGCCAGGTCACGATCAACAAGGGAGCGGTATATGGCGGCTTGACCTCCGCGCGGGGCAATAAGGTGCCTGCCGCTCAGTTGGCCCCCAAAAAACATACGGTCAGCAAAATCCAGGCGAATAAAGGCGTCCGGGAGGCGCTGCTCAAGGAGATCATGTCCTGGGTGGCGGTATCCTCCCTGACGCGCGTGTAAGGGTGGTGGAGCAATGGAACCGGTAGATAAGGCAGTTTGCGAGGCGAAGTGCAAGGTGATGGATGAGAGGTTTGCCCGCGACCTGCGCGATATTGACGACTGCAAAATCCGCCTGCAAAAGATTGAAGAGCTGACGATCAAAATGGGTGAGCTGGTGGAGGCCAATCAAAAGGCGGTGGAGGATCATGACAGCCGCCTCTGTGCATTGGAGCACCGCCCGTCCATGTGGTGGGATAAGCTGCTGTCGGCTGGGATCTCCGCAGGTGTGGCGGCGTTAATCAGTCTGATCGCATCCGTGATTGTGAGGTGAAAACGATGCGTATATGGGTAAGCGCGGCGGTGGTCATCAACGCAATCGCCTTGGGCCTGCTGGCATTGTCAACGTACATACCGGGGCTGTGGGCGTAGTTGGATCAAAAGCCTCCGCTACTCAACGGAGGGCAGAAATTAAAAATTGGAGGAATACATATGCTGAAAAACATTAACTGGAAAGTACGCTTGAAGAACCCCACGTTTTGGATACAGCTCGTAATTGCCCTGGTCAGCCCGATTTTGGTGGGCCTTGGTGTGCAGTGGCAGGATATGACGACCTGGGCGGCGCTGTGGGATGCCCTATGCAATGCGGTGAGCAACCCTGTGATCGTGGTGTCGGTCATTGGATCTGTCTGGGCGTGTATTACCGATCCCACGACGAAGGGGACGGCGGATAGCAGACTGGCCATGTCATACGATGTGCCGAAGGTGGACGACAAAACCGAATAAGCAGAGAAAATGATACGCCCCCTACATGAGAGACGGTGAAAAATAATTTAGGTATCATCGTCTCTCATTTTATTTATCGGAAACAGCTTAATGTAATTCTGCTTTTCCAATCTAGGGTTAAAAACAGGAGAGGAGCATTCAGATAGGTAAGGCAGCATTAATTCCAATATGGGTTTCACGTGATACGCGCATGTTTCCAGTTCATTCATATTAGTAGGCAATGCTGGACAAACTTCATTATAGCATATAAGCCAATACTCTCCGGCAAATTCTTTAAAATCGAAGGGGAATAAGCGGCAATCAGAAGGACGCATGGAATAGATAGAACAGGCATTGTTTTGAAAAAGTATACATTCTCGCGTTTCGCTATTTTCCACTCTTTTCATCTGATAGAGATTATCTGTTCTTTTAATTGCAAAGCTGTCTATAGGGCGTCGTAACTTTACAGAAATATTATTTGCTTCAAATGGAAGCAATATAGCATATCGATTTTGGATCGTTGCAGCAACAATTAAATTTCCCAACGCAAGCACTACAAAATTGATATGTGCCCTGAGAAGATTGTGTGTTTTGAGATGATAAAATATAAGGACTGTTATATATTTGACGATTTCTATAAATAAATGTACAGTATCCGCTCAAAAGGCTTTCATTGACATACCGTAATACAATTGAACCGCGTTCATCCTTTTTGTTACTTTTTGATTCGTATGTACCTACTAGTATTTGATTCTTGAATTCTCCTTTAAAGTTATATACGCGGTTATTCATCTGCATAGTTGCCGTAATTAGCTCTCCCCTTTGACTAATCACAACGTCCTCACTATATATTTTCTTTTCCTCAATAAACGAAGATTTCCATTGTCCCTCAATGCTTAAAGACTTCACTGATCGTTTAGTAAAATTTTGTAAATATTTAATTACTTTAGGTGTGAAAAATGCAATTACTAATCCCAAAATAAAACTAATAATTTCGCCTAAAAAAAGATTCTGCCAAAAGAGAGAAAAATTTTTTCATCGATAGATCAAACTCCTAAAAATTAATTGCACAAATACCCTGCGCACACTTATTAAAATTTCCCTTCGATGGACGTATATGTGACTTATTATACATTTTATGATAAAAAAAGCAACCCTATTGGCAAACAGTTAACAGCCTTTACATTGAACTTGTGTTATTTTAACATAAACTGTAATTATAAAGCTTGAAAATTAAAATTGAATCCTTTTATTCGCAACGAAGCCCCACCAAGGATTTCTCCCTGGTGGGGCGATTCAATATGACGGCCTAATTTTAACCCTCATAAGCACCAAACAAACACCAAACTCAATTGTCTCGGCAAAACAAAAGAGCCTCAAACCTTGTAAATACTAGGTTTGAGGCTCTTTCGATATGGAGCGGGAAACGGGATTCGAACCCGCGACTTTCGGCTTGGGAAGCCGACGCTCTACCGCTGAACTACTCCCGCACTGTCTGATATAATAGCATATCCGCTCAAAAAAATCAATCCCCTTTTCTGGAGAAAGCAGAGCCTTTTTTTACGGCGGCTGTATTTGTCATGGCAGGAAATTGATCGTAATTCGTCAGGATTGCATAGGCAGAATCAATTTTAGCGCAAACGAGAAGCGCAATATAACGATCACTAGCGATCAAACGGGCATGGGAGAGCTTTTCGGATTCATTGGGGGAAAGCGTTTGAAAGGTTTTAATCTTCATCTGGATATGGGCGTTGAGCGCTTGGGTGATTTGCTGCCCACTTTCGCCCTCTTTTAAATAGAAAATAGCAATTTCGTCTGCGCTCGTATTAATTGTGCTCATATACACCGCGTAATCATCCACAAGGGTCAAGTCAAAGTCATAATGCAAAGGGATCGTTTCTGGCTCCAATTTTGCCATATAGTCAATCGGCACCTCCTGAATAATGGCGGTAGCGATTGTATTCGCCGAGGCAATCGGGCAGATTCAACGGCGGATTCTTTATCAACCGCCGGAGCACCGCAGGCGGAGAGCGCACAGATCATCAGTGCTGTTATGAGAATGAGGGCTGTGATAGAGGTAAATTACGAAGGCTCATCACCTGTATGCTCCTTTCTATAAACATTCTTTTCCCACTCAACTGAAAGGAACGTGTGGTTCCATGAAAGTGATTGGTGTAAAGCTGACGATATTATAGCATAAAAAACCACGAAAGACACTACAAATTGATTACAATTTTTGTGCGTTCCATGTATTTTTTAAAAATTTGAAAAGATATTATGTACAATATTCACCAAACAAGGAGATGCGTGGAAGAGAATCGCCTGTTTGCCCTGTAACTGGATCGTGATATAATAGCACCAAACAATATTGTTTGATGCTTTAGAAGCTGGGCGTTTTGCGAGCTTGGCATCATCCCTATCAAATTGTTTTCTGTGAGGAGGAGCGCTGGATTGGAGCATTCTATTTACGGCTGGATTGAAGCATATGCCCGCGGGCTGTGCGATACGGATTCCTTCACTGGGGAAATTACCGCACTGTGTTGCCGCGGCCCTGCCATGGAGGGGGTTTCCGAAGCGGAAGCGCTGCTGCTGGAACAATTGTGTGCAGGTGCGCAGCGATTCTTCGACGGTAGCGATGCGTATCCGGGCAGAGATCAGCTGGATGAGGCGCAATTTCATCGCTTTTTTGTCCGTTTATATCCGGAGTTGAAAAGACAGATGCCCCATGCGGTTTGCAAAGAGTTTTCTGATTAAGAAAGGATGCAGTCATTATGCCCGCTTTTTCAACGCATTATTTATTTGCAAGGGAACTGATGGAGCAGATTGAGGCCATGACTCCGGAAACACGGCTGGATCCGGACGCCGTATACTATGGCACACAAGGGCCGGACGTGCTTTTTTTTCATCGGATTCTGCCCACGATGCCGGGGAAAAGTTGCAACCCGGCCGGCTCGCGAATGCACCGTGCAAATCCCAACGTTCTTTTTGAAGCGATGCTTCGGTATGCTCAGGCGTTGCCTGAGGCTGGGCGGGATCAGGCCCTATCCTATATTTATGGATTTTTGTGCCACTATGCGCTCGATCGAGTTGCGCATCCCTATATTTATGCAACACAATACCGGATCATCAAGGCACGCCATATTTGGTATCTCAAAGGCGTTGTCCACAATCAAGTGGAATATGAGATTGATATGCTAATGCTGCATAGGCACTTGCAGGTGGTTTCGCGCGGAAGTTTGAAACTAGGGAGGTGCTCTCTATGGATGCCGCCCTTCTCGATGTGATGGCCGGCGTGCTTTCCTTTGCGGCGCAGGAGGCATTGCATGTTTCTCTCTCTCAGGCGCAGGCGCGGCAGTCGTTTTGTGATACGCGCACGATGCAGTCTCTCCTGACGGATCGTCATGGCTGGAAACTGCCGGTCATGGCACTGATTCAGCTCCCGGTTTATCCTTTCCTCGGCCCCTGTCTGACGTCGATGCTGCGCCGGACGCAATCCAGTAAGCGATGGGATTATGCCAACGATCAGAAAGGGCAGTGGGCTTACCCGGCAGCGCCTGACCGGGTGAGTGAGGAGAGTTTTGAGGAGTTGTTTGAACGCGCTAAGGCGGATGCGCTGCAACTGATCGCATCGTTCCGAGATGCGATCTCCGGGCGCGGTTCCTTAAAAGATGCGATTGGCGGGATTTCCTTCCTGACAGGCGTACCTGTAGAAGAATGAGAAAGGACTGTTGTATGATGGAAAAAATTTTGAGCTTTCAAATTGACCATACCAAATTGACCAGGGGGATGTATCTCTCCCGTGTGGATGGGGATATTGATACCTTTGATCTGCGCACGCGCCTGCCCAACCGAGAGCCCGTGATGGAAAACGGTGCGATGCATACGATCGAGCACCTTTTTGCTACCTTTGTCCGCAATTCTGACGTTGCAGAGCAGGTGGTCTATTTCGGCCCAATGGGATGCCGTACGGGATTTTATTTTTTGACACGTGGGATGAAGCGCCAAAAGGCAATTGATCTGACGCGTGCCGCCTTTGCCTTTATTGCCTCCTATGAGGGAGAAATTCCGGGCGCTTCGGAGCGTGAATGCGGCAACTGGCGCGACCATGATTTGGATGGGGCCAAAAAAGAATCACAAAAAATGGAAAAAATTTTGGAGAATTGGACAAGCATTCAGCTAAAATACCCAGAATAAAAGAATTTGATTGTACAAATCGCCGAAAAATAGCCGTAAAGCTTGCGGAGAACCGTCCATGTGTGTATAATGGGAACTAAATTGTAACCAAATTGTAACCATTTTGTATGGAAATCAAAGATGGAGGTGTTCCCGCATGGGGCTGAAAGATGCCAAACGGGAAAAGCCCGCGCAGGAGGAAGCCATCAGGGATACAGGCAATATAGAAACGGCGCAGGCCGTAGAAAATAAGAAGCATCAAAAGAAAAGCAAATCCGCTTCCGATTTGGCGCAATGGCAGGATGCAAAGCATCCTGGCAACGCGGCGCTTTTGTCAATCTACCGGTGGGTATCGCTGGTGGGAATGCAGACGCAGCGGTATATCAAACGGTTTTACCGGCATATTGAGCGGTATCTGAGGCTGCGTTCCAGATGCTCCGGTTTGGCGGGCGCTTCGTGTTTGTAACGGTGGACCGGTATGCCTTCCGCGCCTACCATGAGGCAGCGGATGAGGCGAGGTATCTGCGGGTAGAGATGCGCAGTGTGCGTTCGAACCTGAGGCGATGCATAAAAGAAAGCCCGCTGTCGGCGTTTCCTGTGCTGGGGCATTATGCGGCAAAAGCAGTCAAGCGTCATAAGAAGCTGTTTGGAACACTGTTTAATACAGCGTTGCCCATTGGCGCGTGTGTGCTGCTTGCAACGACAGTGGCGCATTGGGGGAGTGTCACCTTTGCGCTGGAAGTGAGCTATAATAATCAAAAAATTGGCTATGTGGCGAGCGAATCAGTGTATTTAGAGGCTGAGAAGCTTGCACGGAGCCGAATTATGACAGGCGGCCAACAGGCTGAAGAGCAGCCCGCCGTGGAAAATGTTTCAACCGCTGGAGCGACCGGTCGGGTTGTCAACTTGGGCACACGGAGCCTTGCGGCGGAAGAAACAGAGAGCACGGGTGAGCTGATATCGAAGCCAACGTATAAGCTGCGGCCAGTATCGATCGATCAGCTGACGGATGCCAACACAATGTCAGATAAGCTGATTGAGCATTCAAGCAGCAAGATCACAAATGCATGCGGCGTGTATGTGGATGGGCAGTTTGTGTGCGCGGTGAAAAACGAAACGGATGCGGTAAGCGTATTCGATAAAATTTTGAATGAAAAGAAAACAAATGAAGCAAACACAATTGCGGACTTTGTGGAAGAAGTTAACTATGTGCAGGGCCTGTATCCGGATAATGAAAAGACGGTGTGGGATGCGGAGCGTCTGGAACAGAAGCTGAGGAGCAAGAAGGCGGAAGCGGTATACTATACGGTAAAGGAAGGCGACACGGTATCAGGGATCGCGCAGGCAAACGACCTGACGACGAAGGAACTGATGGGGATGAACAGTGGGCTGACGGAAACGATTCATGTAGGGGATCAGCTGCTGGTATCGAATGAAGTGAACTACTTACGTGTGAAGATTATGAAAACGGTGCAGCGCACGGAAGAAATTCCATATGAAACAGAAGAGACAAAGACGTCCAGCATGTATGTGGGGCGGACGAAACGGTGCAGGAGGGAGTCAACGGAGAGCGCCAAATCACGGAGCTGGTGACATATGTCGATAATGTGGCAGTGAGCACGAAGCAAGTGAGCGCAAAAGTCGTGAAAAACCCGGTGCCCAAAAAGGTGAATGTGGGCACGAAGTCCAAGAGCAGCTACAGCAGCAAAGGGAGTTCGAGCGGATACAGTTCCTCCACATCGCCAATTTATTATGGCAGTGGTTCCGTATCCACAAAGCTAATGTGGCCAGCCCCTACAGCGCATCAGGTTTCGCAGAGATTTGGTCATAATGGCCATAGGGGAATGGATATTACAACCAATGGCGCGTCAGGCCGCCCGATCGTAGCTGCGGCCAGCGGCACAGTGACCTATGCCGGGTGGGATTCCACTGGCCATGGATACCGTGTTGTCATCAATCACGGAAATGGGTTGCAAACGGGCTATTCCCACTGCAAATCCGGCTCAATCCGAGTGCGTGTGGGCCAGCAGGTTTCACGGGGCCAGCAGGTCGCGAGCATTGGCTCAACGGGTAATTCGTCCGGACCGCACCTGCATTTTGAGGTGATCCGCAACGGCACGCGTGTGAATCCCTCACCGTATATCTCATAGGCGCTGTTTGAGTCCAGCAGTTTGGGCGCGTTGAATCATGCATGAATAAACGCAGAAAGGGACAAAAGGGTAGTTTCTCGTCATCCAGCGTAAACAGATTTTTATGGGGACTGTTGCAAAATATTTCATTTTGCAACAGTCCCTTTTTATACCCAATATGCACAACGGGGCCGTTGCCACGCATTGCAATCAAAAAACCTGCTGTTTATATTATTTTATAAACAGCAGGAAAACTAGAAAAATTTAAAATTTATTAAAAAACCTTTGCCTTGCGGTGCAATTAGCTGTTGAGATAATCATCCACCACTTTGCCATCCTGAATGCGGACGACCCGTTTCGCCTCCGCCGCAATCCCATTATCATGTGTAATGAGAATCACGGTGCGGCCCTCCTCGCTGAGCTCATGCAGGATGCGCATGACCTCCTTGCCGGAATGGGAATCAAGGTTGCCGGTAGGCTCGTCGGCCAGAATGACAGGGGGACGGGCTGCCACCGCGCGTGCGATCGCCACGCGCTGCTGCTGGCCCCCGGACATTTCTGAGGGGCGGTGATCCAGCCTGTGCCCGAGCCCGACACGTTCCAGCGCCTTGATGGAGAGCTCATGCCGTTCCTGCGCCGCCATGCCGCGATAAACCAGCGGCAGCTCAACATTGGCCTGCGCAGTGAGGCTGGGAATCAGGTTAAAGCCTTGAAAAATAAAACCAATTTGTTTATTGCGGATTTCGGAGAGTTTATCGTCTGAAAGCTTGGAAACGTCCTCGTCATCGAGGTAATATTCGCCGCTGGTGGGGGAGTCAAGCAGGCCGATCATATTCATCAGCGTTGATTTACCGGAACCGGACTGCCCCACGATAGCAACGAATTCTTCCCGTTCAACCTTCAAGGTAACGCCGTCAAGCGCATGCACCTCGTTTTCACCGGGATTATAGATTTTATAAACATTGCGGATGTCGATCAGCGGCAAAATAACCACTCCCCAAGCTAGCAATAAGACATATCATATGCATTTTATAATAAACGGCGCATGTGTGCAAGTTAAGAAAAAATTGTAAACGAACTGTGAATGATCAGTGCTTCCATTTGACCATATTTGACATGCAGTGAGGGCGAAAAGTGATTCTTTTTATTTTGCGGGCTGTATTGAGCGCATAACGTTCCATACCGCGGAGAAAATAAAGCCATGACAAATGTCATCTGAATATAAAGGAGACGTTATTTATGGCGGTTACAGGGAATGAATACAGCAAGATGGCAGATCAGGCTTCGCCGCCTTCACACAAGGCGCTCAATACGCTCAAAGCATTTTTGATCGGCGGGCTGATTTGCGTGATCGGCCAGGGGCTCAACAGCCTTTATTTAATGGCGCATCTCAGTGAGGATCAGGCGAAAACAACGGTATCTGTCACGCTGATTGCCATCACGGCGCTGCTAACGGCGTTCGGTGTGTTCGACAAAATTGCCCGGCATGCGGGGGCTGGTACCATTGTGCCGATTACAGGCTTTGCAAATGCGGTGGTTTCCCCGGCGATGGAGTTCCAGAGCGAGGGCCGCATTCTCGGCACCGGCGCGCAAATCTTTTCCGTGGCGGGGCCAGTGATCCTATACGGGCCGGCTGCCGCAGTGCTTTATGGCTGATCCTATGGATCTTTCGGTTGTTTTAAGGAGGGAAGGATTATGGCGATTAGGACTGGCCGTTTCACCATTACACTGCCTTCCCGTCCTGTGGTACAGGGCTTTGCTGCGGTGGCGGGCAAAAAGGAAGGGGAAGGCCCCCTTGCGGCGGAGTTTGACCATATTTTTGATGATACAACCTTGGGCGAGGTTTCCTGGGAGAAGGCGGAGAGTAAGCTGCACCGGGAGGCCGTAATTCGTGCGCTGAGCAAAGCGCAGAAGAGCCCGGCGGATGTAGATGTGATTTTTGCGGGTGACCTTTTAAGCCAGTGTATCGGCACATGCTTCGGCATTCGGGAGCTCGATATGCCGTTTGCAGGGCTGTATGGCGCCTGCTCGACGATGGCACTGTCGCTTTTGATGGCATCTGTGTTTATCGATACAGGCACGGCGGGGCTGGCGGTTGCTTCCACCTCCTCGCATTTCTGCTCGGCGGAAAAACAATTCCGCCTGCCGTTGGAATACGGCGGCCAGCGCCCGCCCTCCGCACAGTGGACAGCAACGGCGGCCGGCGCGGCAGTGCTTGCTTCCTCGGGAGAAGGGCCGCGCGTGGAATCGGTTATTATCGGGAAAATGCAGGATCTCGGCATTAAAGATGCAAACAATATGGGCGCAGCCATGGCGCCGTCGGCCAGCTCGACCATTGCCGCTTTCCTGCATGATACCTGCACAGTACCGGAGGATTACGATATGATCCTGACGGGCGATCTTGGCGCCGTCGGCTCCAAATTGCTCATCGAGCTGCTACGCAAGGATTATCAGATCGATATCGCAGGCGTGCATGCGGATTGCGGCCTGATGCTCTACGATTTAGATGCCCAGGATGTCAATGCAGGCGCATCCGGCTGCGGATGCAGCGGATCCGTGGTGTGCTCCTATATCCTCAGCAGGCTTAAGCAGGGGGAGCTGAAACGCGTGCTTTTTGTGGGCACCGGCGCATTGATGAGCGCAGTATCTGCAAAACAGGGCGAAACAATCCCCGGCATTGCGCATGGCGTGCTGTTGACCAACGGGTAACCGGGTAAAAAGCAGCTCGCAATTTTAGCCGCGCCAAAACCGCATCAATTGCGGCTTAGCGTGGGAAAGGATCGGTTATATATTATGGATGAGATGCTGCGTGATCTGCGTATGCTGGCGCTGGCCGCGAATACGTTGAGAACATTGTCGGTGCTTCGGAAGGTGATCGTCGGGCTAATGGTTGCGTTTACGGCATTGCGGGCTGTGCGCGTCCTCATGCGCCTGAAACAAGCAAATAGGGGATTGCAGGCAGGCCTGAGAACACAATTGCATAGCTGATGAAAATGGCCGCGAGGAAACCGCGGCCGTTTCGTTTGTCATGTGGAATTTTGTTTTAGGCTGTGATATAATAACCTCACGAATCTCTAAGGAAGCAAAGCTTCCAAGAGCTTCGGAGAACATTGAATCATTGATTCGGGCTAACGCCCTGCGGCTGCGCCGCTCATTGCGCCTTGCGCAATGGAATCATGATATAATAGCTTCAGACAAATCGTTTGCGGCACGGAGGGAGATTTTATTCAGGATCAGACGTTTTGTTTTATGCATTGAAAAAGCCATTGGGCATCGGCATCATGGGAGACTGGCGGTGGCCGGGGGATGCCTAGACACTTCAGATAGAATAGGAGAACGGATGTATGATTTTAAAGAATACCGTTTATTATAACGAAGCGTTTTTACCCCAGAAGGGCGATATTGCGGTGGAGAATGAAATCTTAGCGCAGGTTGGAGGCACTCAGACAGGCAGTGGAATTGACCTTTCCGGCTGCACGGTGGTGCCCGGGTTTATCGATATTCATACGCATGGCGCAATGGGCGGCGACACCTGTGATGCAAGGGAAGAATCGCTTGCAGGAATGTCGCGGTTTCTGGCGAACCACGGCGTAACCTCTTTTTGCCCTACTACGATGACGCTTCCCTTTGAGCAGCTTGCGGAAAGCCTGCGGATCGCCCGCGATTATCGCGGCCATGAGTGCGGCGCTTACATACAGGGCATCAACATGGAAGGCCCCTATATCTCTGCCGCCAAGAAGGCGCCCAATGCGGAGATTTTATTCGAAAGCCTGATTTTGAGGAGTTTTTAAAGCTGCATGAGATTTGCCCCGTGTGTTTGGTGGATGTGGCGCCGGAGGCAGAGGGCTCCAATGCCTTTGCCGCGCGGGCCAAGGCATACTGCACGGTATCCGCTGCGCACACAAATTCCGATTATGAAACAGCCGAAAAAGCTTTTGAAGCCGGGTTCTCCCATGCGACGCATTTGTTTAACGCGATGACGCAGCTGGGTTCCCGCACGCCCGGCGTGGTCGGCGCAGTGTTTGACAGCGATTCGGTCACAGCAGAGCTGATCTGCGATGGTTTCCATATCGCGCCGGCCACCCTGCGCATTGCGTTTCAGCTCCTTGGGGAAGACCGCAGTGTAATCGTAAGCGATGCAATGATGGCCTCTGGGCTTGCGGATGGCGACTTTGAGTTGGGCGGGCAGAAGGTTTATGTGCGCGATGGAAAAGCCCTGCTTGCAGATGGAACGATTGCGGCAAGCACGACGAATCTCTATGATGAATTCCGCAACGTGCTGCGGTTTGGCATCCCATTCCGTCAGGCGCTCAAATCCTGCACGATTAATCCGGCCCGCGTGATCCACGCGGATAAGGAGACGGGCAGCATTGTGCAGGGCAAGCGCGCGGATCTTCTTGTGTTGGATCGGGATATGGAAATCCGGATGGTGATCGCCAGGGGAGAAATTGTAGTGAATCATGATCGATAAAAGTAGCCGGTAACGAACTGTTCCCGTGAACAGATGGTACTCTTGAACCGTGTTATTTGGGCAGGCCGTCTGCATCTCTTTGATTCCACAGGGCCAATTGGCTTTGCTTTGTTACTCCCTGCGGTTCGTAACGATCTTCGACCGTTTTCGACCGCATCCCCTACGTTTCTCTGAAAACAAGGCGTTTCACCTGCGGGCTTCCTGAAACAGGGGGCGCCTTTTTGCTTCGCATGATTGATGGGGTAATGAATGTCCTTGCGGAGCGCATTTTTGATCAAAAACCCAAGGAAGGCAGGCAATAAAAATGCCCGCCTTCCTTTCTTTTATATTTCAATCATGGGGGATTCATAATGTTTCCGAGTCCTTCTTTTCTCTTCCATATGTTATTCATTCTCTAATGGTAATTTTAGCGCTGCCATCGTGAATCTGATCCGTCAATTGGATTCGCCCATCGTCCGTAAAGGTAGCGATGATTCCGTTGTGGTTGACCGTAGCATACACGGAAGCATGCGCAATCATCACTAGGTTCCATTTAACATTGGGATAAATTTTACCCAGCTGGTTTGTAACAATTGCAATTTCTGGATGGAGCGTGCGGATGAAAAAGGATTGGTTGCCGTTGTGTAGCCGTGATGGCCTACTTTGAGTAGGTCCACTTTGCCGACCAGCGGCGCCATTCTGTTTTCCAGCCCGCCTTCCGCAGAGATATCGGCTGCGAGGAAGGCGGTGCGTTTACCTTTGGTGACCTTCACGCCGACGGAGCTGACGTTTTCGCCTGCATGGGGCTTCGACAGGTCGGTCACAGTATTAAAAAACTGCAAGGTAAAGCTGCCGAAGGTAAAAGGCTCATCCGGCAGGTCGGAAACGATGGGGATATTTTGTTTTTCAAGCGCCTCTACCGTTTCTTTGTAAACAATATCAAGCCCCCACTTGTTTTTTTCCATGTTTTTGAGAATTTCCGGGTTAAAAGGCTTCAGATAAGCTTTTTGAATCGTGATATCCGGGTCGTTAATGATCCAGCGAAAGCCGCCGATATGGTCGTAATGGCAATGGGTCGGCAGGATAAAATCAAGCACGATCTTGCCCTCCGCATTGATAGCCGTCTTTTTAACATAATCCAGCACAATCTGCTCATAGCCAACCGCGCCGTGCTTGCGGCGGTAGTTGTCGGAGGAATCGCCCGCGTCGATCAGGGCGAAATGGCCGTCGCTCTCCAGCAGAATGGCGTCGGAATTGCCGGTGTTTAAAAAATGGATTCGATCCGCTCCGGCTGTTTTTACTGTTACTGTAGGCTCCGGCGTGACGGCATAGCGTTTTTCATAGTAATTATATAACGCCACGGTTAGGATATCCAATAGAAAGATAAGGGCCATCAGGGTGACCATAAAATAAGTAGCAATTTTTTTAAACATGCAAGAAACCTCAATTGCTCCATGGGAATTTTATCCCCACAGTAAATATAGGATGATAAAAGATACGCTGCGATTATAGCATGAGCAGAGTGCGCTGTCTATCTCCATGTGCGGAAGTTGTGCTATTTTTTCTGTTTACGGAAGATAAATAATTTACTAAATACATAGTTGATGATGACAATCACAATCTGCACGATGAATTTTGCGATCATTTCACGCATCCCCATCGCGCTGACGAATAGATACATCAGCCCCATATCCACCAGAAGGGAAAACAGCCGTGCGGAGAGAAAACCGGCAAATTCCTTCCACACGACGGCGGCCTTCCAACTCCGACTGTTAAAAACAAAGCGTTTATTGGTGACAAATGCAAAGAGCACCGCCGCAATCCAGGAGAGCGCATTGGCGATCAGATAGTTTTTATCTCCTAAAAATCGATCCTTGCCCAAGAGCTCATTGAAGAGATAAAAGGAAACCATGGAAACGACGGTCGTCAGTAAGCCGAAGAATACATAGCTGATGATCTCATGGTTAACGAGGCCCAACAGCTTGTCAAAGGCTGTGTGGTAGCCGTGATCCGGCTTTTCCTCAGTGGAGGCTTCCAGTGCGCGCATATGCTCGCTCACATGGAGATAGGAGCCATAGGCAGTGAAGATATGCAGCAAAAACCAAGTGAATGCAGCCCCCGCAGCTTCACCGGAGGCGCAAGGGACCCACTTGACGGATAGCCCGGCATATTCCGCCGCCGCCGCGAGAAAGGCGCCTGCACTCGGCCCCTTTTCCGGTATGCAGTCGAGCAGAGGAGTGAGCTTGTCCGCTTGAATCAGCACAAAGGCCGGTGCGCCGGAGGGCAGCCAGCGCATCGTAAAATAGGAGAGCAGCATTTTAGAGAGCCAAGCGGAAAAGCCCGTACCGTGTGTTCCGGCTAAACAGTCGCATTCTGCCGCTGCGCCCATGCTTTTGCAAATTCCGCAGGGGAATAGCTCTGGTGGGGCAAAAGGATATAGTCTGCCCCGCTGCGCAAAAGCTGCCTGTAAGTCATCTTTTCTATTTTCACCCGCAACGGCGGCCGCACACTCGAGGCCGAGCGCCTGGCAGGCCGCTTGCCAAGAGGAAAGCAGCTTTTCCTCCGATAAAAGAATATAGATCCGTTCCAATCAATCATCCTCCCGAATCGCGTTTTAAGCACTTTGGGCGCCTTCACATGCTTCTCATAAGATCCTGCACAAAAGTTATTTTATTTTACCACTGAAAATGGCGCTTGACAATCTTTCAAAAGAGGAATTTCTCAAACTAACTTCCCCGTTCGGGCTTTTCATGGTAAAATAGCTTCAAACAAAGTTTGAAGCATTGGAAAAATGCCTGTCGGCGTGAAACGCTCCTGCCGCGGTGCGGCAACGCCATTTTTCGTAGAGGAATAGTATGAAAGCTTCAAACAAAGTTTGAAGCATTGGAAAAATGCCTGTCGGCGCGAAACGCCTCCTGCCGCGGTGCGGCAACGCCATTTTTTATATGGAGGAGTTTTGCGAGTATGGTAAATTTACAGCTTAAAGCGGAAAATTTTAGAGTTTATGATCGTTTTGCGGGTATCGTAAAATAAAAGAAAAGCTCCTGAATTTGGAAAGGCGGCGGTTTCATGCGCGTTACAGTAAAAGCAGCGGCAAAAATCAATTTGATGCTCGATATCGTCGGGCGGCTCGAAAACGGCTACCATAACCTGTGGATGGTGATGCAGTCTGTTGACCTATATGATACAGTCGCAGTGGAGCGGACAGGAGCAGGGGGGGGAATCCGCCTTACCTGTTCGGACGACCGCCTCCCCACGGATGAGACGAATTTGGCCTTTAAAGCCGCGCGCACATTTTTTGAGGCGACGAAAGCGGCAAACGACGGCATTTCGATTACAATCAATAAGGCGATTCCGTTTGCCGCCGGGCTTGCCGGAGGCAGCGCGGATGCCGCGGCAACGCTTCTGGCGTTGGATAGGCTGTATGGCACGCGGCTTAAAATGCGCACGCTTAACAAAATCGGCTTAACGCTTGGCGCGGATGTTCCGTTTTGTTTACAGGGGGGCACGATGCTGGCGCAGCATATCGGGGAGTTGCTAACACCCGTGCCGGAGCTGCCGGATTGTTTTATCGTGCTGGCGAAGCGCGCAGGGGGTTTCTACCGCGCAGGCGTATCATTTATGCGATACCGCGCCGAATTTGCGCGCGCCGGATAGGTTTGGTATGCTGGGCGCCTGCTGTCAGAGGATTTAGAAAGCATTGGCAGGCTGGCAGGGAATGTCTTTGAGCAGGTGATTGATGTGCCGGAGCGGGTGAGAATTAAGGCGCTCATGCGGGAATACGGCACGCTCGGCTGCTGCATGAGTGGCAGCGGGCCTACAGTATTTGGTTTGTTTGATACGCATCAGGCTGCGCAGAGCTGCGCAGAACATCTCAGGTCAGTTGTGCCGGATGTATTTATTTGCCGCCCGGTAGAGGAAGGCTGTGTTGTCACAGAAGAGGCAACGCAGTGAAATTGAAAAACAGAAGATTTCCTGCATAATGGTAAAAAATCCCGTCCATACTCTTGGTACTCAAAGAGAGGACGGGATTTTTATGAAGCTGAAACGAATTGAGGCCGCGCTTTTATGCGCTGTGCTGGTGGCATCCCTTTGCAGTGTGACGAGTTTTGCCTCTTCCTGTGCACAAATCCGGGAGAGCGTGCTGCGCCTTCATGTTTTGGCCAATTCCGACAGCGATGCGGACCAGGCGCTGAAGCTACAGGTGCGGGATGCGGTGCTGGAAGAAGGTGCGCATATTTTTGACGGTTCCCTGACGGCTGGTGAGGCAGAGCAGGCCATCGAACAGGCGCTCCCACAGCTGGAGCGGGCTGCGCGCAGCGAAGTAATGAAACGGGGCTATACGTATGAGGTTCATATTACCGTCAGTGAGGAATATTTTGATACCCGTACTTATGAGGATGAGGTGACGCTCCCAGCCGGACGCTATCGGGCGGTGCGCGTGATCATTGGCAGTGGGGAGGGGCATAACTGGTGGTGCGTGATGTTTCCGCCGATGTGCCTTCCGGCCGCGCAGGGCGGCGTAGATCTTGACGGCGTGTTGGATGGAAAAGAAGAGAAAATTGTGCGCAGCTCCCCCAAATATGAACCGCGCTTTAAGATTGTGGAATGGATTGAGCGGTTGCGGGAATATCTGCGGGAGGGGTCGGAAGAGGATGGTTTGGAAACGGATTATTTCACCGTGACCAAAGTGGATCAAGAGAGCACAACAGAGTCGAAAACAAAGCCGTTATCTATCTGGCAAGGGCTTTTTCCCTTACTGTGGGATGGACAGGCAGATGGGCGAGAGGGGCGCTTAGCAATATAAGGCTTGATCAATATTAAAAAAGAGGCTGTTGCAAAATCCTTTGCAACAGCCTCTCATTTTTCAGCGGCTCTTCGCCTTTTTATTACAAAGCAACGCCTGCCATAATCGCACAACAGAATGAGATATACGCCCCTTTTATTAGAACAGGCGGCTATGAGCGATTCTTTCATAAGCTCCCTACCATATTGCAGCCGTCTTCAAAGGGAATCGCATTGGCGAAACGGGCGGAGAACGCCGGCGCGGACGGATGGCATAGTCGGATGCCGATTTTGCTCCCCATTTCGGCACGCACAGGCACAATAAAGCTCGCCTTTTCCCCGCTGGCGAGTTGCTCCGGCAAGTAAGAAGCTTCATAATCCACTACCTTTCCCTCCCGATTCGAGATGGAAACGGTGAGTCTGGATAGCGTGTAGGGCAGGGCAAAGCCTTTGTTCAGAAGTGTAAAACAAATTTCATGTGTAAAGTTTTCATTCTTTATATCTCGGTGCGCACCGCAATCGAGCAGATGAATCTGATATCCCAAATGATCGCATAGATAGTCAAATATGGTCCGTCTAATCGGCTGTCCGGCATGATTCGTAAAATAGGCCGGGTGGTATGGGCATTGATAAAAATCCAGCTGCTCAGGGGCAAGGGCTTCTCCTTGCCAGCGGAGCATGTTGAAGCTGCCGCCTCCCTCCCGGTAATTGTGTGATATGCTCAGGGTTGAGAGGCTATGGTTTGCGCAGCAGGCAAGCATCTGCAAGCCGTCGATCCGACCGTTCTGATAGACAGTATCCTTGCCCCAGGGCATTTCCCCATCGTTGAAACGTAGGCGGGAAAGGGCGCGGAACGTGCGCTCTCGCCTGTTCCAGAAGCGGCCGCGGTCGCTGTTCCATTTAAAATGCGCGCCCACGAGATAATCATCGTGGAAGCCGATTCGCCCTTGCTCTTGATGGGGCGCTTTTTCCCAAATCGGAAGAGTGCGCACCTGGATGGGGAGCTGTGCAGGCGCCATTTGGCAGATGGCTTCCATCAGTTTTTTGCCGCTGTGATGGTGCTTTGCAGTATGCCATTCGCCCCATGCACCGTTGAAGCCTGCCTGAAGGGCGGCAACGGTTTCGTATACAAGCGCTTCGTGCTGTTCCATCCACACGCTAATTTGGCCGGCATGCGCAAGGATTTGAGCGGTCACGGGGCCGTTTTTTCGGTCGGCTTCCTCCTCATAGGCGAAGCGCAGTAAGGCCCGCAGGCGCTTCTGGCGCAATGTTTCTAGATACGTCTCCAGTTGGGAAAAGGCGTGTGCATCAAGCGGCCGGTCAAGGTATTCCGAGAGATAGACGTAAAGCTGAACGAGCTTGCAATCTTCCTCCCGGTAGAAAACGAGTTGTTTTTCCAGATAAGCCCCGGCTAAAAAGCCGGGGTGGAAAACGGCGCTGCCGCTTCCGAGGCGCAGATAGGCCTCCAAGCGGAAGCCACGGTCTGGATTTTGCCGCAGCAGGGCGTAATCGTCCCCTGTGAGGGGCTGGCAACGATTCAGATGAAGGCAGTTCATAGGGCGCCCTCCTTCCAGTGTTGAGGTCAATCCTGACCGCCCGTCAGGCTGTCAGGCCGGCCAAAAAAGCACGGTCATTTTGATCGAGCTCCGCCTTTTCCAATAAGTCGGGCCGCCGGTAAAAGGTGCGCTCGAGCGCACGCTCCCTGCGCCAGCGCATGATGTTGGCATGGTGGCCGGAGAGTAGCACATCGGGCACCGCTTCTCCGTGCCATTCATAGGGTCGGGTATATTGCGGGTATTCCAAAAGGGAGTGGAAATGGCTTTCCTCCTGAAAGGCTTCGTCGTTGGCTAATACGCCCGGCAGCATGCGGCAGACCGCGTCCACCAGTACGAGCGCAGGCAGTTCGCCGCCGGTGAGCACATAGTCGCCAATCGAAATCTCCTCATCCACCAGCTCTTCGATCACGCGTTCATCTACCCCCTCGTAATGGCCGCAGAGCAGCGCGAGATTTTCATATTCTGCAAGCTCGCGCACTCGGTTTTGCGTGAGAACTTTCCCCTGTGGGGAAAGATAGATAAAATGCGGCTTACGCCCAACTTCCCCGCATAAGGCCTGAAAGCAGTCATAAATCGGCTGGGTTTGCATGACCATCCCCATGCCGCCGCCGTAGGGCGTGTCGTCCACGCGGTTGTGCTTATCCAGCGTGTAATCCCGGATATTGCGGCAATTAAGTTCGACCAGCCCGCGTTCCCGCGCACGGCCGATGATACTTTCGCGCAGCACCGTGTCGCACATTTCGGGGAATAGGGTTAAAATATCGATACGCATTGGCTTTGAATCGATCCTTTCTGTTGTTTGATCAAATGCTGGTTCCATCGCTTTCTGTGCCTGCCTCATCAAAAATTCCCTTAAGCGGGCGAATTCGGATGATTTCCCTCTCCACATCCGTTTCAATTACAACAGGCGGGATGGCGGGCAGCAGGTATTCCCTCCCCGCATCGTCCTGCACATGCCATACGTCGTTTGCGCCGGTTGCGCTTACCTCTGTGAGCGTGCCGTAAGGCCTGCCGTCATCCGCATCTACCACGCGGCAGCCGATCAAGTCCTGGATGAAGTAATCGCCATCCGGGATCTTCGCGTCATCCCGGTTCATAAAGAGCACGCGCCCGCGCAGGGCGGAGGCGTCTTCCACCGTGTTGATTCCTTCTAGCTTTAGGAGCATCACGTTGCCGTGTGGGCGGCTGGAAAGGACGCGGGAAGCTCCCTTGCCCTCCCCGCTAAAATATAGGGTGTGAAATTGCTGAAAAAAACCGGGACCGTCACACCAGGCTGAACGCGCATTTCACCGCGCACACCATGCGTGCCGACGATTTGCCCGAGCTCTAAATATTGCCTGCGCATGCTATTCCTCCATTTGAAAAGAACTCTTCTTACTTGCATTATACCGCTGCGGGACGGGGGGTCAAGCGATGAACAGTCAGGGCCTGATCGGGCAGGAAACGCTGTGGAAGGAAAACCTGCCGATGGTTGTTCCGCTTGCATCGCTATGATATAATAGCGTCAAATGGGTCGTTTAACGCATTGAAAAATGCCTGCCGGCGTGAAACGCCTCCTGCCGCAGAGCGGCAACGCCATTTTTCGCAGAAGAAGATCACAGTGTCAAACAGGTTGTTGCAAAGGGCGCGCTTTGTGCAATGGAATTACGATATCATGGCTTTAAATGGGCCATACAGTTCCCATTTTTACAATTTGAAAGCATAGAAAGGTCTGCATGTTATGGCCTAGTAATATAAGGATGATGGAGGGCGATATTGATGCGATATCCGTATGGGAAAGCGATTTTAATCACCGGCGCATCCTCTGGGATCGGGCGTGCGGCGGCAGAGCTGTTTGCCGATGCGGGCTATACGGTTTGGGCGGCTCGCGCATTGTGAAGAGAGCGTTGAGAAACGGCAGGGCGGCGGGGAAATCCGCTCGCTTCAAATGGATGTGTGTAATGAGGATTCCACTCGCCGCGCAGTAGAGCGGGCGGTGAGCGAAGGCGGGTTGGGGATTGTGCTCAACTGTGCAGGCATGGGCATTGCCGGCCCGGCGGAGGATACGTTTGAGGAGGCCGTCCGCGCGCAGTTTGAGGTCAATTATTTTGGCACGCTGCGGGTTAACCGGATGGTGTTGCCCTATTTCCGCGCGCAAGGAAAAGGGCTGGTGCTTGTAATGAGCTCCGTTGCGGGGCGCGTGCCGATTCCCTACCAAAGCCACTACAGCTCTTCAAAATATGCACTGGATGCCTATGTAGAGGCGCTGCGTATGGAAGCGCGGCCGTTTGGGATCCGTGCAGCCCTCATTGAACCGGGTGATACGAAAACCGGATTCACGGCGGCGCGCCGGATGGCGATGCCGGAGGACTCCCCCTATCGGAAGGCTTGTGAGGGCGCAATTGCCCGCATGGCGCACGATGAGGAGACGGGCGTGCCCGCGGCAAAGCCCGCGCAGGCGGCTTTCCGCCTGGCGGAGCGGGAAAATCCGCCAGTACGTGTGACCGTTGGCGCCATGTATCAGGGCGTGATGGCCCTGCGGAAAATCATCCTGCGCGTGCCTTTGAGCGGATATTGGCGGCAATGTACCGGTGAATGGCAAATAAATCGGACGGGCACTTCGAATTCGTTGATTTTTTTGAGAAGAATTGGTATAATAAAGACGATATCATTTTCATTATTTTAAGGAGGCATCACGATGGAATTTAAAGGCAGCAAGACAGAGGCGAACCTGATGGCAGCGTTCGCAGGTGAATCTCAGGCGCGCAATAAATACACTTACTACGCTTCCCAGGCGAAAAAGGACGGCTATGAGCAGATTGCAAATATCTTCCAAATGACGGCGGACAATGAGAAGGAACATGCCAAGATCTGGTTTAAGCAGCTTCACGGCGGCAAAATCCCCGGCACCATGGAAAACCTGCTTGACGGTGCAGCCGGCGAGCACTATGAGTGGACGGATATGTACAAGGGCTTTGCAGAAGAAGCAAAGGCCGAGGGTTTCAATGAGATCGCGGCGCTGTTTCAGATGGTGGGCGATATCGAGAAGGAGCATGAGGAGCGCTACCGCAAGCTGATTGAAAACCTGGAAAAGGGCATTGTCTTTGAGCGTTCGAATGAGGTTGTGTGGATCTGCCGCAACTGCGGGCATATCCATGTGGGTAAGAATGCCCCGTCTGTTTGCCCGGTGTGCAAGCACCCGCAGGCATATTTTGAGCTTCGCGCGGAGAATTATTAATTACAATCTAAATGAAAGCGGCTGCGGCAAATTCGCCGTAGCCGCTTTTTCTACCGCCTCCTCAGCCTAATTCTTGTGTTGCATCGTTATTCATACAATAGCGGCCGAAACAGGTGCTTGCATCCTTGCAGGGAATGGAGTAGGATAAGAAAAGCGAAAGGGGGTATGTGCCATGCGAAGAAAAGATCGGGAGATCATAAACAAAGAGCAGATTTGGCGGATTATGCAGCGCTGCGGCGTATGCCGTGTCGCCTTCCATGACGCCGAGTATCCCTATATTGTTCCATTGAATTTTGGTATAGGGAAAGGGGAACCGCTCACGCTCTATTTCCATTGCGCGGCGCAGGGGAAAAAGCTGGATTTGATGCAGAGGGATCGTAGGGTCAGCTTTGAGATGGATTGTGCTCATCAGCTGGTGACGGGCGATCTTGCCTGCGATACCACCATGGAGTATGAGAGCGTATGCGGAAACGGCCTGTTGGAAACCTGCGTTGGGCCGGAGAAGGAGCGGGGCCTTGCCCGCGTGATGGCGCATTATTGTGGGAGAAGCCTTATGAATTTGATGCGGTTTTGCTCCAGCACACGGTTGTTTTACGGCTTACCGTGCATACAATCACGGCAAAGGCTTTGAAAAAGGAATGAGAAAGCGCGATCAGAGAATCATAGAAATAAAAGGATGCCAAATGCGCGGGGAATCGGAATTTTATCCGGTTCCCCGCGCATTCCCTTTGCTTAGTTCAGCCCGGTTTCGCCTACTGTCTGAAACAGCTGATCCACAGCGTCCCGCAGGCCTTTATGCTCCGCTTTTTGCAGGCTGGGGTCGGCTTTTAAAATCTCCCTGGCCGCCTGTTGTGCCTGCTTCAATTCTTCCAAATCCGTGACCATATTGGCGATTTTTAGGCAGGCAGTCCGTGCTGGCGCGCACCAAAAAAATCGCCCGGGCCGCGCATCTTCAAGTCGGCGTCCGCAATTTGAAAGCCATCGGTTGTATCGCACATGGTTTGCAGCCGCTGCTTCGCCTGTTCATTCTGCGCGTCGGAGATGAGGATGCAAGTGGAGGGGCGCCGGCCTCTCCCCACGCGCCCGCGCAGCTGATGGAGCTGTGATAAGCCAAAACGCTCGGCGTTTTCAATGACCATCACCACTGCGTTGGGCACATCTACCCCGACCTCCACGACCGTTGTGGAAACCAGGAGCTGGATTTCATTGGCTGCAAAGCGGCGCATGGTTTCTTCCTTATCCCTCGGTTTCATACGCCCATGCAGCAGGCCGAGGCGATAGCTAGAAAGGGGCCTTTTTGAAGCTTCTCCGCATATTCCTGCGCGGCGGCCAACTCTGATTCGCCTTCCTCCACGAGGGGACAGACAATATAAGCCTGAAGGCTCTGATCGAGATGCTTTTTAATATAGTTGTAAACACGTTGGTGCAGCCGGCTGCCCACGGCATAGGTCTTTATCTTTTGCCGCCCGGGTGGGAGCTCGTCAAGGATGGAAATATCCAGATCGCCATAAATCATCAGTGCAAGCGTGCGTGGAATCGGCGTGGCGGACATTACAAGCAAATGGGCTGCCGCCCTTATCGGCCAGCGCGGCGCGCTGGCCTACGCCAAAACGGTGCTGTTCATCCGTGATAACTAGGCCAAGGCGGCGAAAGGCAACGTCCTTTTGAATCAGCGCATGTGTGCCCACGGCCAAGTCGATTTCACCACGTTTTAGCATCGCCTTGATCTCCTTTTTCTCCGCTGCGCCGGTAGCGCCGGTCAAAAGGGCACAATGGATGCCTGCCGGGCTGAGAAGGCCCTTCAGCGTGTGATAGTGCTGCTCAGCTAAAATGCCTGTGGGCGCCATCAAGGCGCATTGAAAGCCATTTTTGGCCGCGGTATGGATGAGTGCCGCCGCCACCGCTGTTTTACCAGAGCCGACATCCCCTTGCAGCAGCCGGCTCATCGGTGTTTTAGAACGCATATCACGCAGGCATTCTGAAACAGCGCGCCGTTGTGCACCGGTGGGGAAAAGGGAAGCAGCGCGAAAAAAGCTTCGCTGTCATCCTGATTCATCTGTGCCGCCGTCTGTGTTCTGGCGCGGGCCTTCAAGCGTAGCAGGCCAATTTGCAGGGTGAGCAGTTCCTCAAATACCAGCGCCTGCGCGCCTGCAAAAGCGCTTGCTCATCTGCTGGAAAGTGGATGTTTTTCAGGGCGAAGCGCACATGGCAAAGGCCTTGCTCCTGGCGAAGCACATCCGGCAGGGGGTCTTCAAGCAGGCTGCGCCGCATAGCCAGAGCGCTGGCGACGCAGCCTTCAATCACGCGGGTGGAAAGCCCCTGCGTTTGCGGATAGATCGGCCGGATTCGCCCACCTGTCTGTGCCGATTCCACGAGAGGGGAGGCCATCTCGCGGCGGCCAAACTGCCCGCCGACCCGACCGAAGAAGAGATATTCTTCCCCCACTTCGAGCTTTTCAGCGGCATAAGGATTGTTGAAAAACGTGACCTGCATCAGGCTCACGCCATCGGTCACGGTTGTTTTATAGAGGGTAAGGCCCTTACGGATCAGGTGCTTGGATGGTGTGCGGGATACGATCGCTTTCACACAGCAGGTTTCGCCGAACGGCGCGCCTGCAATGGAAACCGTTGTGCTCCAATCCTCGTAGGCACGCGGGTAAAAATGAAGCAGGGCGTCGATGGAATCCACGCCGAGCCGCTGGAACAGCTCGGCGCGTTTTTCCCCCACGCCCTTGAGATAACGGATATCCGTATGTAGCTGGTTTTGCATGCGTAAAATCTCCCGTTTCGCACTTATTCCACCGAGATGATGAAATAATACACCGGCTGGCCGCCGTTGACGATGGAGATATCAACATTCGAGCCATATTTGGCGGTGAGCATATTCTGGAGCTCCAGCGCCTGCTCCTCGGTGGCATCCGCGCCGTAAAAAATGGTGATGAGCGAACAATCCCGTTTGTTGTAAAGGTGCTTGGTCACGCGATAGGCAACATGCAGGAGATCCTGCTCGACCACTGTAATTTTACCATTTTCCATGCCGAGGATCTGGCCTTTTTGAATACTCTCCCCGTCAATGGAGCTGTCGCGCGCGGCAAAGGTGACGAGGCCGGTGCCCACATGCTGCGCTGCTTTCATCATGTTGACGTGGTTTTCCTCCGCACCGAGCGATTCGTCGAAATTGAGCATTGCAGTCACACCCTGCGGAATGGTGCGCGTTTGTAATACGCTGACGCCGCGATCTGCGAGCGGGATCGTCTGCTCAGCAGCCATAATAATATTTTTATTATTGGGTAAAACGAAAACATGCTCCGCAGGGGTGGCCATGATCGCGTCGAGAATATCCTCCGTGCTTGGTTCATGGTTTGCCCGCCGCTGACCACTTGATCGGCTCCAAGCTCTAAAAACAACTCCTTGAGCCCTTGCCCAGCAGCGACCGCCACAAAACCAAAGGGCTTGGCCGGCTCCTGCACGGCAGGCGCTTCCGGTTGCGTTTCGGGCTCATTGGGGGAGCCAAAGGCGGCGTTCGTATGCTGCTGGCGCATATTATCAATTTTGATATTGACCAGGGGGCCATATTTCAGAGCTTCCTGGATGACATTGCCCGGCTCATTGGAGTGGACGTGGACTTTGATGATCGTGTCATCATCCACCACAACCACACAATCCCCAATGGATTCGAGATAGGCGCGCAGACGGACAGGATCCCGTGTGGAGTGCGGATCCTTATGGATCAAAAATTCAGAACAATATCCGAATTCGATCTCTCCATCCGCGTTGGCAACGATTTCCTTCCGCTCGCCGTGATGCTGGGCAGTGATGGGGGAAGCCTCACCCGCGGTGCTGTCGATGATGCCGCTACCGTTAAAAACGCTGCGCATTCCCTCCAGAATCAGCACAAAGCCTTGGCCACCTGCATCTACTACGCCAGCTTTTTTAAGGACGGGAAGAAGCTCCGGTGTGGTGGCAAGCGCCTTTGCCGCGCTTTCACAGGCGGCGTTGAAAACAGCAATCGCATCCGCGCCAGTGTTCGCCGTGCGCTTGGCGCTTTCTGAAGCAAGGCGGGCCACGGTAAGGATTGTGCTCTGTGGCTTCATCACGGCGCCGTAGGCCATCTCTACACCAATTTGAAGCGCATTCGCAAGGGCGACGCCATCCACCTCCCGGCAACCTTTTAATCCTTTGGAGACCCCACGAAAGATCAAGGATAGAATCACCCCGGAATTGCCCCTTGCTCCGCGCAGGAGCGCGGAGGCAACCGCCGCGGCAACTTCGCCCGCGCCCGCGTTTTCCATGCGGGAAACCTCCCGCGCGGCAGCACCAATGGTCATGGACATATTCGTGCCCGTGTCGCCATCCGGCACGGGGAAAACATTGAGCGCGTCAACATCGCCGCGATGATTATTGATATGGTGAGAAGCGGAGACCACCGCGTCCCGAAGCATACTGCCGGTTATCACTGTATAAGCACTCCTTACGGTTCATTCTACCTGGCACAGGGCGCAAGCCAGCCTTGCCTTCAGCGAGGCGTTCGGCGGCGCTGTTAGGATTTCATCCCATCCACAAACACATTGACCTTGCGCACTTCAAAGCCGGTCGCCTCTTCCACCGTATAGCGCACCTTATTGACGATGCTTTTAACAATGGCAGAGATATTGAGCCATAAGTTACGATAATGTGTAGGTCAATGGCAAGGCCGTCGCCCTCTTTACGCACAGCGACTCCCTGGTCGGGGAAGCTGCGGCGGCGGTTGAAAAAGGAGCGGATGCCTTGCCGGGCGTTGCTGTTGGCCATGCCGACAACGCCAAAGCAGGATGAGGCGGCGTTGCCACCAGGCTGGAGAAATAGGATTCTGAAATCTCGATTGTGCCAAGATGGTTTTCCATCCGGATCATTTGCGCAGACCTCCCTCTCGATGCTGCGTGTGCCATGGGAAAGCCGAAACCATAGCATTACAGCCAATCATTATACACGATAATTCGAAAAACAGCAATGGATGGGGGGATAACTTAATGGATTGTTTACGATTGTGCATGGTTACTTGGGGTGTAAAAAGGAGAATACTGGGCACATATACAATAATTAAATATAATATTATTTATGTGTACAATAAATTTTTCAATTATTTAAAATATATAGGCAGTATGCTAAAATAAAATTGAATGAAATAGAATGGCGTGATGCCAATCTACATTTTATCATAGGTAGGCGATTCATCCATTGATTGAGTGGATATCTAGAAGGGAAGGCTTGATTGATCGAATGGATGGCCGGTTAATATTTATTCTGCATGGAATACAAGCTATGTAACGAATTCTCCTTGGGAGGAGTTTAAACCAACGTTTTACAAGGATCAACTTGACTTGTAAGGAGGGAGATCATGTGGGGAAACGGCTTTCCGGCTATGCGGTTTTTGCACTGTTTTTCCTGATCGTTGTGAAAGCCGTGCGTTTTTTCGTCCGGCAGCCCGGCGGCGGGATGGATTGCTTTTTTCTCGCGGCTTTTGCGGCCTTTGGGATATTTGGCGTGGCCGTCCTCGTGGAGGGGGGGCGCCAATCCCGCAAGGCGGGTCAGAGGCGGATTCTATCTCTTTCGATTTTGCTGGTTCTTGTCACAGGCTTCTTTTTGCTGATGGATTACCGGGAGTATGCAATGCTCAGGCAGGTTACAGCCCTGCTTGGGGGCGCGGCCTGACACGGTTGCAGTTGCCTTGACGGAGCGTCGGGGCAGGGTCGGCGGACAGCGTTTTGAAATGCGAAAAGGGAGGTCTTTTGAATGCGGGCAAGACAGATTCTTCAGATTTCAGGGTTGCTGCTCCTCTGCCTGTTCCTCTTGAGCGCGTGCGATGCTGTGGGCCGCTGGATACCCTGCGTGTGGACAGCCCGCTGGATGAAAGTGAAATCACGCTGCCCATCCAAAAGGGTTATGGCCAGCTTGCCGGTACCTCCGCCTACTTCCGGACGAAACAGACGCCGCGGGATCTATATCAGGCCTATAAAGCGCTGGAGGCGGAGAAAGGGCTGCGGGTAACGCCTTATCCGGCAGGCCTGCTCATCGAGCAAACCGGCGGCAGCGGTGCGCGGTATTACTGGCTGGCCGCCACGCGGGAGAGCACAAAGCGCGGGCGGTGGTACCTGCTCTCCAATATGGAGGCTAAGATTGTGGATCGAGATACCTGGTTTGAGGAGGAATGGACGCCGCAGCAGGGCGGCGATGTGCAAACGCCGGTTACAGGCGCAATGATCCTATTGCCCTACCATCTGCTCGCGCAGGAGGCGCAGGTTCCCTTCAACGAGGTATCGAAGGATACGTTCACTGCGGGCGTGCTGTACCGGATGGAAGAGTCGCCGGAATCATTCTATCAATTCTATGAATCAATGAACGTCTACCGCCTGGAAAAGCGGGAGAACGGGTTTTCCATCCTCTCGTATGCGGAGGGCTTCGACGCTTCCAAGGCGCTGCGCACCTGCCCGGCGGTTACGTTTATCTTCCATACGATAGGCGGAAACACCTATTTCAGCGCACAGCTGGATTAAACCACAATGAAAAAACGGCCCCGCACAGGCTTTTCGAACCTGTGCGGGGCCGGTCTATCTGATCCGCGTTAAAAGTGCCAATCCTGCAAATTCGCATACACATCGCCAGAGTAGCTTATAAGCTTCCCTTGCACATCCCTGCTGCGGGCCGCAACTCCTTTACGCAAGCAGATGGGCAGGAAGGCGGGGCTCTCCTGGAAGGAATTGAGAAAATCCTGAAGGGAAACAGCGCCTGTGAGCATTTGATGATAAGCGGCCGCCAATGCGCCCTCCAAGTTCACCCCGGCTTGGTCGATCCAGATTCCTCAAAAAATGGAAGGAGGCTCATGTTGTTG
>ENA-OQEN01000041-OQEN01000041.1-human-gut-metagenome-genome-assembly--contig:-NODE-41-length-45788-cov-3.338495_pt1 | contig 45788 bp, 47 predicted proteins | sample MGYA00242791_ERZ504627 | MGnify/ENA primary metagenome ERZ504627 (study PRJEB26092, sample SAMD00036316) | human gut metagenome | host: Homo sapiens | study: EMG produced TPA metagenomics assembly of... | reverse complement strand
TGTTGTTCTTCGTGTTACGAAAAGAGCCGAAAACGGAAAATTGCCGGATTTGTTATCGGGCTTACGCTGACACTTGTGCACATCTTCGGCATCTATTACACCGGAACCTCTGTCAACCCCGCAAGAAGTTTCGGCCCCGCTTTTGTGAGCGCACTGCTCGGCAATACGGCTCCGCTTAAGCAGGTTTGGCTGTTCATCGCCGCTCCGCTTGCAGGCGCAGTCATCGCGGTTCTCGTTTACCGCTTCCTCTATTGCGGTGAGAGCAAAAAATCGGAATAAACCATCACAAACGGCCTTTTCCGTGAACCGCCGAAGCTGCGAATAACCGGAACATTAATGCTCTTTTTGTTTGCATTTTTCTTTACACGAACGGCTGCCGAAATTGGAAAACGTTCGACAGTCGTTCATTTTAATGCTTTAGATTATCAGACCAATCATTATGAGCTTTATGAATTCTTACAAACATCTCGAAAAACTTTGCGGGGAAATTATGCGCGATGAGCGACGTGTGTCCGCATACATTGACGAGATGACCTGTACCCCTTTCGGTCCATCCCTTGTTGCAGGGTGGAACAATGACCTAAAAAAATTGAAGCATTACCGCCATATCAGAAACTTGATTGCGCATGAGCCTGATTGCAGTGAAGATAGCCTTTGCGTACCTTCTGATGCTGTATGGATTGAAAACTTCTGCACACGCATTTTGAACTCAAGCGATCCGCTGTCTCTTTACAGGCGTGCATTGGCAGAGCAGCGCAAAGCTCAGGTGAAACGTATCCCGCAGCCGCAGGATTTAGATTTTGAAAATGCAGTTCGCACAAATGAAAACTTCAGCAAGCCTTCGGCAAATAAAAACAACGGCAAAAAAGCTGCAAAACATGCAGCCGATGCATATTTTGCAGACGTATTTACCGTTGCAGCCATAGCCGTATTGATATTGACGCTTATTCTGTTTCTTTTTTATTAACGGCAAAATAAATCCCAACAGTTATTAAAAGTCTTGCTGTATAAAAAAATGGAGCGGGTGATGGGAATCGAACCCACGTGATCGGCTTGGGAAGCCGACGCTCTGCCATTGAGCTACACCCGCGCAAAACATTAAATATTCGAGGGTGATATTTCACCCTTGTTGGTTATCAGGCATATTATACCGCGTCTTGAGCTTAATGTCAACATTATAAATTCGCATATCACTCAACGTACACATGAACAGATTTCATTTTTCTTCTTTCTAATTTCCGTTTTTTTGCCTTGACATTCATGTGTTTCAGAGCTATAATCAGCCTGAAACAGGTGGAAAGAACTTACCTGCTTTAAAATTTTAGATTGCCTGCTGAAAACGCAGACAGGGAGGTACAAAATTGAAAAAGCATCTTTTTAGAGCGTTTGTCAGCCTTCTTCTTTGCCTGACACTTTGCGCAAACTGTTTCACAGGTGTTTCCGCACTGAGCTATGCTCAGCCGGACGGCACGCTGCGCTTTGAAAAAATCACTCACCCCGACAACGGTTCCGGGCAGAACGACGGCATTGTTGACTATGTCGGCAACGGCGTTATTTCCGCGTCGGACGCCGGGCAGGGCGCACGCGGACAAAGCTATTCATGGTGCGCGGCAGGACACGGCAGATACGTCTACGTCGGCACCTGCTACGGCGCATTGACAAACACGCTGACCCTTATGAGCAGCGTTCTCGGCGGCAATTTTGATCAGGAAAAGCTTACGGCTCTTCTGAACGTGCTTTACAACGGCACGTTTTTCACGGGTGAAGAGGACGGCGGTAATGCCGGCGGCATTTTAACGAAAATCGATACCGTAACGGGCGAAGTTACCGTTCTCATGTCCAAATGCACAACCGGCGACAATGCAATGTTCCGCAATGTTACGGCCTATAACGGAAAGTTCTATTTCTGCGGTGCGGTAAACAACCTTCCCTGCATCTATGAGCTTGACCCCGAAACCGATGAGATCACAATGGTCTATCAGGGCATGACCCTTCAGGACTACTATCAAGGTTATATGAACGGAGTCTGCACCGGTATACGCGGACTTTGCGAATATGACGGCGAGCTGATTCTGAGCTGCGTCACAAAGGACGGTCCGGTAATCCTTTCATCCTCCAACCCGAGGGAAGGCTTCACCGTTATTGCAAACCAGCAGGATCTGTTTGATTATCCCGCCTATCATTTACGGACAGCATTTACGGCGGTTCCATTTGGGAAATTGTTGAATTCAACGGCAAGCTTTACGTGTCCATCTGCACCGGTACTCCCGATAACATGCCCGATGAAAACACAATGCAGTCCTTCGCACTTGTTCGCGGTGATAAAGCGGCGGACGGCAGTTGGAGTTGGACTCCCGTAATCGGGGACACCGAAAACGACGGTGCAAGATACACTTTCGGCATAGATCCCGAACGAACCCGCTCCGGCGCAGGCGTTTTGCAGGTTTATAACGGTTATCTCTACATCGGTGAATATAACGATGAAGAGATTGCTCTCGGCAACGTTCTTAAACACACGAATTTCGACTTCATGAACGAAAATCTCCGTCAGTCGGTAAATCTTTACCGTATGGATGCGGACGAAAACATTGAGCTTGTTGTCGGCGATGCAACCGAAATGTTCCCGAACGGAGGCATTTCAGGCATCGGCTCCGGCTTCGGCAGGAATGAAAACCAATATATATGGAGGATGACCGAGTACAACGGCAAACTCTGCATCGGAACATTCGACACAAGCAGCCTGCTTGAACCTGTCGGGCAGTTTGCGAACGGCGATATTCTGAACATGACTCCCGAAGAATGGGCAAGGCTCATTGAATTCATTCGCGACCTTATCGAAATCAGCGGCAGCGGCGATGAGGACGGCACGGAGGCCATGGACAAGCTCCTTGCGGAATTCAGTAACGAAGAGATTGCGCATATGCTCGCAACCGGTGATGTTCGAAACTCGGTATCGACCTCGACAAAAAGGGCATCTCACCGGAAACCGTGAAGGCGTATTTGATGCGTGAAGAAATATCCGCACAGAACCCCGATGCACTTCCCGATTTCGGCAGCATTCGTGACCTTATCGAAAAGCTTGGCGGCATTGAAGGCGTTATGGCAGCCGTTCGCAGCCTTTTGACCTGCGCTTCCTATCTCACTGATGCGGATCGCGGCTTTGACATGTATGTTTCCGATGACGGTGTAAACTTTGAAACAGTAACAACCAACGGTTTCGGCGATCCCTATAATCACGGTCTCCGAGTTTTTGCTGAAACGTCAAGCGGACTTACCATCGGCACCGCAAACCCCTTCTACGGCACACAGGTATGGCTTATGGACGAAGGCGGCGAAGCAGAAGAATACACCGTGACGTTTGAGGACGGCGTGACCGGTGAAATTCTCGGCACGGCAACTGTTCCTGCGGGCGAAATTCTCGGAAGTGAACTCTTCCCCGCCGCACCCGAACATGAAGGCTTCACGTTCATCGGTTGGGATTATGACGGTACCCCCGTAAACTCCGATATCACCGTGACTGCACTGTATGAACAGGCAGCTCCCCCTGCCGACATCGGCGACGTGAACATGGACGGTTCCGTTGACACTTTGGATGCACTGCTTGTTCTGCGGTATGTTATGCAGATCGGTGAACTTGAACATCCCGAGCTTGCGGATATGGACGGCGACGGCAGCATTACCACTGTGGACGCGCTTGCAATTCTCCGCACCGCGATTTTATAAGCACGGCAGGCAGCGCATGTTTTTCTGCGGTTCATGCGCCGAGTGATTAAGAAACAAAATAAACAAAGTCGGCACCCGTTGTTGAGTGCCGGCTTTGTTCGTTTTCAAGGCAATTATTTAATTCATCACAATCCGAGTGCTTTTTTCAGAAAGCAGCGCAATTCCGCATCGGCAGCCGATGTTTGGAACCCGCTTGTTCTTTTTTTTGTTTGCGAAAGGCTCACGGGCTGTTTGCCGCAATACGGCTCGCCCGTAAAATACAGCCCGGAATCGGGTCTAACCGATATTGAATCCAACGGCCAACCGGGATGGCGCGAAGCGGAAGGTTTATCCGTCATGATAAACGCTGCATGTGCGGCATCCTCTCTGCTGAAGGCGAAAGTGCTGAGTTTTCCGTCCGCAAAAACCGCAAAGCCGCTCAGATACATCGCCGTTGCCGCGCCGCCGAGGGAATGTACAAGCGCTGCATAGTATGCAAGCATCTCCTCGTCATTGCAAAACCTTGCTCTTCCGTTCGGAGTACGGACATGCAGCCCGGGCTGACGCGGGTCATCAAGTGCAAGCTCCGCAAAATAGAGCCCCGAATCGTGGCACACAACGGTTGAAATGTTTTGCCGTAAAATTCAGCCTTAATTGCGGCATTTTCGGCAGGTGTCGCCCCCGTTTCGGAGGTTCTGCGGAGATATTGACATCCCCAAGCGTCAAAAGCTCCGTGCCCGCGCCGATAAGTCCGCCGAGCCAATCAGCTTTTGAAGGATTGGTTGTTCCGATCAAAACTTTCATTCAATGTTCCCCCTTTTCGCTTGCGATAAACAGCAAGTCGGCAGCTCACACATGTATGTCTGAGCCGCGACAATGTTTCGATTCAAACGAATTCAGTTATATATTGTTCAATTTATCGAGGCCGTGATGCAGCCTGCGCAGAGCTTCTTCCCTGCCGAGCAGTGCAGCAATTTCGATCGCGCCGCCGGGGGTAACTGTCTTTCCGCTCATTGCAATTCGAACCGGCCAAAGCAGCGTGCCGTTCTTCATGCCGTGTTCCGCCGCATAATTCATAAGGAAATCATGCAGTGCCGTTTCCGTCCATTCGGGCAAAGCCTCAAGCTCCGGAATCACCGCTGCAAGAATATCGCGGCAAAGTTCGGGGTTCGTTTTGGATTTTTTATTTGTGTACAGGTCAACGGAATAATCCTCGTCCATCTTTGCAAGGAAAGCAACGGTTTCGGTAATATCCGTGAACACCTCCGTGCGCGGCTGAAGGATTCGCGCAAAAATCGACTTATCCATATGCCCGCAGCCTGCCGCTTCGAGATAGGGTTCGGCATGGCGGATGTATTCCTCGGGCGAAAGTTTGCGGATGTATTCCGCATTCATCCATTTGAGCTTTGTTTCATCGAAAATTGCGGGAGACTTGCTGAGGCCCTCAATGCTGAATGCTTCCTTAAGCTCGTCCATGGTGAAAAACTCGCGATCGTTTCCGGGGCTCCAGCCGACAAGCGCAACATAGTTTATAATCGCCTCCGCAAGGTAACCCTGTGCAATCAAATCCTCAAACCCGGGATCACCGTGCCGCTTGCTGAGCTTGCGCGTCGCGTCCTTCATAACGGGGGTAAGGTGGATGTAAACGGGCTTTTCCCAGCCGAATGCTTCGTATAACAGGTTATATTTCGGTGTGGAACTTAAGTATTCGTTGCCGCGCATAACGTGCGTGATGCCCATTGTGTGGTCATCTATAACGTTTGCAAAGTTATAAGTCGGCATTCCGTCCGCCTTTATAAGAACGCCGTCATCAAGCTCGGAACAGTCAACATCGATCCGTCCGTAAATAACGTCGTCAAAGCCTGCTTCACCGCTTTCGGGGATGTTCTGGCGAATTACATAGGGTTCACCGGCATCAAGCCTGCGCTGAACCTCTTCCTTTGATAGATGCAGACAATGCTTATCGTATTTGAAGGTTTCGCCGCGTGCTTCGGCCTCCGCCCTGCGCGCATCCAAATCCTCCTTAGTGCAGAAGCAATAATACGCCTTGCCCTTTTCAACAAGTTCCTTTGCATAGGGAAGATACATATCTTTTCGCTCGCTCTGAACGTACGGACCGTAGTTCCGCCCTTGTCCGGGCCCTCGTCCCATTCAAGTCCCGCAAGCCTCAGGCCGCTGTAAATTTTTTCAACCGCACCTTCAACAAAACGCGCCTGATCGGTGTCCTCAATGCGGAGAATAAACACGCCATCGTTCTTTTTTGCAAACAGATAAGCGTATAATGCGGTGCGCAGTCCGCCGATGTGAAGGTACCCCGTGGGACTCGGCGCAAAACGTGTGCGTACTGTCATATTAATCACTGTCGCCCTTGCCCTGCAAGAGCGTCCTTTCGGTCAAGATAATGTGTGCCGACGGAATACCGCAGCAAGAACCATAAGAAACCGCATGAACTTTCGTGCGCTTCCGTCCATGTTTGTATTATACAGCAAAATTCCCCGTTTGTCACGGAAAAGCTTTTGTCGGAGCTGCCCTGTTTCGTGCGTTAAGCTGCAAAGGCCAAAGTATTTAAAATATATTTTTATTGTATTTGTTTTCCCTCTGTACAAACACCGTCGGATATGCTAAAATATAAGTATCGAGAATGATTCTTATTTCTGTTTTGGAGGTTTAAGATATGTACTGCGTTAAGAAAGTTACCGAAGACCTGACTTGGGTCGGTGCAAACGATCGCCGGCTCTCAATGTTTGAGGGTGTTTATTCCGTTCCGAACGGTGTGAGTTACAATTCCTATCTTTTGCTTGACGAGAAGACCGTTCTGTTCGACACGGTGGACAAATCCGTCAGCGAACAATTTATGGAAAATGTTGAGCATGTTTTGAGCGGCCGCCGCCTTGACTATGTTGTTATTCAGCATATGGAACCCGACCATTCCGCAACGCTTGCGGAGCTTTTGCGCCGCTGCCCCGAAACCACGGTTGTCTGCAACAAAATGATCGCAGACATGATAAAGCAGTTTTTCAACCTCGACATCACGCCGCGTGCACTCATTGTTAAGGAAGGCGACACACTTTCAACCGGCAGGCATAACCTGACCTTCATTGCCGCACCCATGGTACATTGGCCGGAAGTTATGGTCACGTACGACACCGTTGATAAAATCCTGTTTTCGGCGGATGCATTCGGCACATTCGGTGCATTGAACGGCGCAATTTTGCCGATGAAGTGGATTTTGACCGCGACTATATGGATGAAGCCCGCCGTTACTATACCAACATCGTCGGCAAATACGGCGCACAGGTTCAGGCTCTGCTCAAAAAGGCTTCCGGAATCGAAATCTCTCTCATCTGCCCGCTGCACGGTTTTGTCTGGCGCAGGAATCTCGACAGTTTTATTAACAAATACCTGCTTTGGAGCAGCTACACGCCCGAAGAAAGCGGCGTTGTTATTGCTTACGCTTCCATATACGGCAACACCGCAAATGCGGCTGAAGTGCTTTCCGCGTATCTTTTTGACCGCGGCGTCCGCACGGTCGTTTACGATGTTTCCGTCACCCCTGCGTCCGATATAATCGCCGCATGTTTCCGCTTCAGTCACATTGTTTTTGCTGCGCCGACCTATAATTCCGGCATATTTGTAACGATGGAAGCCTTCCTGCACGACCTTGCTGCGCACAGCTTGCAGAACCGCACCGTTGCTTTTATTCAGAACGGAAGCTGGGCTCCCACAAGCGGCAAGCAAATGCGTGCAATCATTGAACCGCTTCGCAACACAACGGTGCTCAACGGCTGATTTCCGTTAAATCCGCGCTGAAGCCCGAACAGGCAGCCGAACTCGCCGCACTTGCCGACACAATCGCCGCGGATATTGCGGAAAAGGATGAACTCCGCAAACAGAAAGAAGAAGCCGAGGCAGTTGATAACGCACCTGCGCTCCCCTGCGGAATCGACAACAACGCAATGTTCAAGCTTTCTTACGGACTGTATGTCCTTACCGCCCGCAGCGGCGAAAAGGATAACGGCTGCATTATTAACACCGCCGTCCAGCTCACGGACTCCCCAAAAACGCTGACCATTGCCGTCAACAAGGCAAACTTCACCGAGCAAATGATTCGCGAAAGCGGAGAATTCAATCTTTCCGTGCTTACGGATGCGGTCCCGATGAGCGTGATTTCAAGGTTCGGATTTCAAAGCGGCAGAGATTGCAGCAAATTCGAAGGCTGCGACTGCGTAAGGCGTTCCGCGAACGGCATCCGCTATATTCCGAAATACACAAATGCCTATATCAGCTGCAAGGTGCTTGAAGCCCTGGATCACGGCACTCACACTCTCTTTGTTGCGGAAGTGACCGAAGCGGTCGTGCTCGACAAATCGGCGGAATCCGTGACATATGAACGGTATCTTTCCGAAATAAAGCCCAAAACCGCACCCGTCTGTTCAACGGTGCAAAAGGGTTATGTCTGCAAAATCTGCGGCTACGTATACGAAGGTGAAACCCTTCCCGCCGATTTTGTCTGCCCGCTCTGCAAGCACGGAGCAGCGGATTTTGAACCTATAGGCTGATTGATTTAAATTCAAACAGTGAAACGGCAGCATTCAACATCGGATTGAGTGCTGCCGTTCATCCATTTATGTTGTTCAAAATGAAAACTATAGTATTAATCAGGCATTCCGAACCGATAAAGGACAGAACAATGCCGACGGCTTTGCTGCCTCTTTCCGAGCGGGGAATCCTCCGGGCGCAGGAGCTGTTTGCCCTTGATATTTTCCGCTCCGTTAATGCAGTTTACAGCTCTCCGTATCAACGGGCATTCAGCACCGCCGAAAAACTGTGCAGATGCTTTTCAACAGATTATCGCCTTCGGGAACGCGAACTCGGCAATCCGCAAACATTGGATGCGGATTTTTGGGAACATCAGTACGAAAATCACGACTACAAAAACTCCGACGGTGAATCACTTAACGATACGCGTGAAAGGATGACCCTTGCCGTCGGCGAAATTCTTTCCGCAATGCGTGACGGCGAAACAGCTGCCGTTGTTACCCATGCTGCGGCCATTTGTGCATTTCTTTTGAACGAATGTTCAATCGAAGTTGTGAATGCATCTGAAAAAATACGGAAAATAGTGCATCACGGCAATACCGTGCTGAACGGCAAAATTGCTGCACCGAGCGCATTCATCCTCAATTTTGAAAATGACCGTTTATGCAGTATTAATTATCTCAGTACGGAAAAAGAATTGATTGCTGATTCTTTCTGAAATTTCAGCCGACAAGCGAATATATGCAGCTGACTTTTTCCGAAAAAGCATCAATAATGCCGCAATATGCAACAGGTAATGCAGCAAAGGAAGCAGGCGTTCGCGCCCGCTTCCTTTTTCATTCGCTGTTCGCTTTTCTGTTTTTTCGCCTGCATATCAATGCTGCGCATTGATTATCATGCTGCGCATTGATTATCATGCTGCGCATGATTATCATGCGGGCGTATGGATTGGATTTCGAGAACACGCTCAGCCCTGAAGCCCCTGCTCCTGCCTTTCCATGTTTTCGATCACTATATCGTAAATTTCGCCCAATGAGGCGGCATATTCAACAACTTTCCACGGCGTGTTTGTGTGAAAATGAATTTTGATAAGGCTTTCATCGCCCACTGCGAGCAGGCAGTCGCCCTCAATATTTTTTGTTATGTAATCAAAAATTTCATCCTCGGAAAGATTTCTGCCCTCGATCAGCAGCTGGGTGTCAAATTGAATTCAAGCATATTGTTCCTTTCTGCCGCAATAATCCGGCGGCGCAGAATTTGAATGTAATAAGTTTCATATCGCAATTCGGCACGTTCGGTGCATCATCGATGTTCCTGCGATTCGGAACGGAATGCGCTGCATCGCCGCAGTGCCTGTTTTTTCGGTATCGGCCGTACATCTCGGCGAATCAGGTTCGCTTTTCAAACTGTGTGCCGCATTTTGAGCATGTGACCCGAATCTTGCCCTTGCCGCGCGGTGCGCGCAGACGCTGGCGGCATTTCGGGCATGTAAAATACCGATATTGCTTATGCCTCTTAAAGAAATTTTTAATCCGATTGAACAGCTTTGCAAAAAACTGCCTATCGATGCCGACACGCGTTCGTAACCGCGCAATTCGTTTGCTCTTTTGTTCCCGTTTGCGGAAAGAGTTCTGAAAAGCATCAATGCCGTCAGCAAAACCGCCGTGAACAAAAGAACAAAACCCGATATGCTGCCGAAAAAGGCAAGACCGATTATTCCGAGTGCGACGGCAAGCATGAGCATGTCCCGCGAAAGTCTGTCAAACCCGTAACTGTTTTTCATTCTTTTACCCGCTTTCGCCGCAGCGAAAGTTTCCTTTCTTAATTATTTTTCTTTTTGCGTTTGGCTTTGCGGTTCGAATTCGCCGCACAAACACTGATTCACCCGTTATTCGGCGGTTTGGCTCAAAAGCAGCAAAAAACCGTTCGGCGGGATTTCAACTCTGATATGCCCCGTGCCCAAATCCTTTTGCAAAACCGTACCATCGGCAAATGCGTCGGAATATTTATCCGCCGTGAGGACATTCAAGGCATCCGGACCTTCACGGAAATCCTCTGCACCGAGTGCGGCGCAGACGGCATGATCGGCGCGGTTGACAAGTGTGAGTGCGCTCTCCTCACCTCGACACCGAAGCACGGCGAATGCATCGGCACACGGAGCGGCAAATGCCGTTTTCCCGCTGCTCAGTGCGGCATTGCAGCGGCGGAGAGCCGAAAGCTGCATAACAAAACTGCGTATTTCGATATCCTCCCTTCCCCACGGATAGGAACCCCTGTTAAACGGGTCGGAAAGGCCCATCATTCCCGCCTCATCGCCATAGTATATGCACGGAGCTGCGGCATTGAAAACATGAGCGCAAACGCCGCATAAAGCCGACGCTTTCCGCGCACGACAGCTTCGGGTTTGTATTGATATTCCGCCTGCTGTTCCCTCGTCAACGTATCTTTTGGCGGTGCATCGCTCAGGCAGGACAGGATTCTCTGCGTGTCGTGACTGCCCAAAAGGTTCATGCAGGCACCGTAAAACGGTTCGGGATAACGTTCCCTCTGCCCGGAAAGCGTTTCATACAGCGCATATGCATCCGTCCTGCACGTCAGAAAATCGCATACCGCATCGCGAAACGGGTAGTTCATGACGCTGTCCAATTCGTCCCCGAGAGCAAACTTTCGCAGCCCGCCTCCCGAGACCTTGTTTGAAGCGTCCTCCCAAACTTCACCCAGAAGCACACCGTCCGAATCAAGCTTTTTTAGCGCAGTGCGCAGCTTTTTTATAAATTCATCCGGCAATTCGTCCGCAACATCCAACCGCCACGACGTTATACCGCAGCCTGCCCATTTTTTGAGCACGCTTTCTGTGAAACGAACATAATCGGGTTGAAGCTCATTCACCTCCGGCAGGGTTTTGAACCCCCACCAGCATCGGTACTCATCCGGGAAATGTTTGAATTCGTACCATTTATAATATGGCGAATCCGCGCCGCTGTATGCGCCGCACGAGGGATATGTTCCGTATTTGTTAAAATAAACACTGTCATCCCCGGTGTGTGAAAAAACACCGTCCGCCATTAAGCGGATGCCGTATTCCGCCGCCGCTTTTGAAAGCTCGGTTAAATCATAATCACTGCCGAGAATCGGGTCAACGGACAGATAATCGGAAGTGTTGTATCTGTGATTGCTTGCAGCCTCAAAAATCGGATTCAGGTAGATGACGGAGACTCCGATTTGCGCAAGATAGGGAAGCTTTTGTTTTATCCCTGCAAAATCGCCCCCGTAGTAATCGCACGGGGAATAGAATTTTTCCCCTGCACAGGGGCTGTACAGCACGGGTTCGAACCAGTCTTTGTGCCTGATGATTCGGCGGCCGAGTTTTTCATGGTATTCAGCCCTTGAAAACGCGGGAATGCAAGTGCCCCGTGCCGAGTCGTTTAAACACTCACGGTTGAACCTGTCCGGAAAAATCTGATAGACAATTCCGTGTCTGAACCAACTCGGCGTTTCAAAATCGCGCGCAAAAACCGTTATCTGATAATCGGGAGGTGTCTCCCATGCAGGATAAAACTTTCCGATGCCGCTGCGGGTTTCGGGCGCGCCGTAAAACAGCCGCGTCGTTTCCCCGCCGTCATGTTCCGGGGCAACATCAATGATGAAATAATACCATATCAACTGCGGTTCGGCAGGAGCAGTGATATTGAACGAAAAGCAAAAGCCCCCATCCCCTTCAAGCGGCAGCGAGCGCAGTTTTTCGCATGAACAAGGGAGATTTTTTCTGCCGAAATGAGCAGTTCTTTCCCGTCGGCCCACAGCCGCAGCGATGCACGCGCCCGCGCCGCATCGCGCCCGGAGAGATAAATGCACAAAGCCGCTTCCCCGCGGCATTTCAATGCACCGTGCGGAAAGCGGCAGTCAAGCAATCTTGAATTGTGATATGCAAAAAGGTTCATTCGTCAGACATTGAAACGGAAAACGATTATATCACCGTCCTGAACAACATAATCCTTGCCTTCGGAACGAACAAGACCCTTTTCCTTGCAGGCCGCCATGCTGCCCTGTTCAATGAGCGTTTCATAGGGCACAACTTCCGCACGGATAAACCCGCGCTCGAAATCCGTGTGAATTTTACCCGCCGCACCGGGAGCTTTTGTTCCCTTTGTTATCGTCCATGCACGAACCTCGTCCGTCCCCGCGGTCAGGAAGCTGATGAGTCCGAGCAATTCGTAACTCTTTTGAACGAGCTTGTCCAGGCCGCTCTGCCCAATGCCGAGATCCTCGATAAAAGCCGCCTTTTCTTCATCCGTAAGCTCGGAAAGTTCCTCTTCAACCTTTGCGCATACGGTCAGCGCAGCCGCACCTTCTTTTGCGGCTTCGTCATAAAGCTTCTGTACGGCAGGCGGTTCATTGCCGATTTCATCTTCGGCTATATTCGCGGCATAGATAACGGGCTTTGTGGTCAGGAGGAAAAGTTCGTCCGCCGCAGCGCGTTCATCGTCCGTAAGTTCCATGCTCCGCACAGGCTTGCCGGAATCCAAATGCGCCTTAATGCGTTCCAGAAATTCAATTTCGTGAAGGTACTTTTTATCTCCGCTTTTTGAATTTTTCTTTGCTTTGTCAATGCGGCGTTCAATCGTTTCAAGGTCGGCATAGATAAGCTCAAGATTAATTGTTTCCATGTCGCGAACAGGGTCAACCGAACCGTCAACATGAACAATATTTGAATCTTCAAAGCAGCGGACAACATGAACTATCGCATCCACTTCGCGAATATGCGCAAGGAATTTGTTTCCCAAACCCTCGCCGCGATATGCGCCGCGAACAAGCCCCGCAATATCAACAAAACGTATTGTTGCGGGAACAAGGCTCTTCGGATGATACATCTCGTTCAATACTTCCAATCGTTCATCGGGAACGTTGACAATGCCGACATTGGGTTCAATTGTGCAGAACGGGTAATTCGCAGCCTGTGCGCCCGCCTTGGTGATAGCGTTAAAGAGCGTGCTCTTGCCGACATTGGGCAAGCCGATAACTCCGAGTTTCATTCGTTTCGTATCCTTTCATGAAAAAGCCGAATCACCCGCCTGTGCATATTCCGCCCGCAGGAAGATTCGTCTTTATTATACCATTAATACCGAATTTCTTCAATATCCCGAAAATCAATTCCAAGTATTAATTCATCGCAAATGTTTTTATGAAAATCGTCTCCGGTGCGGCAATTCGGCCGAACTCGAAAACGCGGTTTGCAATTGCCGTAACACATCCCGCCCCGCCTGCGTATTATGGGGGTGACGGCGGGAATCGCCGCAAAAAATCAAGGAGGCAACAAATTATGTGTAACGGTTTCGGCAACAATTGGTGGTGGATCATCATCCTTCTGCTCATTTTCGGCAACGGAAACACCTGCGGCTGCGATAACGGCTGCGGCTGCGACAACAACAACTGCGATGCGGCAACAATTGGTGGTGGATTATCATCCTTGCCCTGCTCGGCGTATTCGGCGAAAACGGTCTCGGCTGCGGCTGCGACAACAACAGCTGCGGATGCGGCAATAACAACACCTGCGGATGCGGCTGCTGACAGAGAATAAAGCTCTTATATCCCGAACGCGGGATTAAATTAAACCGCCGTGCGAATTGCGCTGTCGCCGAATAATGCCCTGCGCACGGCGCAATTCGTGCAGTGCCGACAAATAAACAATGCCGCAATGCGGAAGAGGGTCTGTCTCAGTCCTTTCTTCCGCATTATCGTTTCGACACAAAAATACAAAATATAACCGTAAAAGCCATTGTTCCCCGCTTGAATTCTCCGCAGTATGCTGTTATACTCGACGTTAAATTCGGAACACCTCCACGCCCCGCGCAAAATGCGGCAGCCCTGTTCCGAAGCCTTCATCTTCCCTCCGAAAGGACAAAAACATGAAGAAAGCAAAAAAAACAAATAAATCCGAATTTTCAAATAAAAAGATTTCGACGGCGAAAGGCCTTGCAGCGGATCCGCTGCCGTTCACGATGTTGAATCTGCCGGCAGCAAAAGCGGAAACACAGCAGTGACCAATCCCGAAGAGCTGCTGGACTTTGCCGTTGCGGTGGCCGTCCGGCTGCAAAGCTGCGGCGCGGAAACATACCGTGTTGAGGAAACCGTCGTGCGCATCATTGAAGCATACGGTATAGACAAATCCGACGTTTTCGTAATACCCGGAAGCATTTTTGCCGGACTTGAGGACGAAAACGGGCAGGTTTACTCCAAGATTCGCAGAGTTAAAGACATCGACACGGTTCTTGACGGCGTTGAGCTGTACAGCGCATTCTGCCGCCGGATCTGTGCGGAAACGCCGCCGGTTCGTCAGGCGCGGCAGCTTTTGCGTGAAACCGAAAAAAGCATACGAAAATACAAACTGCCGATCGCGTATCTCGGCTACTTCCTCATTGCGGCGGGTTTTGCTGTGTTTTTCGGCGGAACGCTGCGTGACGCTCTCGGTTCCGGGCTCTGCGGCATTGCGGTCGGGCTTTGTATTCAGGGCATGGGTTTTTTGCACGCCAACCCGTTCTTCAAAACCTTCGTAGGCGGTTTTGTGCTTGCATTTGCCGCATATTCCCTCACCGTATTGGGTCTTTGCGACAATGCGGATGTTGTTTCAATCGGAGCAATAATGATACTTGTTCCGGGCTTTCTTTTTACAAACAGCCTTCGAGATATTATTTACGGGGACACTCTTTCCGGCATCAACCGCCTTGTTCAGGTCGTCATCATTGCAATCGCGCTTGTTGTCGGCACAAGTGCGGCATTCGGGCTTTCACGTCAGATTTTCGGCACAATTGCCGGAAGTCCGCAGCTTGTTGAACACAGTCTTGCCGTGCAATGCATCGCCGGAATGGTGGGAACTCTCGGATTCGGACTGTATTTGAACATGCACGGAAGCGGCATTCCCTATTGTCTCGTCGGCAGCATTATCTCATGGGTGGTTTGCTGCCTTTGTATGCGTGCAGGCATCGGCGAAGCAACAAGCTATCTTATTGCTGCCGCCGTTTCTTCCGCATATGCCGAAATCATGGCGCGTATCCGCAAATTCCCGGCGATAGCTTATCTCATGGCGGCACTTGTGCCTTTGATTCCCGGTGCCGGACTGTACTACACAATGGATTTTATTTCCAGAAGCCAAATGAACGAGGCGTGGGCCAAAGGATCGGCAACCGCCGCAATTGCAGGCGCAGTCGCCGTGGGTGTGCTGCTTGTTTCAACCGCGTTCCGCATGTGGGGCGTGTATAAAAAGAAAAGAGCTGCGGCAAAGTGCGGCACGCAAGCCGACAGCAAATAATCTTCAGTTTCGCTTTCCGTTTAAAAATGCTGAAAAATACAAACCGAGCGACTTTCGGCACAGCTGTCGGTCACTCGGTTTTGTTTTTCTTTATTACCTTATTTACATTTTGTTCGTTTATGTTTGCGGCATGATTATGTTCAGCGGCCGCTGAGCAATTTTTGCATATCCTGCGGCAATTCGGCTTTTATGCAGAGTTTTTCTCCGCGCAGCGGGTGAACAAACTCCAGCCTATATGAATGCAGTGCCGGCCGCCCGATAAGCTCCGGCTCCTCCGTTCCGTAGAGCCAATCGCCTGCAAGCGGGTGCCCGACGGCCGCCGCATGAACGCGTATTTGATGTGTCCGCCCCGTGCGAAGTCGGAATTCGACAGGAGTAAGCCCGCTTTTGTTTTCATATCTTTGAGCATCGTTTTCTTTTTTTATAACGATGTTTTCAGCCTGTTCGTTTTCCTCCGCCGCAAATCCGCGGCAGCCGTTAAATCCGTAATCTTTCAGAAGGCGAAAATCCGTGATCGCCTCCGCACCGCACGGGTCAATGACGCGCCGCACGGACGGGCCGTCCTCCCGCTTTATGGGCATGTCAACAGTTCCCGTGTTCGCCCCGAGCCAACCGTGACAAATGCCGATGTAAAAACGCACATAGCTGTCCGTATGCAGGCAAGCCGATAAACGTTCGTGCATGTAACCGTTTTTTGCAATCGTCATTACACCGTCGTGCCTCTGTCAAGCCTGCTCACGGGATGAAAAAAGCCTTCGTCGCCGTAATATTCATTTACCGCAAGCTCAATCGACGGCACGGAATCATCGTATCGCGATCCGTGAACCGCTGCACCGGCGGGCTTGTTGATAATCAGCAGATCCTCATCCTCAAAAAGCACTTCAAACGGCAATTTTCCGCATCGCTCGGGACAAAAACCTATCGCCGCCGCTATAATATCCCCTTCCGCGGCGCGGACGTTTGAAAACACCTTCTCTCCGTTAAGAGTAATTCCGTTTTCAACCCGCTTCAGCCGCGCAGCAAGCCCCCCCGAAAGCTGCATCTCGTTCCTGAGCAAACTCTGCACGCTCCTCCCCGCTTCGGCTTCGGAAACGCGGTGAGTCAAAAAGCGCGGCTTGGCTCCTTGCGGCTTGTCGCACTCGCAATTCTGATTTTTATAATCGTTTATGTTCATCAATTTTTCGAGTGCGCTCCGAGGCTCCTGCGGTCAGCCCCCCTGCCGCGCGGCGCGAACGCAAAGTGCAGAGCCGATTTACATTTCTCTGCGGTTTTCTATGGAACGGAGCAGGGTAACTTCATCGATGTATTCGAGGCTGCCGCCGATAGGTATTCCGTGAGCAATGCGCGTAACGCGGACGCCGAGTGGTTTGAGCAGCTTTGCGATGTAGTTTGCGGTTGTTTCGCCTTCAACATCGGGGTTGGTTGCAAGGATAACTTCCTTAACTTTTTCACACTCGATGCGCTTGCAAAGTTCGTTTATTCGAAGCATCTCCGGTCCTATTCCGTCCATTGGGGAAAGAACGCCGCCGAGAACATGATACCTTCCGTGATATTCACGCATACGTTCCATAAAAATAACATCGCGCGCATCTTTAACAACACATAGAGTGTCGGAGCTGCGTTTCGGATCGGAGCAGATCTCGCAAACCTCATTTTCCGTATAGTTACCGCAGATAGGGCAAAAATGAACAAGCCTGTGCGCATCCTCAATCGAATTCGCAAGGGCTGCTGCATCCTCATCGGGAAGGGAGATAATATGGTAAGCAAGCCGTTGTGCTGTTTTGATGCCGATTCCGGGCAGGCGGTTGAGCCGCGAGATAAGTCTGTCGAGACTTTCCATTTTGTTCTGCCGAAGAATCAGAAGCCGAAGCCGCCGAGATTTCCGAGACCGCCGGTGACTTTTGACATTTCCTTTTCCATCGTTTCGTTAGCAAGGCGAACGGCCTCGTTCACTGCGGAAAGGATAAGATCCTGAAGCATTTCAACATCATCCGGATCCACTGCCGCCGGGCTGATTTCGATGGATTTGAATTCTTTGTTGCCGTTCACAACAACTTTGACCGCGCCACCGCCGACACTTGCTTCAAAATCGGTGTTGCCGACTTCCTCCTGAACGCGGGCAACTTCCTGCTGCATCCGCTGTGCCTGGCGCATAAGCCCTGCATGTTGCTTGCGCCGGTGTTGAATCCGTTAAATTTTCCCATTGTTTATACCTTTGCTTCTGCCGCTGCAAAAGCCCCTTTATATTATTTTAAATGAAACGTGCCGAACCGCTTTAATCTGTTTTTTGACGGAATCGGCATTTAATCGGATAACCGGAATTTTGCGGTTTCGGCAAATTCCGATTGAATTTTGCAGACGGAGCCGTTTCGGGCAAACAAGTCGAAACAGCTCCGCCGAAAGCGCGAATTTACGTCTGCATCAGCACTTCATAAGATATGCGTTAATGAACGATTCAATGTCGCCGTCCATAACAGCCTGAATATTGCCGGTCTCCTCACCCGTGCGATGATCCTTGACCATTGTGTAGGGTTGGAAAACATAGCTGCGAATCTGGCTGCCCCATTCGATTTTTTTCATTTCACCCTTAATATCCGCCATGTGTTCCATGCGTTCGCGTTCCTTGATTTCAAGCAGCTTGCCGCGGAGCATACGCATTGCTGTTTCGCGGTTTTGAATCTGGCTGCGTTCGTTCTGGCACTGAACAACGACGCCCGTCGGGAAATGCGTTATGCGGATCGCGGAGGATGTTTTGTTAACATGCTGTCCGCCTGCTCCGCTCGAACGATAAGTATCAACACGGATATCATCGGGATTTATCTCAATATCACCCGCATCATCGTCAAGAATCGGAGTTACATCCAGCGAGGCAAAAGAGGTGTGCCTGCGCCCGGAGGAGTCAAACGGGGAGATTCGAACAAGCCTGTGAACACCCTTTTCCGCCTTAAGGTAACCGTAGGCATTGTCCCCCTGGCACTCAAAAGTGACGGACTTGATGCCCGCTTCCTCGCCGTCGAGCAAATCCAGTTCCTTCACAACAAAACCTTTGCGTTCGCAATAACGTGTGTACATGCGGTAGAGCAGGCTGACCCAATCCTGCGCTTCCGTGCCGCCTGCACCGGCATGAAGGCTGAGAACGGCATTTGCATTGTCGTAAGGCCCGCGGAGCATCGTGTCGATGCGGAACTCTTCAACCTTATGCAGAAAATCCTTAAGCTCCGCCTGTGCTTCAAGCGCGGTTTCCTCGTCATCTTCTTCCTCTGCCATATCAAACAGGGTTGAGACGTCCTCGCCGGTTGTTTCAAGCTTGCGATATTTATCAAGCTTTGCGTGAATCGCTTTTATGCGTTGATTGACCTTGTTTGCATTTTCAACATCGTTCCAGAAGCCGTCCTGAGCCATCTGCTCCTCAAGCTCCTGTTTTTCCTTTGCAAGCCCTGCAAGGTCAAAGGGATTCACCCGCCTGCTTAAGGGCTGCAATGGCTGCGTCAACTGTTGAGATATTCGTCGAGTAGAACCATTGTGTATTTCCTTTCGATAAAATAAATTATTATTGATAACCAATTGATTGACGCTTCGCGGATCCGAATTACATCCTTTCGGGCGCTTCAAGCCCGACAAGGAACAGACCTGTGCGAATGGCGGTGCGCGCGGCTTCGGTGAGCGCAAGCTTGCGTTGCGAACGGCCGTATCATCATCCATAATGCGGTTGTCGTAGTAGAACTTGTTGAAGCATGAACAAATATCTATGACCGCACGGGAGATAAGGTAGGGTTCGTATTTTTCCGCCGCCTGTTTAATGCAGCCCGGCAGTGAATCTATTGCGCGAAGCAGCGCGGCCGAAGCTTCATCCGAAAGCACCGAAAAATCGATGTTTTCGGCATCGAATCCGTCCGCCTTGCGCATTACGGAGCATGCGCGTGCATAGGTGTATTGCGCATAGGGACCGGTTTCGCCGTCGAAATTGAGAGATTTTTCCCAAGAGAAGGTGTAATCCTTTATCCTGCCGTTATAAAGCACGCCGAAAACGAGTGCACCGACGCCGACCTGCCGCGCAACCTCCTGCTTGTTTTCAAGGTTGGGACTTTTTTGCTTGATAATTTCAAGCGTTTTTTCAATCGAGGCATTCAAAACGTCCTCAAGGTAAACAGCATTGCCTTTGCGTGTGGAGAAAGTCATATCCTCCATGCTGACCATGCCGAAACTGACATGAACGCAATCCTTTGCCCAATCGTAGCCCATAAGCTCAAGCACCTTGAAAATCTGGCGGAAATGCAGGCTCTGCTGATAGGCAACAACGTACAGGGACTTATAGAAATCGTAAGTATTCTTGCGATATTCCGCAGCGGCAATGTCGCGGGTTGCATAAATGGTGCTTCCGTCGCTCTTAAGGATTATGCAGGGCGGCATATCATATTCGGAAAGATCGACAATGGTCATGCCGTTGTCGATTTTTGTAAGCCCCTTATCCTTAAGCTCCTGCACAACGGCGGGCATTTTGTCTTCGTAGAAGGCTTCGCGTTATAGCTGTCGAACGTTACGCCCAAAAGGTCGTAGACCCGCGCAACATCCTTGAGCGTCAGCGTTTTGAACCACTGGAAAAGCTCCCATTCATGCGGTTCGTGCAGCTCGATGCGGCGGAATGCGGCACGTGCTTCATCCTCAAGAGAGGGGTCTTTTTCGGCCTCCTCATGGAATTTGACATAGAGTGCAACAAGTTCGCGGACGGAATTGCCGTTTTCGATTTTTTCTCTGTCGCCCCATTTGTCGTATGCAACGATCATTTTTCCGAACTGCGTTCCCCAATCACCGAGGTGATTGATGCTGACGGTCTTGTAGCCCAAATGGTCAAAGATACGCCTGAGCGAATTTCCGAGAACCGTTGTTGTGATATGGTGGATACCGAAGGGCTTTGCGATGTTTATGGAAGAATAATCCAAGCAGATATTCTTTCCGCTGCCTTCGGTTGAAGCACCGTAGCCGTCGCCTTCGGAAAGAACCCTTTGAATGACGGTTCGGGCGAATGCGGATTTGTCCGTAAAGAAGTTCAGATAGCCGCCGGCTGTCTCAATACGGGAAAAACCCTCAATTTCACCGAGATTCCGGGCAAGCTCCGCGGCAATTGCCGGGGGAGCTTTTCTGAAAGTTTTTGCAAGCTTGAAGCAGGGCAGCGCAAAATCACCCATTGCGGGGTTCGGCGGAGTTTCAAGCATATCGCCGATCTGTTCGGCAGTCATGCCGCAGGCATTGCTGAGAGCGGCGCAAAGGTTTTGTTTGAAGTCCATGTGGATACCTCTTGTCGGAAATACGCTGATGCATTAAACAGAACCAGCGTTCGTTTGTTGTGATGCAGCGCCCGCTGTGTCTGCACGCAGGCGGCATCCGTGCATTCGATCGGAGCAGATTGCGGCTGTTCGGTGAAAAACTTTGAACTTTAAGCAAAAATAAGCCGAACCGCCGTCCCCGGATCAAAATTCCGTTATATTCCGTATTATACCATAAACAATTTCTGTTGCCAACACTAAAATTCTTTGATATAATAAAGGGGCTATGGATAAAAAGAAACGAAAAGTATATACTCCTGCCGAAAAAAGGCGCAGAAACCGCCGTCACAACGCCATTGTGACGTCAATTGCCGTTGTGCTGCTGCTCGCGGGTATCATTATTATCGTGAGCGACACGACGTTTTTCTTTGACGATGCCGGGCGTGGATACGCCGCAACATTTTGGGAGAGTCATTCGAAACCATTCCGCCATTCCCGACAGGCAGCCCGAGCGACCCGAGTGATCCGGATGACCCGAACAATCCCAACATCGGGCCGCAGGGCAGTCTCGTTCCGCGTCCGACGTTTTCGCCGGACGAAACGCCCCTGCCCGAAAATGTTACGGAAGAACCGTTCATTTACGATTATGCGCCCGAATGCGTTTATTTTCCGCAATATGATATAACCTGCCCCGTGGATCCCGTCGGATACAATTGGCGCGGCGAAATGGCAACCGTACGTTCTCCGTTCCGTGCCGGATGGCTCAAATACAGCGGGGATCCCGTAACAGGCGGCAACGTTATCCTTGCGGGGCACAATCGATACAGCGGCAAACTCGGTTATTTTTCCGTTGTAAAGGATAAATTGCAGCCCGGGGATCAGGTCATTGTCAAAATGCAGAACGGCGAATACGCTTATTATATCGTTGAAAGCATTAACCAATACCACTATCAGCATGTTCCGTGGGAAGTCATGCAGCATGACGGCGAATCAAGATTGACGCTCATCACCTGTCTCGGCGACTTTAGCTCTTCCGCCGGAACAAGTATGCACCGCGTTGTTGCTGTATGCAGACCCTACACCGGTGAGTAACAGCGGCGGATACGTCAAAGCGGTTCAATCGTCCGAAATCAAAAAGGCGATAAGCTGCCCCGAAATTTCGAGTGCGGCATTATCATAAAAATTTACCAAAATCAAAATCAAAACGGCGCAGCGAATAATGTGCGTCGGCGAAAAATTCAGGAGGTACACCTATGTCCGGACATTCCAAATGGGCAAACATTAAAAACAAAAAGGAGAAGACCGACTCTCAAAGAGGTAAGGTTTTCACAAAAATAGGCAGAGAAATTGCAATCGCCGTTAAAGAAGGCGGCAGCGACCCCGCAAACAACTCAAAACTCCGCGATGTTATTGCAAAAGCAAAGGCGAGCAACATGCCCAACGACAACATCTCCCGCTCCATCAAAAAGGCGGCAGGCGAACTCGGCTCCATTAACTACGAAAGCGGCACTTACGAGGGTTACGGCCCCGGCGGCGTTGCAGTCATTGTCGAAGTTCTGACTGACAACCGCAACCGTACCGCTGCGGAAATCCGCCACCTGTTTGACAAATACGGCAACGGCATGGGCAACTCCGGCTGCGTCGCCTGGATGTTCGACAAGAAGGGTCATATCGTCATTGAACGCAGCGCAAAAATCGATGAGGAAGAACTCATGATGGCTGCTCTCGATGCCGGCGCGGACGATTTCAATGCACAGGACGACTGCTTCGAAGTCTTCACTTCGCCCGCCGATTTTTCTGCCGTTCGCGAGGCTCTTGAAGCCGCAGGCTACACCTTCCTCTCCGCCGAACAGGATATGATCCCCTCCAACACCGTTGATGTCAACGATCCCGAAATGATCGCAAAAATCGAACGTATGCTCGATATGTTCGATGATAACGATGATGTCCAAGAGGTGTTCCATAACGCAATCCTCCCCGAGGAAGAGGATGAAGACTGAGCCTGACTGAGGATTCGGTCAATAATCAAACAGCTGCCGAACTGTTGTTCGGAACGTTAAAGAGCCGCGTCAAAGCGCGGCTCTTCTGATTAAGCGGGAGTTGAAAACGCACTGCGGTGTCCGATGCACGGGAGCGTGTTTTTAATTTACCGCATTATCTTCTTAATGCCTTTTTGGCAAAATCATAATTTTTCTTATACACAATATCTCCCGTTGCGTCATACAAATCTTTCCATATGGTCATCGCTTCTTTAAGGCATTCTTTCTGTTCGTCTGTTGCCTTTCGCTGCAACGGAAGTGCACCAAGTCTGTATAACGAACTTGCAAGAGCGTCTTCATTAAACGGTCGAGTCCCGAGCTTAACGTTAGTGCGGCAGATCTCAACCGATTGTCTGTACAGCAATTCAGCTTCGCGATAATTGTGTTTAAGCTCTGCTATATGACCGATCTGTTCATAAGAAACACTCATATTGTACTTAAGTTTGCCGTCATCGGGCGAAGCTGCGAGAAGTTCTTTGGTTATCTGCATTGCCGTTGTATAGCATTGCAATGCCTCGTCAAGTTTATCCATTTCCTCTTTCGCCGTGCCGAGTTTTGTGAGTGTGAATGCATATTCACGCTTGAACATTCCGTTCACATCGGTCGTTTTATGAATAATCATACATTATTTAATCAGATTTGTTTTTGCAGATACACTGCGAAAAGTTGTGCCTGCATTCGTTTGTTAAAAAACTCATTGTGTTCGCTTCCGAACACCGGATTGCTCAAGTTTTTTGCATTAACAGACCCGCAGCTGATTTTGGAGAAGTGCCGACTCAAGCTGTTTTTGCAAAAGATACAAAGTCAAGGCTCTTTACGAAAAAAGCTTAAAAAAGAACATTCAAATACAAATGTATTATAACGCATTTGAGCGTTAAAAGCAAATACACGGATGATATATTAATAATGTTTGTTTCATCATCAACTCCCGTCACCCGGTACTTACCTAATCGCGCCGCATATGGTATAATAAGCTGAAAACATTAATCAGACTGCGAAAGGACGCTTTCGGGCAGCCGAGAGCCACGGGTAACGGAATCATGCTTATGGATGCAAAAGGGATCATCAGGCGCACGGAGGATATTCTGCGCAGCGACTATCAGATAAACATAAACGAGGCGGATGCGAAGCAGCTGCACCGCGCACTTTCCGATGCGGTGATGTATGCCGTTGCGGATGATTGGCGCAGGAGCCGCCGCAATCGTGAAACGGGGCGGAGGGCATACTATCTTTCCGCCGAATATCTAACCGGGCGAATGATTTTCAACAATCTGTTCGTGTTGAATCTTTTGCCGGAAGTATCCCGTCTGCTTGCTCTGCGCGGAGTCGACATCAACATTATGGAATCCATCGAGGACTGCGCTCTCGGCAACGGAGGTTGGGCAGGCTTGCGGCATGTTTTCTTGACAGCGCGGCGACTCACGACCTTCCGCTGGACGGATACGGCATCCGCTACAAATTCGGTTTGTTTAAGCAGAGTTTTTTGAACGGCTTTCAGGTTGAACGTGCTGACGATTGGCAAAAGCAGGGAGATCCGTGGAGCCGCAGACGCGACGATAAAACCATTGTTGTTGAATTTGCGGACAGGCGCGTTCTCGCCGTGCCCTATGACATGCCTGTAATCGGCTTCAACACTTCAACAATCGGCACTCTCCGCCTGTTTCAGAGCGAAGCGGAGGAGGAATTTGATTTTGCCGCGTTCAATTCGCAGGAATACGCGCTTTCCGTCCGCGAAAAGAATGCCGTTGAGGACATTACGCGTGTGCTTTATCCCAACGACAGCACATACGAGGGTAAACGCCTGCGCCTGAAGCAGCAGTATTTCCTTTCCGCTGCATCGCTCGGCGACATTCTCCGCCGTCACAAGCGTGTTTTCGGCACGGTTGATAATTTTGCGGAGATGAACGCAATACAGCTTAATGACACGCATCCGACGGTCAGCATTCCGGAGCTTGTCCGTCTGCTTATGAACGAGGGCAAAAGTTTTGAGACGCACTGGACATTGCGCGGCGCACATTCAGCTACACAAACCACACGCTCATGAGCGAGGCTCTCGAAACATGGGATTGTGAGCTCTTCCGCAGCGTTATTCCGAATATTCTCGATATCATCTTCCGCATTAACGATGCACTGCACCGCGAACTGACGTCCCGCGGGCTGCCGCAGGAAAAGATAAACTCAATGTACATCGTTGCCGACGGACGGATTCATATGGCAAGGCTTGCAACCTTTGTTTCCTCATACGTCAACGGCGTTGCGCAGATCCATTCCGGATTGCTGCGCACCGAAGTGCTTAAGGATTGGTACGATGTTTATCCCGAACGCTTCCAAAACAAAACAAACGGCGTGACCCAGCGCCGCTTCCTCGGGCTTTGCAATCCCGCACTTTCCACACTTATCGGGAGCCGCATCGGCTACGGCTTTATGACCGACCTGTACGAGCTTAAAAAGCTTGAACCCCTGATCGACGATGAGCTGATTCGGGGTTTCATTGCCGTCAAACGCGAGGCCAAGCGCAAGCTCTCCGATATCATTCTTCAAAAGGAGGGTGTTGAAATTCCTCCGGAGTTCGTTTTTGATATTCAGGTGAAGCGCATGCATGAATACAAACGGCAGCTTATGAACGCACTGAGCATTGTGCATATCTATCGCGAGCTTAAGGAAGGACGCTTTCCGACATGCCCCCGCCGCATTCATTTTCGGTGCAAAGGCAGCTCCGGGTTACATAATGGCGAAGAACATCATTAAATACATCAACGAGCTTGCGCGCTGCATCAACAGCGACCCGGCCGTTCGCGATAAACTGCGGGTTGTGTTCGTTTCAAATTACAATTGTTCCTATGCCGAGCATATCATTCCCGCCGCAGATATTTCCGAGCAGATCTCTGCTGCCGGAACCGAGGCAAGCGGCACGGGCAACATGAAGTTCATGATAAACGGTGCCGTAACTCTCGGAACATATGACGCGCAAATATCGAAATCGTCGAGTGCGCCGGCGAGGAAAACAACTATATCTTCGGTGCAAGAGTCGAGGAGCTGACCCGCCTCCGCCCGCATTACAACCCCCGCACCGTTTACGAAAGCAGCTCCGTCGTACGCCGCGCGGTTGATTCCCTTGTTGACGACAGCATTCTGAATGCCGTTTACACACTGCCGCAGGATTCCGGAGCAAAAGAAGAAGCGCGCCGCGTATTTACGGAAGTTTACAACTCCCTTTTGACGGGCGATTGGCGTAAGCGGACTATTATTTCAATCTATATGACCTTGAAAGTTATATCGAAGCAAAGCTCCGTGCAATTTATGATACGGCGGATGAGCGGGCATTTGCGCGAAAATGCCTTATGAACACCGTAAACTCCGGCAAGTTCTCAAGCGACAGAACAATTCGGGAGTATTCCGAAGAACTCTGGCATATCCGTCCGATACCGACGGAAGAATAATGCAGTGCCGAAACAGTTTTTTCTCCGCCGCGGAAAGCCGCGAAAAATTATATCGGATTTTATTCGCATATAGGGCTTGAAACGCGGCGGGTTTTAACTATAATATTATTCAATGGACAGTTATTGTGTGCCGCAGCTGCGCGGAGTGTTCTCCGCATTCCTTCTGCGGTGCATTGACGATTTTATATTCAGGAGGAACACATGGACACCAAGCTGATTTTCGTTACCGGGGGCGTAGTTTCCTCGCTGGGCAAAGGCATCACCGCCGCCGCATTGGGCAGGCTGTTGAAAGCAAGGGGCTACAGCGTATCGATTATGAAGCTCGACCCCTATCTCAATGTTGACCCGGGAACGATGAACCCCTATCAGCACGGCGAAGTTTTCGTGACCGATGACGGAGCAGAGACCGATCTTGACATCGGCCACTACGAACGTTTTATTAACGAAGAGCTCACAAAGCTCAACAACACCACCACCGGACAGATTTATTCCGCAGTTCTCGACCGCGAACGCCGCGGCGGCTACCAGGCGGCACGGTGCAGGTGATTCCGCATATCACGGACGAAATCAAGCTCCGCATCAAGAAGGCCATCAACGCAATCAAACCCGAGATCATGCTTGTTGAAATCGGCGGAACCGTCGGCGACATTGAATCCCAGCCTTCCTTGAGCTATTCGCCAGCTTAAAACTCAGCTTGCGCAGAATCAATGCTGCTTTATCCATGTTACGCTCATTCCGTACCTTTCGGCGTCCGGTGAGCTGAAAACAAAGCCCACTCAGCATTCCGTCAAAGAACTGCAAAGTATCGGTATTCAGCCGGATGTCCTCGTTTGCCGCAGTGATTATCCGCTCGATCGCAGCATCCGCGCAAAGATCGGGCTGTTCTGCAACGTTGCGGAAGAATGCGTTATTGAAAACCTTAACGCCCGCTCCCTCTATGATGTTCCCCTCATGCTTGAAGAACGCGGCCTTTGCAGCGTCGTACTCAAAAAGCTTGCGCTTGAACAGCGCGATCCCGACCTTGCGCATTGGCGTGAAATGGTTGAATCCGCACTCAAACCCACCAAGGAATGCACCATTGCTCTCGTCGGCAAATACGTTGAGCTGCACGATGCTTATCTTTCCGTTGCCGAAGCATTGGAACACAGCGGCATTGCAAACGATGCAAGAGTCAACATTAAGTGGATCGCGGCAGAAGAGCTTGAGCACAATGATCCGAACACAATCCTTGCGGATGTGGACGGCATTCTTGTTCCCGGCGGCTTCGGCGAACGCGGTGTTGAAGGCATGATGATTGCTTCCCGCTATGCACGGGAACACAACATACCTTATTTCGGTATCTGCTCGGTATGCAAATCGCCGTAATCGAGTACGCACGCCATGTCCTCGGCTGGAAAGATGCAAATTCCACCGAATTTGACTTCAACGCAAAGCACCCCGTTATTGCACTGATGGAAGATCAGGTCAACAACCTTGAACGCATCGGCGGTACTCTGCGCCTCGGCAGCTACACCTGCCGCCTTGAGCCCGGCAGCCTTGCAGCAAAGCACTACGGCAAGGAAGAGGTTCACGAACGCCACCGCCACCGCTACGAGTTCAACAACGAATACCTTCAGGATTTTGCCGATGCGGGCCTTCGCTTTACCGGCTGGAACCCCCGCCGCGGCCTGATGGAAATCGTTGAAGTTGCAAACCACCCGTGGTTCGTTGCGGTACAGTTCCACCCGGAATTCAAATCCCGCCCCGATAATGCACACCCGCTGTTTACAGGTTTCATCGAAGCTGCGGTTAAATACGCCTCAAAGGCCGAATAAAAACGTATTCTCGCACGCGGCGGCGAATATTTTTTCCCGCCCCTGCCGACAATAAAAATAATTTTGAACAGGAGATAACAATAATGGCTATCAACAAAAAGATGACTATCGAAGAAATTCTCAGAACCGATTACGGCATTGCAAATATCCTCATGGAGAGCGGTATGCATTGCCTCGGCTGCGTCATGGCAAGCGGCGAAGACCTTGAACAGGCCTGCGGCGTCCATGGTATCGACTGCGATGCTCTCGTTGAAAAAATTAACGCATACCTCGAAAACAAATAATCTTCCGAACAATCTTTCGGAGATTGCCTCAAGTTTTTCGATTATGCAAACTGTACACCCCCGCCTGCGAAAAGCAGGCAGGTGATGTTGAATGTCCATGTTTACGTCTTTTGTTCGGCTATCGCTTCGAAACAATAAACAACGCGTTAAGTCCCTTCTTCGTCAACAGTTGTTAATATTGCTATCTTACAATGACAGAAATCATATATTTGACTCCGAATTCTATCAATCCCAGCAAAATGAACAGTGCTGCCGCCGCCGCCAACAAAGCTGAATATTCGCCTTGCTTTATCAACAGATATATCCATATTGTTATAACACAAACAACAATTGTTTTAAGTAAATTTCCGATAACCGTGCTGAATATTCTTATAAGCAACGCCCTGCCGAACGACACTCCACCTTTCAAAAACAGGCAAACAGAAATGAAAAAAACAGCGATTGTTGCAACAGAAAGTGAAATCGAGGACAACACAGCACCAATGCTTTCTTCCAATGCATTTTTTGCGGCACCAACTCCAACACCCGTCAAATAAGCAACCGGAATTGCAGTCAAAACAAGCACAACCAACTCCTTTATACGATACGACATCGTTTCCATGTATGCCTCTTGATCGTAAACAGAACCTGCCGGAAGCTTAAGGAAAATGCGTGAAAGAATCCGTGCAATTGCAGGATGTATGCATGACATGATCAATATTTTTAATACGTCTGTAATCAAATCATTTGCCGAAAGCAGTTCCTCACCTTTGTCCAATTTCATAAAATTGCAAAGTACCTTTGAAATCGGGCCTGCAAAAGGCAGTTCCTCCATGGCCGTATCAAATGCGTCTTGATTTCCGTCTTCGGTTATCGCACCGCCCACTGCTGCAACCAGCAGCAGCGCGACTATTATCAATATCATTTTCGGTATCAGTTTGTTTAAACACCCGGACATATTTCCTCCCTCATATTGCTTTACTGACAAATTCACTTTTTGTCATTGTTTTTTCTCTTCCCGGCACAGTTCCTATACTCGCATTACTAAACAGCCATGCCGACAGACACAGTATGCTTGTAATCGCATTCAAGTCCATCGGCAACGCCGTTCTGTAACATTCATAAGCATTCGCTGCTCAGCCTGTCATTTCATCAGAGTAGTCTTGCTTTCTTGCGTTGAATCGCCTCGGACAGCTCTGCAACGTACGGAATGGTCTCCTGCACCGCATGCCACAGATGGAACATCTGCCGCAGGGTGTGCCAAGCGTAATCGTAGTAGAAGTCAGCAGGCAGCTCTGACCCAATTGCGCTTAGATTGTCTCCCCGCTGCGTAAGGTCAACACGACTGATAACGCCTCTCCACTCCAACTGCTCTAAACAGCATTCAATGTTTAGCTCGTCAAGGTTGTCCGGGAGGTTGTTCGAAATATAGTCTTCGAACTCCGGTATCATCCATCTCTCCGTGACGGATCCAACGTCTTGAGTTTTGTTAAGCCTGAAGATCGATTTGATCGGCTGATAGGGATAATTCGGGGAATCCATAACCATGCCGAGGGCAACGGCAGCATCGTAGTCCGCCTTTGCGGCTTCAAGATTCTTCTGCTCTCTGGGCCGATTTTCTCCGAAAACAAGGTTGGGAAGGTTGACCCAATTGTGGATGCCGCTTCCACATTGCTCAATATGAATCCCGGGGAAGTCGTTCCAATGAGCTTCATAGACGGGTTCGTTCTGCGCCGTAGTTTGGAAAGACAGTGCCGGCAGCCCCTGCAGCATAGTTATCATAAGCAATTCATCATCCGACTCTGACTTGTATACCTTTACCCTTGCACCGTCGGCTTTCGCACATTTCTCGATCTCTTCGAACAGATGAGTGCACTTTTTCGGGACAGTGATAAACCTGCGACCGCTGACTTTGTTCTCAATATTGTCCAGGGTGTTTGCCATTGCCGCACCTTTTGTGGTAAGTGTGTTATATATCTCTCTCGCAGCTCCCTTCAAAGCATCTGTCGCAATCCTTTTTGCAGGGTCATTCGGGTCGGGCTGCGTAGGTTCTGCCTGCGGGTTTCCGGAGAAGAACTTAACAAGGAATACCTCGATATTTTCATCAATTATGGTTCTGAACTGCTTCTCTATAAAGTCCCTTATCATCCGCAGGGTCGAGCCTTGCGCTGATACCTGCATCCGTTGATGTTACGCCTGCAAGCTTCGCAAGGTTGTCCGTAAGCAGGATCTCATCAATGAAATCCTCAATAAACCTATCCTCTTGTCCTTCATAAATGCCGGTGATGAATTTCATCAGTGCATTTGCCTGCCTCTGTGTCGCCATGCTCTGCGTCAGGTTGATCGGACAGAAGTAGAGCGTCCTATTGAAATTTCTTTCAAATATGTTGACATCGGTCAGAATTCCGCTTTCCTTTTTAAGAAGACCTTGGAAAGTTTCAAGCACGATCCTTGACGTTTCCCAAACGGTGTTGTTAAGACCGATAAGGTGATCCTTGACCGCTGTCAGCAAAAACGTGGTTTTGATCCAACTTTCCTTAGTAAACCAGGCGTTTCTCGCTTTATCGCTCGCATACGGAATGTATTCATTTTCCAACAGTCTCGCCGCCTCCTTGCCACGTTGATCATGGCCATGATTCCGTGTCTGCGGATAAATTCCCTTGACTTTTGCTCAACCTTATCGAGCAGCTCATTCGTTGACTGTATGTTCGCAATTAACCTTTCGCTCTCAATCCCGCAGTCATTAAGGAATCTGATATGAGCATCCTTCCCGGGATCCTCATTCCATGCATTCCAAAGCTTTTCAAATATGTTGTGCACCACCACGCTCGTCAGCAGCTCAACAGGAACCTTTACAGAGGCAAAACCTGCTGCATTGAAGCTGTAGCCTGCGTAGCGCGGGTACCTGTCAAGGGGCAGGCTTGCGATCGCTGTGTTCACCTCTATCGAACGGTTCGAATATATTGAATCGACAAGGCTTACCCGTTCACCGCCTACAACATCCCTTGCGGTCATACTGCCGAGGATGGATTGAACAACAACATTCCTTGCGGTCTTTGCGGGGTTATTGAAGCCACCGAAAGCGGGAGTATCACAGTCAACAATCATACATGTGTCAAAGATATTCCTGTTGAACGTTACGTTTGTGATGCCGTAGTTCATTTTTATCTTTTCGCCGCGGTCGCCAAGCCTCATGAGATAGGCAATTTCCTTCATCGCCGCATAGTGATTCGCTCCCGGATTACGATCCTCGTTAATTCCGCCCTCGCATGCTGAAGGGCTGAAAATATAACCGAATATGCGTGTGTTATTATACAAACCGGCAAAATTTGTTTCAAGCACATGCCTCGTCATATACACAAGGTCAACGATCGTTCCGCTGCCGTTCCTCCCGCAACGCTGCAAAGGAAGAAAACTTTCAGTTTTGTTCCGGCGGGATGTTGTGTGCCGTTGATGACCTGCTGTATTTTGTTGATAACTCTAATGCCTCCGGGTGAGGTGAGCCTGACCCTGCCCGCTGACGCCAAGCACCCGCTCCGTCGCTTTCAAAACCGGGATGCATTCCGGGAATACCTCCTCCTGTCGCACTGTACAGGTCCGGATCCACCCATTCTTTTTTATCAGGCGCAATGTGTTGCGGACTGATTGTGTCATGAGCGCCTTGATAAGGAATTAACATGATCTCGCTCTGTTCAAAGACTCCGTCTTCAACAAACTTGAGAAGCTCATTCTCCGCACAGTCAACAACAAGGTAGCGAACCTGAGCATGATAGTTGGGATCTATGGTTTTGTTAATCGTTTCCTTTATGCTGCGAAGTGCCTTTTGTCCCGTTCCGCCGGAGCTGATAAAAAGATACAGCTCCCCCGGCAGCAGTTCTTTTTTTGCTTTGCTCAGAAGACCGTTGCCTTCAGCGTAATCCAACCGTTTCAGGTTGGCTTCAACTATGGCTTTTCTGTCTTGTCCACTCAAGCCTTGGTTCTTGTATTGTTCGGTGTTAATTGGCATAATGCGTTTTCCTTTCTTTGTTGGATTAATATCATTTGAGATCTTGAGCACGTATGCAGCAGCCGTCATTCTCCGAAGCTTTACGCGTGTTCTGTTTTATCCCGAATAAACTCGAATCGGAAATTTTTTAAAACTCCCCGTAATCATCATCATCATATTCTTCCTGCCTGTTCCTTCTTTTCCGTCTGCTCGGGAGACTCAAGTTCGGAAGTCGAAAGCGTCTTCTCCGCGTCCCGCTACCGCAAGCTTTTCGTTCCCTGATCAATCTTATTACTTCCATAACCGCCATTGGGAATCCAACAATCCAACACACGAGTGTCAGCAGTCCCAATCCGATGGGAACCAGTATTAGAATGACAATAGCCCAGAGGAACATTCTGAATAGGAATAATGATGCCATTGCTTTAAACATTGACCGCAGGAACGCAATCATCCATGGTCCGATGCGCGTTATCCCGTACACAAGTCCTATCAGATATATCGGCAAAATGAGCAAATACCCTGCGTCTCCACCTCGGCAAATAAAATATATTCCAATGAGCAAGCCAGCAACCGTTGGTATGCAGATTTTAAGAATTGTTTTTCTTGAGTCAATTTCCACTTTTGTTACCCCCCAGGCAACTTAAATCAAGTACATTGTAGCGCCACCCCCGTTCGCCGTCCTTATATCCGCACTGCACAATAGCCATTTTTGTATCAAGCATAATTATATCTTCAGGCAGAATAATTCGTCTGCGTTCTTCGCTGCGTGTAACCGTGTTGCTGCTTGTTTTGCTGAAAAACCTATAGTTTTCCCTTGAGTTTCCGGATGAAACCTCTTCTTTTTGCGCATAATACTCGCCAAAGTATGTTGACCACACATCCGCACTGTATCCTGATGTGTGTGCAAGCACAACAACATTTGTGCCCGACCCAACAATATCATTGAACAATCCGAGTTTTCCGGCATAACTCTGAGCAAGATCGGGTGAAACAATCATAACGGGAGACTGAACATCAGTACTTCTGTACAATTTGAATGCAATGCTGTTTTCGTTTGATGCAGGAATTGAATCAATTACACTCAAAAAACGATAACCCTTTTCCTTATTCAGTTTCAACAAAGAAAACAGAGTTTCAGCAAGCACATCGTTTATATCCGTTCCGACATCAATTGAAACAATGCAGGCATCGCTTGAAGAACTTTGCTCAAGCTTATTTTTTTAACTATCAACACACTGTTTTTCCATCAAATGGACCTTGAATTCGGTAAATAAGGCCGCAACCGCAGGTATTTGCTCTGAAAACGGCGCAAGCCTTTGGATCAAAACCAGCTTATCGGAAACATCAATATTTCTGCTGTTGAAAATAAATGCTGATATCATCTCCCACGGAAAGCTGCACAGTGTCAGCAGGTCAATCGAATCTCCGTTCTTTTTCAATGCTTCGATTCCTATCGAAATCACCGTTTTTGCCTCAATCCCAAGATTTGCAGTGCTTTTCCCTACTTCATACAGCACGCTTGCCAATTCGTTTTCCGAAATATCTCCAAAGAGATCCAGAACATATTCTTCCCCATTGTATACAGCCGTTCCTGACCTGTATTTTTCGTTGAAAACAAGGTTTGACCTATGAACAATCACAACAGGATTCCCGTTGCGGCATACGTTTTCCGCAAGCATAAGTGCAAACTTTGTTCTGACAACATTAAGTGAACCGGAAATCACCGTTTTCCTTATCATTCCCGAATTCTGTGATCCCGCAAGAAAAAAATCGTTTAATATGCCGTTGCTGGCTGCTATTTCTTTTCTATCTCTCATATTCTTTAAACTTAAACTTAAATGGGCTGTTCTCAATGATTCTTATAAATGCTTCTCCCGGCTTCAATTTGCTGACTTCCCACGCTTCAACCACATGGCCTTCCCTCCGCTCGGTTGAGGCAAACTGCCGGCTAATGTAGTCTCGCTCAGATAGTTCAATCCGAACGCATCCCTCACGTACTCCGTTGTCAGCCAATCGTTTGACCGAAATGCCATAACAGAGCTGAACCCTGCTGCAATACTGAGCCCCTTATCTTTGCCGTAGACATCATAAAGCTGCGCCATACTTTGCAGTCCGGCAGCAACTTTTAAGCCCATGCTCCTACCAAAGTTTACGGCATCATCGATATGAGTCAAGTTGGGCAGAAGTTTAAACTCATCAATTATAACGTATACATTTCCTCGTTCTTTTTTTTCCTGTCGGCCGAGCGCCTCTTTAAGTGCAAGGTCAAGCAAGAGACTGTATACCTGCGATAACGCTTCACCAATCGCCATATCATATTCGATGAAAAGCGTTCTCCCTCCTTTTTTGCGCACGAACTCACGTATTGAAAAATCACCTGCCTCACCGAACACACCAAAGAAGCTGTCCTTTATCATTACTATTGCTTCTGAAAGCACACCCAATGCCTGATTGTTTTTTCCGTCGCCAAGGTACAGATTCACGTTCGACAGATCCGAATATTTTTGAACCATCTGCTTGTAATCATCAGCAAGCGATCTCTCGAACCAATCTACTAAATCCATATTGCATATTTGCTCATTTGTGCCACCGCCATCTCTTTTCTCGCGCATCATATAAAGCATCACAGCAGCAACAAGACCGCGTCCTGCATTTGAAAAAAAGGGTTGACTTGATGACTCATATTTTTTAAACAAACACCTGCACAAATCATTGATGTTCACAACAATGCTGTCATCATCTTCTCCATCCACCGCAGCCTCACAGAACACGTTCCATCGTTCGCTTATGCTGCGGAATTGCTTTGAATTACCGATTACCTTGTCGCTCGAACTATAAAAGTTTTCGTAAAAATCACCTTTTGTATCAAACACAATCATAACATCGTTGTCGGTCATACGTGCTTTAATCTGGCTGACAAGCTGATTTATCGTGTTTGTTTTACCGCTTCCTGTCCCACCGATGCACAGCAGGCCGCGGGACAGGATCTCCTCGCTGAGCGAAAAGCCGGTTTTCCCATCGGACTCATAAATTGAAATTCATCCTGTAAATTATAAAGCGGCACGTTTTCCGCGGCACGACTTCCGTATAGTGTTTCAGTAATAATTGGCATATTAACACCTCATTAAACTATAGATTCAGCATCAGCGGTCGTGTCCTCCGTCGTTGTCACGGTCGTTCCCCTCAGCTGCAGAATCGTCCTGTTCGTTTCCTTCACCGAATGCCCGGTTGCTATTCTGCTCGCTGCTGTTATACTCACTTTCCTCTGCTTGACTGCGTTCGGTTTTGTCCGCCTGCATCTCTTGAGCAGGGTCGCGCTCGCGCTGACCCTTATCCGGCCCCGCTTCTTCAGTGTTATCCTCAGAGTTTGATTGGTTATTATTGTTATTTTTGTTAAGTTCCTGTCTGGATACTCTTATTCTGTCCAGAAAAGATTGCCTGTCCGAATTCGTCATATTTGTTTTTCTCCTGTTCTTTATTTTCTCTATAGATGGACAGCGCAGTGCCGTCAGGCATCGCGCTGTCATTCTCACCTGTCCATACTTATTGCTGCGTCCCTGCTGTTGTCACAGGTTCATTAGACTCCGGCGCGCTTGTTAGTCGTTCGCTGTTTCTGCTAAATTCTTTCCGTCTTTCTGCCTGTGCTTTCTGCATATATATGCTCGCCTTCATTAACTGCTTCGCCCATTCAGATTCCCTTGGATCCACTGTCGGCTCGACAGTCGGTTGTGTCGTTGCCGGCGATTGGGTCGTTGCCGGCGGCTGCGTCGGAATCAACTCCTCATCTTCTGCAAAGAAATAATTATACAAATAAATCCCTACAAATGAAAGTATAAGCACGAGCAAAGCCAGGATTATAATTAACCGTATATTGCTCGATTTAGAGTCCATATACTGGCTCTCCGACTCTTCAAACTCTTTTTTCAGTTCATTTTCAATTCGCTTGAGTTTCTTTTTCTTGTCCTCACTCAACTTGCACTTTTTAAGCATTCTTATGCAGTCCCTCTTGGCCTGCACATCTTTGCATTCATCCCAATCGGAATCACCAGACCGCTCATTGTCACCGTTGAGACTCACCTCAATTTTTCTAATCAAGTCCAGAGCAACACCAAGCTTAATTTCAAACTCTGTTTCTTTTCGGCACGGGAGCTTCTCCTTAAACTTCCGCCAAAGCGTCGGTCCTTGGTTCTTGACTTTTGCCTCCTGCGTGCTGTTCTTTTTTCCGGAACTCCCGGCAAGGTATCCTTCCGTCAAACACTTGATTTTATAATCATCTCCCTCTTCCGGTTTAAGATATCTCAAGTAAAGAAGTTCCTCTCGAATATCGTCAAGAGTTTTGTTTTTGTTCACCTTGATCGATACCAGTCCGTTTTCTATAATGAGTTTGACCGCATCATAGACGGTTTGATCTTCATAGATATCATATTTTCCCGAGACAAACTGAGCCGCATGCATCAAGTCCTTGACACTGCAAACAACACAAACGTTCTCCTGTATATTTTTACGCAGGCGGTCAATACACTCACCACGCCAATTGACCTGTTTGCCTTTTTCGCAATACCATTCAATAAATGCCTTGAAGCCTGTCATGCTTTCAAGAACTCTTTCTTTTTGTTTATCAGCTTCCTTTCTTTTTTCGCAGTCGGCTTCAAGCCGTTCAATGTCCTCTTCGCAGAAGAAATTCTCAACGCATTTGCAGCAATTAACGATTTCTTCAAATCGCTTTGTTTCGATTCCGTTTGCTGTCCGTTCGATTGCTTCACGAACGTTTTTTGAATACTTTTTCTGAATGTCTTCAGCAATCGTTGCTTCCTTGCATTCTTTCATTTCTTCAAGCAACTTTTTTAAGGTTGCTAACGAATCTGACTCGCCTCTGCTGCTGTCTGCATTAAGATCTCCGGTATCGTGGGAATCGGAAGTTCCACGGAGCACAGTTTCAAGTTTCGGTTTAATGTCTTCAAGATATTTTTCTGATGCCTTTCCGTTTTCAGCTTCAAGCTCTTGCATGCGTTTTTTAATGACAGAATCTGGAATAAGAGCAGGAAGATACTCCAAGCCTTTTCCCAATTTCGCATGATGTTTATGTGTTTTTTTTATGATCTCATCAGGCGACTGATCTTCGAGCGGAGTTGCTCTTTCTATTAAGCATTCTGCTGCATCAGTGTCAATACGGAGTTCCGAGTTTGGCGACATCTTCATCATCGACAATCGAAGTAGGAATTCTGAATACTTTTTTATACATTCGTCCAGTTCTTGAAGATTTTTGCATTGTGAAAAGTCGCTCTCAGGCGAGATTAATACATCACCAAGGTTTTTTCTATGCATTCCCAGCTCGCGTATAAACCGCATCTCACAACATTGTGATTTTGCAATAGTTTTATTCTCCTTGTTTTCCTCCAGTACATTGCTAAGGATCTTAAAACGTTCCCAAAGATTTTTATATGCTGTCAGTCTGAAAGCATTTGCATAAGACGCATAGCTTGCGTCTTCAATACACGCTTCAGCACTTAAACCACTCTCAAATTCGTTATAAAATTTCTCACGATAACCGTCTTCAACAACACACTTCCAAATCAACCAGTCAAAATTGCTGCTGGGTTCACTTGCTTCTTCGTACGATGCATCTATAAGATATTCGCCGTCCTTTGCACTGTTCCCTGTTGCAAATACAACCATACGTTCTGAATTGGCTTCATTTACCGAGAAGCCGAATCGATTCCACATGCCGTACGAACATGCTTAAGTATCTCAATCACCGAACATCTGAAGTTGCTATCAGATCGTAGTCGGTCGGTACGATAAGCCTAACCTGTTTTTTATCACATATAACACCATTAATAATTTTCCAAACAAGATTTCTGTTCGGAACAGTTTTATTTCCGCTCGTTTCATTCTTCGAACCGATTTCAACCCAGCCCGGCTCAATCTTTTCTTTTCTGCTTTCCGCAAATTTATTAACATCAGCCGCAGAAGCAAAGCAAACGGTTCCGATATAGCGACTTATATCGCCATTCTCCGCTCCTTTGCCGGCTATATCTCCTATCGACAGGTAAGAAAAGCAAAAAGCATGTGTGTAAACAGATATCTCATTTTGTCGTTCAGTATGTGTCATCCGTAACTCGAGTCCATCACTTTCATCGAAATAGACTGTTTCACATGGCAGCCCCTTATTTGCGGAAGTAATTGCTATTTTCTTTTTGTCTTCAATCCTTCCTTTATTATCCACCTGTTCAAACCCGCCGTTGCCGTGAAAGTAGAGTTTCTCATTTTTTTTCATTCTTCTCTCCTCCTTCTTTCTCCTATCCAGCATAAATAAGTCTTTTTATCATCATCTGTATTCAAACATTGGGAATAAACTTCGGTTTCCCAAACCGATGGTGTTTTTCCGTTTTGACTGCAATTCCACCCTCCATTGCTATCATCCAAAGAAGCGGCAGCATTGTATTGAATGGCTCGATTGAGTTATTTCCCTCGCTCTCTTCTTCTTTCCTCGGTTCATGCCCGTAGTTCGAGGTTATGAAGCTATGGCTTTACTGTCCGTTCTTTCCCGGATCGTTTCTATCAAACTTCTGCCGATGCTGTTATCTATTATTTCCCTGCAGATTATATTCGACTGCAGCTTAATTAGGTTCGGATCATAAACAACCAGTTTCCTACCACTTCTTCGAACCACACCGTAGCCTTGATTATAGTTATCATCAAACCCAGGTTGATTCTTCAGCAGATAAGGCCTTTTCATAAAACCATTTTCATCCCTGAGTGCATCGATCTTGCCCCATATCAATACAATACCCTTCAAGCTCTTGAACATATTCATTGCGTTACTGAGTGCTTGATTTAGATCTCGTACATTCAGAATTCTGCTTTGATCCTCATAACCTAAAAGTCCTTCACAGTCTTTTTTTCTTTGTTCCTGAGTTGTACTCACTCCTGTTGTATACTCCAGTGTCGCATAATCAACGAGCACCCAAAGATAGTCAAGATTCTTGTACCTTGTTTCATATCTCTTTCTCATTGACTCAATCATGTCTTCCGTGCCTCTGGCTAAAGAGCGCACAAACTCTCCTGCAATATCCATCACAGAAACAAGCAATTTTGTTCCATCAATATTGATAAGAAATGTGCATCTCAATTCATTATCCACTGTTTCGGTCGCATCAATCCTTATGTTTTGCCTGTATTTTATGAGCGGATAGTCTTTAGCTGAAGGTTGTGCTCCGTCTTCCGCTTCCTTCGGTACGCCATCCTGCGTTATCGCCCATTTCTTTTTTAATTTTTCATCCGCGTCAAACTCCAAGCATATATTTTGATTGTTAGCTTGTTCTCTCCATTTCAAAAACGCATCCATCGCTGCACAAAGAGCCGTCGTTTTCGATGCTCGAGGTCCGGCAAACATGGATAGCGTTATTTCAGGATAGCAACCTGACCAGCCTGAAACCTGACCTTTTCCCTTGCACTTCGGGCAATAGCGTCTCCACGGAAGCGGCTTTCCACCGATTACAACTTCAAATGTTACATCCGAATTTTCCCTATGCGGCTTTAGCTCGATGGAGCCGAAATTTTCCGTAAGTCTCTTATTAACTTCTTTTTCAACTTTCTCAACATCTGCTTTCGCAAGCTTGCCCTGCCCAACTGAGCCTTCCAGTGCATTACCCACGCGCTTTAAGATCTCTTTTATACGGCTGTCCTTCAGCCGGAACTCGCCTTTATGTTGTTCGCTTATATCACGCAGCTCACTTGTCGATACAAACTCCCTGATTTCCGCATTTTTAATTGCATCCATTACAATTTCCTGCTTCGTTTTCTTTTTCTTCGCTTCGTTTTCATCTGCATTCCGGGTTTGCTCTATATTCATCGATTCCGCATCCGTTTTTGCGCTTTCATCGGTAGTTAGTCTGCGAATTCTTTCTATCTTCTCCTGAATAGCTTCTTCGCTGTTGACTTCGGATTCGGCGAGGCTCTTCGCTGCCGCTTTCAGTCTGGGTGTAATCAGCTTAGTGATTTCAAACAGCAATTCATCACTGTCACCACGCCAACCGCATTCGGGGCAGAACGAATAATACCTTCCCGTTCCTTGAATCGGCTTGCTGTAATCTATTCTTTCTGTTCCGTTTGTGGTGCTTTCTGACTGTATCCGTTTTCTTATCTCCCTCCATGCGGATGGGGCGACAGTCTTTTGTTTGTGGTGCTTTCTGACTGTATCCGTTTTCTTATCAGCATTGTGTTTTTCCTTTCGCTTTGTCAGTTGTTTTGTCCTTTATCTCGCTATCATCATTTTAACATTATCGCTGTAACTGATTTTCCACTGTATTCTTGAAGTTTCTTTAGGGACGGTAAATTTGCCTCCGTTGCCGGTTATGCAAAGCGGAACTGTGATATTGACAACTTTTCCGTCACTTTTTCCGGTAAAACAAATTTCCGCATCGCCTTCAATAAGCTTTATTCCCTTCGATTCCATTGTTATAGTTGTACGCTTTTCGAAACACCCTCTCGTCTCTCTATATGTCGGCGATTCTCTCTTTTTCCCGATAAACATCTTTCCGGTTTCAACCCTACCTTCGCCGTTGTCATATGAATAACTGTATACACCATAATTCTTGTGTTTTGCAAAGGATCCGTTCCGGTCATAAGAAATCAATCCGGCACTTTGATCTGCATATATTTCTCCGGTCGTCCAATTTATCATCGGTCTTTCCGGGTCAAGCAATCGCTCTGATCTGAATGTTATTCTCGTTGAATTCTTTCCGCAACCGGTATATATTGCCCTGCATCGCACATTGTGAATGGTAATGTTGTTGTTTGGTTCATTTCCGAACTCTATCTTAATCATTCCTCTTCTCCCTGCTGCGCGCTTTCATCCATGTTTTCCGTCTGTACATTTTCCAACGCTCCACGTTGGCTAAACACCAGCAATCGTCCTCCGAACATAAAGCCGGGCGCCAAACCACGAATCTGAATCCTGTGTTTACGGTTCTGTCCGTTATTATGGAGTTCCTGTGTTCGCTCACCGGAACTGAACAGATAGTCTTGCTGCGTATCACTGCCGTCAGCAGCACGGTTCTGTATTTCACCCCAGATCCTATCCTGCTCATTCATTTCAAACCTGCTTCTCGCTTCGCATGTCTCCAGGAGTTTATCGCAGTCCAGCCCCTGCCAGTTTAGTTTATCAGTATGCGAACCGACGTTCCCATCCTCAAAGCAAATTGGCCTTAATATATCTCTGCAGGCGCAAAGATCATTTCGCATATTTCCTGCGTCGTCAACCAAAGCCTTAAACGTACTTTCAAAAATATCGATAAACCTTTTTTTAATGCCCTTCTTGAGGCGTTCTTCCCATGCTCCAGCATACATTCTTGCGTCTTTGCGGTATTCGTCTTCCTTCCAGTCGGCCAATTCAGCCTTTTCTTTTAGATGTTCAATCAGTTTGGCTATGTTTTTGTTTTCAAACATGCTAAGGGGAAACTCTCCGAAAAACGTTTCCTCCTGTGAACACAATTCTTTTTTGAAAAACTCTTGGGCAGCTTTAAGAATATTCTTCCTGAAAATTTCGCAGATCGGATGACCTTCTTTATCCGTTCCGTATACGGTGTGTATATCTGCATTCCGCAGGAATCTTGAATATTGCGGAAGGAGTTCAAGTTTACACGGCGCAACAGAGAGGAATGTTTCCGTCAATTCGTTCATTTTCTCTTCAGCTTTTTTCTTGCAGACTTGCAGCTGAGCATCGAACTTCCTGCACTGATCCTGATTTGCTCTATCAACGACCGTTACACCGAGAATACTGTTGATCCGCCCGCACACAGCCCCTACACGAGAGGACTCCTGCGCGCTGTATACTTTTCCGTCTTTAACGCGAATGTATTCAACTCCTTCTGCTTTATGAAACACATGTAAAGTTAAAAGCAAAATCAAGTTAAATGCTGCAACTTTGTTGGGATCTGTCAGTTTCCACACGCGGTTCACGCCGTCCGGAACGTCCCTCGGCAAACAGTCATTTGTATCAAACTCTTCTGCATTTTCAATGCAAATCTCAACACGGCAATAGTCTCTATTTTGTTTTTGTTTATTTCTGTTATTAATATGTTCGACTATTGGCTTAATTTTCGGAATATCGTCTGCTTTTTCAAGCAAAAGCAAAAGCACTGTCCAAGTCTGCCGGTCGATGACGTGGCAAGGACTCTTTCCCTTTCAGCTGCAGCTCCTTTCAAAGCTTCGTCTATGGAATGCCAAGCTTCATCTATGGATGTAAAATCAAGAGCACATGCGACTTGTGTCCTGCCGTTCAGAAACATTTTATTAAGCAACGGATCTTTCATGATCTTGCTGCCGTAATGAGCAATAACAACATCACAATTTGTATTCACCGGACTGATCCCCGTGATGTTGCTTGTTGCTTTTTCTTTGATTTTCTGCAAAATATTCTCAGAAATTGGCATTACATTCTCCTTTGCTGCATAAGCCGCAAGCGGAGTGAGCCTCCGCCCGCCGGTTTGTTCGGTGTGTTACCTTATGTACCGTGAATTAGTATTTGATAGGAGCCTGTATATCATTGGTATAGAACTTGCGAAGCCTGTCGCAAAGGCCCTCCTCGATTCTTTCAGCTTCATCGCTGAATTCAACGATGCCATCGGGAAGTCCAAGCCAGCTTCAACTGCATCTTTGCTGCTGCGATCCCTGAACTCTTGAGCCATATTACTTCCGCGCTCCTGGTCAGCCGCCCATACTTCATCGATATTTTTTCTCGCTTCTATCTGCCTCCTGATGCTGTTGTAATCAGCTTCCGGAAGTTCGGAGAAAGCCACAAACGCGAAATACTCTTTGCATTCTTTGTAAAGCGTGCTGTTCGGCTCACGATCGCTGTAGCCGATCCTAGTCAAATCACTCCAATTCGTGCCATCCTTCTTAATCTCCACCTTGTCTCCAACAAATCGAATCAACACAGGTTTATCCTCCGTTGTTCCGTCGTTCTTAACAACAGTTTCATATGCGCGCAGCACTTGTGCGAAAGTTGTCCTTCGATCCTTCATTCGCTCCTCCTTTTCAAGCGCATTACGCTTTGCATCGATTGCTTTCTTAAGCTTTTCAACGTACGGAATGGTCTCCTTCACTGCGTGCCACAGATGGAACATCTGCCGCAGGGTGTGCCAAGCGTAATCGTAGTAGAAGTCAGCAGGCAGCGTTGAATCCGCGCTTACAGTCGGCTTATCACCGGTCTGAAACAAATCAACACTCTTGATAACTTCTTTTTCCAGCAACTCATTCAGGCAGTACTCAAGGTTAAGATCGTCAAGACTGTTCGGAAGTTGGTTCAAAATATAACTTTCGAACTCCGGACCTTTCCACCTCTCAGTGACAGATCCGACATCCTGAGTTTTGTTAAGTCTGAAGATCGATTTGATCCTGATCTGCTGATCTCTGTTCTGGTTATGATTCGGGGAATTCATAACCATGCCGAGGGCAACGGCGGTATCGTAGTCCCTCTTTGCGGCTTCAAGATTTTTCTGTTCTCTGGGCCGATTTCCTCCGAAAACAAGGTTGGGAAGGTTGACCCAATTGTGGATGCCGGTTCCGCACTGTTCAATATGAAGCCCTATTGAAGTTCCTACACTTCTCTCATACGCCTCCTCGCAGTTCCTAGTTGTGTTGAAAGCGAAAGCCGGGATACCGTGGTGAATGGAAACCATTATGAATTCATCGTCCGACTCTGATTCATACACGGTCACTCCCTGATTCATAACCTGCGCATATTGCTCTAGCTCCTTAAACAAATGTTTGCATCTCTTCTTCGGAGCCATGATGTATTTCTGTTTGAAGACCTTGTTCCCAATTTCATCAGACAACTGCGCTAATGCTGTGCCCTTTGCAAGCAGCGTATCGTATATGTACCTTGCTGCCGTCTTGAGGGCATCCGTGGGAAGCTTTTCTCCGCCCGGATTATCGGGATCGTCCATGGTGGGCTTTGCATCCGCATCCGCCGAGAAGAACTTAACAAGAATTTCTTCAATGTTCGCGTTGATCATAGCTTGGAACTTCCGTTTATAAACGTTCTGATCATCTTTGCCGGGTCAAAACTTGTTCCGCTTGCCGTTGAATTCTCTGCAAGGTTGGCAAAGCTCGCAAGCGCGTCTTCAGACAGAATCGTTTCCACAAAGTCTTTTGCGATTTGTTTCTGTTGCTCCTCGTTGTATATATCTTCGTAAATGAACTGCCTCAATGCCCTTGCTTGTTCGAAGGTATTCCTATCTTCAGTAAGACTTATAGGGGTGAAGCAGAGCACCCTATTAAAGTTTCCGTTATACACCTCAACATCGGTCATGATCTCGCTTTCGGCCTTAAGCAGGTCTCTGAACGTTTCAAATACAATCTTCGCCGTTTCCCAAACAGTGTTGTTAAGGTTGATAAGATACTTGCTGGCGTCCTCCAGCAGTCTTGCGGTTTTTTCCAACCTCCATGGTCACGTAACAAGTTCCATCCCTGCTTCCCCATTGTCTCGGCATATTCCTTGTACTTAAACTCCCTGCTATCAGTAATGCCCCTATCGCTCAGAAGCTCCGCTGCAAGGCGTGCAAGTTCTATCAAATAAACAATGCTATGTTCTTGTATCTCTTTCTTCGCCTCTTCCTCAATTTTTTTGATTAGTTTTTTCGTGGTTGTGGTTGGGTCAATCTTCGTTCGTGCTCTTATTCCGCAATTTTCAAGAAACGCCGTTACATCTATATCCGTAGGGCGCTCATTCCATTTCTTCATTATTTGTTCATACACCTTAAAAACAAGTGCACTTGTGAGCAATTCGACAGGTATTTTGACTGATGCAAAACCCATCGCACTGAATTTATAACTCGCGTAGCGAGGATATCTGTTCACAGGTGTCAGCGACGGAATTTTGTGTCCAACATAAAGAAAAATATTGGACAGCATTGAATCCATAACGGTCTCCTGGTTATCAGGGACTGTATCGGCTTCTGTTCTCCTTGTTTTTTTGATGTCATGAAGCCAAGGATTGACTGGGCAACTGTCTCTCTTGCTATCATCGCTCTTTTCTTCGGGTCCGGATCACCGTAAAGCGGATTGCTTCCGTCCACCAAGAAGCACACATCAAAGATGCCGTTCTCGAATTCGATATCGTGATCTCCGTACTTAATTTTTATCCTCTCATGCCGGTCATTAAGCCTCATAAGATATTCAACTTCCTTCATTGCAGCGTAATGATTCACCTGCGGCGGTGTATGGGTAGCATCACCATTTCCCTCGCAAGCATCCGGACTAAAGATAATGCCAAGAAACTTGGTATTTCCATAGTAAGGACTAAATTCTCTTCTCATTACGTCTCTTGTCATATACGCAAGATCAATGATCGTGCCGCTGCCAGTACCACCTGCAACACTGCAAAGGAAGAACACTTTAATCCTTGTTTGATCTGTTTTTGTCATAGG
>ENA-OQEN01000040-OQEN01000040.1-human-gut-metagenome-genome-assembly--contig:-NODE-40-length-45796-cov-5.912676_pt1 | contig 45796 bp, 51 predicted proteins | sample MGYA00242791_ERZ504627 | MGnify/ENA primary metagenome ERZ504627 (study PRJEB26092, sample SAMD00036316) | human gut metagenome | host: Homo sapiens | study: EMG produced TPA metagenomics assembly of... | reverse complement strand
AATCAATCCCTTCATATTCTTAAGGGCACAGGTAATCTTTGTCTGACAATGTCCTTTCATGACTGGCACATTGATCAGGAAATCTACTTTTTTCACGCTCTCACAGATTTTCAGTTCCAGACCGCAGCAGTCTTTTGTATAGCTTTTGTCTTTCTGCGTATCATAAAACTCCACATCATAGTCCTCACAAAGCTGCCGGTAACCGCACACTTCGAATGCATCTGCAGTACGGTCGCCTACCCAGGAACCCTCGAGGATCATACTGTTTTTGAAACCGTTTTCTTTCAGATATTCCAGGATTCCCGCCACGATTTCCGGATGTGTTGTTCCTCCATTTGCCGGATCTGATGGGGATACCAGATTAGGTTTGATACCTACCATTTTATTCTTATCACCAATCAGTCTGCGAGATTGCTCTCTTCCAGAAGTTCCCTGGTCATTTTTTTGTATTTTGTACCAGTTTTATTAAAAATCTGATTTTTTTCCATAAGCGATCCTCCTGTTTCTTATATATCACAGATATAAATTCTCTTTTTACAGGATAACGCATTTAAACGAAATGTTCCAGTTAATTATTTTAAGAGCGGAATTAGTTTTTCTTCTAAAGTATCCAAAAATCAATGTTTATAGTGTCTCAAAACTCCTTCTTCTCCATAATCCTCTCGCTGACCTTCACGGACACGGCCAGACAAATCATCATAACTACAATCAGCCCAACCGCTATCTGCCATCCGGAAAGGTATCCAGAAACTGCAAACCTTTCCCAAAACTCTTCTGATACACATCATATAGTTCCTTACATGCAGCAGCCACCAGAAAGATTACTGCTACCGCCGCCACCATAACAATCCTGCTTTTCTCGGCTTCGTATTTCAAGCGAAGCGGAATCATTCCGCAAAGTATTATACAGGAAATAACGAGTGCAGTGCCTGCGCTTATCAAAAGGTCCTCTGCTTCCTGTTTTCCGGAAATCTGTATTCTTATCATCCCCAAAGCAGGCTGATAACACTGACCAGTACTGCAAAACCAAAGCTGAGCAGATACTTTGACTGTACATATTGCTTTTTTGTGACCGGCAATGTCATTAGAAATTTCATTCCATGATGGTAACCATCATAGGAAATTGTTCCAACAGAGACACCAATACTCACAAAGATCGCATAAGCTACAAAAAATGTACTTCCGTTCTCATGTGCAACCAGATAAATAAGGCCTATCAGAAAAACTGCCAGATATATTCTCATATTTATTTTAATCAATTCCAGATCCTTCATCAATAATCCCCTCATAACAGTTCTCCCTTCACCAGCATGGAAATGACTTCATCTACACTTCCTTTTTCGACTATGATCCCCGGATAATTTTCCAGATAATAATTCTTCTGGTTTGTCAGACAGCTATAGCCGAAGGACTCTTTTCTCACACGCAGAAGATATTCTTTGTCAAGGGCTTCGTATTCCTGCTCTGATACCTTGAGGAATCCATATTCCTCAAGAATACGGTCCGTTTCTTCGTGAAGGACGATTTTGCCTTCATGGATCATATACAGGTCATCACAGAAATGTTCCAGATCACCGGAAATATGAGAACTGATCACAATAGATCGTCCCGGAATCTCCATATATTCCCGCAGCAGATCAAGGATTTCTTCTCTTGCAACCACATCCAGCCCCGCCGTTGGCTCATCGATAAAATTGGGCATCCCTCTCCCAGCCTCTAAAACACTGGCTTTAACGTCAGAGACACGAGTGTATCGTGTTCACTATTATTCTCAAAGCGTTAGCTCTACTCCTTCTTGTTCCAGTGCAGCACTCAACTGTTTTGCATAAGTCACCTGTCCACACTTTTTCATTCCATATAAGATTCTTAAACATATATTTCTTTGTTTTAGTTTTCTTATGAGATATGTTCCGTCAAACGCCTTAGAGACTATGTCATCATGAACCTCTTCCAAATGTTCAACCGCTAAGAAACTATTACTCATCTCACTAAAACATAATAGTGTATTTAATGTATTCATAGAAATGCTGGATAAATATTTTTTCAAAATCTCCCCATTCTTTTGTATTTTGCGTAAATCGAACCCTATCTCTTTACCCTTGTTGTCAGATTTACTTTTCTCAGAATAGTATCTAACCAATGAAGCGTATTCTTTTAATTCATTTTCTGTAATTGACCCGAATACTTTCTCGCATCCAATATTTACCGAAAACTCTCTATTTTCCTTAATTAGATTTACAGCATCTGAAAATTCTTTACTTCCGAGATGATATTCTTGCTTAATCTCATCTTTGACTTCTTTGAATTTCTCTGTTCTCCATTCTTCATATACAGGAAGCCGCTTCGAAATATCCCATATATCTGCTCTCGACAAGCTCTTGGTAAATGTTCCTAGCGAATATTCAAAGATACAATTATCCAGAAAATATATCAAATCATCAAATTTTTTCATTACTTCCTTAAATTCTGTTTCTAACAATTCAATACTTACATGAGAAATTTTGTTTTTTATCATATGTGGTTCATCTTCTTTATTTAGTTCATATTTGAAGGCATCCCCCTCTTCATCGAAATAATAAAAGTAAATCATATCTTCTATATTCTCAAAATATGCAGGAATTCTTCTGTCAATATTCTTCTTATCACATGCTAATTTATATAGGCATTCAATACTATGCGTGTGTAATTCTTTTTTTCTTTCCTTTAAGACTTCCTCAGAATAACATATCCCTTTCTTTTCCTCTATTCGCCATAACATTTTTATGACAATCTTCAAAGATAGCTCAATGCTGTGTCTGGCGTTATAAACGATAGGATATACTAACAGATCTTCAACTTCGGAACCTGTTTTCAATGATTCCGTCAGAAGTTCAACGGTACGCTTGAACCCATTTCTTATATCCTCATCGGTAGTTCCCCCATTGTCACCTACGCATGCAATAATTGTATCTTCTTCATGAAATTCAAACGGATTTTCCATCTTCTATCATCCTCTTTCTTCGAATTTAACTTATCGATAAGTATATCATAAATACAATTTATGCACACCTTTTGTTATCTACACTTTTATATTCCAACCACAACAACCGGGAAATTCTTCCCGGTCGTTGCAGATTATTTTCTAATTCAGATTATAAAGTTTTTAATACGTTCAGGTCTTTCTTGTTTAAGGCTTTTCTCAATCTTACATTTTCTTTTTCCATTTGCTCTTTTTCACGTTTCAGCTCCCGGATCTGTTCTTCTAATACATTGATCCGATTCTTCAGTACAATGTCACCTATGTATCTTTTGGGGTCTATCATTCCTGCCTGCTGCTCCAGAGCACGATCCATTTCTTTTCTGACCGTTTCATTCTTATAAAAGAATCCTCTGGACAATCCTGTCCTCTTTGTCAGTTTTGGGACCGTCACTTTTTCCCGTTCTGTCAGCATCTGCCGGATTTCTGTCACTGCCCTGTTTACTTTTTCTTCACTGGCTTTTTTATTGCAGGCTATCATCGAATCGTATTTGTTCATATTCTTCCTCCCATCCTTCCAGACATTCCAGTACCATCTTAGATAATAGGTTTCTTGTTTTTCGTGTATCATCTGCCAGTATTTTGTTGCTCATCTTTCTGTAATACTTTACATTTCTCAGGCTTCTATGCCCCAGTAGTCTTGCGATTGTCCAGTCATCCACATGCATCTCGCAAGCTTCATGCCATAAATATGCCGATACATGTGAGAACCGAATCCAAAATATTCTCCCTTATCATCTCGGAGATTTTCCTGATATATTTTATCTGTAATTTTTTGCTGGACTGTAGCATATTTCATTGGTTTTGAAGGATCACTTAAACTTGTAAAAATGTATTTACCTTTTCCGTGCTCCTTTTCTCTGTATCGAATCGCTTCCTTTATTAAAGCAGCCAGTTCCTGACTAATCGGTTTTTCATAAAAATGTGTTTTCATTTGGTGGATCTGTATTATGGTTTCACCGTCTTTTTCAATCAGGCAGTCTGTCCTGAGTGTCAGTGTATCTGACATTCTTGTTCCAAGCATTTGATGAATAAGCATAAGTCTCGCCGTCTGCACATCCACTTTCGTAAGGAAAGCATTAAATCGCTTTAATTCCTGATCGGAATAAATTTTGATTTCTCCCCTTATATCTGGTGGAATATCCCGATTCAAAATTAAATCCTTTACCTGCGGATATTGATAGACGTCAGCTACCATATTCAGCAATGCCCGCAGTCTCGTCAGCTCCGCCCGATATCTTTTTGTCCCGGTATCTTCTGTTTTCATGTATATCAAATACTCTTCCATGATTTTCCTGTCCAGCTTTGAGCAGGAATCTACTTCTTTATTGTTTTCCTTCAGATATCTTGAAAACCTTCGAATGGCAGTCATTTCTTTTTTTACAGTACCGATGCTTTCTGTTTTCAGTTGAAAATAAATTGCCTTTTTTACTTCCTCTCTGAGATCCTGTTGGGAGATTTCCTTAAAATTTATAATTCTGGTCGTGCGCGTCAGATCCTGTTTCACTTGTATATCAAGTTTTTCAAGTTGCCAGACATCCTTTGTCATCTCATCTACATCAGCATCTCTTAAATCAAGGAAATAATCTATTAATCGGTCAATATAGTGTAATGTCTTTGCCTGTGATACCGTTTCATTCCCACAATGGGATTTTGAAATTTCTGTCAGGGGCAATCCCTGCTGTAAAAGCCATATTTTCATCTGCTGCTTCCATTTTTCTTTGTCCCAGTCCAAAAAACTTTCCGGTCTGTCTCTTCTGGTTTGCAGCATTTTACATAAATGATGGTAAAATCTTCTCTCAGTATAAAATTTTTCCGCCCCAAGCTGTTGTCCTCTGTATTTCAGGAACTTCCTCATTTCTTTCTGCATCTGTACAGACGGCAGTAAATCAAGGTCATACGAAGGTTCTGTTCCCATTCGTATTTTTGAAATTTCACTTGCTTTCTCATAGGAGTCCAATTTTTTTATGTAAAATTTATTTTCCACGTTTGCACTTCTTGATTCCTGATGCCAGGCTGTTTTCTCCTTTCTTGAAAAACTCCTGATTCGCTGCTGAAATTTTCTTTGGCATAAAATCCACATACTGCTGTGTCATCTCTTCATAATCATGTCCCAGATAGTCCCGGATACTCTGAAGAGGGACTTCGTCATCATATAACAGAGTCGCTATCGTATGGCGGAAATCATGTGATTTAAAATCATACCCTTTGAAAATATCCTGCCTCTTATTAAACAGTTCTTTCATTTGCCACTTAAACGAACCATACTGATATGCCCCTCCCCGTTTGTTTTGAAAAACATAATCCTCACTTCCAATATGATATTTTTCCAAATATCTTTTCATAATCTTATAAAGAACATCTGGAATCGGTACTCTTTTGTATGTTCGCATTTTCATCTGATAAACCTGTATCCACGCATCTCTTCCCTGCCAGGAATAAGCATCCCCTTTCAGGGTGCATACTTCACTGATCCTTAGTCCAATCAGCATAGAATGTAAAAGGATCAATCTTGGAATTTCAGGGAAATTTTTTAATTCTCTCAGAATCCTCTCATATATTTCCATCTCTACGCTTCGGTTATTATGACAATGTATTTCTTTTTTCAAATAATACTCATAACGAAATGGTATCCTGTCTATGATTTCTTTCGTCTGCAGATATTCATATAGCTGATAGATTGCTATAACAATATCATTAAAATAAGAAGCTTCTTTTAACTCAATTATCTGGAAATATTTTTTTATTTCGGTTTCTGATGCAAGTTTCAGCTCCATCGCGGTTTCTTTTTCCATCCACATGACAAATGCCAGAATCCTGTAGAATTCGGCTTGTATGCCACTCATTGCCAAATGTGTAACACCCAGACAGTATTTCATGTATTCCTGCAAAATTTCCCGGTTCTCTCTTTTTTCTATGCCCATAAAGGAAAATTTTTTCACAGGATTGGATGGGTTGACTCTATATTGTTCCAGATGCAGTCTTTCCAAATACCAGACTGTTGAATCCCATAAAATATTCTTGGCATGGCAGAAAAGATATTTCTGACATTCTCGGAGTTCTCTTTCTGCAAGCTCTTTTGCATATGCCGTATCTGCATATTTTTCAAGTTTATCGGCCTGTACCTGTGTAATATATCTTAAATCCTCAATATGTTCCTGCATACAAAATTGATATACCACCTTCAAACCGTTTAACCGCATTGTGCATTCTCTCAGCATTATGTCACGCAGTACGACATCTTCGATAATTTCTAAAAGCTGACGCTTGCATAGCTCTGAGCCGTTTACACGAAAATCCCAAACTAATTTATTAATGGCAACTTTGCAGTCATATCTTTCTGCGATTGCCGGATTTGGGTGATATGGTAAAAAGAGCAGTTCGTGGATTAAATCTGTATTCTTTGCTATCTCCTGCTTTCCTTTTAACGTATTGGCATGCTTTCTGATTGCATATAATTTTGCCTTATCCATTCCACGTAAATAACTGCGTACTGCTGAATCAGAATAAGTGCTTTTCAGATATTTCCGATAATCCACTCTAAGCTCATAATCGATGTCTGCTATATGCCACACTTCATTTTTTACCAAGTATGCTTTCAGACAGCCTTTTCCAGAGTTGCTGTCCATGCTTTCATCTAATTCCCGGCTCAGTTCTTCTATCTTCTTTTCCCGTTCTTCACTTGATGTCCATTGTTCTTCCGGCTCCCAAGCAAACACCCTTCTTGCCGGCATCTATCTTCACCTCCTGCTTTCCAAAAACTGTTCTACTCCGTAAAGTTTGGAATATCGGCGGTAAAATTCCTGACTTGCTGTTTTCAGCTTGTCATCTAAAACATTCAGATATCGTATGGTTGTATCGAGATGCTTGTGTCCCAGTGCCTGGCTGATCATTTCCAGCGGCCAGTCTGCTTCCCACCTCGTATTTGCATAATATCTTCGAAGCATGTGCGGTGTGATCTTGATCCCAGTCTTTTTCTCCATGCGTTCAAACATATCGTAGACGCTGTCTACTCTTAACGGCTTCCCTATGGTATCCCCTTTGATGTTAATAAACAGGTATTCCTGTTTTTGCAGGATGTCCCAGTATTCCCCGATATAATAAAGCAGGAATTCAAAGGTATCATCGCTCACCCGTCCTCTTCGCTCTTCGGCATTTTTTGCTCTTGCATCGTTTTCATTATCATCCGGAAGTCTACCCGGATCTCATGGTTTTCGTAATCGATGTCTTTGGTATAATCAATTCCCAAAATTTCACCGATGCGGAATCCCAGTTCCGATGTCAGTAAGATCAACACCTGATCCCTGCAATTTGTACAGGCTTCTAAAATCGTTACGATTTCGTTCCGTTCGGCTGCCCGGACGTTTCGTTCCTCTTCTTTTAAGTATCCTTTAAATGACCGGGAGCGGATGGTTCTTCTGACCCCGATGGCATTTGCCTTTGTGATCGGCTGATTATAGGATAATACCGACAGGCAGGAACCGTTATTTCTGACTACTTCTAAAAAAGAATAAAACCTGAACACTTCTTTTAAGTAAGCGTTACAGGTTTTATTCTGCGGTTCTTTATCCAAATTGTCGGTATGTTTCCCAGCTTTCAGCCATTTCAGATATTCTGCGAAAAAATCATATTGCGTTTCGTAATCCATTCCATAGACATCTTCTGCTTCATGTTCTTCTTCCAGCAGATATTCCCAGTAGTAGGCAAGGGCAAATGCATTTCTCCGTATAGTATTCGGGGAACGGTTTGCCCGCACCTGATGCATTAGATACTTGCTTGGCAGCAACACAATTTCCAGTGTTTCCATATCCCGTATAAAGAAATATTTTACGGAACCTTCTCGCTGCATTTCCACTTTATATCGCTTCATGTTGTCTGCCTCCTTTCCTCTAACGCTATACACAGTATACCCAACTCATGCCAATAAAGCTATCACCAATACCACCAATTCGCTCCAAACCGCCCCTGAAATACCACTAAACTTTTTGTCCTGTCTGCTACCCGGATCTGGCAGAACCAATAACGCCACGGATGTTCTCAGCTATAGTACCGCTCCACTTTCCGGCTTCGGATAAAATTTTCTACTTCTTCGATCCGTTCTGCATCTGGCACTTTGGCAGTGCTTCCAGAACATCACTCCGATACCTGCCTTTCTTTGCTGTCCGGTGATCCAAAATGGACACAACGCAGGTGTCCTGCTCCGTGCGGATTGCCCGGCCGAATCCCTGCCGCAGCTTCTTCTGCATATCCGGGACTACGATGGTCTGGATGTAGGATTCCAGGGATCGGTACTGCTCCTTTTGTGCTTCATGGATGGGGTCCGGAACAGAAAATGGCAGTTTTACGATGATGAGAGACGATACCATGTCCCCCGGAAAGTCCACACCTTCCCAGCAGGAGCCGGCTGCGAACAGCACTGCATTCTCCATCTTCTTAAACCGTGCAATCTCTTCCTGGGAGTTTCTCCATACCTGCACCATCGGGAACGGGATCTGATCCCGCAAAAGCTGATGCACATTTCCCATCAGGGTATAAGATGTGAACAGTACCAGCGTATGCCCGTAAGTGGAACACACCAGATCACGGATCTGCCCGGCAAGCTGCTCGGCCTCTTCCCTGCTTCCCTTTTTCATAGGTCTTAAATGCTCCGGGATGTAAAGCAGACAGTTCTCTTTGTAACAGAATGGGGATTCTGCCACACACTCCCGGACGCCCGTTTCTTTTTCCAGCCCGGTCATCTGTCTGGTTCTTGTAAACCCGTTCCCGGCTTTTAAGGTGCCGCTGGTTAAGATCGCCGGAAATCCCCGGCTCCATAACGTCGCATCCAGATACTTCGGGATCTCCCGGTTGACTGCCATAAAGGTTAAATGTCCCCGGCTGTCCTGCTGTAAAAACAAAATATATCGCTTGTCGTTCTTTAAAAACCATCCGAACAGCTCTTCCATCTCTTCCATCCGCCGAAAGATCCAGTAAGGAATATTCCCGGCAAGCCTTTTGATCATAAGCTGAAGCCTTTCCTGCATCTGGGCTAAGGCTGTGCCAGCTCCCGGCGGAAAATAAAAACTTTCTTTTCCAGCCATGTCCTCTGTGCCATCTTTCCGATGCTTTCGGATCTCCGCCTGAAGTGCAGAAAACCCTTCCATCAGCCGTTTTCCATCCGTGCCTTTATGCTCTCTGCCTAAAAAGTAAGCAATCTCCTGCACATCTTCCCTTCCAATGCTTCTTCCATACATCTGGCTGGCGGCTTCCGGGAGTTTATGGGCCTCATCCACAACCAGAGCCCTGTAATCTGCCAGAAGCGGCCGGTACCCATTTGCCCGGTGCATGGCATCTGCCAGAAGATAATTGTGATTGCAAATCTGTAAAAAAATGTCCTCTTTCCTGGAACTATCCAGATGCTTCTGATAACGGCATTCTACTTTTCCCGGACACTCCCTAGGGCAGAATTTTGGTACGCACACCAGCCTGCGGTCAAAACCGCTCAGGTTATGTACGGAATCTAAATCAAAGTTATGCCGGAGGGACTTCAATGCCTCCATCTGTGCCTGATTTTTATTCTTGTCCCGGACTGCCTCTAATCTCTGGGCCAGCCTGTAATCGCATACAAAATGTTCCTTTCCCTTGCGGACGACTGCTTTTAATTCTCCCTGAAGCAGATCTGCTTTTAACAGTACATCCGATAAGAAAGGAACATATTCCTCTATGATGGCTTTCTGTAAGGCGATACTGGAAGTGGATACCACTACAGACCGCCTGTCACATCCCGAATAACCGGAATGCAGTACACTATATTTCCGCATCAGGATGCAGGCTGTCAGATAGGCATAGGTCTTTCCGATGCCGACGCCTGCATCACAGAGCGTGATTTCATTTTTCATAAGGGCATCCAGCATTTCATGGCAGAGACGGATCTGTTCTTCCCTTACATGAAGCCCGGCTTCCGGGAGAAGCTCCCGAAAGATCTGTTCCACTTCGCCATGTGCCCTTTTCTGATATTCATTTTTATAACACATTACTTCTCCTTGCCAGAAAGCTTATCTTACCGTACCCTTACGGACGGGTCTGGTCGCTTCCGGTGTATTCTGTCCCTGTTCCTGCATTTTCTTTATGGCAGCATTCCCTCTTGCCATCATCCTTCGGATATCCGTCCGGGAAACATTCCATGTCCTTACTTTCTGAGGAGCTTTCCTTACCTGCTCGGACAAATGGCATTCACAGAGTTTCGGATATACCACCATTGCTTCCGGTAATTCCAGCGGATACTCGATCATGGGATGGTACACAATATCCCGGATCACCTGCTCATAACATTCCATCTGCATTCTTGCCGTACTGTCCTGATAGATATTTTTCCCTTTCATGCACTGTAGACCTGCGATGAGATGTATCCCAACGCTTCAAAACTACAGTACCCATACAGAGTCACGCCGGAAAGGGAATCCGGATCTTTTAAGGCATTCAGATAAACTTCTTTTCCCTGGGCGATCAGCCACATCCGAAAATCGGAAAAACTGTCATCACTGCACCCTGCTTCCATCATAATACCTGCCGCTGTCCATAAGCCGTACTTATAAGCCGCATCCCGGTAACTGTAAACAAGATTGTGGAATTGGAGGACATCCTCCGGTGTCATATAGAAGAGCTGCTGCTTGATCCACACTGCCGAAGCATCCAGATCGGTGCCGCACACTTCCTTTGCTTTTTCAATCAGATTCCAGAATTGATCCTTGCTCATTCCACTTCTTTTTGTTTCTTCCATCTGTTCTCTCCCCTTGATGTGACGTTAATACCACAAGAATACGGCTGTAGTCTCCTACAGCCGCATGGTATCTGATATCAACGACACACTTCTTCATTGATTTCTTTTTTATCTTGCTGTTCCGCATTTGACCTCGCACCCCCGGAACTATTCCTGTATTTCTTCTGGGAAAGGGGACACTACAGGCGGGCGGCTGGCCTGCCGCCGCTCACAGATGTCCTAGGGGTCTTTCTGATTACAACCCGGAGTCCATCTTCCGCTCTCTGGCTGGTAACGTGTATCATTATCCCCCATCCGTGATCCTGGCGAAAGGCTGCCACCGCCTTATTCACAGCTATGCTTTCTCGCTCCAAGTCTAAGAATCTTTACCCTATACTTAATCATGCGCTCATACTGTCACGCTTCTACGGTTGGGAACGTACCTGTAGTGCCGATATTCACTTGCCAAAGAACAGCCGAGGGATGTCCCTCTGCTTACTAGCCGATGGCAGTGTATTTTTTTATTCACTTCACAAAAAAATATTTTATCTTGCATCCCCGGATCTGTTTTTCTTCTTTGCCGGATTCTTTTGTTTTGCATCGTTCTTCCGGCTTTCTTTCTGTTCTTTTTCTTCTTCCGGCGGCATCTTCATCACATGGAGTTCTCCGTTAAACAGAGTAAAAATTTCCGGTGACTGGTATTTTTCTTTAAACTTTTCAATCTGTTCCGGTGTCAGCGAAGTAAAATCATCTTCTGTCAGCCCTACTACAAGGAAAGTCCCGGCTATCGCATCATAGACCTGTCCATGATCATCATATAACGCCCGGTTCAGTGGCAATCCCTCAAATTTTCCATTGCCGTTTAAAAGGATTCCAACTTCATCATCAAACGGATAGGTCATTTCAATGTCACCGCCTACCGCCTGCTGCAGATCCTCCAGCTCATTTGGGATGTGCTTGACATAGGGGGCCTTCATCGGCTCGACTACCAGTACCGTCATCATTTCTTCCTGCATTTCGGACACTTCTTTCTCATCCATCGTATCAATCCTCCTGTCTGTTCGTTCTAATAGTCAGCCGATGAGAACCTTTTGTTTTATTCAAATTTCATGGACTTTTTGATCTTTTCCCTTAATCTCCGCAGTCTTGTATAAACCGTCTGCTCCGGCAGTTCCATGTGATGACTGATCTCTTTTGGTGCATATCCCATCATCTTCAGGACAATCATCTGAAGAGTTTTCTTATCAGTTGATAACAGAATCTGAAGCAGTTCTTCGTTCTCCACGGTATCCAGCAGGGCTTCTACGCTCTCCGGCTGGGACTCTTTGGTTTCTTTTTCTTCCAGGAGCAGTTCCATACAGTCCAGAAGCGAGGTCTGGTGTTCCCGGAATCTCCGCTCGGCATTGAAATCGTCCCAGTCATACTCCCGAAGCTTCTGGATCGTCTCTTCATCCACGCCCTGTTCACGCAGGATCTTCTCTTCCTCTGCTTTCCACTGGTTCCATCTATATTCTTCTTTTGCTTTGTTATAAGCCACTTATCTTTTCCTCCGATCTGAATTTTTGTGAAATCAAATCGGAGTGTGGCGGTGATCTGGCTCGTTCTTCCTGTCCACAGGAATGTCCGGCATCTCTGCTGTTTCCCTGCAAACACGGATCTCCTTTGTAATCATATCTTTACAAAGGCACAGTGTATCGGATGCACCTGTCAGTTAACGGTCAGAAACCTGTCAATTGACGGTCAATTTTTATCACCTTCTTTCCAGCACAAATAAAATAAGACGAACAATCTTTTTACGGATTATTCGCCTTACTGCTGTTCGTTTTCATTATTCAATTCAAATTTGTAACCTATATCCCTGACACTGACAATGCAATTCCCGGCACCGTCTTCAACGACATTCAACTTTTTTCTCAATCGCTTTACCAGACACCAGATGATATTTTTAATATCACCAACAGAATAATCTTTCCATACAAGCTGGTAAATCTGTTCAAATGTGTATACTCTCATCGGTGTCACCGCTAATAAGTATAAAAAATTATATTCTTGTCGTGTTAAATGTAACGCTACTCTATTCCAAAATACTTTATGTTTCTTATGATCCATTACAAGTTTTCCCTTATTAATCATCGTTTCGGATTGCTTTTGAGTTATTTTTTGTTTATTGTTTCGTCGTGCCAATGAAAAAATCTGCAGATCTACTTCTTCTATAGTGCTATTTATATCCATTACACAATCTGCACCAGCGTATATTGATTCTTTTTTCCATGACATACACAATAAAGAAGAAGCATCCGCCAAAATAATAATTGGTATCTGCGTTATCTTTCTAATAGCAGATATAATATTACTTATGTTCTCTTTATAAAGGATCACTCCTATTATAAGCACATCATAAGAAAATAAACTCAAATTATGCAGTAAAATTTGTAGATTTTCTGCATAATCTGAGTTTATCTCATTGAATAGTTTTCGATATGATTGATTGTCAAAATATGCTAATATCTTGTATTTTGTGTCTTTCATATTTAATCTATTTTAGCAAAGCAACATTTTCTACTTCTTCACAGGAAAATCATCAAATGTATTGTCAATTTTTTGTGAAGCAATCTCTCTCATCGCATGCTCTTTCAGTTTTTGAAAACTTTCATCACTGACTGCATGTTCCATGCGACAAGCATCAACTTCTGCAATTTGTGGATTAACTCCAACGGATATAAGTTGATGAGTAAAAAAACAATGGCGTTCGTAAATTTTTTCAGCCACATCCCAGCCAAGGTCGGTCAGGTGTATATAATGGTTTTCGTCTGTTGTCAAAAAGCCACCCTCTCGTAAAGTTCCTACTGCGTAACATACGCTGGGTTTTGAAACCTCCATATACCGGGCAACATCCACGGAACGCACCATACCGAGCTTCTTTTGAAGTATAAGCACGGCCTCCAAATAATCCTCTCCGGCAGTATGAAGTTTCATAGGCAGCTCCTTTCGCTATTAAGCAAGACTCCAGCCAGCCGCACTCTTTCGGATATTGACAAAATCCTGATAGATACCAGGCTGTTTCAAAAGTTTCTCATGGGTTCCTTGCTGTGCAATCTGGCCGTTGTCTATAACTAAAATCTGATCGGCGTTCTGGATGGTATTTAGGCGGTGAGCAATTACAAGCAGGGTCTTTCCCTTCACCAATTCGGAAATAGCCTCCTGAATATAGCTTTCATTGTCCGTATCCACACTCGCGGTAGCTTCGTCCAAAATGACGATAGGCGCGTCTTTCAGGATACAGCGGGCAATCGAAATACGCTGCTTTTCGCCACCAGAGAGTGTCGCACCGCCTTCGCCAACCACTGTCTGGAACCCATCAGGCAGAGCCATAATGAAATCATAGCAGCGGGCTTTTCTGGCAGCCTCATAGACTTCTTCTTCCGTGGCATCCGGCTTTCCCATGATGATATTGTTGTAAATGGTGTCCTGAAACAGATACACGCGCTGGAATACCATGCTGATCTGATTCATCAATTCCGACAGAGGTACATTGCGAATATCCACACCCCTTATCGTCACATTGCCGGATTTTACATCCCAAAGCCGCGCCAGTAAGTTTGCAATGGTGGACTTACCACTACCGGATGGCCCAACCAGCGCGGTCATAGAATTTTTCTTCATGGCAAAACTGATATGGTGCAAAACCTCTTTATCCTGATAAGCAAATGTAACATCGTTGAACAGGACTTCCGGCTGTCCCGGCTGTGCCTGAGCCGGAATATGCTGCTTGCCGTTGTCGGAAAGTTCCGGTTCATCCAATACTGCTTCAATACGATCAAGGGCAGCGTTCATAACGGTTAGTCTGGATGCTTCTCCATAGAGAGCCTTCAACGGGCCAAAAAGATCAAATACAAATAGCAGAACACCCAACACATAAGCCAAAGAAAGCGCACCGTTCTGTTCCAACACAATAGACAGGCCAAAAATTGCCGCAATACCAATACCGTAAAGGATATTCAGCCCCATTGTCCACGGGGTCATTTTCCGTTCAAAGTCAAGCGATGTATTTCTGGAACGTTTGAAATTGCCGGACAGTTCTTCGGATTTTTCTCCAAGCAGGTTATAGCTCTTAATAACACCAATGCCCTCCACAAAAGACAGCACCGCATCGGTCAGCCGTTCACTCTGCTCCTGACGGCCTGCTGCTTCTCGTAGGGAAACTTTGTTCATTCCCTTAGATACCAGCCATGCCAAAATAGTAACTATCGCAGCAATCAAGCCAAGCTGCCAATTCAGATAAAACATGAACGCCAGCAAAACCAGCGAGGACAGCAGATAGCTCATCATGTTTCCCAGCGTACTCATAGCGACTTCTTCAATGAACACCATGTCGGTACTGAGGACAGAACTGATCTTGCCAATATTGCCGGAAGTGAAATATCCCATCGGAAGTTTCCGCAGATGGCCGCCCAATTCGATACGCTTGTCAGCGAACATCAAATATCCCGCTGCACTTTGCAGGCTGTCACTAAGATAGTGGACGAGCATCTGAACCAGCACAATAGCGGCAAGGCCAAGTCCCACATAAAGGCAAGTCTGCCCGGTAATGGTCGTGTTTGCAAAGCCACTCAAAACCACAAAGGCCAGAAAAATTGGCATTTTGGACAAAATGGATTCCAGAAACGCACAAACAAATGCGCCCTGAATACGGTTCTTATAACGGCCGGAAAGTTTCAATATTCTTGAAAACAAAGCAAACATTTATTTTCCCTCCTTTGCAGTGTGTACTTTCCACTCGGCGCTGTCTTGTGCCGCTTTCCACAACTTTTGATATTCAGGGCAGGACTGGATCAGCTCTTGATGTCTGCCCGTTGCAACCAGTTTTCCGTGATCCATAACACAAATCTGATCTGCGTTCATAATGGCTGGTAATTTGTGTGCGATAACCACAAGGGTCTTACCTTTTACAAGCTCTGCAATGGCAGCTTCCATCTTTTCCTCATTTTCGGGATCGGCATAGGCAGTTGCCTCGTCAAGCACCACAATAGGAGCATCTTTTAAGATTGCCCTTGCCAGAGAAATACGCTGGCGCTGACCGCCGGAGAGCATTTTTCCTGCATCACCAGCCATCGAATGAATACCCTGCGGAAGTTTCTCAAGGAACTCCATACACTGAGCTTTCTTTGCGGCCTCCACCACTTCTTCATCCGTTGCGTTCAGCCGACCAAGCCGAATGTTTTCGAACAGAGAGGTGTTGAACAGGTATTGATCCTGCGCCACATAGGAAATACGGCTGTTGAGTGCTTCAAGGCTCATATCGCATAATTTCTGCCCACCGATGGAAATACTGCCTTTCTGTGGGTCATAATAGTGAATCAGCAGTTTCGCTAATGTACTCTTGCCGGAGCCAGATTCACCAACAAGGGCTGTTTTCTGTCCAGCTTTTGCCGTAAAGGAAATGTCATGGAGAACTTCATCCTCAATTACAACAGGCTTTCCATCCGGGCCGGGCTGTGTGGTCTGATAAGCGAAAGAAACATGGTCATAAGTAATGGTGTCATCTTTCCCGTGGAACGCATCTTCTGTCTGCTGGAGCTCTGGCGCATCCAACACCTGCTCCAATGCAGAAATTTTATAGTTGAGCTGGGGCATGGTAGGCAGGAAACCGAGAGATTTCAGCAGTGGCATACCAATACTTAAAGAAAGACACAGTACCAAGATCAAATTAGGCAGAGTAGACCAGCCAGAGAGAACGAACCATGCGCCAACAGGCAAAGTCAGAATAATGGTGCATGGAAGCAGACTGCTGTAAATTGCCATCCACGGCCACGCCGCCTTGTACCACGCCAGAGTATAGTCCCGATAATCTGATACATCTTTGCGGAACCGCTCATAGGAATCTGCGTCCTTATTGAATACCTTGACAACTTCCATACCGTTAATGTACTCAATAATGGTATTGTTCATCTTCTGTCCGGCCATGTAGTAAGGCCCCATTTTCTTCATGCCGACGGAATACATCGTCATCATGGCAATCAGACTGATCGGAATAGATGCCAGCGACAGAAGCGCCAGTTTCCAATCCACAAAGAACATTGCCACATAAACCGCAATAGGGATCATCAGATTTGCAATTCCCTCCGGCATGGAGTGAGCCAGTAAAACTTCCAGACTGTCTACATCATCCACGAACAGCTTTTTGACTGTGCCGGTGCCTTTATCCTGAATGACACCGAGGGGCAGCTTTTCAAACCGTTTTTGAAGTGCCGTTCGCAGACGGAGCAGCGTGTCATAAGCGGCTTTGTGAGAAAGATTCAGTCCCCAGCCATAGAAAAGGGCTTGCAGCACCAGACACGCCAAGACAAGAGCCACGCGCGAAATGATAAAGGATGCTCCAATAGATTCACCCATGACCAGCGGCGCTATCACCTGATAAGCCAACACAAAGGGCAGGACACCCATCAGGACGCTGACCAGCACGATGGCCGTTGCTGCATAAAGCCCCTTCTTATGAGGCCCTGCATACTCAAATACTTTTTGAAACATAATTCCAACCTCCTATCAGGTAAAATATTTTTCGGACAGCGTTTTCAAAATTTCTGGCGAAAGCCTTTGATTTTGAATAGCCCCGTCATCATCCAACTGAACCACCTCCGTACAGGTACGAACAATAAATTCAAAATCGTGTGACACCACAAACACGATCACACCAGAGCTTGAAAGTTGTTCGATCAGTTTGCTGACACGCACCATAGAATCGTAGTCCAAACCACTGGTAGGCTCGTCAAAGTAGATCACTGGGCTGCCCTTTACGATTGCTGCACCGATAGTAACCCTCTGCTTTTGACCACCTGAAAGGGATGCCGGATGCCGTTCACGGTAATCTGATAGTTCCAGTGCTTTCAGCGTTTCATCCACTTTTTCTTTGCAATCATCCTTCATACCAAGGGATAGTTCTTCCTCCACACTGCTGGCAAAAAGCTGATAATCCGTATCTTGCATGACAAGATAGGAAAGTGACCGCCGCTGGCGTGGTGTAAGTTTTTTTCCGTCAAAGCAGACCTCGCCGCGCTGCTGCTTTAGCAGACCCGTTAAAATAGATAAGAGGGTTGTTTTTCCAGCTCCGTTATGGCCCAGAATACCGATCACATCTCCTGCATGAGCTTCAAAGCTGACATTTTGAAAAATATCCGGCACCTTCTTGTAGGCAAAGCTAAATTGTGAACATTCAGCCGATGTGTCTCATCCTTTGTGTGCGGCTTTTCCTGATAATATTCTGCATCGCGTTCCGGGTATGCTGTCCGCAGGCCATAAGAAATTCGTGTTTCTTCAGGCAGAGAGCAAAACTGTTCCCTTGTGAACTCATGCTCAATTTTTCCATTCTGAATCAGAAAGGCTCGGTCAATCAGATCACGCAAATAATAAAAACGATGCTCTACCACAAAAATGGTGTATCCAGCGTGTTTCAGTTTTCCCATAATTTCTGCCAGCCGTTTGGTAGCGGCATAGTCCAGATTGGCCGATGGTTCATCAAAAATATATACTTTTGGCCCCAGCGCATAGACAGAACCGATTGCGATCTGTTGTTTTTCCCCGCTGGATAAAGCAAAGATACTTCTGTTTAAGTAATCTACCAATTCCAACTCTTTCGCCGCTTTTGCAATACGGTCAATCGTTTCCTCGCGAGGCAGTCCGAGGTTTTCGCAGCCGAAAGCCAATTCTCGCGTGGTATCCGTCATAAAGAACTGAGAACGTGGATCTTGGAATACCGTTCCAACCTGTCCTGCCAATTCAGACGGCTTCATTTCCAGCAGCGAATGGCCATCCATAAGCAGATCGCCTTGGATTTCTCCGGGATAAAAGTGCGGAATCAGACCATTAAGCGAGCGGATCAGGGTTGTTTTGCCGCAGCCGCTTCGCCCAGTCAAAAGAATAAATTCTCCTGTCTGTACGGTCATATCAATGCCACGGAGGGTAAAGTCTTTGCTTTCTTCATAACGAAAGCTAAAATTCTGAAATGAGATCATCGTCACACCCTCCATAAAATGATTTCCCCGATTTTAGTCTGGTCAATAAACAGCAACCCGACCAAAAAGAGGATACCCAACAGCGATACCACAATTTCCCGCCACGAAAAACGGATTGGCCGCAACGCATATCGTTTGCATTCCAACTCCAGACCGCGTGTTGTGCCGGATGCAGCCAGTTCATCGGTAACTTTCAAGCACCGCATTAGCAGAGGTATCAAAATGTATTCTATGGTTGCTAACGGATGGGATACTCGTTTCCACACGGTATCGCTGATACCGCGAATATCCATCGTGCTTCGGATTTGTCGATATTCAATCCGTAAAGTAGGGATATATCGGAACATAACAACAAGGGGGATTGTGACTGCCTGGGGCAGCCGCATCCGTTGAAGTGCCACCATTAAGTCATCCATGTATGTAGTTCGCAATATCCAAAGTCCCATCATCATGATAGGAATCAATTTTAAGACCGTCACGCCGAACACGCTCATAATCACACTTAAAACCGGAACTTGGACATAACGAAGCAGGGCATTGAGATAAGCAACAATAATATAGATCACTATCATTTTGACAGCCCATTTTCCACCGTTACCCAAGGCAATAAACAGCCCATAAACCAGCATGAGCGCGAGACTGACAACTTCTCCGGCCAGAAAATAACTGACAAAACCAATGCAGACCAAAAGAAGTATCTTGCAACGTGGGTCGAGGAGCGCAGAGCCATGTAGGGGCTGGCGCTCAATTATTTGTTTAATTTGTGCTTCTTCCATTCAAATGTCTCCCTATAAAAATCAAAGCGCGGGACTGTTCTCAGCCCCACGCTCTGAAGTCAGGCAGCCCGCTTGCCTGTATTGCCTGATAAAGTTTCAGGGGGCTGATCCTGTTATTTTACTGAAACAAGTCCAGCTTTGATAAAGTGTTTTTTCAATGCTTTCTGACCGATAAAGCCACCAATCAGACCGCCCACCAATCCGGCAGCAACAATGACTACCAGCATGGGAACGGAAGTAATGTTCAACATTCCCTGAATGTACTCCGGAGCAATATTGTTTTTCTCCATTGCTCCGACAAACGCGCTTTGAAGAAATTTGATAGGGCAGATAGCACTAAAAGCAAAAATAGCACTGAACAGCGCATAGCTGTCATCATGGACTTCATTGTAATTTCATTCCGGCTCATAACCAGGAAATCGCAGATGACACCGCCAATTATCAAACCGATAGGAATGAACCAGAAAGCACCCACCAGCAGAAACAGGATAGCCTGAATTGCGGCGCAATGGTAAACACGCCTTTCTTCGGTACCTTAGCCAGTAGAAGCATCATAACGATACCATTCGGGATTGCAACAACGGATGGGTAAAATACATTTGTTACCGGGCCAGCCACGCTCATAATGGTGCTGATAATCATGCAAATAATCCACATAAGGGCCGTTAAAACACCGATGAGAATAAAATCTTTCGCATTTAACTTTTGTTTCATAATACTTATTCCTCCTCCCTTTATTTGGAAAATAAAAAATGCGATGTGGTTAATCGTCTCTAACCACATCGCAAATTGTACCAATTTTCGTCGTTACATCCAACCCAAACTCGATTTCATTCTACCCAAAATCGGTATTTTTAGGTTTAGCCAATCGTATTTTCATCTTTATAATTCTTGGGTATTACCCCATATTTCTTTTTGAACGCAGCCGCAAAGTTGCTTGGTTTTGAATATCCAACCAGCATCGCGATCTGACTTACGTTCAAGTCACTTTCCAAAAGAAGCCCCGCAGCCTTTTCCAGTCTTTGATCTATAATATATGCGTGAACCGATGTTCCAAATAAAGAATTAAATCCTTTCGTCAGTTTAGAAACACTGATATTTACCTTTTTCGCCAATTCCTCACAGCTTGGTGCAAAAGCAAGCTGACTGTCAATAATCCTTTTTGCTTCGGTAATCGAATCCCTGTCACTTTTGGAAATGCTAATATGGTTCGATGAAAGAATACTGAGTTCCAATACTTCACTTAAATATACAGACAGCAATTCAAAAACTTTACTTTCCAAGAATAAATACCCTAAACCACCTCGGTATTGCGTAAAATCTTTTACCTCCGCAAAAATGTGCTCCATATACGGGGTAACGCTCACTTTTGAAATCCCTGTCAGTAATTTCTTTTCATAAGCGTTTATTTCACTATCTTCAAAGTAGTCATTCAAAATTTTGTGAAAATATGGCATGGGAATTTTTATATTCTTAAAAAGGAAATCTTTCTTCCCAGAATAACACAAATATTCCATTTTACCATGTCCCCGATAAATGCAGGATTCGCCTTTCTGGATGCTGACACTTTGACGTGCATCTGCAATATTCCACGATACGCCATCATTGAAGCAGAATAAAAGTTGAATATAATCTTCGCAGCTTACACCCTGCACATTCATATCTGAAAAATAGTTCATTTTCCAGTCTGATACAACAGCTCCTTGCTTTGTAACAACTTGCGAAATCTGACCTGTTCCCATATCAGCCGGAATATCTATTGTCACTGTCTGCGGAGAGTTGGAGAGCAGATCGTGATACAGCTTCGTCATATATTGGTTTGTCATTGTGCGCCCTCCTTTTCTAGTTAGTTGAAGCTAATCACATAATACTTTATATTTGTTTTTTAGTCAAGGTAATCTAAACTATTGACTACTCTCTAAGAGTCAACATATTAATTTTCAAAGTATACCATATCCCATGATCGTTCCGTTATTGATATTGTAGCTTCTCTGGTTCACGGCATCACTGGAGTTTCCCTCTACGGTGTATACGGTACTGCCCTCGGTTTTCTCCACGATTCCTACATGGTCTGAGGTTCCATCTCCGTTCCAGTCAAAAAAGATTAGGGTTCCGGGCGCTGGCGAGTATCCTCGGCTCTTCCATTTTCCCTTGTTCTGAAACCATGCGATTCCGTCATCACACAGAGAGAACTTCGGCATCTTACCGTTTTCGATTAATCCTGCCTGATCTCCACACCAGCTGGCAAAGCAGGCACACCATGCTACATGGCTGTCAAATCCATACCACGACCAGAACTTCTGGCCACCTTCATTTCCAAGCTGGGTAAGTGCCACGGATACAATCTGGCCGTTGCCTCCAAACAGGCCGGCAAACAATCCGCCGCTAGAATAATACCGCAGGACGTGAGGGACATATTCTGGATCCCCATAGGCACTCCAGCCATGTGAAGCCGCCTGTTCATTGGAAAACTGCAAAGCGTTTTCTGCACTGTAGCCCCCATAGTTTCGGAGAGCCCACGTTATGTACCCGTTTCCGTAGTTATACCCTTGCAGGGACAGCTTCAGCTTGTCCATGTCCTGTGGCTGGTGCATCCGGCTTCTCTTAGGCAGTCCGCATAATACTGGATTCCTACCTGTATGGAGTAGTCCGCATCCTGGATGGCATTCGGGCTGTTGGAATACCGGGTGTTGTATGGGCACTCACTGCTCTGCATGGGATCGGTCCCCCGGCCGCCAGATTCCTGCATCATGATTGCCTGTATCACGGAAACGTATTCGGGGATTCCATACTGGTTGGCGTATTTCTGGATGGTTGCCGTATAGGAAAGTACTTCCTGGCTGAGTGCTTCGTTGCTCTCTGAGCTTCCAGAGAATGCCGCACCGCCAATGATCCCGACCATGATAACCAGAAGCAGAACCATGACCGCTCCGGCGGCTCCCAGTGCAGCCATCATGGACTGCACCGTTTTCGCTGCCGCTTCTACAGCGCCTTAGCTGCCTTGAAGGTATTCTCTCCTGCCCTTGCCGTTTTCTGTATCCGGCGGACTCCATCGGAAGTCTGCAAGGCGGCTTTCTTCGCCGCCTGCTTCGCTGCCCTTCGTTCCATCTGCTTCTGCATCCGGGCTGTCAAGCGTTGGAACTGGCCACCCGGAGCTTCTGCTCTGGCTGGATGCTGATCTTCACAGATGGAGGGGCGGTCTTAATAGTACGCCGCTGTATGGTCTTCGGCTCCAACTGTTTCCGTGGCTTTTCCTTGATCCGGATGCTTTCCGGCTGTTTCTGGCGGATGGCATTCTGCCTTGCGGTATCTTCGGCCTTGCTTTTCTGGTTTTGTCTTTTGATGGAAAGCGATCCACCTTCCGACATTTCCTGTCCATTCTGGATTCTTGGTGTCTCCCTAGCTGCCCGGATCTTCTGTTCTTTCGTTTTGACGGCATCTGAAATCGCCTTTTGCCGCTTGACTTTCTGAATCTGGACTTCCTGGTTTTCCCGTTCCTTGACCTTCACACGGGATGCCCCCTGTTCCCGTTTTTTTTGCTTCGGTGCTTCCCGACTGACCGGATCGGGAGCCTGTGTGTCCCCTGTTCCTCTGGCGGCTTCTTTCTGCGCTTCTTTTTTACCAGTAACTCTCAGTTTGATCTTCTCGTAGGAAGTCTGTGCTGCTGTCTTTCCGGCGCTGGTTACAGTTCTGCCAGACTTTCTGGCAGCCCATTCCTCTGCGGATGCGACTTTTCCACTGGCATACTCGGATGGGGACTGTTCCTCCAGGTCATTATCCCTGGCATTTGCGATGGTCTGGGACTTTTCCTTGCTCTCCAGTATGGCCGTCCGCATCAGCTCCTTCGGGATTCTGGAGGCAGGATTTTTAGTCTTTGGTTTTGTTGTGACTTCTTTGGTTTTGATATTCTTCATCTCTCACCTCCAGTCCCGGTCTGTACTGCTCTTACGCTTCGCCCGGCTTGGTCGTCATCAGACGGTACAGCTTTGTATTTCTTGGGAACGAATTTTCAAACGGCACCAGATTCCCGGAGCAGCGGATCAGGCCGTGGCCGGCACCCACATTGGTGATGTAGGATAACTGGTTGTCTGAAATATTCAGAAGTGCCGCCAGCTCATCCCGGTCGGTGGTAGCCTGATTCAAAAGGATCAGGAACTCACTGTTCGCCAGCATCAGGCGGGCGGTATCGGATTTCAGAAGTTCCTCAACGTTCTGGGTAAGTCCGGTTACAAATCCGGAATACTTACGGATACGCTTGTACAGGCGGTAGAAAAAGTCCGCACTGTATTCATAGCGGAACAGCAGATAAAACTCATCCGCAAAGATCCATGTCGTTTTTCCCTTCTTCCAGTTCTGGATCACACGGTTAAAAATCGATCCAGTGTGACCAGCATGCCAAGGGGCATCAGCTGTTCGCCCAGCTCCCGGATGTCATAGTCGATGATACGGCTCTTCGTGTTGACATTGGTTTCCTGGGCAAAGGTGTTCAGACTGCCATTGATAAACAGTTCCGAAGACAGAGCCAGCCCTCTGGCTTCTTCCTCCGGCTGGAGCATGAGTTGTCGGTACAGGTCCTTTAAGGTCGGCACCTGCCTTTGTAACCGCCCCTCATATAATCCCGGTACACATCTGCGGTGCAGCGGTCAAGGATGGATTTCTCCTTTGCCGAAAGGTTTCCGGCTCCTACGAGCTGCTCAAACAGGGAAAGGATAAATTCTGACTTCTCAATCAGAGGATTTCGGTCATTGCCATAGGCAGAATCCATATCCAGTGCATTCAGATGGGTATCCGAGGTTGCCGAGATCCGGATGACCTCTCCGTTTAAGGCTTCCACTAGAGAAGCAAACTCCGACTCCGGATCGAGGATGAGGATGTCATCTTCCGTGGAAAGGGCAAGGTCTACGATCTCTTCTTTTGCCGAGAAGCTCTTTCCGGAACCGCTGACTCCCAATCGGAACGAATTTCCATTTAACAGCTTCCGGCGGTCTGCCACCAGCATATTTTTGCTGACTGCATTCTGCCCATAGTAGATGCCGCCCGGCTGCATGATCTCCTGCGTATGAAATGGAATCAATACAGCGGTGGACTCTGTGGTAAGGGTACGCACCGCATCGATCTTCCGCAGGCCATACGGCAGGACGGTGTTCAGCCATCGACTTGTTGCCATTTCAGGGTTGCCATCTGGCAGAGATGTTTTCTTGCAATGGAATACAGGGTTTCCGTATCGGAATCCAGCTGTTTCTTGCTGTCTGCCATATGTACCATTGTCAGGATACCGAACATCATTCTCTGATCCCTGGTGGTCAGATCGTCCAGCATCTCCTTGGTCTCTTTTCTCTGCAGCTCCATGTCATAGGGAACTACGGCAGAAAAGTTATTATTTGCATTCTGCGTCTCTGCCAGTTCGTTACGTTGGTCTCCACACCCAGCAGTCGATTCTGGATCTCACGCACCGCTTCATCTGTCGGCACCGGGATGATGTCAATGGACAGCATCAGGTTCCTGCCAAGCTGCACAGTTCGGAGATCATCTCATCTTTCACATAGCTGGCGTAATCTTCCATGAAAAGGACTCTACCGTACTGCTCACCCAGTTTAAAATGATCGTTGTGGAATTCCATCGTGTCCGGGCAGATCCAGTCTTTGAAGCTGTGCCCTTTTTTCGCAAAGGCTTTCATGTCAAATGGAAAACTCTGCAGAACATCTGCCTTGAAAAAGTCCCGGAAGATCTGGAGCCTCTGCTCTGCATCCAGCTCTTCCCCGATGGAGGACAGCTTGGCCAGATGGGTGATGATATCCGTTCCCACACGGGCGAAATAGGTCCTGGCTTCATCGATGTTCTTCTTGTGGACACTGACGGTCAGGTAGCGTTCCTGGTAGATGCTGTTGTTAGTACCGGAGATCTTGGACAAGAGCATGTCGTTGTACTCCTTCCGGTATTCATCGAGCCCGTCCCCTTTCATTGGGATCAGCAGGGACTGTTCAAACTCTTCTTTGTTGATCTTACGGTTGTTCAGGGTAATCTTCGCAGTACAGCCGGAATCCAGTGCATTTAAAAGTTCGGAATAATCCAGGAACATTTCTGTCTTGTCCGCTTTACTGGCAATGGAATAATTGATATCCGTAAACCGGAATGTCCGGGAAAATTTACTCTCTACCTGAAAAATCCCATCCGGCCAGATCTTGCGGATGGGGATTGCCTGCTGGACAGACCTCGGTACTTTAAATTTTTCTTTGTCCTGTTTCAGTGTCTGACTCAGGGTTTTAATCAAAGGCATCACCTTCCTCTTGGCTTCTTTGGTTTCTTCTGTTTCGTCCGCTTCTTCTCCAGAAGCTCCGCTCCGTTTCCCATCATTTTTTCACCCAGCCGCAGGCTCTCTTCCATGCAGGAAAGTACAGGTTCTCCGATTTGAATACCAGCCGTTTCGGGTACAGCAGTTCGGATTTTATGACTGTCCATGCGAACTGTTCTGCCGTCATGCCGTGGTAACGGAAAAAACCGCAGGCTGCAAAGGGAGCCGCCCCAAGCACACACAGCCATCCGGTTACCTGTTCCCCGGCATATTTCCGGGTGAGGAAATAGATCCCAAGGCTGCCAGGATCGCCAGTACCGAAAATAAGCACTGCCGGAAACTTAAGCCCCAGAACATTGACTCCTGATAGTCTCGGATTTCTTTATTCATTTTCACTTCCATGTTGTTTTCTACCTTTCTCTCTGTGATTTGTTCTTTGGTTTCTGCTTTGGTGCATCCGCAATCTGGATGCCGTGGCTTTCCATAAATTCTCTGGTTCCCTGCGGATCATATTCTGCCAGTTTCTTCAGGTCAAAGGCGACCTTCTGAAAGGTGCAGTAACCGGAAACTGCGGTCTCCGGAAGTACCCTGCCCAGCTTGTATTTCCGAATAAAACGCAGATGCTCTTTGCTGAAATTGTGGTCGATATAGGCTTCGTTCACACCGTTCAGCGGAGCATGGTGCAGGTTCACCGTAAGGTCGGAAAAAAGTTCCGGGTAGCCATATTCTATCTGGTAAATCCCGACATACAGGCGGTCTCTGTCCAAGTAGCCGCTGACCCGTAAGAATACTTCCTCTGGTTGCTCTCCACTGTCATAAATTAATTTCTTTGGTTCTTCCATTCCTTTCTGCCTCCTATAATCCCATGATTTCTTTTACGATCCGGTCAGATGCCTTCACTGCCCCGACCAGTACCAGTAAGTTAAAGACCAGCTCCCCGATGTAGTTCCAGACAATCGTCACAGCAGACAGACTGGTATCCCCGACGGCCGGCGGACTCGCCGCAAACACCGAAAAGATGATGCAGGCCAGTGCGATGATGGCACCTTCCAGACATACCCCGGCGTAGGAACGGATAAAGTTCTTCCCTACAGACTGGGTTGGTTCCCCGGCAAAGGTTGCCAGCGGGATCGGTGCGATGGCTGTGTACATATACAGCTTGAACATTCTTCCATATACAGTCAGGATCATCACAAAGGAAAGCACGGTAATTAACAAGCTGCCTAACAGGGTTACGATCCACAAAGGGATGGATTCCAGCATCCCGACTGCTTCGATCTTGTCCACAATCTCTGAGGGCAGTTCCGTCACCGTTCCACCTGCCATCCCGGAATGGGACATAATATTTGCCACGATTCCCTGCACAATGGAAAAAATTGCCGTCAGAAGCTCCATGCCGGACATGACGGCTCCCTGTGCCAGTGCGAAACGGATAAAGGCTTTCACTACGTGTTCCGGCTTCTTCATATCCGTGAAGCTCCCACAGGTTTTCACCAGCCCTGCCGCAAAAAATAAGACCAGCAGGCCGTACCCGATGGCTCGGAGCCTCCGTTGATGTTCGTCATCACGCTCCAGATCGCACCGCCCTTGAAATTCTCCGGGCTTTGCGTCAGCAGTGTCCAGATCTCGGCCAGCTTGTCACTCCAGGTCTGCAAGGCAGAATTCAGATTCTGTACGATCCAGTTATCACTCAAACAGTTTCACCTCCCATCCTGCAAAAGTGAGCGGGGAACCCGCATTTCGCATGGCTCCCCTTCTGGTCTCTGATCCTAACCCATGATCAGATCCAGGATCTCTTTTGCAAAGGTAATTATGATACCGCCTGCCAGTGTCAGGAATCCGTTTGCCCTCTGGCTCGGATCGTGGCTCTTTAGGGACAGGCCGACCTGCACGATACCAAATCCAAGCAGGATCAGCCAATGGCACGGATCAGGGAAAAGATAAACGTGGACAGGTTATTGACGACTGCCAGCGGATCGCCTGCAGCGTAAACGCAAGTTGCCCCAATGCAGAAAGTCAGCACCATCACCGCATACAGGGCAAACAGTTTCTTCTGCCCTCTCTTCATCTTCAGCGGTGTGGTCTCTTTTTTTGTTTCTGTGTGTTTCTTATTTTTCAGTAAATTCATCGGCATTCCTCCAATCAAAAAAGCTCCCCGATGATGTCCTCATCCAGAAGCAGTTCGTAGTCGTTATATCTTGTTTCGTCAAAGGTAAAATCGTCATGTGCCAGCGGTGCTTTCGCATAGTTGAACGGGCCGGCACCGCCGTCTTCGGTATACCGGATGTTGGGATGCTTCATCAGGTCATACTTGGCATCCAGTATGGGCCGTTCCCCGCGGATAAACAGAAGTGCATTCTGGTTATCCAGCATACGGACTTCATCCGGCTGTAACAGCTCCCTTCCGCTCTGCTGGAAGTTGGTGGAGTAGCTGCCGGATTTTCCTTTGGTCTGCCCGTAGGTGTTGGTGTCTATGGTTTCTTTCCCCAGTAATTCTGATACATATTTGTGTGTCTCTTTTTCATTGCCGCCCAGGTACAAAAACTCATCGCAGTTGCCCACCAGACTTTCCCAGGAGTCCTTGAACAGAGCCTTTAGCTGGCTCATGTTCTGGATGATGATGCTGCAGTAAATGGAACGGGAACGGCAGGTTGCCAGGATCTTCTCAAACTCATTTGGCAGGGATACGTTTGGAAACTCATCCATGATGCAGTTGACCGGAACCGGGAGGCACCGCCATGCACACGGTCTGCCATATAATAAAGAGTCTGGAAAAGCTGGCTGTAGATCATACCTACCAGATAATTCAAAGAGGTGTCCGCATCCGGAATACAGCAGAAAAGGGCAACTTTTCTTTCGCCCATGCTGGAAAGATCCAGTTCATCGGTATTGGTCAGCTTGGCGATCTGCGGCAGGTTGAAGGCTGCCAGACGGACACCAACACTGATCAGGATGGACTTGGCGGTCTTTCCTGCCGCCTGCTTGTAAATGTGGTACTGCTTGACGGCAATGCTGTCCGGGTCCCGCATCTCCAGACGGTCAAACAAAATGTCCAGAGGGGACTCGTAGTCCTCATCCTCTTCTTTTACCTGTGCCGAGCCTAACATCTCCATGATCATGGCGAAGTTCTGTTCTTCCGGCGGAGCTTCATGGAGCAGATACAGCATCAGTGCCTGAAGCAGTGCTGTCTCGCTCTTCTCCCAGAACGGATCGGAGGACTGGGAACCTTTGGGTGTGGTGTTTTGTATCAGATTGGAAATGAGACGGAGTACGTCTTTGTCATCGTGGACGTACTCGAATGGATTGTAGCAAAAAGATGTGTCGGGATTGATGAGGTCAAAGACACGCACCTCATATCCTTTCTTTTCCAGCAGACCGCCTGTCTTTCGGAGCAGCTCGGCTTTGGGGTCTGTAATGACCATCGAGCAGCAGCACTGCATGATGTTCGGCAGGGCAAAGCCTCTGGATTTTCCTGCACCGGAGCCTCCCACCACGAGGATGTTGAGACATCTGCGGTGCTCGTGGGTGTCCAGGCTGATGCGGAAGTTCTGCGTCAGCAGGATGTTCTGGGAGTACGGCTTCTGGCTGTATTTCTTACAGATCTGCCGGGCATCACCCCATCTGGCGGAACCATGTTCTTCCCCTCTGCGGTAGTTCTTCTGGCTGGAATAAAAAATGCCGATCCCGGCTGCGTAAAGTAACGTGCAGACCAGCACCGACTTGATGGTATATTCCGTATAATGAAGCTGGAAGGGGTGGTTCAGTTTTTCCGTTAGAACCTCCATCAGCTCAAAAAGATTCCTGCCCGGCTGAATAGCATCCGCAATCAGGATCGCTGCCCACCAGATGACAGGCAGTCCGGCAAGCCAGATCACCCAGTCTGACTTCCGGCTGTTTGTTACCGGGATGGCTGCTGTTTTGGCCTCTCTGCTCTCGGCAGATCCGTGATGCGGAAGCTGTCCACTCCAGGAACGAGGGCAAGGCTGCTTCCATTCTCCCAGTTTACGTGGATCTGCCCTGCATCGTCTACCATATCCACCTTACCTTTTAAGCCGGGTGGCATGTGGCTCTCCCCCTCCATGCTGTTAAGCGTGACCTCTGTTCCCGGCGGATATCTTCTCCTCATGGCTTCTATTCTTTCTTGTGTCATATTTCTGTATATTCGTACCACATCCTTTCTTTATCTTCCCCGTCCACGGTATGGGCGGCGGTATCTGGATTTCATGATCTTTAACAGGACACTGTCGATCCCATCGGAATAGCGTCCGTTTTTCAGGTATGTGTCCCGGAGCTTGTTTAAAGCTTCTACAGATTTGGTGTGTTCAGCTTCTGTCAGGTAGAGCTTTCCTTCTTCCTGCTCTGCCAGCTTCAGAACCAGATCCCGTGTGGTATCCACCGGAAGCCCCTGTTCTTTTTCCTGCCGGAACACTTCCCGGAGGGCATGGATCAGCATATGGTTCATGATCCGGTCCATCTTTACATATCGCATTCTTGTCATAGGCGAGCTCCTTTTTTCCTCTTTTTTCTCAACCACAACATACCACACTTCCTCCCGGAAAGCTACTGCAAAAGAGCCGGAAAAACCCCTTTTATCAGCGTTCCGGGGACTTTTTGTTCTTGGCTGGTTTCTCTGATTTCTCCTCTGGGACGGCAAATTCATCGGGCATAAATTCCTGCTCACTTTTGCCGAGGTTGCGGTCTACCTGCTTGCCGATGGAATAGGCTGCGCTCTTTACATTCTGAATAAAGGAGCGGAGTTCTTTCGGATCTTTCTGTCCGAATGCCTGCATCTCGCATACCTTGTCAAAGGAAAAGCCGGAGACATCCACGCCATATTTCTGTGCTGTCACATACGCCGCACAATAAGCCTGTGCCGCTACCCCTGCCCGGCTGTAGCTTCCATCGTGATGGTCAAGAGATGCATACGCCAGTTCCCGGCTGATGGAATGGAATGTTGTATTTTCACTCATGCCGTTTCGGACATAGATCGTCCGCTGATTCGGGATATACTGTGCCTGTACCTTATCCGGCAGGTTGTCTGCGATCTGAATCCGTACCTCGCTGTCGATCAGCAGTGCTTCCATCAACTGGTCCATCGGTTTTGGCTCCGCCTCTTCCGGCTGTTTGGTGCGAATCTGGCTGATGTCATAGGCTTTCTGGATGGAGTATCCCTGCTGGATGACACCATCCTTTTCGTATTCCTGTCCGACAATGAAGTTGTATCCCTTGCTTCCGGTCTTGACTACTTTGCCTTCTTCTTTCCATTTTTCAAAGGTCTTAATCTGCCGGATCTCCGGGTTCTGTGCATAGAGCAGGAACAGGTTGTCTGTCCTCTGTGGCTTACACTGTCCCATAAAATCAAGGAATCCTTTTAAGGAGTCCCCATTCTGGAAGATCTCCTGTGCCTTTCCATCGATCATGCCCCAGATTTCTTCCCTCTCCTGCTTTTTCTGTGCGGCATATTCCTCTTTCGATAGCCGCTGGGCGGACGGTTCCTGCGTGTCCTGCCCTAAAAATTTTGTCAGGTCCATCTTCTACCTCGCTTTCACCTTTCGTTTATTTCTCGCTTTCTTCTGCGTTTTCTTTGGTCCACGGTTCTTTTCCCGGCTCCGCTTCTGGGATTCCTCTGCTTTCTCCCGTTTGATGTTCTCCAGCTCCCGGCGGACACTGGGACGCTCCTGTTCCCTTGGCTTTGCTCCATCAGTCCCGTTTTCCTGCCCGGTAGAAATATTTCTGCTGTGCAAGGAAAAGCCGGACAGATTCTCTTCCCCCTCTTCCTGCACCGGGATAAAATTTTCCGGTTCGGAAGACTCCTTTTCAGGATGATTCTGATTCTTCTCTCCTTGAGAAAAATCCATGTCACCGACCTGGAATGCTTCGTCCAGATCGCTGATCTCAAACTGCACCTCGCCCTCTGGCATCTGTACGATTTTCTGTACTGTTTCGGTTTCCGGTGCTTCCATTCCAGCGGTTACCTCATGAACAGCTTCCCCGACTTCACTTCTTACAAAATCAAGATTCATCTTATCCATAACCCGGTTGACCTTGGCTGCGTCATCCGCAAAGACCATGACCTCGCTCATCTCCGGGTTCTTTTTATCACGGATAATCACATAGAGCAACCCTCGCTTCCTGCCCTCACTGCAGAATTCACGCAAGCGGTCAGACGGCACAGTAAAGAACTTCAATGGCTTGTTCTCCTTTAACATCCGCACCATCCGGGTTCTGCCCCTCGTTTTCTTCTGGTCTTTTAATACGGCGGCAACAAATACCGCCAGATGCTTTGCCAGCGTACCCGAAAGTCTGAGCCGTGGTCCACGCCGTCCAAGGAATACCGGACGATCTGATCCGCCGCATCGCCTCCATAATTCATACTGTTCACCTGCTTTCTGTTCTCGGTTGTCTGTTTTTCTCCGTCTGTTCTGCCTGTCTCTGGATCTGCTCTGCCAGACGCATCTTTTCTTCCATCTCTTTAGACTGCTGTTCGATCCGGATGCAAAGACGGATATCCTTCCGAAGCGGCCTCAGTTTTTCGGTGATCTGACCGATCCTAACACTGTCCGGTTCGCTCCGGTAGAGCCGCTTCCGTTCTTTTGTGAGTGCCTGCACCTGTTCTTCCAACGGGGTTCGGTATGCCATCAGTTCTTCACGGGTGGTAATCTGATACTTCTGAAGAAATTCCATCTGCTCGATCCTGGCATCCAGTTTTCGGATATCTGCCCGGAGCACTGGAGATTCTTTTCGGCTTCTGCTTTAGAACACCCATCTGATACAAATAGGAATAGTACAGGGCCTGTATCCCTTTTAACTTCTTTTTCGGGGGCTGGGAAGCTCCTTCTTTTCCAGCAGTTGTCCTGCTCTTGGGCTGTAAGATCCACTGCCGGATGCTCTCTTCTGAGTAATTCTTCCCAAGGCTCCGCAGACGGATATACCGTTCCATCCCCGGTGCTTTCAATGCGATGTACTTCCGATTCAGCTTCCACTGATATCCTCTCTGCTTCATCTGGTCCAGAAATTGTTTCCATGTGAAGCTTTCTGCCACCGCATCACGGATATCCAGACGGATCGAGGTTCTCCAGGTTGGCTTTCCGTCCTGTTCTGCCATCCACTGGGCATAAGATTTCCCTTTGCCATTTTTCGGTTCGATAACTGATAAGCCGTATTTCAGGCATAAGGCATCCGAAGTTTTCCGCACATCCTCGTAGTAGCTCTTGCTGTTACTATGGTACTTTTTCCCATCTTTCATGCTCACGGAATTAAACACGATATGGTTGTGGTAATGCTCCGTGTTCAAATGAGTGGTGATGACAGCTTCATATTTTCCCTGAAGGAGTCTTTCTGCCAGCTCCATGCCAATCTGGTGGGCAAGTTCCGGGGTGACTTCCCCTTTGGCAAAGCTCTGCACCAGATGGAAGCCCTGCACCCCGTCCATCTTGTTGTATCGTTTCTTTGTATCTACCATATCTTGATAAGCAGTCTCACAGACACAGCCAATGGCATTCTCAAAAATGGAACGCTCCGTCTTGTCCCGGTTCATTGCATATTGAATAGCTTCTTCCAGAGAGCCGGCACTTTGTCCTTTCTTTGTGGTCTTATCCTTGTTTCGAATGTAAGTAATGGAATTGTCCAGACGGCTGACCGGGATGATACTGGTGTATGCCATCGGCTACCATTCCTCTTTGACCAGCCTCCATGTCTCTTTCGTCATGCGGAGCATTTCCCGAATATTCTCTTCCCCTGCCATCCCATATCCATTGGTACATGGGCAAGCTGATTGGCATTGTTGCACAGACCGGATACTTTCCTTAAAAGTTCGGTATGATGTTCACAGGGTCTTGCCCGGACTTCGCCGCCCATGACAATGGAACGGATGTATTCCTCACGGGACAGGCCGCTTTTTTCTACCTGCTCTTCCAGAAAACGCAGCTCCTTTGTATTGAGGCGGACTGGTATCACATGGTTTCTTTTTCTCATCTCTTCACCTGCTTTCCAACGGGTTATTGATCGTTTCCTTACATTTCACGGTTTTTCCAGATCAGGAATCCTGTCAGCACGCCAATGGCTACGGCTGCAGCAATAATCTTTTTCTTCATATAGGCCTCACCCCCTTTCCGGTACCCGGCACAGTTCCATCGGGGCAAGCATGATTCCTCTTTTCTCCATCTCTTTCGCAAATTCCAGAAGGTTCCATTTCTTCCCATCGATCATGGCAGATTCTGCATCCAGATAATGGCAGGTGGATACGTTCCGCTCTCCATTTGGGGCATTCTGCACAAGGCTCTCCCCGTCTGAAAGCCGGAACAGTTCCTGTCCCTGACTGTTTACAAAACAGATGCACACGCCGTGGTCAATGATCTCCTTTGGTTTCATCCGGCACCGCTCCAGTGCCTCATCCTCCCGTTTTCCTGAGATCAGTAAACACATTGCAAACACGCCCATTGCCCCTCCGGTCATTGTGCCAAGTATAAATCCTAACATTTCTTCGTTCTCCTTTCGTCTGTTTACGGCTCGATATGGGGGATTGGGGTTCTCAAGTGCGTTTGGATATCCAACGCTATGCTTGCAAAACCAGTCGCATTTTGCTTCGTCCCCTCTGAACCTATCGTTTTTCGGAATTATTCGTTTTCTTTGATTTTGCTTAACCCATCCAGCGTGGTACAGATGATATGGAGTCTGTCAGCCATGCTGATCTCCGTGTTCATCGTCCCGGTGGTCTCTTTTCCGCAGACGACCACCATCCTGCACCGTCTTAAGATCTGATGGGACATTCTCCGCATAGCCTGCATATCCTCCGCATCCCCATCATCAAGGAATGGGGAAAAGCTGTACTGCGGACAGATCGGCACATATCCCAGTTCGTAGATCTTCCGGCAGTACCGCTGTACTTTGGTCTTTCCCTCTTCTGCAGAGCAGCAGACATAAGCAAGTGCCTGTTCCAATACGACCATCTCCTTTCCTGACCAGACAAGTTTCCTCTGCCCGGCGTTTTTCCAAAAAGAAACACCCACAAAGCATTCCGGCTCTGTGGATGTCTTGTGGACATCTGGATTCTTTTCTTCCTTTTTTCAGATGTCTGGCAGACATCCGGTTACTGTGGTTCTTTATTCTCTGCTTCTGCCCCGGCTTCCAGTGCGATACGGACACGGTCGCTTCCCAGCTTATAATATGCATCCGTCACTTCGATGCCGACTGCCTGATAGCCCGACTCTGTCGCCGCAAGGATGGTCGTGCCAGCTCCGGCAAACGGGTCTAAGATCAGGCCGCCCGGCTCGCAGATCTGAATGACATCCTTCATCAGCTGGAGCGGCTTTTCTGTCACATGGATGCGGTTCTGGGGATTCCCATAACGGAACACACCCGGAAGACAGGACACCGGGCGGTTGATTGGCATCGGACCGTTGCTTCCCCACACGATGTATTCTGCCTGCTGGCGAAACCTGCCTTTTTGCGGACGGGAATTTCCTTTGTCCCAGACTGCAGTTCCTCTCCAGATCCAGCCTGCCCACTGAAGGCATCGGTGATAGACGGGTACTGTCTCCAGTCAATAAAAAGGCAGATCGGAGCCCCTCTCTTGCAGGCTTTCCGCACATCGTACAGCCATTCTGCCATCCAGTGGATCCAGGAACGCTGATCCTTGTTATCCCCATCAAAGTCCGGAAGGGCATTCTCTGCTTTCATGCTGCTATACTTCTGGTTGGTGGTGCGGTTGCGTTCATTCTGCTTGGTTCCCCCGGACGCATAGGCGGATCGGTCACGACTGCATCAAAAATCCCCGGCTGGAATCCTTTTACCAGCTTTAAGGTATCCCCATGCAAGATACGCCAGTTCTCCCCTCCGGCAGACTCATCCGGCAGACAGTCCGGTTTTAAAAGATCTTCAAGTTTCAGGGTATTTCCCATAGGCATCATCCTTCCTCTTGCTTATTTCCCAGATTTCTCTGGAAGTGCTTCTATCTATGGAACTGCTCATCGGCAGGTATCCTCTTTTTTGGTACTTCTTTTCTCGGTGTTCTGCGCTGTTCACGGTGATCCGACAGTTCGGTTTCCACATATTCGCTGATGATTCCCAGTGCTTCATAATAATTGCCACTCTTGTGGACACGGTCTGCCATCTCGTTGGCCTGTTCGGACATCCCGGCACATCTGAGCAATCTTGCGGCATCCCCAAGGATTGAGAAAATATTTCCGTCATGCCCTAAGAGCTTCAGCTTCGGACGGGACGGATTTGGTTTCGGCTGCTGTTCCTGCATCTCGTTTTCTGGTGCTTTCACCTGTATCTGGAAATCCGAGCCGGCACCGACATAGAAATGTAAGTATAATTCACCGCCGTCTACCTTGATCTCCCGTTGTTCCAGACTTTCTCCCCAGCCATCGCTGTACTGGCCTCTCAGATACTGCCCCACCACACGGTATTCCTCTGGTGTCAGATTCTCCCGGAGTGTCAGGTTTGCACAGCCATATAAAACACCATCCTGTTCTTTTACCGCCATTGTAATGCGTTCCACTTTTTCCTTAATGTCCTTATTTCGGTCAAAATAATCAATCAGGTTGCATGGCTGGTTGTCAGGCATACCGAGCCGGTTGATCTCGTCAACCTTTTCTGCTATAGATGGCTGATACTGCACCAGGTCAGGTCCTTCCAATGGTTCCGCATCATCCAGATCCACAATATCTGAATAGTCCGGGATAAACTCTGCCATCAGAGGGGACAGCATTTCCACTTCTATTTTTTCTTTGATAGGCATCACCTCACTTCCTTTCTCTGCCGTTTCTCCGGTGTTCGGGCAGCCATCTTTGCCATATCTGCCCAGTCTGCCCCTTCGATCTCCGGCAGGTTCTCGATGATCCGATAGCTTCCCTCGTAGGCTTTTCGGATATGTTCACACGCCCACCGTCCGGCAAAGTCATTGTCGTACATACTTCAATCTCGGTAATCTCCGGGTGCTGGGACAGAAAATGTTCCAGTGCCTGCGGCTTTTTCATACTCCGCTGGCTCTGCCCTTCTTTTGGTGCACTGATCCCGCCAAGCTCCAGACGGTACTTATCCCGGCTTCCCTGTTCCAGTGTCATGTGCGCCAGCACATCCACACAGGCTTCATAAACGGCAACCCGTCTGCATCCTGTTTGTGCCGGAACACAAAAAGCGTATGCCTTTTCGCTTCCAGCCTGTTCCATCTTAAAAGCCTTTCCGCTGGCATCGTAAATCCCACGCAGGAAAGCATATCTTGCCACCTGATTTTCGTCCCGGCCTACGAACACAGCATTGTGATAGGGCAGGCTCTCATAGAGGATTCCCAGATGAACACACTGCTGTAAGACCTCTCCACTGATTCCGCGCTCTTTCAGATATCGGAACACCCTGCGGCAGTCCGGGCTGGCTGGCGGCAGGACAAACAGCTTTTTGGGCTTTGTCTCCACAGGCGGAGGGATGTAGGTGGGATACTCATCTTTCAGCATTTGCACTGCCTCCAGAAAGGAACACCCATCTACATGGATCAGGAAATTTAAGGCACTGGTTCCCCCGATATCTCTGGATTTCCAGTGCCACTGGCTGGTGAGCTCGTTGATTTTAAAGCTATCGTGGTCTGTCAGCTCCCATTCATTTCTGGCTGAAGATTTTTTCAGGCGGTTCGGCTGGTATTTCTTCAGGTACTCAATGGCAGTGATTTCCCTTGCCCGTTTGATCTCTTCTTCCGGAATCCACGGCATTACATCACGGTATCCCGGAGCTGCTCTGCCTTATCCGTTTTCTCCCACGGGAATTCCTTTCTTCCAAAATGCCCGAACACGGCACTCTGTCGGTAGATCGGCCGCTTCAGGTGCAGGGTGTCACTAATCTGGCTTGGGGTAAGCCCAAACACCAGAGGAATCGCAGCGGCGAGGCAGTCATCCGCACAAATCTTTCCGGTTCCAAAGGTATCCACCTGCACCATGACTGGCTGGGCAACCCCGATGGCATAGGCAAGGGACACCTGACATCGGCTGGCAAGTCCGGCAGCCACCATGTTTTTGGCGATGTAACGAGCCATATACGCCCCGGATCGGTCAACTTTGGAACAGTCCTTCCCGGAAAATGCACCGCCGCCATGCGGTACCAGACCACCGTAGGTATCCACCATCAGCTTCCTTCCGGTCAGTCCGGTGTCTGCATCCAGACCTCCGCACACAAATCTGCCCGATGGATTAATCAGGATCTTGGTATCCTCATCCGGCGGCAGCATGCGGAGTGCCGGGCGCAGCACTTTCTCCCGGATCTCATGCTCCAGCTTCCGAAGGGATTTTTCCTTTTCATGCTGACAGGACACAACGACCGTATCCAGACGGACAGGTCTGTCATCTTCGTATTCCACGGTCACCTGTGCTTTTCCGTCCGGCAGGATTCCCATGATATATCCGCTTCTACGGCTTGCAGACAGTTCTCTTACAATGCGGTTCGCCAGAACCACTGGCATCGGCATAAGCTGCGGCGTATCATCGCAGGCGTATCCCACCATGATTCCCTGATCCCCGGCTCCATTGGCAAGTCCGCTCTGAACAGAAACAGTTCCTGTCCTGCGTTCTCTGGAACGTTCCACTGCCCCGGCGATATCCGGACTCTGTTTGTGGATGAGGGCATCCATATGGATTCCATCTGCTTCATAGCCTGCACTCTCCAACACCTTTCTGACGATTTCAAACACCTGTGGCTCATATCGGCTGGTGATCTCTCCTGCCACAATGATGTTCCCTTTAGTAGCCAGCACTTCGCAGGCCACCTTGGAATTTTCGTCCTCTTTCAGACACGCATCCAGAATACTGTCTGCAATTAAGTCGCAGAGCTTATCCGGATGTCCTTCCGTTACGGATTCTGCTGTATAAAATCGTTTCATAATTATTACCATCCTTTCCAACGAGTCAAAACTCGCTGCTCGTTATAAACTAAATAGATCCAGCAGAAAGCACTCCTTTTTGGAACACTTCCTGCCGGATCTGGATTATGAGCTGTCTCACATTCTGCACTTTTCTAGTACGTTCAGACACTTTTTTCCACCTGAATACTACCAACACACACCCTTACATAATCCCCCTGTTTTGAACACTTCCCAGTCTGTGCGGTCATCATTTGTCTCATTTTCTACACTTTTTGGGGGCTTTCAGACACTTTTTGTTAGAGCATTCGCTGATATTCCGTAGAGTATTTACCAAAGTTTCCACTTTTGAACACATTTTCCATCTGAATATACCTGGCATACACCCTTTATATACTCCCCTGTTTTGAACACATCCCTGTCCATGCGGTCATTATTTGTCTCATTTTCTGCACTTTTCGGTACTTACGAACACTTCTGACTCCACACTGCCCCGGAAACCGGCACCGCCAGGACGATATTCCTGGCACCGCTCCATTCATATGAACACGTGACGAGCGTCAAAACCTTATCGTATATACACTTCAGGTAATCATCTCCGGTTTCGAACACTTCCCTCCGCTTGGCTACTTTTAGGTACTCTTGCACGGCCACCACATCTGGAAGTTTCTGCTGGAACGGGAACAGATTCCGGTCTGCTTTCAGTACCGTGACAATCTTATACTCCTGAATGCCGTCCTCTGTCTGAAGATAAGCAAAACGATGGGCGTTATAATAATCTTCCCCTGCATATAAGTCCAGGTTTCCGAACATCGCCCCGCTGTTCATGTTGTGACCGTAAATGATGAGATTCCTGCTTTCGGACACTTTACAGTCTGCCTGTAAAAACAGGCTTCCGTTGATGTCATATTCCTTTTTGTAATTCCGTTTCAGGTAAAACTCCCCATTCTCCTGTTCGGACTGAAGCACCGGGTAATCAATCCCGGTATCCGGTATGGTCAGCCATCCCTGCACATCCGGGTATTGTTCCTGGAGAGAAACAAGGTCTACCGCAGCCACCAGGCATTTTCTCCCAGCTGGTTGGTCTTTCTTTTCAGATCCTGAGGCTCCCGGAGCTTCCGGCTCCGGGAAATTCCCTTTCAGCTCTGCCACCAGCTTTTGTTCTCCATTGGGAGTATATACCATATGGTAAAGCAGGAACCCGGCACTTAAGAAAAGTGCTGCAAGGCATACCGTTTGAAAAAGTTTTTTCGCGATTTTCATCGTTCCTGTCCGGCTTTCCTCTGCTTCTTTGGCTGGCTTTTCTGCGTCTGTCCCGGCACAGGCGGTTTTCTGGCTGCTTTCAGGATCGACTCTGTCGGAATCTGGTTCTGTCTGCAGCCCTTTAAGATTCCGGTCAGGTACGACCGTCCGGGCGGATTAAAGTTCTGCATGTAATCTTTTGTCATGATATAGACAATGGCTTTGATCTCTCTTCCGCCTTTATTCTTGACGGTGATTTCCTGTTTGTCGTAAAAATCAGGATAGCCTTCATAAAGATCCAGGCTCTTTTCGCAGTCCCCGGTCAGTGACCAGAGGACGCCGTCCACATGGCTTCCCTCTTCCGGGAAGATGGTGGCAAGACCGCTTCCTGCGGCTGCAAAGGTCAGCCGATACCCCTCCAGGCGGACGGTTTCTACCATCTCCGCCTGTGGACACCGATATGCCATCTGGTCCAGATCCATGTTGCTTCCATACGCAAAATATAATTGTTTCAGCCTATCTGCCCCCTTTTTTCTTCTTTCTTCTGGATGCCACACCCATGCCGATCAGACCGCCTGTGGAAAGGATTAGGCACAGGGCCGGAAACCAGAGGTTGGTGTCATCGCCTGTTTTCGGGTTACTTACAGACGGGGTGTCCTCCGGCAGCTTCTCGTTCGTCACTTTCTGGATGACTTCAATCACTGGGGTTTTGTCATCTACATAAGTAAATGTCACTTCATGCTTGGTCACATCCATCTGATATCCTTCCGGTGCTTTGGTCTCAACCAGATAATAAATGGCTGCCTTATCAAATTTGCCATCCTTATAAGTTCCGATTGCAAGCAGTCCGCTGGTTGCATGACCGTTTTCATCAGTGGTCAGGGTTTCTACACTTGCCATCGGCATCCCTCAATTCAAATTCCGCACCTTTCAGTGCAGCTCCGGTATCCTTGTCCGTTTTCTCAATGATCAGACGTCCCTTTGCGGTATCATCTTTCATGGCTACCTTCTGGATCTCTGCGGTGTCTGCCACCTCGAAGGTGATCTCTTCCGAAACGACATAACCGTTTGGAGCCTGCTCTTCTTTCAGGGTGTATTTACCGATTGGAAGTTTTTCGATATAATGCGGCTCTTTACCGGAAGTCCAGGTTTCTACGATATTGCCATTTTCATCTGTGATGGTCAGTTTGGCTCCTTCGATCTCATTATCTCCGGTAATATCCGTTTTGCTGATCTCCACTTTGGTCACATCATCTTCCATTACCTGTTTCTGGATCTCTACAGTATTCTCCACGGTGAATGTGATGCTTTCCGCAGTGGCATATCCATCGGCCGGCTTGGTTTCTGTCAGGGTGTACGATTTTCCTACAACCAATTCTTTGATGATGTGCGGCTCCTTGGTGGATGTCCATTCCTCAACAACAGCCCCGTTTTCATCCGTCAGCTGTAATCTGGCTCCCGGCAGTTCCTCGCCTGTGGTCAGATCGGTTTTGGAAAGTTCCACGGTTGTCGGCTCATCTTCAAATACGAACTCATAGGACACTTCTGCTTCTTTGTCTCCCTGGTACTCAAAAACAAATTCCTGTTCTTCTCCGGTGGTGACAAATCCATCCGGTGCATACAGCTCCTTCACATAATAGGTTCCGTCAATCGGCAGGTCTGCAATAAAGGAAATCTTTCCATCTACATCTGTTGTTTTTAACTCGATCAGGTATCTGCTTCCATCAGCACCTTTCCAGATGCGGACAGGATGTCGTTCCTAGTGTACAATCCAAAGATGCCGCCTTTTAATACACGGTCGGTATCCTTTTCTTTCTTCAGGACGTTCACTTTCACCTTCTGGCGGTTGTTCTGCCAGTCCTCATCGTATACGACAACCGGGGTATCCTGATCGCGGTAGGAAAGATCTACATATCGTGGTTCTTCATCCAGGATATAACCATATGCTGTGCCTACCTCTTTGACATAATATTTTCCAACCGGAAGGTCAGATACTTCTGCAACACCGTTTGCATCGGTAGTTACAGTTGCTACCAGTTCGTCCTTGGAATAATAGTCCGGCTTACGCCATCAGCTGCTTTGATATCTTCGGCAGCACGGATTTCGAAGGTAACATCTGTCAGGCTTCCTGTAATGTACTCAAAGAAATGTTCCACAACACCTTTGACGTTATCCAGCAGGGTGATCTTATCGAGGAATTCGCCCTTCTTGTTTACGATCAGCAGTGCTTTCGGTACATGGTCCTGCATTTCCACTTTCTGTATTTCTGCGGTATCCTCGATGGTGAATTTCACATCCGTAGTCTTTAAATAACCATGCGGTGCAAGGGATTCACGGAGGATATAGGTTTTTCCAACAGTCAGATATTTGATCACATGAGGCTCATCCTTTACGGAAGTCCAGCTGTCGATCACGTTTCCATCCTCATCCAGAACAGAAAGGGACGCTCCGTTCAACTCCACGCCTGTGGTCAGATCGGATTTTGTCACCTCGATGGTCGTCGGCTGGTTCTTCTTAATCGATTTCAGTTTAATGGTCTGGATGTCTTGTCCCTGATAGGTGGCATTAAATTCCAGTACCTCATCAGAGGATACAAAACCGTCCGGTGCAGAAATTTCTTTTACATAATAAGTTCCAAGCGGCAGGTCCAGGGTGAAGTGTGCCTGTCCCTTTTCATCGCTTGTAATCTCCTGTAATAAGGTGTCCGCTTTCACGATTACATTGTCACCGGATTTGATCTCATTCTTATTATAAAGACCAAAGACGGCTCCAGCTACCACGCTTCCGGTTTCTGCATCCTGTTTTTCCACGGTGATGCTTACCTTCTGGCGTTCATTGGTAAATGTCACTTCTTCGTCTACAACCGGGGTATCCTGTCCGGCATAGGTAAAGGTTACCTCTTCTCCTTTGGCATTCCAGGTGTATCCTTCCGGTGCTTTTTTCTCTTCTACACGGTATTTTCCGAGCGGAAGATTCTCGATTACGGCACTTCCGGTTTCATCGGTCGTTACCGTTGCCACCAGTGTGTCCTTGGCATATTCCAGATAACGGTTGCCGTTCTCATCTGTCTGATGGTCTGCAGTATAGATATCCTCGGAGGCGTAAACTTCAAACACGGCTCCTGCAAGGCTGGCTTCCTCATAAGTAAAATCTTTATCAAAACCTTTGACTACTTCGCCTTCTTTGCGGATGGTCAGTCTGCCCTTAGCTGGGTGGTTCTCAAAATCCACCTCGATGATCAGGTCACCGCTGACCGGATCTTCCTGGTATGCGGTATCACTGTCTACCTTGATTTCCACGGTATTGGTGCTGTGGGTATATCCATCTGGTGCAGTCACCTCTTCGATGCGGTAATTTCCACAAGCCAGATTCTGTGGCAGGATCAGGTATCCGTTTTCATCCGTAAAATAGGATTTATGTACCGTAGTGGATGGATAAGTAGTCACTTGTTCTACATATTTCTTGTTATCCAGATCGTATACCTTAAATTCAGTATTCGGAACCAGAACAGATTTCTTTGTCTCGTCATCTTTTTTGACGATTTTTAATTTTGCTTCAAACTCTTCGTCCAGAAGCACACGCCATACCTGCGGCTGATCCGGATTGTTTTCCGAGATCACAACCTTAAAGTCATCGACTGGTTTGAAGTTGTGCGGTGTGGTGGTTTCTCTTACAATGTAGGTTCCGTATGCAAGCGGAATGGAGCATGCATATCCACGCTCATCTGTGAACATTTCTGTCTGTCCGTCTGCGGTCAGCACGACCGGGGTAGCAGATGCAAAATCATAGGAGCCGTCCTTATTTTTCTTCAGGCTGCTCTCCAGGTAAGCACGGAATCCCACACCTTTTAACAGATCGGCATCGGTCTTTCCGTTGTTGGCTGCTTTGATGACCTGAAACGGCTGTTTGATCACATCTTCCAGAGAAGTTGCGGTACGTTCTACCGTCTGAACCAGATCTCCCTCGTCATTGCACTCCAGATCATGTTCTTCCGTGTCTGCCAGATATCCGACAGGCGGAGTCAGTTCTTTAACGTAATACTTTCCGAGATAGAGGTCTGCGACTTCTGCATTTCCCTCTGTATCCGTAGTCAGGGTTGCAATCTGTGTTCCTGCCGGGTAAAGAACACCTGTCTGTCCATCTGGATGTACGATATCTTCACGGGCATACAATCCGTAAACAGCACCCTCAAGTGTTGCATCTCCCTGTGCGGTCTTTCCGGTTTCGGAATCCTCTTTTACCAGTTTGATCTTCGCATTGATCCGCTCATTCTGGAACGTATGGTTGAAAGAAACCGTTGCCTCTTTGTCTGTGGTGTACTGGAAGGTAAAGGAGTACACATCCTCGCCGTTTCTCACATATCCAGCTGGTGCACCCAGCTCTTTCATGTAGTAGCTGTTGGCGATCGGCAGGTCTGCCTGATATACGGCTTTTCCGTCTGTTCCGGTCACTGCTTTCTCAATGAGAGTATCTTTCTTGACCACAATGGTTCCGTCCGCTGCTTTGATGTCATTTCCGGCATACAGACCATAAGTGCCGCCCGGAAGATATTTCCTGGTTTCTTTATCCTGTTTGTATACACTCACGCTTGCTTTCTGGCGGTCATTTTTGAATGTCACGCTTCCCATGACCTTTTCCACATTACTTCCGGCATAGGAAGGGTGATCTCCTGGCCTTCACCAGTGCATACCAGATTTTGTGGTGCCTGCATTTCTTTTACCACATATTTCCCCAGATATAGCTTGTCCAGTGTGGCACTTCCGTCATCCCCGGTGGTGAGTCCGGCTTTAACCAGTGCATCTTTTTTGTAGATGATTGTTCCGTCTGCGGATACAATGTCCTCTGCAGCATAAACGTTGTAAACCGCGCCTTTTTGTTTCTGCTCTGTATAAACAAAGGAAACACCATCATCGGTCACCTTTGCTCCGGTCAGGACTTCGCCTAATTTGTAAACGGTCAGGCTTGCCATCTGCTCTGCATCGGTAACGGTCTGTTTTACGGTATCCCCGATGACCAGTTTCACATCGTAGGCTTTGGTATCCAGCAGATATCCGTTTGATACGGAGATTTCTTTCAGGTATACGGTATCCTGTGTTTTGGTGATCGTAACGCTGGAAGCTCCGTTGGCATCTGTGGCCGGCATCTTTGTGATCAGGTTCTTTCCATCCTTGTCACTGTAAACGCCATAAACTGCACCTGCGATGGCTTTGTTGCTCTTACGGTCTTTCTTTACGATCTCCAGAGTTGCCTTTTTTACCCATGATACTTTAAAATCTACATATTTCTCATCGGTCACACCCTCGCCAAATACCAGGGCAAGGTCCTGTGTCTCGCTTCCGGTTGTGATCTTATAAGCGGAATAATCTTTGATGATGCTTCCCTTCATGGTGACAGACCATTCCCCTTTGACATCCACTGCCTGTGTCAGCGGTGCAGATAAGTAGAATTTGGTACCGCCGCAGATCTCCACGGATGCACCTGCACTGCTTGTTTTTCCCGTTGTCACATTATGCAGTTTGACACCGGACGGCAGCTTCATGGTGATGGTCTGCAGTTCGGATGCCTTGAAGGTGATCTCTTCTGTTCTCTGGCTGTTGCCGCTGATATATGCGGTAACATCTGCATTGGAGAAACTCATGTCCACTTCCGGTATCTCCGGCTGGCTCATGCAATAATTGTAGAGTTCCATTGCCAGAGCCTGTCCGGTTGCATTCGTACCGGAAAAAGCGTCACTACTGTTATTGGCATAAGACGCAGCCAGATGGACAATGATAAACTGTTTTCCAGTGGAAAAATCAGGATGTTTCTCTGAGAAAAATCCATTTTCGCCGGATGCTTTGGTGCCGTAGTAGCATACTTTTGCCAGTGCTTTGCTG
>ENA-OQEN01000039-OQEN01000039.1-human-gut-metagenome-genome-assembly--contig:-NODE-39-length-45926-cov-3.311623_pt1 | contig 45926 bp, 41 predicted proteins | sample MGYA00242791_ERZ504627 | MGnify/ENA primary metagenome ERZ504627 (study PRJEB26092, sample SAMD00036316) | human gut metagenome | host: Homo sapiens | study: EMG produced TPA metagenomics assembly of... | reverse complement strand
GGAAAAGAAGCCATGGAGACATGGTGTACAACAAAACTCACGGAAATGGTTAGAATCGAATGGCTGTTTAATTTTGAGAGAACAACACTCTCGTAAAACAAAATAGACCATAGGCCTATAGCTCAGCCGGTTAGAGCGCACGCCTGATAAGCGTGAGGTCGGTGGTTCAAGTCCACTTAGGCCTATCTATGGGGGTATAGCTCAGTTGGGAGAGCACCTGCCTTGCAAGCAGGGGGTCAAGAGTTCGAATCTCTTTATCTCCATTGCAGTTCTAAGGAGCTGCAAACTCGATCTTTGAAAATTGCACAGTAACAAGCATATCAAATTTCTATGAAGAATAGGAAGAAGATACGCGATGAGTTTTTCTGACAAAGACGCAGAAAAAATTCAATTTCCGAGCAAACAAGTGAAGAGCGTAAGCTAAAGAACTTAGAAATAGGTTAAGAAGAGAAGGGCATGCGGTGAATGCTAGGCGCTAAGAGCCGATGAAGGACGTGGTAAGCTGCGAAAAGCCGTGCCGAGACGCAAGCAGTCAGTGACACACGGATCTCCGAATAGGAAAACCCCACTGGAGTAATGTCCAGTGACCCTGTACTGAATACATAGGTACAGGGAGGCAACCCGGGGAACTGAAACATCTAAGTACCCGGAGGAAAAGAAAGAAAACTCGATTCCCCCAGTAGCGGCGAGCGAAGCGGGAAGAGCCCAAACCAGTTTCGGCTGGGGTTCGGACACTCACCACGTAAGGGAAGGTTAGTCGAATGGCATGGGAAGGCCAGCCACAGACGGTTAGAGCCCAGTAGACGAAAACCCGAACTTATAGAGTGTATCCAGAGTACCACGAAGCACGTGGAATTTCGTGGGAATGCGCGGGGACCACCCCGTAAGGCTAAATACTCCTTAGCGACCGATAGAGAACAAGTACCGTGAGGGAAAGGTGAAAAGCACCTCGGAAGAGGAGTGAAAGAGAACCTGAAACCGCATGCTTACAATCAGTCACAGCTCCATAAGAGAGTAGTGGCGTACTTTTTGTAGAACGGACCGGCGAGTTACGTTAACAAGCGAGGTTAAGGAAACGGAGCCAAAGCGAAAGCGAGTCTGAATAGGGCGAAAGTTTGTTGACGTAGACCCGAAACCAGGTGATCTACCCATGAGCAGGTTGAAGCGTTGGTAAAACAACGTGGAGGACCGAACCAGGGATCGTTGAAAAGATCTTGGATGACTTGTGGGTAGGGGTGAAATTCCAATCGAACCTGGAGATAGCTGGTTCTCCTCGAAATAGCTTTAGGGCTAGCCTTATTCTTAGTTTAACGAAGGTAGAGCACTGAATGGGTACGGGGCTTCACCGCCTACCAAACCTTATCAAACTCCGAATGTCGTTAAGCATGAATAGGAGTCAGACCATGGGGGATAAGCTTCATGGTCAAAAGGGAAAGAGCCCAGACCGCCGTCTAAGGTCCCAAAATCATTGTTAAGTGGAAAAGGATGTGAAATCGCTTAGACAACCAGGATGTTGGCTTAGAAGCAGCCACCATTAAAAGAGTGCGTAATAGCTCACTGGTCCAGGGGTTTTGCGCCGAAAATGTAACGGGGCTCAAACAATGTACCGAAGACGCGGAATTACGAATGTAATTGGTAGAGGAGCGTTCTCATTGGGGAGAAGCGATACCGAGAGGAGTCGTGGACTAATGAGAAGAGAGAATGCCGGTATAAGTACACGATAAGGCAGGTGAGAATCCTGCCCGCCGGAAGTCTAAGGGTTCCTGGGGAAGGCTCGTCCACCCAGGGTAAGTCGGGGCCTAAGGCAAGGCCGAAAGGCGTAGTCGATGGGAAACAGGTAGATATTCCTGTACCACCGCTATATGATGACGATGCAGTGACGCAGAAAGGTAGAGCGAGCGGCCAGTTGGTGAGCCGTTCAAGTGAGTAGGGTGTTTGGTAGGCAAATCCGCCAAACGGAAGCCTGAGACACGATGACGAGTGAAAAATAGTAACGAAGTCCTTGATCCTCCGCTGCCAAGAAAAGCTGCTAAGGAATATAGAGGTGCCCGTACCGCAAACCGACACAGGTAGACAGGTAGAGAATACTAAGGCGCGCGAGATAACTCTTGTTAAGGAACTCTGCAAAATGAACCGTAACTTCGGGAGAAGGGTTGCTGACCATGGTGAGTATGGACAATACAGAGCTGAGGTCAGTCGCAGTGAAAAGGTCCAGGCGACTGTTTAGCAAAAACACAGGTCATTGCAAAATCGCAAGATGAAGTATAATGGCTGACGCCTGCCCGGTGCTGGAAGGTTAAGGGGAAGAGTGCAAGCTTTGAACCGAAGCCCCAGTAAACGGCGGCCGTAACTATAACGGTCCTAAGGTAGCGAAATTCCTTGTCGGGTAAGTTCCGACCCGCACGAAAGGCGAAACGATCTGGACGCTGTCTCAACAAGGGACTCGGTGAAATTGAAATTCCGGTAAAGATGCCGGATACCTGCGATAGGACAGAGAGACCCCATGGAGCTTTACTGTAGCCTGATATTGGGTTTCGGATATTCATGTACAGGATAGGTGGGAGACTGAGAATCGAGGACGCCAGTTTTCGAGGAGTCACTGGTGGGATACCACCCTTAAATGTTTGGAATTCTAACAAGGAGTCTTGAAGCAGATTATTGGACAGTGTCAGGTGGGCAGTTTGACTGGGGCGGTCGCCTCCCAAAAGGTAACGGAGGCGCTCAAAGGTTCCCTCAGAACGGATGGAAATCGTTCGCAGAGTGCAAAGGCAGAAGGGAGCTTGACTGCGAGAGCAACAACTCGAGCAGATAGGAAACTAGGACTTAGTGATCCGGCGGTCGCGAGTGGAAGTGCCGTCGCTCAACGGATAAAAGCTACCCTGGGGATAACAGGCTTATCTCCCCCAAGAGTTCACATCGACGGAGGTTTGGCACCTCGATGTCGGCTCATCGCATCCTGGGGCTGAAGTAGGTCCCAAGGGTTGGGCTGTTCGCCCATTAAAGCGGTACGCGAGCTGGGTTCAGAACGTCGTGAGACAGTTCGGTCCCTATCCGGCGTGGGCGTAGGATATTTGAGAGGAGCTGTCCTTAGTACGAGAGGACCGGGATGGACGGACCGCTGGTGTATCTGTTGTTGTACCAACAGCATGGCAGAGTAGCCAAGTCCGGCAGGGATAAACGCTGAAGGCATCTAAGCGTGAAGCCCCCCTCAAGATAAGATATCCCATCATAAGAGTAAGACCCCTTGAAGACTACAAGTTGATAGGCTTGGAGTGTAATCGTGGCAACACGTTCAGCTGACAAGTACTAATAGGTCGAGGCTTATCCTTAGAGGTTTTGAGAACGGAAAGATGGATTGTTAAGAGGTTAGATATAAGATCTTTGTATGAAGTTCTGAAGGTACAGAAAGAAAAGACCGATGAGGTCTTTTTTGTGCCATTTAAGTTGACAGTACGTAGTGAATTTTATAAAATAATATTAAGTATTTTTAAAATATGAAATGATATGATTTGGGGTGTTTATATTGAAATATATATTCTTTGGGAGTTTGGTTATCTTATTGATTCCCCTCTTATTTTGTATATATACAGTACAACGGATAGAAAAAAACGCTTTACGGAATTCGGTGTTTGGATTACTGCTTTCACAGACAGGAATGGTTATGCTGTATGGTATGGCGTTGATGACAGTCGATGAGAAGCTGGCATTGTTTTTTTATGCACTTTTTTATTTTTGTGTAGATTTTATGACGTTGTTGCTGTTTATTTATAGTCGTGTATATGCTGACACCTATCGGCATAAAGTATGGATGCGTCCGGTAACGTATATCCTGTTGCTTACAGATGCGATTGTGTTATTTTCAAATCTTAGAGTGCAGAATGTATTCCATGTGGCTCCGATGACAGACCAGTTCGGTAATGTTTATTATGGTGTAAAAAGCTATGGTATCTTGTATGGGGTTCATACATTGATTTGTTATGCATTTGCTGCGGCATGTCTGATTGTTCTGCTTGTCCGCAGGTCAAAATGCCCAAGAATTTTTCAAGTAAATTATTCTTCGATCATTATTACGCTTATATTGACCGCAATTGCAAATATTATGTTTTTCAAGTTTGAATTCATTTACGATTTTTCATTGATCGGATATACCGCATTATGTTGTGCAATCACTTATTTTACATTCTTTCATATTCCGGCGGGCCTTGTAGAAAAAATGCTGGCCTTGTTTATTAAGACTATCGATGACGGAGTTGTCTGTTATGATGTAAAAGGGAAATGCATTCATGCAAATGAACAGGCAAAGAAGATTCTTCATGTGTCTGAGCTTTCTGCACTTGATAAAAAGTTGCAGGGCTGGCTGAATGGAAAAAATCTTCGGGATATTCATGATATTGCATGGAAAGAACAATTTCGAATAGATGGAAAAGTACATTTCTTTCAGTTTCAATATAAGAAGATGATATATGAGAATCACGAGATTGGAAGCTTTTTTTTGTTACATGACCGAACGGAAGAAGTGGAGCGTGTGAAATCTGAACAGTATAAGGCAAACCATGATGCATTGACAGGTATTTATAATCGGGAATATTTTTATGAGTGCGCAGAACAGATGTTACGGGAGAATTCAGATACGGCGTTTTATATTGTTTGTAGTGATATCCGTGATTTTAAGATTGTGAACGATGTATATGGAAGTAAAAAGGGGGATGATATTTTAATAAAACAGGCAGAAAGTCTGAAACAGAAAACTCCGGCAGGTTGTATTTATGGGCGGTTGGCAGGTGACCGGTTTGCACTGCTTTTGCCAAAGGAATTATTTCAGGAAAACATATTTCGACGGGAGATTTCGCGAATTGAGCATATAGAAGGTAATTCCAGTTTTAGGCTGCGTATGTATATGGGAATCTATGAAGTAGACGATAGGAATACACCGGTTGCAGTTATGTGTGACCGGGCTATTATGGCAATCAAAACCATCAAGGATGATGTTTCAAACCGTATCAGCTATTATGATAAGGAGCTGCGGGAGACTGCACTCAAGGAACAGGGAATTATCAGTCAGTTCCATGATGCGTTAGAGGGCGGACAGTTCTGCTTTTATATTCAGCCACAGATATCTGCGGACGGTGTTGTGCGTGGTGGAGAAGCACTGGTTCGCTGGATTCATCCAGAGCGTGGTATGATTCCGCCGGGAGAGTTTATTGAGCTGTTTGAGCGGACCGGTCTGATCAGTGAGTTGGATCGTTACATATGGGAGAAAGCCTGTATCCAGCTTCGCGACTGGTGCAGACAGGGACATGCAGATTTTTATTTGTCAGTAAACATTTCACCACGTGATTTTTATTATATGGATATCTATAAAGTGTTTACTCAACTGGTACAAAAGCATGGCTTCGAAGCGAAGAATCTTCATCTGGAAATCACGGAAACGGCAGTCATGTCGGATACGAAAAAAGTAATCCGTCTGGTAAACAAACTGCGGCAGTATGGGTTTAAGGTGGAGATGGATGATTTTGGAAGCGGATATTCTTCTTTGAATATGTTGAAGGATATCAAGATGGATACAATCAAACTGGATATGGGATTCCTACGTAAGACGAGAAACAATGAGCGGAGTATGTCGATTGTCAGCAATGTGATTCATTTGTCGAAACGCCTGGGTATGGAGGTTGTTACAGAGGGTGTGGAGACAAAGGAACAGGTGGATGCATTGACGGATATGGGCTGTGATGTGTTCCAAGGGTATTATTTTGCAAAACCAATGTCCGTGTGGGACTATGAGGATAAGTATATACCGACGGAAGGTTAGGAGAGATAGGATTGAAGAGTGCGATGTTAGCGATTATGCTGATTATGATTGTTTTGTTGGTATATCGCATTATTATGATCAAGCAGATAGAACAGACACAGGTTGCGAAGGATGTGGTACGGCTTCATATGGTAGCTGCATCAACCATTTTGTTTTATGCCATGACGATTCTGGATATCAATGATACAGTTGCATTGGCGTCGTATGGCTTGTATTTTTGGTGCAGTGATTTCCTGTTGATATTGTTTTTTATTTATATTAATGATTTTACACAGGAGACGTTTGTCAACAAACGTGGAGGTTTAATCCTTGGGATATTGATAGCGATTGACGGGATTCTGTGTGGCATTAATGTATATAATCAGATGTTATTTTCGGTTGTATTATCCGGAGATAAAGCAGAGGGATATTATTACAAAGTCACCTCAAGAACGTGGCTTTATTCATATCACAAGTTGTTCGTGTATATGTTTGCGGTTATGACATTTCTGCTGTTAGCTTATGAAATCTATAAGGCGGCACGAATTTATGTGAAACAGTATTATGCAATTTTGTATTGCTTTTTGCTCATGATTGCAACAAATGTTGTTTATGAGGTGCTCAACCTGGAGTTTGATTACTCCGTGTTATTTTACGGAATTACCGCTGCCGGCATCTATTATATTACATTTCAGTATGTGCCGAAGGGGTTGGTGGAGAAAACACTTGTTATGGTGGTACAAAATTTCACAGATGGTGTTGTCTGCATGGATATCAAAGGACGATGCATCTATGCCAATGTGTATGCCAGACAGGTATTTCATGTAGATAAAGATACTCGTGTGATCGAGAACTATTACCGGTCGTGGAAGGGTGATCGCAAACCGGAAGAAATCGAGGAATGCAGTTGGCAGGGCGAGACAGAAATCAATGGTAAACAGAATTTTTTTGCTGCACGATATCGGGGAATCTGGGATGAAGACAACCGTTTTATCGGTTGTTATTATGTACTGCATGATGAAACAGAACATCGGAAAAAACTGGAGGAAGAACGCTACAGGAGTAATTATGATTCGCTGACAGGTCTGTTTAACCGTGAGCATTTTTATGAAACTGTTGAGCAGCAGATCGTCGCAAATCCAAATGTAAAGTATAGCATTCTGTGTGCGGATATTCAGAACTTTAAGATCATCAACGATGTGTTTGGAATTGAGCGTGGCGACGCGGTGTTACGGTCTCTGGCAAACATGTTCCGAAATCTGGCGACGGGCGATACAGTACTGGCGAGACTTTCGGCAGATCGATTTGCAGTCTGCGTGCGCGATGAGAAGCTCAACCATGAGCGATATTTGGAGGAATTGGATCTGATTAGCCATATTGGAGATAATAATTCTTACCACGCACGGATTTATACCGGAATCTGTCCAATCCGGAACATCAAAACACCGATATCTGTCTACTGTGACAGGGCATTTCTGGCAATTGAATCGATTAAGGGGGATTATCAGCAGTCCATTGCATATTATGATGATGAATTGCGAAAACAGATGCTGGAGCGACAGCATATGGTCAGTGATTTTCGCTCTGCAATAGCAAAACAGGAATTTCGGCTATATTTGCAGCCACAGGTAGATGAGCAGGGAACGATGCTTGGCGCGGAGGCATTGGTGCGCTGGTTCCGTCCGGTGCATGGCATGATGCTGCCGGAGGAGTTTGTCGATGTGTTTGAAAAATCCGGTCTGATCAGCGCGATGGATCAGTATGTATGGGAGCTTGCCTGTAAGGAGTTGCAGCGTTGGAAAGCGATGGGAAAAGAGCAGTATTACATATCGGTCAATGTATCACCGAAGGATTTTTATTTCTTAGATATTTATACAACTCTGACAACTCTGGTGGAATGTTATGAGATTGATCCGGATAAGCTGCGTCTGGAGATTACAGAAACGTCCGTCATGAAAGATGCGAATAAACATCTGGCGTTGATCGATGATCTCCGGACATATGGGTTCCGTGTGGTGATGGATGATTTTGGACGTGGATACTCGTCATTGAATATGCTGCAGGACATGAATCTGGATGCAATCAAGATTGATATGGAATTCCTGCGGAGAAATGAAGATCCGGAGCGTAGCCGGATGATTCTGGAAATGGTACTGAATCTGGCAAAGGAGTTGGATATCCATGTAGTGACAGAGGGCGTCGAACAAAAAGACCAGCTTCAGTATATGCAGGAGCTTGGATGTACATTGTTCCAGGGCTACTATTTTGCAAAACCGATGCCGGTCAATCAGTTCGAGAAAACTTATTTTTAACTTAAGCGAGCAGGGTTTCCCATGTCTCGTAAAGTGCGGAGAGCGTTTCTTCCAGCTCTTCGCGCTTTTTTGATAGCTCGCCGAGTTTGGCAGAGTTTGTTGCGTATTCAGGATTTAAGAATTCCTCGTCAATCTGCGCAATCGCTGCCTCTGTTTCTTCAATTTTTTGTTCTGTTTTTTTGATATCGTTTTCTTTCTTACGAAGTCGTGCCTGTTCTTCCTTCTGCTTTTTGTAATCATCTTTGCCGGAAGGAGTGGCAGAAGGTGCTGTTACGGTGTCTGCGGAAGTATCCGTCTGTTTCGGTGCAGCCGCCTCGTACACCTGATCCTTGTGACTTTCGTAATAATCGTAATTTCCGATAAAGCTGTAAAGCTGTTTGTCCTTTAATTCCAGAATCCGGGTTGCAATCCGGTTGATGAAATAACGGTCATGACTGACAACAAATACGGTTCCGGTATAGCTGCGGATTGCATCCTCCAAGATACCCTTGGACTGGATATCCAGATGGTTTGTCGGCTCATCTAGGATTAAGAAATTGGCAGGGGAGAGCATGAGCTTGGCAAGGGACACACGTCCACGCTCGCCGCCGCTTAAATCTTCAATCTTCTTAAATACGTCGTCTCCGGTAAATAAAAAGGCTGCCAGTACATTTCGGATTTTTGTGTTGGTCAGATCAGGGTAGGCATCGCTGATCTCCTCGAAGATCGTCTTATGCAGGGAGAGTACCTGATGCTCCTGGTCGTAATAGCCGATATGTACGCGCGAGCCAAGGGCAATCGTTCCGGCGTCCTTCGGTACAAGATGATTGACCATCTTTAAGATCGTGGTCTTTCCAGTTCCGTTTCCGCCAATTAGGGCGACCTTTTCGCCGCGCTTGATATCAAAGTCAAGATCTTGGAACAGACAGTTTGTGCCGAAAGATTTCGCCAGATGCGTGACGGTTAAGACGTCATTCCCGCTTTCCACAGATGGCTCTAAGGTAAGCCGCATCTCGGAGGCAACCTCGGTCGGCTTGTCTAAGACTTCAATCTTATCTAACATCTTTTCACGGCTTTCCGCACGTTTGATGGACTTCTCACGGTTAAATTGCTTGAGTTTCGTGATGACAGCTTCCTGATGCTTGATTTCCTGCTGCTGGTTTAAGTAGGCCTTCATCATATTGGCACGGATCTCTGCGCGCTTGGATGCAAAGTAGGTGTAGTTTCCGTTGTAGACGGTTGCCTTTTTGTTGTCGATTTCTACGATCTGCGTTGCAATCCGATCAATGAAATAGCGGTCATGGCTGACCACGATCACACTACCAGGATAAGAGGACAGGAAAGACTCGAGCCATGAAATACTTGGCATGTCCAGATGGTTTGTCGGCTCATCGAGGATGATGATGTCCGGGCGTGTCAGAAGCAGACGTCCCAGTGCGATTCGCATCTTCTGACCACCGGATAATGTATTGATATGGCGGTCATAGTCCTCCGGACCAAAACCGAGTCCTTTTAAAACGCCTGTAATCTCACTCTCATAAGAATACCCATTGTCGCGGTCGTATTTGCTGCTCAGGCGGTTGTAGGTCTTCTAAGATCTTCTCTAATTCTTCGCCTTCTGCATGTTCATATCCTGTTCTAAACGGCGGATATTCGCTCTAAATCAAGGATGTACTGTTTGGTTGCAAGCATTTCGCCATAGATCGTGTTGTCAAAGGAGATATCCTGATGCTGGGACAGATACCCAATCGTGGTATCCTTGGCAATCACGACCTGTCCGCTGTCGGCGGATTCTTCGCCCATGATAATCTTTAGGAGCGTCGTTTTTCCAGAGCCGTTGATACCGACAATGGCGATCTTTTCTTTCTCGTTGACATGGAAGTTGATATCCTTCAAAACTTCCTTTGTGCCGAATGCTTTTGATATATTCTGGCATGCTAACAGCATGATAAATTCCTCCTGCGTGTTTCGAACAAATTCTACCAGTGCATTTTATCAAAAAGCGGGAGGACTTTCAATCATACATTGAAATAAGCACGAAAAAATGGTATACTAAAACATAATTATGCGAACAAATGTTTTGAGAATTTCCATGAAAAAGGAAGTGAAGGTTTTGTTATTTGGGAAAACGAGTCAGGCAAAAAAAGAGATAGAAGCACTGTTTCATGAAGTGCAGATCAATCTGGAGAACAACTACAAGGATCTGGCGATTTCTGCGCGGAAGCAGGCGGAGGTAAAGCTGGCTGAATATCAGGCAGCCGGGGAGCTAAAGGAAAAGGAATATAAGAAATTAAAAGAGCAGCTCGACGAATATACAAAACGAATGGAAGGATATCATCATTGATATGCAGCAGGGATTGGTAGAAAAATAGTGATTGCGGTCGGCATGCTTGTAGTTGCAGGACTTTTGATCGTACTGTACCAGTGGGGGAATGCACGGAGGATACATCAAAGGACAGGCAGCCTGCCGATGGACAGACGACGTACAGCTTCGCGATGGGAACATCAGTGTCGGTCAGTCTGTATGGGACACAGGATACGGAGTATGCAAAGATTGAACAGGCAATCAAAGACTTAGATGAGCAGGAGATATCATGGCGGCAGGAGGGCAGTGCCTTATATAAGCTGAACCACACATACACAGCGGGAGAAGCGGCAGAGGTTTCGGATACCTTGTATCTGGCGCTGACGCAGGCGTATAACATATGCCGGGACAGCCAGGGCGCACTGGATATTACGATCCGTCCACTGGCGAATCTCTGGAATATCGAGTCGGCGACGGAGAAAGATTTCCGGGTTCCAACTGACACAGAGATTAAGACTGTGCTTGAAAAGACAGGCTATGAGGCAGTGACGATTGGTGAATCGCAGACGGTGACGATCGACAAGTCCGATATGGTGTTAGATCTTGGCGCGGTTGGCAAGGGATTCGCACTGGATATTGCAGAACAGATATTAAAAGAAGATGCAGTAAGCGGCGGAACGATCAGTGTCGGCGGAAGCGTGCTTGTGTATGGTGCAAAAAAGGACGGCAGTTCATTTCGGGTAGGCATCCGTGATCCGCAGGGTGACGCAGAGGATATGATCGGTTATTTGGAATTTGCTTCGAACAGTAACACCTGTGTATCCACCTCCGGTGATTATGAAAAGTTTATCGAGAAGGATGGTACGAGGTATCATCATATTTTAAATCGTACAACCGGATATCCGGCGGAGTCAGGACTTGCTTCGGTGACAGTTGTATGCCAAAATGGCTTGTACAGCGATGCATTGTCGACGGCATGCTATGTGCTTGGCTATGAGAAGTCTTTGCCGTTGTTGCAGAAGTACAAGGCAGAGGCAGTATTTATTGACAAAGAAAATCAGGTGACTGTGACGGATGGACTGAAAGAACAGTATCATGCGGCACAGGCTGCACAGAAATAAAATAGAAGGCGAAAAGAGATGTTAAAAATGAAGTGGCTGGAACATTTAAAGACGATTACCGCACATAAGATTATGGTGATGCGGCATTGCTTTGCGGTTGGATTGTATAAGCAGGGACTGTTGCACGACCTGTCCAAATATTCATGGACGGAGTTTTCGATGGGCGCGAAATACTATCAGGGAAACCGCAGCCCGAACGATGCAGAGCGTGAGGATAAGGGATACACCTCTTCGTGGCTGCACCACAAGGGAAGAAACAAACACCATCTGGAGTACTGGGTGGATTACAATGTTGACAGAAGCGATACGGAACATTTGCTGGTTGCTGTAAGATGCCGAAGGAATATGTGATTGAGATGTTCTGTGACCGTGTGGCAGCCTGCAAGATTTACAACAAGGAAAATTATTATGAGAAGCAGCCACTCGATTATTATATGAATGGCAGATCGAGACGTCTGCTGCATCCGGATTCCGCGAAGCTTCTGGAGAAGTATCTGAATATGCTTGCGAGAAAGGGCGAGGCTTATACCTTTCGTTATATTCATAATTATGAGGTGATTCCGCTGCGTCGGAAGAAGCTTGCGAAGTATCTGCCATTTTTGAAATATTTGTTTCCGTATGGAGAAGATTACTAGGAGATAAGATGAAATTACACATTTACATGTGCATACGCAGTACAGTCTGTTGGACGGCTCGGCAAAGATCAAGGAGCTGGTTCCGCGTGCGAAAGAACTTGGCATGGATGCGCTGGCAATCACAGACCACGGTGCGATGTATGGCGTGATCGAATTTTATAAGACATGTAAGGCAAATGGAATCAACCGATCATCGGCTGTGAGGTGTATGTGGCACCGGGTTCCCGGTTTGACCGTGAGGTGGTAAAGGGAGAAAACCGGTATTACCATCTCGTTCTGCTTGCAAAAAACAACGAGGGATACCACAACCTCTGTAAGATCGTGACACGTGGCTACACGGAGGGCTATTATTATAAACCGCGTGTGGACATGGAGGTGCTGGAGAAATACCATGAGGGTATCATTGCACTTTCGGCATGCCTGGCTGGTGAGGTTGCGACTGACTTGCGTCAGGAGCAGTATGAGAAAGCAAAAGAAGCAGCATTGCGTCATCTGAAGATCTTTGGCGAGGGCAATTATTATCTGGAGATGCAGGATCATGGCATCCCGGATCAGCGTACCGTCAATATGGGCGTGATGCGGTTGTCCAAAGAAACCGGCATCCCGATGGTTGTTACGAACGATTCCCATTATATCAACAAAGAGGACTGGGAGGCACATGATATTCTGCTCTGTATCCAGACGGGAAAGACGGTCAATGACGAAGATCGTATGCGCTATGAGGAAGGACAGTTCTATCTGAAATCTCCGGAGGAGATGGAGGCGCTGTTCCCATATGCAAAGGAAGCATTGGAGAATACGAACAAGATCGCAGATATGTGTAATGTCGAGATCGTATTTGGTGAGCGGAAGCTTCCAAAATACGATGTGCCGGAGGGGTATGATTCCTTCTCGTATCTGACGATGCTCTGTGAGGAGGGCGCGAAAAAGCGGTATCCAGAGGTCACAGATGAGGTAAAGAACCGTCTGCATTATGAGCTTGACATGATTAAACAGATGGGCTTTGTTGATTATTTCCTGATTGTGTGGGATTTTGTCAATTACGCGAAAAGTCATGATATTCCGGTTGGACCGGGCAGAGGCTCTGCTGCCGGATCAATTGTATCCTATTGTCTGTATATTACGGATATCGAGCCGCTTCGGTACGATCTGCTGTTTGAACGATTCCTGAATCCGGAACGTGTATCGATGCCAGATATTGATATTGATTTCTGTGTCAACCGAAGACAGGAAGTCATTGATTACGTCGTACAGAAATACGGCAAGGAAAAGGTTGTCCAGATTGTCACTTTCGGTACGATGGCAGCAAAGATGTGTGTGCGCGACGTCGGTCGTGCGATGGCACTTCCATATAGTCTGTGTGATAAGGTTGCAAAGGCAATTCCGAACAAGGTTCCGGGCGTAAAGGATGTCACTCTTCCGGTGGCTTTGAAAGTAAGTCCAGACCTGAAGGAAATGTATGAGAATGAACCGGATGTAACAAAGCTGCTTGACATGGCAATGAAGCTCGAAGGTCTGCAACGGCATACGGGTGTACATCCCGCAGGCGTTATCATCGGTCAGAAGCCAATCGAGGAATATGTACCGCTCGCACGGAGCGTGGATGGTGGTATTGTCTGCCAGTATGAGAAAGACCCGGTGGAAGAGCTGGGGCTTTTGAAGATGGACTTTCTGGCATTGCGGAATCTGACTGTCATCAAGGACGCGTTAGACCGGATTGAAGAAAATCATGGTGTGAAGCTCAATATGTCGGAACTGGATATGAGTGATCCGGCAGTCTATGAGCTGTTATCAGAAGGAAAGACCGACGGCGTGTTCCAGTTGGAAAGTGCCGGTATGAAGTCTTTCATGAAGCAGTTGAAGCCGAAGAATCTGGATGAAATTATTGCCGGAATCTCGCTGTATCGTCCGGGACCGATGGATTTCATTCCGAAGTACTTAGCGAACCGTGAGCATCCAGAAAGTATCGTCTATGATACACCGAAGCTGGAGAAGATCCTGAAATCAACATACGGATGTATGGTATATCAGGAGCAGGTTATGCAGATCGTAATGGAGCTTGCCGGATATTCGATGGGACGTTCGGATCTGGTACGCCGTGCGATGGCGAAGAAAAAAGCGGACGTCATGGACAAAGAGCGGCAGTATTTTGTATATGGTAACGAGGAGTTAAACGTGCCGGGCTGTGTCAAAAACGGTATCCAGGAATCCGTCGCCAATAAAATCTTCGACGACATGGTCGATTTTGCGAACTATGCATTTAACAAGTCGCATGCGGCAGTGTATGCGGTGGTCGCATATCAGACTGCATATTTAAAGATCTATTATCCGGTTGAATATATGGCAGCGCTGATCTCGTCTGTCCGTGAAAATACGGAGAAGATGAGCAGTTATATCCAGACGTGTAAATCGCTTGGCATCAAAATCCTGCCGCCGGATATCAACAAAGGAAGCGGAGATTTCCTTGTCGATGGAAATGCGATCCGGTTTGGCTTGTCAGGATTAAGAAGTATCGGAGACGGTGTGACAGAAGTCGTGCACCAGGAGGTTGTTGCGAACGGTCCATTTACAAGCTTAGAGGATTTCTGTACGAGACTTTCTGGGAAGGAAGCAAACAAGCGGACGATCGAGAGCTTTATTTTGGCAGGCGCGTTTGACAGCTTCGGCTATAACCGCCATCAGATGATGATGGTGTATCCAGCTGTGTTAGAGCAGACGGCGAAAGAAAAGAAAAATGCCATGAGTGGACAGATGTCGCTGATGGATTTCCTTGGAGAGGAAGAAAAGACGGAATTTCAGGTGCGCTATCCGGATGTGGAGGAATACCCGAAGGATGAGCTGCTTGCAAAGGAAAAGGAGATTCTGGGTATCTATGTCAGTGGACATCCGCTGGAGGATGATCTGGATATTATAGAAGAGTACACAACCGCGAAGTCGACAGCATTTCTGGCAGATACCGAGGAGGACGAGAATGCCGGAACGGAGATGGAGTTCGAAGAGCGGGAATGTGTCGTGGATAAATCCAGCTACACGATCGGCGGTCTGCTCACGGAGATTACGAAGAAGACAACACGAAACGGCGATGAGATGGCATTCCTTACTGTGGAGGATCTGTATGGTTCGGTTGAGGTTGTTGTGTTCGCCAGAGATTACCGGCAGAATAAAGACCGGTTTGTGAAGGATGCGAAGGTGCTGATCAAAGGAAATGCATCGGTCGATGAGCGGGGCGGCAAGCTGCTCTTCTCAAAGATGACAACCTTCGACGAGATACGGCAGGAACGTATAGCAGCCGGTAAGGAACTGTGGCTGCGCTTCACAGAATTAGAGACCTATATGCAGCAGGAGCAGGCACTCTATGCGACGCTCCGGCAGTATCCGGGCCGGGTGGTCGTGAAGGTACTGATCAAACCAGCCGGAGAAGGACAGGAGCAAAATATCAAGCTCAAGCAGTTACCGGATTTATACCGGGTCGATGCCAGTGAGACTCTGGTAGAGAAATTGAAACAGACATATGGAGAGGCGAATGTCATTCTCTTAGATAAGAAAGGAAATGGAGAAAAATCGTGATAACGTCAGCATCAAACGACAAAATCAAAGAAATAAAAAAGCTGATCAAATCCGCCAGCCGGCGCAAAGAGACCGGACTTTATATCGTGGAGGGCATCCGCATGGTGCGGGAGATTCCGGCAGATGCGGTCAAGACGCTTTATGTGGCGGAAAGCATGACAGACAAATTCACAGATATCTGCAACCAGATACCGGCAGAGGTGGAAATTGTCAGGGATTCGGTTTTCCAGAGTATGTCGGATACGAACACGCCGCAGGGAATTCTGGCGGAGGTATATCAGACAGCCACAACGGAGGATGATTTATTTGCAGGTGATGCGGCACCGTTTCTTCTGATTATCGAACGACTGCAGGACCGGGAAATCTTGGTACCATTATACGAACCGCAGAGGGTGCTGGGGTGACGGGTATTATCCTGAGTGCAGATACGGTCGACATCTACAACCCGAAGGTGATCCGTTCTACGATGGGATCGATCTTCCGGATGCCAATTGCCGTAGCCGAGGATCTGGCAGCGACGATCGATCGCGTGAAAACACGTGGAATCCCGGTTTATGGGGCGCATCTGGATGGGGCAACCTTCTATGAGAAAGATTTTACCGGTGGCTGTGCATTTCTGATCGGAAACGAAGGAAATGGTCTGTCCGATGAAATCAGCGCAAAAGCGGATGATCTGATCCGGATTCCGATGTGCGGACAGGTGGAGTCGTTAAATGCAGCGATTTCGACCGCGGTGATCGCATACGAGGTATTGCGACAGCGAAGCACAGGAAAAAAATGAAAAAGTTTGGAATATTACAATATAGGCACGCATATATTGTAAATGTACAATATTAAAAATTCACAGTTTATATGGGGATATAAATGAGGCTGTGAACATTGACAAGAGGGAGGAAAAAATATGACAGAGAAGATTTTGAACAACAATCAGGTGGTAGTAGCAGGAGAAATCGTATCAGATTTCCGATTCAGCCATGAGATATTCGGAGAGGGATTCTATATGGTGGATCTGGTAGTCAGCAGATTAAGCGATGCGCATGACGTGATTCCTTTGATGGTTTCCAATCGCCTGTTTGATGTAGAAAAATCCCACATCGGGGAAAAGGTACTGGCGAAGGGACAGTTCCGGTCGTACAACAAGCACGAGGAGAACAAGAACCGTTTGATCCTGTCTGTGTTTGTACGTGAGATCGAGGTGATCGACGCGGTGGATGACAAGGAGAACAAACCGAACCAGATATACTTAGACGGATACATATGCAAAGAGCCGATCTACCGTATGACGCCGCTTGGCAGAGAGATTGCAGATATTCTGCTCGCTGTGAACCGGGCATACGGAAAATCAGATTATATTCCTTGTATCTGCTGGGGCAGAAATGCCAGATTTGCAGGAAAGCTCGCAGTTGGTGAGCATGTGGCAATCTGGGGACGTATCCAGAGCCGGGAATATCAGAAAAAAATAGGAAATGATGAGATAGTCAATAAGGTCGCATACGAGGTGTCAGTCAGCAAGATGGAATGTTTGGAATAATGATTGACAGACTGTATAACGATGATATACTATCCTTGATTTTGATTGAGTAGAGGTGCGGAATTCAAGAGTACTTTGCGGGATGACTTAGAGCAGTGGATCGCATGGAAAAGGGGAAACCGCCGAAGGACGACAGATGTCTAAGCACTGGAATCCTGGTTGTGCAATGAAGAATTGTATGACTGTCATTTGTAAGCATGCAGATGGAGCGCTACCGGAATTGAGACATTTCAAGCTGGCACTTTATCGGGTGCCAGCTTTATTTATGGTTATACCTTATAATTATTTAGGAGGAAGAGAAAGATGTCAATTTTTACAGGTTCAGCAGTTGCGATTGTAACACCATTTAAGAAGGATGGTTCGGTGGATTATGATAAGTTCCGTGACGTGATCGAGTATCAGATCGCTGGTGGAACCGACTGTATCGTTGTATGCGGAACGACAGGTGAGTCTTCAACCTTATCCCATGAAGAGCATCTTGACTGTATTCGTTTCTGTGCAGAGGTTGTCAACAAGCGTATTCCGGTTGTTGCAGGAACAGGTTCAAATTGTACAGAGACAGCTATTTATCTGTCTCAGGAAGCAGAGAAGTATGGCGTGGATGGTCTGCTTGTTGTAACACCATATTACAACAAGGCAACACAGAAAGGGCTGATCGCACATTACACAGCCGTTGCAAACAGCGTGACACTTCCAATTATCATGTACAACGTACCAAGCAGAACCGGTACGAACATCCAGCCGGAGACAGCCGTATATCTGGCTAAGAATGTAAAAAATATCGTAGCGATCAAGGAGGCAACTGGTAATCTGTCACAGGTTGCACGTCTGGTAAGCCTGGCAGATGGATGCCTCGATGTATATTCTGGAAATGATGATCAGGTTATGCCGATCCTGTCCCTTGGTGGAAAGGGCGTGATTTCTGTACTTGCAAATGTAGCTCCGAAGGAGACACATGATATGGTACAGAAGTACTTAGATGGTGATGTGGTTGGAGCCAGAGAGATTCAGATCAAGGCAATTCCTCTGTGTGAGGCACTGTTCTGTGAGGTAAACCCAATCCCTGTCAAGAAGGCAGTGGAACTGATGGGACTTTGCGAAGGCAACCTTCGTATGCCACTGACAGAGCTTGAGCCGGAACATACAGAGAAGCTGAAGAAAGCAATGACAGGATTCGGAGTAAAAATCCAGTAATACAGACAGAAAGACCGGGAGGAAAAACAAATGATTCGTGTGATTATGCATGGTTGTAACGGTAAGATGGGGCAGGTCATCACTGGACTCTGTAAGGAAGATCCGGATGTGGAGATCGTTGCCGGCATCGATGTCGTGGATAATAGAGAAAACGGATATCCGGTATTTACAGATATCAATGCATGTGATGTTAAGGCAGATGTGATTATTGATTTTGCAGCAGCCGTTGCGGTTGATAAGCTGCTTGATTATGCAGTTGATAAGCAGGTTCCAGTTGTACTTTGTACGACCGGACTTTCCCCGGAGCAGCTCAACAAGGTATCCCTTTGCTCTGAGAAGGTAGCAATCTTGAAGTCTGCCAACATGAGTCTGGGTATCAATACGTTGATGAAGCTCCTGAAGGATGCGGCAAATGTATTTGCACCAGCCGGTTATGATATTGAGATCGTAGAGAAGCATCATAATCAGAAAGTGGATGCACCATCGGGAACAGCACTGGCACTTGCCGATGCGATCAACGACGCCAGAGACAATGCGTATGAGTATGTCTATGACCGTTCGCAGGTAAGAAAGAAGCGTGACAAGAAAGAACTTGGTATCTCTGCGGTACGTGGCGGAACGATCGTCGGTGAGCATGAGGTGATTTTTGCAGGTGTGGACGAAGTGATCGAGTTTAAGCATACGGCTTATTCGAAGTCTGTATTTGCCAAGGGCGCAGTGGAAGCAGCAAAGTTTCTGGCAGGAAAGCCGGCAGGCTTTTATGATATGGCAGATGTGATTGGATAAGCGAGGAACGATTATGTATCAGGATGAAATTATTTTGTGCAGTGCTTCAAAGTACACGCAGAAGTATTATTTGAATGAAGATTTTGACAATCTGCCGACTGAGGTTAAAAAAGAGCTTCGGATTCTGTGCACGTTGTTCACAGAAGATGTTGGTGGAATCATTATGCTTGTGTTTGACAGTATGGGAAACCTGAATATTGTCACTGACGCGGCAGAGGAAGATATCCTGTACGACGAGATTGGCTGTGGTTTAAAAATCAAGCAGATCAGAAAGGAAAAGAAGGAATTGTTTGAACAGCTGGAGCTGTATTTTCAGACATTTTTCCTTAGCTAAGGGGAAGATATATGTTATTTGCAGTAGATGTTGGAAATACGAATATTACAGTAGGACTGTTTGATGGAAAAAAGCTGATCAAGACGTTCCGTATCACAACTGGTACGGCACGTACATCGGATGAGTATGGCGTGTATTTTGTGGATTGGCTTCGGGTACGGGATATACATGTTTCAGAGATCGATGCGGTTATTATCGCGTCCGTTGTACCGAAGGTTATGCACTCTCTGACGAGTGGTATCATCAAGTATCTGAACATTCAGCCGATTATTGTTGCACCAGGCATCAAGACTGGAATCAATATTGCGATTCCGGAACCAAAGACACTGGGTGCCGACCGTCTGGTCGATGCAGTGGCTGCGTATGAGTTGTATGGCGGTCCGGTAATCGTTGTAGATTTTGGAACTGCAACGACGCATGATCTGGTATTGGAAGGTGGCGTGTTCCATTCGGGGGCGACATCGCCGGGAATCCGACTGGCGGCAGCAGCACTCTGGTCCGGGACTGCAAAGCTTCCAGAAATCGAAATCAAGAGACCAGATACGATTCTGGCAAAGGATACAGTCAGCAGTATGCAGGCAGGTGTATTCTATGGCTATGTTGGTCAGACCGAATATATTATCCGCAGGATCAAGGAAGAGTCCGGACTGGATAACATCAAGGTTGTGGCAACTGGCGGACTTGGTAAGCTGATTTCAGAGAATACCGATTGTATTGATTATTATGATGCAGACCTCACACTGAAAGGCTTGCAGTTAATTTACGAGAAACAATAAAGGACGAAACGATGGATTTTACTGGTAAAATCGCATTGGCACCAATGGCAGGTATCTGTGACCTGCCATTTCGTCTCTTATGCAAAGAGATGGGCTGTGATATCGTATACACGGAGATGGTGAGTGCCAAGGGCATGTATTATAACAACAAAAATACGGGACCGCTGCTTATGACAAAACCGGAGGAATCGCCAATTGGCGTGCAGATCTTCGGCAGTGAACCGGAGCTTATGGCATCACAGGCAAAAAGACTGGAGGATAAGGGATTTTCTTTTATCGATGTCAACATGGGATGCCCGGTTCCGAAGATCGTCAACAACGGCGAAGGTTCCGCGCTGATGAAACAGCCGGAGCTGATCGGAGATATTATCGATGCACTGGTGCATGCGGTTTCGCTTCCAGTCACGATCAAGATCCGGGCAGGCTTTGATGCAGAGCATATCAATGCGCCGGAGGTGGCACGGATCGCGGAGCAGGCAGGCGTTTCTGCAATCGCGGTGCATGGAAGAACAAGAGAACAGTATTATCACGGACAGGCGGACTGGGATGTGATCCGGCAGGTCAAAGAAGCAGTGTCTGTGCCGGTGATCGGCAATGGTGACATTACCTGTGCGGAGGATGTGCTTGCAATGCGGGCACAGACGGGCTGTGACAGTGTGATGATCGGAAGGGCGGCGAAAGGAAATCCTTGGATCTTTCAGGATATCAGTCATTTCCTGAAAACCGGAGAACATCTGGAAAAGCCGAGTGTGGAAGAACGGAAAGCGATGATGCTGCGCCATGCGTCTTTGATGGTGGAATACAAAGGGGAATTCACCGGGATACATGAGATGCGTAAGCATGTGGCTTGGTACACGCAGGGCATGCCGGATTCGGCGAAGCTGCGCGCGAAGATCAATATGGTGGAAACCTACGATGCACTTGCGGCTATGGTGCAGGCGCTGTAAGCTTTTTGGAGATAGAAATCGAAGTATAAGCGGTGTGATACTGCTCGTTTGTCATGGAGACAATGTAATTTCTGGCGTATGCCTTACTGATTCCATGTGCTGCGAGTGTGTCCGCCGCTTTGTTGTATGCGATGGCAGCGGAAATCTCGTCTGCGTAAGTGCCGACGATGAAATCGCCATTTACGTGGATTTTAGTCTGGTATTGCACCTGACCGGAAGCGGATTCTTTTCTCTGGACGCCGGCATACTGGTTGATGATCTCGATGTTGGAATAACGGAAATCAAGTGCATCGCCGTTTGTCATGCGGTAGTCTCTGCCGTAGACAGAAAACGGACGGATGCCGTAGCGGGACAGGATGCTGTACTGGCTTCCGTAGTCGCTGACGAAGAGATAACCGCCTTTTTTCTGGATTTTCTTAGATGCATAGAAGAATAGATCATCCGGTCGAACTTCAGAATCTCTGTGGCAGACATATGGTATTCAAAATATTTTCTGCGCAGATAGATTGGCGTTTTGAAATAAATGCCGTTGTCGCGGAAGTTGATGAGACATACGAATTTGTCATGGGAAAGGCAGGAAAACAGGCTGTATTCTGACAGCGTGATCTCCGCGTGATCCAAGATCAGGCGTGCTTCCCTGTAGGTGCGCGAAGCAAGCTCCTCTGTTGTGAAGCTGCCAAGCTGATATGTTTTTTCAGATAGGTGATGGAAGCACGGTAATAGGTGCTGCCATCTTTTTTGGTTGCTGTATAGATACCAGGTAAAGCTGCCATAATCTGAGTGAGAGGAAATCCTTTCCGTGATATTATGTGCCATAAAAATACAAAATCCGCACATAAAATCAGTATAACGGCTGCACAGGAAAAAGTCCAGTCTGCCGATCGAAAAAAGTCGTGAAAAAGTCGCGAAATTACTTGACCGAACGGCATTCTTGAATTATAATCATGAAAGTGTAAATGTAACCTTTTTGTAACAATTTTATCATAAATTCCAAATCGGAATTGCATGAGGAGAATAGGAACAATATGGACGCAGGTAAAATCGCAACGATTGAATTGAATATGGATTCCAAAGAAAAAAAGGATAAGAAACAGAGAGAACCGGGGAAACTGAAAAGTTTCCTGCAGGCATACGGAAAGTATGTAGGTGCTGGCGCTGTGGCACTTGCATTGGTCATTGTCTGTGCAGTCTCACTGGCAGACCGGATCGCAAATCGTGAGGTTGCGACCGGTGTTATGATGACCGTTGCAGATCTGACGAAGGATAAAGAACCATTTTCAGGAGATCTGTTTGCAAGTACTGCAATCAGCTACAATGATATGGTAAACGTAAATTATGAGACAGACCAGCTTGCACAGTTAGAGCGTGCAGAACAGCAGATTGATGAGATTCTGACAGCCAGAAGACAGGATAAACGGGATCAGGCGGCTTTGGAGGCATTGACCGCTGTGCATAGCGGACCGGGTGAGATTGGCGAGTACGATCCGAATGCCGTCGTTGTGGCATCCGCAGAGACCGATACAACAACTACTACGACAACCGCTTCCACACCGACGTATGTACCAGCCGATGCGAACGGAAAGTATCAGTATCTGGGTGAATACCTGCTGACTGCATACTGTCCATGTCCAATCTGTTGTGGTAAGTGGAGCAATATGGAGAATCCGATCACAGCAAGTGGTGCACGTGCGACAGCCGGATGGACAATTGCTGCACCGAAGAATTTTGCGTTTGGTACAAAGATCATGATCGATGGACAGATCTATGAAGTACAGGATCGTGGTGGCGCGATCACAGGAAATCATTTCGATGTGTTCTGCAATACACATCAGGAAGCTTTGAACTTTAATATGAGAACAACCTCTGCCTATCTGGTAGTTGAATAAAAGGAGAAAAAGATGGAACTGGTTTACAGAAGTACAAGAAATGCACAAGAGACAGCGACCGCTTCTATGGCGATTTTGAAAGGACTTGCAAACGAGGGTGGCTTATTTGTACCGGATACAATTCCGGCATTTGACAAGAGCCTGGAAGAGCTTTCCAAGATGGATTACCGTGAGGTTGCATATCAGGTTATGAAGCTGATGCTGACAGACTTCACAGAAGAAGAGCTTCGTCATTGTATCAACAGTGCATATGATTCGAAGTTCGATACAAAGGAGATTGCACCGCTCGTACATAAGGCAGGTGCGTATTATCTGGAACTGTTCCATGGCGCAACAATCGCGTTTAAGGATATGGCACTTCCATTCTTCCATATCTGCTGACAACCTCAGCAAAGAAGAACGATGTGAAGAATGAGATCGTGATTCTGACTGCTACTTCCGGTGATACAGGTAAGGCTGCACTTGCAGGATTTGCAGATGTACCGGGAACGAAGATCATCGTATTTTATCCAAAGCATGGTGTAAGCCCAATTCAGGAAAAGCAGATGGTAACCCAGAAGGGTGATAATACATGTGTCATCGGTATCACAGGTAATTTTGATGACGCACAGACAGGCGTCAAGAAGATGTTCTCTGACAAGGAGTTGAACGAGTATCTGGCATCCAAGGGATATCAGTTCTCTTCTGCAAACTCCATCAATATCGGACGTCTTGTACCACAGATGGTATATTATGTATATGCATATACAAGACTCGTTGCAAATGGAGAGATCAAGCTGGCGACAAGATCAATGTCGTTGTTCCAACCGGAAACTTCGGAAATATCTTAGCTGCTTTCTATGCAAAGCAGATGGGACTTCCAATCAACAAGTTTATCTGTGCATCGAATGAGAATAAGGTTCTGTACGATTTCTTCCGTACAGGTACATACGACAGAAAGAGAGAGTTCATCTTAACAACTTCTCCTTCTATGGATATTCTGATCTCCAGCAATCTGGAGCGTCTGATCTACCGTATCGCAGGCAATGATGCAGAGAAGAACAAGGCTTTGATGCAGGCATTAAACGGCAAGGTGCTTACACGATCACAGACGATATGAAGAAGCAGTTGGCAGACTTCTACGGAAATTATGCATCTGAGGCAGAGACAGCCGCCACGATCAAGCGTGTATATGAGTCCGATCAGTACATCATGGATACCCATACAGCCGTAGCAGCATCGGTATATGACAAGTATGTGAAGGAGACTGGCGATACAACACCAACTGTGATCGCAAGTACAGCAAGCCCATACAAGTTTACGAGAAGCGTTATGAATGCAATCGACAGTGCATATGACAAGCAGTCTGATTTCGAACTTGTCGATGAGCTGAATAAGCTTTCTGGCGTGAAGGTACCACAGGCAATCGAAGACATCCGTCAGGCAGAGGTTCGCCACGATATCGTCTGCGACAAGGAAGACATGCTTGCAGAAGTAAAGAAGTTTTTGAATATTTAATAACATAGACGCGTTGAGAATACGCGCGGCAGTTCATTCGCACCATCCTGCCGTTAAACAAAACTAGGGCAAACCATAAATGACAGAATTTATGTTGCGGGTGCTTTGTGCGCCCGCATTTTTTATTGAAGGGAGTTTTCGTATGTATACATTAAAGACAAATGCCAGCTTTGACAGTGCACATTTTCTGGCAGGCTATGAGGGAAAATGTTCAAACATTCATGGACATCACTGGACAGTGGAAATCGAGGTAGGAAGCAACAGTCTGGAGATGGGAGGAAATAACCGTGGTATGATCGTGGATTTCTCCAAATTAAAAACAGATCTGAAGAACATCGCAGATGCACTCGACCATTGTCTGATCGTGGAGATTGGAAGTCTGAAACGCAGAACGCTGGATGTGCTCGAAGAAGAGCATTTCAAGGTTGTAGAAGTGATGTTCCGACCGACTGCAGAGAACTTTGCAAAGTTCTTCTATGACGAGATGAAAGGAAAAGGCTATCATGTCTTAAAGGCAACGGTGTATGAGACACCAAATAACTGTGCCGCATATATGGAGTAATATGGGAAAGTATAAAGTAGTAGAAACGTTTGTCAGTATCAACGGCGAGGCAACCCATGCTGGAGAGCTTGCATGCTTTATCCGGTTTGCCGGATGTAATCTTGCTTGTGGATACTGTGATACGAAATGGGCGAATGAACCGCAGGTGCCATACAAGAGTATGAGTGCGGAAGAAATCTATGCGTATATCAAATCCTGTGGCGTGAAAAATGTGACGCTGACGGGCGGAGAGCCGTTGATCCAGCCGGAAATTGAATGGTTGATCACACTTCTGTCAGCGGATAAAGCCCTGCGCGTAGAGATCGAGACGAACGGAAGCGTGGATATTGCCGGATACGATGCACGCCCGGAGAATGTCTGCATGACGCTTGACTATAAGCTTCCAGACAGTGGGATGGAGCAGTTTATGCGCACAGAAAATTACGCATGGTTAAAACCGCAGGATGCAGTGAAATTCGTTGTTTCGTCGACAAGAGATCTGGAAACGGCGAAGAAGATCATTGAGACATATGATCTGTGTGCGAAGGCAACCGTATATTTGAGTTCCGCATTTTCAGCGATCACACCGGCACAGATCGTAGAGTACATGATACAGGAAAACATGAAGGATGTCCGGTTACAGCTACAGATGCACAAATACATCTGGGATCCGGAGAAAAAAGGAGTATAAGATGGCAATCGATAAAGAAGCAATCAAAGAACATATCCGCGGGATTTTAGTTGCCCTTGGCGATGATCCCGACCGAGAAGGATTAAAGGAAACACCCGACCGGGTTGCCCGCATGTATGAGGAAGTATTTGAAGGAATGAACTATACGAACGATGAGATTGCAGAGATGTTCAACAAATCGTTCGAGCGTCCGGGCAAGGATACGAGTGACATGGTCCTGGTCAAGGATATCGAGGTGTTCAGTTATTGTGAGCACCATATGGCACTGATGTATGACATGCATGTATCAGTCGCTTATATTCCGAAGGGAAAAGTGCTCGGACTTAGCAAGATCGCACGGATTGCAGATATGGTCGCAAAACGCTTACAGTTGCAGGAAAGAATCGGTACCGATATCGCATATATTATGAGTAAGGTGACTGGAAGTGAGGATGTGGCAGTCGTGATCGAGGGAAGCCATAGCTGTATGACAGCCAGAGGTATCCGGAACGCAAGTGCAAAGACGTTCACGACGACATTCACCGGTGAGTTCGAGAAGAATGAGACATTGCAGAACAAACTGATGATGTTACTGAAATAAGAGCTGAACATAGAAGATGAAAACAGAGGATAAGAAGGAGTGATTATTATGCAGCATAAGAAGAACAAAGAAGCAGCCGTTGTTGTATTTAGTGGAGGACAGGACAGCACAACCTGTCTGCTGTATGCGAAGAAACATTATAAGAAGGTGTATGCCGTATCGTTTGATTATCACCAGAGACATGTGGCAGAGCTTGATGCAGCGAAGGAAATCTGTGAGAAGCTGGATGTGGAGCAGACAATCATGGATATGACATTGTTAAATCAGCTCGCACCGAATTCTCTGACTCGTGATGATATGAAGGTGGACAGCGATGCGCCGGCAGAGGGTACACCAAATACATTTGTCGATGGAAGAAATATGCTGTTTTTGACATTTGCAGCGGTATTTGCAAAGCAGAAGGGTGTCACGGATATCCTGACGGGTGTATCTCAGAGTGACTTCTCTGGTTATCCAGATTGCAGAGATGAGTTTATCAAGTCCTTAAATGTATCTTTAAATCTGGCAATGGATTATGAATTTGACATTATCACACCGCTTATGTGGATTGACAAGGAAGAGACATGGGAGCTTGCCGATAAGCTCGGTGGATTTGATCTGGTTCGCAATATGACATTAACATGTTATAATGGCATCAAGGGCGATGGCTGTGGCAACTGCCCTGCATGTAAGCTGCGGAAAAAAGGCTTGGATGCATATCTTGCTAGACGATAAAGGATAATGGAGGGAAGCCATGAAACGCTTGTTATTTATTATCAATCCGAAAGCCGGACGAACGGCGATAAGAAATGATTTGTTTGAGATTATCATGGTATTTTCACAGGCTGGATACGAGGTCGTGACGTATCCGACACAGGACCGGAGGATGCAGAACGCAAGGTGCGTGTCGACGGCGAAGATTACGATCTGATCGTGTGCGCAGGTGGCGATGGAACGCTCGATAACACGGTCTGCGGATACTCCAAGATGGGACACAAAAAAGTGCCGCTTGGTTATATCCCGGTTGGAACGACAAACGATTTCGCACGAAGCCTTCGTATCTCAAGAAAACCCATTGAAGCGGCAAATCAGATTGTAAATGGAAAATGTACGAAGGTTGATGTCGGACAGTTCGCGGACAAGTCGTTTATCTACATTGCGGCATTCGGTATTTTCACCGATGTGTCATATAATACGAATCAGTCCCTGAAGAAGGCAATCGGACATTCGGCATATATTATTGAAGGAATTAAAAATATCGGAAATTATAAAGGCTTTAATCTGACGGCACAGTTTGACGAGAAGGTCATCACTGGAAAATATCTGTATGGTATGGTGACCAATACGCTTTCGGTTGGCGGATTCAAGCTGCGAGGAGCCAAGCATGTCGTGTTGGATGACGGAAAATTTGACTGCCTCTTTATCAAGATGCCATCAACACCGGCGGAGATGCAGCAGATCATCCGTGGACTTCTGCAAAATGAAGTTGAGGGAAATGAGATGTTCTTTGAATGCAAGGCGTCCCGTGTTGTTGTAGATGGAGAACAGGAGATCGCATGGACACTCGATGGGGAGTTTGGCGGAAGTTTGAAGCATGTGGAGATCTTAAACCAGCAGCAGGCGCTTGATATTATGCTGCCGCAGATCAACATTGAAGAGATGGCAAACCAGCCGAGTGATGACGATGACGCGATGGATGAAGAGCGTGACGAGGAGACTGCTTACACGGAAGATGATATTGATCTTGAAGATCTGTATAGCCGGTATGCACTGCATTATCCAGAGGAATCTGCACAGACAGAGCCGGATAAAAAAGAGTGAGAACCGCTTTGCTATGCCAATTCTTTACAAGTAAGAGAAAAAAGAATATAATAAGAATAATGCACACGTGCATAAAACGATGAAGATAAAATTTAGACAGCTAAATTGAAAGGGGAAAATAATGGGAAAGTATTTCGGAACAGACGGATTCCGCGGTGAGGCAAATGTAGACCTGACAGTGGAACATGCGTACAAGGTCGGAAGATATCTCGGATATTATTTTGGTAAGGAGAAGCAGGGGGATGACCGGGCACGAATCGTCATCGGAAAAGACACGAGACGTTCGAGCTATATGTTTGAGTATTCCTTAGTTGCCGGACTGACAGCGAGTGGCGCGGATGTATTTTTGATGCATGTCACACCGACACCGAGTGTGTCCTATATCGTGCGTGCCGATGAGTTTGACTGTGGAATTATGATTTCTGCGAGCCACAACCCATTTTATGATAACGGAATCAAGATCATTAACAGTCACGGTGCAAAGATGGATGCGGCTGTTGAAAAGTTGATTGAGGATTATATCGATGGACTGGTACCGGAGATTCCATTTGCAACGAAAGAAAAGATTGGACGGACGACGGATTATTCGATGGGTAGAAACCGTTATATCGGTTATCTGATGACACTCCCAACACGTGCATTCAAGAATCTGCGTGTCGGACTCGACTGTGCAAACGGTGCATCTTCGACGGTTGCGAAAGCAGTGTTCGATGCACTTGGCGCGAAGACATATGTCATCAATAACACACCGGATGGTACGAATATCAATACGAACTGTGGTTCTACCCATATTGAGGGGCTGCAGAAGTTTGTTGTAGAAAATAATTTAGATGCAGGATTTGCTTATGATGGCGATGCAGACCGTTGTCTGGCTGTTGATGAGAAGGGTAATCTGGTGGATGGCGATGCGATCATCTACATCTGTGGAAAATATCTGCGTGACCGTGGCAGACTGAACAATAACAAAGTCGTGACAACCGTCATGTCAAACCTTGGTCTGTACAAGGCATTAGATGCAGAGGGAATCGGCTATGAGAAGACTGCAGTCGGAGACAAATATGTCTATGAGTGTATGATGGAGAACGGATATATCCTCGGCGGTGAGCAGAGTGGACATATCATTTTCTCGAAGAATGCAAGAACGGGTGATGGCGTTCTGACATCCCTGAAGATCATGGAAGCAATGGTGGAAGAGAAGATGCCGCTTTCTGAACTGACACGCGGACTGACGATCTACCCACAGCTTCTGGTGAATGTTAAAGTTACAAGTAAGAAAGAAGTTATGGAAGACGCAGATGTACTTGCAGCCGCAAAGAAGGTGGAGGAAGCACTTGGAGATGATGGAAGAATCCTGCTTCGCCAAAGTGGTACAGAGCCACTGATCCGTGTGATGGTGGAAGCCAAGACCGATGAAATCTGTAAAGAACATGTAGATGCGGTAGTCGATGTTATCCGAAGCAAAGGATACGAAGTACAGTAAGGATATAGAATGAATAATACCAGAAAACTTGAGACTTCACTTGTATTTCTTCTCAAGGCGATTTTGAATTTGATATTGTTCTTTGTATTGTATGGAATTTATGCGAAATCAAACTGGCAGCTGTGGAATCTGTCGCGAACATCCGGTATTACAATCGCAGCGTATGTAGTAATGCATTATATGTTTTCGACGATCTATGGACATTACGACATAGGAAAACGAAAGAGTAAACCGATCGTGCTGTCCCTGTTTTTGAATCAGGTATTTACAGATGTGATCTCTGTGATCGTTCTGTCGATTATGAATACAAACCAGATGAAAAACCAGAGCTTCAAGCTGGAACAGCCATATCTGCTTTTGCCGATTATTGCAATCCAGTTTGTGACGATCCTGATTTTCGTGTATGGTGGCAATCATCTGTATTTTAAGATTTATCAGCCGGAGGATTGTATTATCATTACATCTTCCCAGCAGAGCTTAAATGAGATTGTGCGCGGCGTTTTAAAATACAAGCTGCAATACAAGGTAAACAAGGTAGCGGACTATCGGGATGCAAACCTCAAGCAATACATTCTGGAGCATGATACGATATTTATCTATGACGTTCCGGTGCAGGATCGGACAAAGATCTTAGAGTACTGTTACCAGAATATGAAGAATGTGTATTTCAATCCGGATATGCATGATGTGATCGAGAAGAGTGCGAAGCATTTTATCTTAGACGACGTATCGGTATACTGTAATTATTCCAAGGGGCTGACTCTGGAGCAGCGGTTTATCAAGCGGGCGATGGATATTGTAATCTCTGTGATTGCGTTGATCCTTACCTCGCCGATTATGCTGGTTGTCAGCATTATGATCAAACTCGATGACCACGGAAGCCTCATTTTTAAGCAGAACCGTGCGACGCGGGACGGAAAGATCTTCTCTGTATACAAGTTCCGCACAATGCGGGAGAATGTAGAGAATTATTCTGTGGTGGAAGATGATGAGCGTGTGACGCGTGTCGGAAAATTCCTGCGGAAATACCGGCTGGATGAGATCCCACAGTTTTTCAATGTATTAAAGGGGGATATGAGTGTCGTTGGACCAAGACCGGAGATGCTGGCAAACGTATTTAACTATACATCGGTTCTGCCAGAGTTCGAGTACCGTCTGCGTGTGAAAGCAGGTATCACCGGGCATGCGCAGATTGCCGGAAAGTATAACACATCCCCGAAGGATAAGCTGATCTTAGATCTGACGTATATTGAAGAATACAGCTTCTGGCTGGATATCAAGCTATTGTTCCAGACGTTGATTGTCCTGTTTAAGAAGGACAGTACAGAAGCGTTCCACAGAGGCGAAGAGCTGGTGTTTGAAGAATATCAGCCACCAGAGTCGGTGAATCCCCCGGTTGAGGAAACAGAATAAAAAAAGAACTGTTCACGAAAATGCGTGTACAGTTCTTTCTTTTTCTATATAACGGAATTGGAATACTTACAGGTTCTGCGCATACTCCTCAAATATGTAATCGTACATAGACGGAAGACCGACGAACTCACAGCCATAACGATAGCCGGCGTTGCCAATTGGTGTTACATACAGAATCTTCACAACGGATAAGATTACTTCTTCCCGGTTCTCGAATTCAATCGTTGCATTGAAATAATAATTGACCGGAAGCTTGGACAGGGACATAAAGCCGATACCAGCTTTGGATATATCGAAGACCTCGATTTCGGCATCAAGATTTTCGATTTTTACACCATCCTGCTTAAATAAATTAGAAACTTCCAATTTGAGTTTGATTGGAAGTCTGACGTTCTTTCTTTTTTCCTGCATACGAACCCTCCAGCTTGGAAATTTTATTAGATTGGCACTATTATATCAAAAAAACAAGTGAAACGCTATATAAATTCACGAAAACTCGAAAAAAACACATAAACTGTTTGATACTTTAAGTTATCTAGGTTATAATAAGCAAGGTTTGAAAAAAATATCAAAAAAAGAAGCAATATGCAGATAATATGATTATAATGAGAGGAACGTGCGATATGAGTGATGTAATGGAACACTATCAGGATGATGGCCTGCACGAAGAATGTGGAGTCTTCGGCATGTATGATTTTGACGGACACGATGTGGCTAGAACGATTTACTACGGGTTGTTCGCTTTGCAGCACCGGGGACAGGAGAGCTGTGGTATTGCAGTATCGGATACCGAAGGACCAAAGGGCAAGGTCCTTTCTTCCAAAGGTATGGGACTTGTAAATGAAGTCTTCACGCAGGAAGACTTAGATAAGCTCAAAGGCAATATCGGAGTTGGTCATGTACGATATTCAACAGCCGGTGCGAGTACCAGAGAGAATGCACAGCCGCTTGTACTGAATTATATCAAGGGTACCCTTGCCCTGGCACATAACGGGAATCTCGTCAATGCACCGGAGCTTCGAAGAGAACTCGCACATGATGGTGCAATCTTCCAGACGACGATCGACTCCGAGGTGATCGCATATCATATTGCCAGGGAACGTGTAAAGACATCTTCGGCAGAGGAAGCAGTTCAAAATGCCATGAAGAAGCTGGTCGGTTCCTATTCCCTGATTGTCATGAGTCCGAGAAAACTGATCGGTGCCCGTGATCCGTTTGGGTTCCGTCCACTCTGCATCGGAAAACGCGACAATGCGTACGTGCTTGCATCGGAAAGCTGCGCACTTGATACAATCGGTGCAGAATTTGTTCGGGATGTGGAACCGGGTGAGATGGTTGTTATATCACCGGAAAAAGGGATTGAAAGTCACAGAGAGCTGTGCCAGAAGGAACACGGCAGATGTGTGTTTGAATATATTTATTTTGCAAGACCGGATAGTGTGATTGATGGGATGAGTGTATATCAGTCGCGTATCATTGCCGGAAGATGTCTCGCAAAGGACAGCCCGGTGGACGCGGATTTGGTTGTTGGTGTACCGGAATCCGGAAATGCAGCGGCACTTGGCTATTCGCTGGAATCTGGTATTCCATACGGAACTGCTTTCGTAAAAAATGGCTATGTTGGACGAACCTTTATCAAGCCGAAGCAGAGTCAGCGTGAATCCAGTGTGCGCGTGAAGTTAAACGTGTTAAAGGATGCAGTTGCAGGAAAACGTGTGATCATGATTGATGATTCCATCGTGCGTGGAACGACGAGTGACCGGATCGTCAGTATGCTGAAGGAAGCTGGTGCGAAGGAAGTCCATGTGCGGATTTCATCTCCACCATTCCTGTATCCGTGTTATTTCGGAACGGATGTGCCGGACAGTGACCAGTTGATCGCATACAACCGTACCATTGAGGAAATCCGTCAGATCATCGGTGCGGATTCCCTTGGCTATCTGAAGCTGGAACGGCTGCCGGAACTGACCGGTGGCAGACAGTTCTGTCAGGGCTGTTTCACAGGAAAATGGCCAATTGATCCACCAAAAGAAGATATTCGTGGCGAATATGACGCATAAGGTGTATAATAGAAGAACATATGAGGAAAATATATAAATTTGGAGGTTTTTATGAGCAGAGACAAGTATGTAAGCCCACTTTCAGAGAGATACGCAAGCAAGGAGATGCAGTATATCTTCTCCCCGGACATGAAGTTCAAGACATGGAGAAAATTATGGATCGCACTTGCTGAGACCGAAAAGGAGCTTGGACTAAAAGATGCCGATGGCAACCCACGTATCACAGACGAGCAGATCGAAGAACTGAAAAGCCATGTAGAGGATATCAACTACGATGTGGCAAGAGAGCGTGAGAAGCTCGTGCGTCATGACGTTATGAGTCATGTGTATGCATATGGACAGCAGTGTCCGAAGGCAGCAGGTATCATCCATCTGGGTGCAACAAGCTGTTATGTTGGCGATAACACAGATGTCATCATTATGACAGAGGCAATGAAGCTCGTTCGTACAAAGCTGATCAATGTCATCAATGAGCTTGCAAAGTTTGCAGATACCTATAAGGATCTTCCGACTCTGGCATTTACACATTTCCAGCCTGCACAGCCAACGACAGTTGGTAAGCGTGCGACACTCTGGATGCAGGAGTTACTGCTGGATTTAGCAGACCTTGAATATATGATCGGACAGCAGAAGCTGCTTGGCTGTAAGGGAACAACCGGTACACAGGCAAGTTTCTTAGAGCTGTTTGAGGGCGACCATGAGACCGTGAAGAAAATCGATGGAAAGATTGCTGAGAAGATGGGATTTGCAGCCTGCTATCCGGTTTCCGGACAGACCTATTCCAGAAAGGTCGATGCGAGAGTCTTAAATGTACTTTCCGGCATTGCGATGTCAGCCCATAAGTCTCTAACGATATCCGTCTTCTTCAGCATCTGAAGGAAGTAGAAGAGCCGTTCGAGAAGAACCAGATTGGTTCGTCAGCGATGGCATATAAGCGGAATCCTATGCGTAGTGAGCGTATCGCATCCCTGTCTGACTATGTGATGCAGATGCTTTAAATCCGGCAATTGTGGCAAGTACACAGTGGTTTGAGCGTACACTGGATGATTCTGCAAACAAGCGAATTTCTGTACCGGAAGCATTCCTTGCCATCGATGGTATTCTGGATCTGTACTTGAATGTCGTAGATGGACTTGTCGTATATGACAAGGTGATCTACCAGCATTTCATGAAGGAGATTCCTTTCATGGCAACCGAGAACATCATGATGGATGCCGTAAAGCGTGGCGGAAATCGTCAGGAGCTGCATGAGAAGATCCGTGAGTATTCGATGATAGCGGGTGAGCAGGTGAAGAAGTATGGAAACGAGAATAACCTGGTAGAGCTAATCGCATGCGATTCTGCATTTGGTATGACAAGAGAAGAAATCGAAGCTCTGCTTGATCCAAAGAACTTTGTTGGTCGTGCACCGGAGCAGACAGCCGAGTTCCTGGCAGAGCAGATTCAGCCAATTCTCGATGCAAACAAAGATATCCTCGGCGTAAAGGCAGAGATTAACGTATAAGATGCGTAATCGTCGATGCGTATTGATTTTATTGTAAAAATAAAGTAGAATAGAAAGGTCGACTGCGGTCGATACACTATTAATTGCAAAGTGATAAAAACGGAGGTAACAGGTTAGACTATGGTACAGGCAGTAGTAGGCGCCAATTGGGGTGACGAAGGAAAAGGTAAAATTACAGACATGCTCGCAGAGAAGGCAGATATTATCGTGCGTTTTCAGGGTGGAGCAAATGCAGGTCATACAATCGTGAATAACTATGGAAAGTTTGCATTGCATACACTTCCTTCCGGCGTATTTTATGACCATACAACCAGCATTATCGGAAATGGTGTTGCATTGAATATCCCGGTGTTGTTCAATGAAGTAAAGTCAATTACAGACAAGGGCGTTCCGATGCCAAAGATCCTCGTATCGGATCGTGCACAGATGGTAATGCCATATCATGTATTATTTGATGCATATGAAGAAGAGAGACTGGCAGGAAAGTCTTTCGGCTCTACAAAGTCCGGTATTGCACCGTTTTATTCAGATAAATATGCAAAGATTGGTTTTCAGGTAAGTGAGCTGTTTGACGATGAGGCAGCCTTGCGCGACAAGATCGAGCGTGTGATCGCATCGAAGAACGTATTGTTAGAGTATCTGTACAAGAAGCCGCTTCTGACCGTGGATGAAGTGTACAACACATTGATGGAGTACAAGGAGATGGTAGCTCCGTTCGTATGTGATGTATCTGCTTATTTGTATAATGCAATCAAGGAAGGAAAGCATATCCTCTTAGAGGGACAGCTTGGTTCCATGAAGGATCCGGATCACGGTATCTATCCGATGGTAACATCTTCTTCCACACTGGCTGCTTATGGCGCGATTGGAGCAGGTATTCCTCCATATGAGATCAAGCAGATCGTAACAGTATGTAAGGCATATTCATCCGCTGTTGGAGCAGGTGAATTTGTCAGTGAGATATTCGGAGAAGAAGCGGATGAGCTTCGCCGCGTGGTGGTGATGGAGGCGAGTTTGGTGCAACAACCGGACGTCCAAGACGTATGGGTTGGTTTGACTGTGTCGCATCTAAGTATGGTTGTCGGATTCAGGGAACAACTGATGTTGCATTTACCGTATTGGATGTACTTGGTTATCTCGATGAGATTCCGGTTTGTGTCGGCTATGACATTGACGGAGAGGTAACAACGGACTTCCCTACAACTGCAAAGTTAAAGAAAGCAAAACCTGTATATAAGGTACTTCCGGGATGGAAGCAGGATATCCGCGGAATTAAGAAGTATGAGGATCTTCCAGAGAACTGTCGTAAGTATATCGAGTTTATCGAAGAGCAGATCGGATTCCCGATCACGATGGTTTCCAACGGACCAAAGAGATCTGATATCATCTATCGTGGATTTAATAACTAAGACGAAATAATAAAACAAAGGCTGTTGCACCAAACGCTTTGGTGCAGCAGTTTTTTAATAGAGAGGTTTATTCTATGAGAAATCTGACAATGCTGATGGATTATTACGAGCTGACAATGTCCAACGGATATTTTGAAAAAGGGTTCAAAGATAAGATGGTTGTATTCGATATGTTCTACCGGAAGAATCCAGATAATGGTGGATTTGTTGTGTCTGCCGGATTGGAACAGTTGATCGAATACATTGAGAACATGCATTTTTCTAAGGAGGATATCGAATTCCTGCGGAGCAAGGGCGAGTTCTCAGAAGGATTCCTGCAGTATCTTGCTGATTTTAAGTTTACAGGAAATATTGATGCGTTGCCGGAAGGCACAATCTGTTATCCAAATACTCCGATTGTCACGGTGACGGCACCGGTGATCGAGGCACAGTTAATTGAGACGATGCTGCTGCTTACGATGAATTTCCAGTCGCTGATTGCCACAAAAGCCTCCCGCATCTGCCGGACAGCGGCTGAGAGTGGTGCGGTTGTTATGGAGTTTGGCGCGAGACGTGCACATGGTGGTGATGCAGCGATTCTTGGTGCAAGAGCAGCTATATCGGTGGCGCGGCTGCGACAGCAACGGTCATGGCCGATGAACGGTTTGGTGTACCTGCAATCGGTACGATGGCACATAGCTGGATTCAGTTTTTTGACAATGAATACGAAGCGTTTAAGGCATATGCAGAGGTCTATCCGGACAACTGTACATTGCTGATCGATACCTATGATATCTTAAACAGCGGTCTGGTCAATGCCATCCGTGTCGCAAAGGAAGTGTTAGAGCCTGCCGGGAAACGCCTGAAGGGTGTCCGCATTGACAGCGGTGATCTGGCATATTTCTCGAAGAAAATCCGTAAGACACTCGATGCACGTGATATGCAGGACTGCAAGATCGTCGTGTCGAACAGTGTCGATGAATTTCTGATGCAGTCACTGAAAAAGCAGAACGCAAGCATTGATTCCTACGGCGTCGGAGAACGTATGATCACGTCGAAATCCGATCCGGTCTTTGGTGGTGTCTACAAGCTTGCTGCTGTGCAGAATGATGCCGGGGAATTTGTGCCGAAGATCAAGATCTCTGAGAACGTCGAAAAGATCACGAATCCGGGCAGAAAGAAGCTGTGGCGTATTTACAGCCGTGAGACCGGATATGCGCTTGCCGATTTGATCACGATGTACGACGAGGAAGTAAACGGAGATGAACCATTTGCCTACGTGGATCCGGTGAAGCCTTGGAAGAAGATGAAGTTTGAAAATGTGGATGTGAAGGAGCTGCAGGTGCCGATCTTCCGCGATGGAAAGCTGGTTTATGACAAGCCGGAGCTTGATGCAATCAAAGCATATGTGACGGAACAGCTTGACCATCAGATATGGGAGGAGGAACAGCGATTTACGAATCCGCATATCCATTACGTGGATCTGTCGAAAAAACTGTATGAAGTCAAAGAAGAGATGCTTTCACAGGGACAAGGAGAGCTTCACTAAAAAATATTTAAAAATATGCGGTATCCGTTGACAGAAATTATCAGAAATATTAAGATAATTATATATGTTTTAGGATATGACATAGAATTAGGAGAAGGAGAGAATACTCTCTACAAAGAATATGAGAAAATTTGACACCAGAACCCAATATTTTCGTTATGAAGTGTTGCGCGAGGTTGCGCGTATGGCATGGGATGGCACATTGCTCGAAGGAATTCTGGATATTCCAATGAAGATTATTCCGGGCAAGAAGCCAACGATGCGTTGCTGCGTATTCAAGGAACGCGCGATCGTGAGTGAACAGGTCAAGATGGCAATGGGCGGCAATCCGGACAATGACAATGTCATTGAAGTCATGGAGATCGCCTGCGATGAGTGTCCGGTTGGCGGATATGAAGTCGGACAGCATTGTCGTGGCTGTCTGGCACACCGCTGTGCGGATGCGTGTAAGTTTGGTGCGATCACGATTGATGAGCATCAGAAAGCCCATATCGACAAGTCGAAATGTAAAGAGTGTGGTGCCTGTGCAAAGGCATGTCCGTACAGTGCCATTTCAGATTTTAAGCGTCCATGCCAGCAGGCATGTAAGATTGGCGCGATCACGATGAACGAGGATCAGGAAGCGAAGATTGATAACGATAAATGTATCGCGTGTGGCGCATGCGTATATCAGTGTCCGTTTGGTGCCATCAATGAGAAATCATACATATTACAGGTCATCAACATGATCAAGGACAGTGACCATGGCAAGAATTATAAGGTCTATGCGGCGGTTGCACCTGCAATCGCGGGACAGTTTATTTACGCGAAGCGTGGACAGGTTATCAGTGGAATCAAGGCGCTTGGCTTTGATGAAGTTGTGGAGGTTGCGCTTGGTGCAGATATGACAACCTGGCATGAATCACAGGAGCTGCGGGAGAAGGGTATGCTGACGAGTTCATGCTGTCCGGCATTTGTATCCTATGTGGAGAAGAACTTCCCGGATATGTTGCCATATGTATCTTCTACTTTGTCACCGATGGCGATGATCGGTAAACATATCAAGGAGCAGGATCCGACGGCGAAGGTCGTATTTATCGGACCGTGTACCGCAAAGAAGATGGAGATCCGCAAGGAGACGGTTGCACCGTATATCGACAGTGCACTGACTTTTGAAGAGCTGCAGGCAGTGCTTGACAGCCGGGAGATCGACATCACGACACTGGAAGAGGAAAGTCTGGAGAATGCTTCTTACTTTGGACGTATCTTTGCTCACACAGGCGGTCTGAGCAGTGCTGTGAAGCAGGGAATGAAAGAACAGGGTGCAGAGGACTTCGAATTGAAGCCGGTTGTCTGCGATGGTATTGAAGAATGTAAGATTGCGCTGTTGAAGCTGCGCAGAAATATGTTGGATGGAAACTTCATGGAGGGCATGGCATGTCAGGGTGGTTGTGTCAACGGAAACGGAAATCTGACGCATATGGCGAAGAGCCGTATGGATGTTGAAAAATATGGTAAGGAAGCTGCTGATAAGACGATTGAAGGTGCAATATCAGAGTTTCACCTGCAATAAAATGTAACAGGGGGGAAAACCGTGGATCAAGTACAGGAAAGTTATGACGAATTTAATTTGAATTTCAGAATAGAAGATACCGTAATCGTAAATCAGACAGAGATGGAAGGATTCAATGCATTCTTCCTTGGAAACCAGTCCACCTGTCAGCAGAGCGTTGTGGAGGGTGTGCGTGTTCTGTCTTACAAGATTCCGGCAACTCTGCCACTCGGCCAGTTCTTGAAGAAGCAGCTGTACAAGGGCGAGTTTCTTTCGATTCTGTCCAATATACTGAACCAGTTGTTGTACTTTGAAGATCGCAACATGCCGATCAAGAAGGTACTTCTAAACACGAAGTATATGTATATTGAACTGTCGAATCTGCATGTACAGTTGATCTATATGCCGATCGAGAAGGATTTTGCAGATTGCAATGTGTGTGAATTTGTACAGAACTTCATCAGCAAGATCCGGTTTGCGGATATGCAGTGTGTCAACTGCGTAGATCAGATTTTGCATTATCTCGATAGCCGGTTGATGTTCTCTTTGCGCGAGTTCTATACATTTATTATTGAACTGCAGAAAGAAGAAATTTTGAAGGATGATATTGATCTTGGCGAGGACGAGACAACTGTCTTACAGCAGATGAGCTACAACAATATCACTCCATATCTCGTTCGTTCCAGAACGAATGCGCTGATTCCAATTGAGAAGACCGAGTTCTTAGTTGGGAAGTCTTCCGAGTGTGATTATCAGATTCCAGATAACCGGAAGGTAAGCCGAAGCATTGCAGCTTCCGTATCAGCAACGGAGAATGTTATATCCGTGATGAGAACTCAACAAACCATACTTATGTGAATGGAAAGATGATCCAGCCGGGATTTGATGTCATGCTGAAAAATGATGACTATATCCGTATGGGTGATGAAGAGTTTAAGTATTGGGTACGATAATTTAATACGCTTTCTCATTTTAGAGCTGCATGATGTGTGAACGTCATGCAGCTCTCCCTTTTCAGATAGTAAATTTTCACTCACTTATTGCAGAATGCAAATAATAAATATATAATGAAACTTGTATGTTGATTCAAAAGATGGGGGTGCAAAAGATGCAGCATGAATATAACGTTCTTAAATTCATAAAAGCAGATGTATGCACAACCGTTCACCCGATAAGAACAAATGTTCTTCGGGGGGGGGTACTGCTTAGACGATAATTTACTGCAGAATGCAGTTTCTTTGCAGTCGCTGAGAAATCAAGATACATCATCATTATTTCCATTTCAAAATATCAGCAAACGGAAAAAACTTCATAGAGACATAGTACGAGACCAGGCAGAACAGGGATGCAGGAGTAGTCGCTGTGTGCGTGGGTTTTTTGCGTGCAATTTTTTTGGTGGAAGGGATAAAAGAAAGGGAGGAAAAAGATGCAAAAAAGAAAAAGAAGAGCATCGGTATTGGCTGTGTTACTCGCACTTTTGTGCGTGATCTCTAGTATGTCGGTGTTCAAAGTAGACGTGAAAGCGGAAGAATCTGCTATGAAAACAGAAGATGGAAGATTCGAATATGTGGAAGACACGGAAAATGGCGGATATATGATTTATGATTATTTGCTGAATGAAGATGCCGTGGAGATTCCCGCAGAGATTAATGGAAAGCCAGTTACATCGATTGATCAATATTCGTTTTATCAAAAACAATGACGAGTGTCACGATTCCGGATACTGTTAAGAAAATAGGGGAAAGTGCGTTTTACGAATGTAAATTTGAAAAACGTACACATTCCAGATAGTGTAACAGATTTAGAACCATACTCATTTGGTGACTGTTATGCATTGGCATCGTTCAATATTCCAAAAGGAATCACAGAAATCCCGGCATATGCATTTGAATGGGCTAATATTACATCACTTGACATTCCAGACAATATCACAAAGATTGGTGAGGGTGCATTTGGATTTTGTGAGAATGTGACATCATTAACAATTCCAGATTCTGTGACTGAGATTGGAGAAAAAGCATTTCAGAGCTGTAAGGGATTGAAGTCATTTGAGGTTCCGAAGAATGTGACGAAGCTTAGCGGAAATGCATTTATGAGCAGTGGAATTACAACGCTTACGGTTTCACCTGAAAACCCTGTATATGATAGTCGTGATAATTGTAATGCAGTCATCGAGACAGATACGGATAAGCTGATAATAGGATCTATGAACAAAAATCCCAGAAACGATAAGAACGATTGGAAGTCATGCGTTTGAAAGTAGTCATGAGCTGAGTACACTTGAAATCCCTGTTGGTGTGACAGCAATTGAAGACTATGCATTTGACGAATGTGGTAGCTTAACGAATTTGACGATTCCAAAGACGGTAAAAAGTATTGGTAAAAATTTATGTTGCCAAACAAGATGGAATTCTGACTTAGGACATTCTGTAACGTCAGTAAGTGAATTTTTAACCATTAACTGTGTAGAAAATAGTGCTGCTCATAAATATGCACAGGAAAACGGTTATCATTTCAATTTAATCAGTGATGATGACGAAACGATTTATGCAGATGATTTAAAAGTAACTGCAGATGTAGATGAGACAAAATTGAAGGTTGGAGACACCTTTAAAGTAACAGGAACGGTACTTCCGGAAAATGCAACAAACAAAGGTGTTAACTATCTTAGTGCAAATCAAGATATTGTTACAATAGATTCGAGAACTGGTGAAGCAAAGGCAGTTGGAGTAGGAAAAACTTTTGTATTAGCCAGTTCGAATGATGGAAAACGTGCACAACGTTTTATGTAACAGTTACAAAGGCAACTCCGACCCCAGATCCAGATCCAACTCCAGATCCAGATCCAACCCCAGACCCAGATCCAGATCCGACACCGACGCCAGATGTTACAACCCGTTATACAACCCACGTACAGACATACGGCTGGCAGGGTGATGAGAACAACACAAGCAAGTGGTTTACAAATGGTAGAATGGCTGGTACTTCCGGACAGGCAAAGCGTCTGGAGGGCATCAAGATTTCCGTCAGCGGAAACGTAAACCTTGGCATCCAGTACACAACCCATTGCCAGAGCTATGGCTGGCTGCCATGGTCCGCAAATGGCGAGATGAACGGAACTGAGGGCGAGGCAAAGAGACTCGAGGCAATCAAGATCCAGCTTACAGGTGCAGATAAAGATAAATATGATGTTTATTACAGAGTGCATGCACAGTCTTACGGCTGGCTTGGCTGGGCGAAGAATGGTGCACCATCCGGAACTGCCGGTTATGCAAAGAGACTGGAAGGTATCCAGATCGTTGTATTGAAGAAGGGTGCATCAGCGCCGGGATTAAATTATGCAGGAGTGAATGCAACTTCTGGCGTACATCAGGCAAAGAGCTATATTGCAAAGGCTGGTTCTTCTCCAGTGGTTGGCAATCAGGCAACTTCAAATACAAATCCAAGTGTGGCTGGAGAGGCAAATGTCAATGTTGCATACCGCACACACGTACAGACCTTTGGCTGGCAGGGATGGAAGTATAACGGACAGATGAGTGGTACTTCCGGACAGGCAAAGAGACTCGAAGGTATCAACATCAAGCTTACAAATAAGCCATACAGTGGAAGCATTGTTTACACAACCCATGTACAGACCTATGGCTGGCAGGGAAATGAGAACAATCAGAACACATGGAGACACGATGGACAGATGAGTGGTACTTCCGGAGAGGCAAAGCGTCTGGAAGCAATCCGTATCAATCTGACTGGCGAGATGGCAGCGCATTACGATGTTTATTATCGTGTACATGCACAGACCTATGGTTGGTTGAACTGGGCAAAGAACGGCGAAGCAGCAGGAACTGCAGGACTTGCAAAACGTCTGGAAGGTATCCAGATCGTGCTTGTACCGAAGAACGGCAAGGCTCCAGCAACGAGATATCAGGGTATCACCAGTGTGAGAACACAGGCATATATCAAGAAATAATCAATAATAGAAATATAGAAAATGGGTTCCATGAAAGATCTTTCATGGAACCTGTTTTTTATTCGTTCGACAGATAATGCCGCATGGATTTTAAAGCATTTTTTTCTAATCGGCTGACCTGTGCCTGTGAGATCGCAATCTCATCGGCAACTTCCGTCTGTGTTTTTCCTTCGAAGAAACGCAGGCGGATGATGTTTAATTCCCGTTCGTCGAGCCGCTGCATCGCTTCCTGTAAAGCAAGCGACTGCACCCAGTTTTCTTCTTTGTTCTTTTTGTCTTTGACCTGATCCATCAGATATAAGACATCCTGCCCCTCCTGATATACCGGCTCAAACAGAGACATCGGTGTGGCAATCGCATCTAAGGCGGTCACAATATCTTCTTTTGGAAGCTCTAATTCTTTGGCAATCTCGTCAACCGTTGGTTCGCGGTCGTTTTTCTTTGTCAGGATATCCCGCGTGTAGATTGCTTTGTAGGCGATGTCCCGGAGAGAGCGCGAGACACGGATGGTGTTGTTGTCGCGCATGTAGCGGCGGCATTCACCGATTATCATAGGTACAGCGTAGGTACTGAATTTGACATCCAGTGTCTGATCGAAATTATCCAGTGCTTTGATCAGTCCGATGCAACCGACCTGAAAAAGGTCATCGGAGCTTTCGATGTTGTTGCCAGAGAACCGTTGGATCACACTCAGAACAAGTCGGAGGTTTCCGCGGATAAATTCTTCTCTGGCACTTTTATCCCCTGCGTTCATGCGGGCAAAGAGTGCCCGCTTTTCATCCTCAGAAAGCAGTGGGAGCTTGCTTGTGTTGACTCCACAGATTACTACTTTATTTCCAGCCATAATTTCGTATCTCCTGTAATCCTTTTGTTCACTACTAGAAAGGATTTACAAATCTGTAGAAAGATATACAATTTTTGGTTTCCAGTTTCTGGCTATATGGCAAAGAATCTGTAAAAAATACCAATTTTGCATAAATACCTGCCAATTTTGCACAAGTGTAAAAAATGCCATTTTTATATGCTATGATACGAACAATGGGTAATACCAGAAACAAAAATAAAAAGCTGAGAGGAGAGAAGCATATGCAAAAATGGAAAGTTTGCAAGAAGTTGATGGCGGTCATACTGACGCTCTGTATGGTGCTGCCATTGATTTCGAACCAGTACCTGGTTGTACGGGCGGAAGAGACCGGAACTGGTACAACAGACACAAAGAAGCTGTCGGATCTGATCGCGGCAAGTGATTATGTGCCGGTAGACCTGACCAAGGGCGAAGATGTGACGTTGACGGATCGGACATGGACGACCGATTCGTATGAGTATGTAGATTCTTCAACAGAAAGTGATACAAAATATACGAGAACAGATCGGGGAACTTTGTATCAGATTAAGATAAGTGTTGGACAGGTGCTTGGCGTTATGATGGACTTGAATCGGGGACTGCTTTGGTATAAGCAGGATAGCGTAGATATGGGATATTCACAAGGGCATGTCAGTTCTTATTATGCACCAGAAGATGAGACAATCTATTTATGGATACCATATAACGATTTGGATGAGAAGACAGTTCCGGATACATACAATATCTCGTTCATACTTGGAAAACCAGTCAGTAAATATAAGGAAAAGGCTACAGAGATTACATTAAATCAGAAAGTAACATTAGATACGAGCGCAGATAATTATCTAAAGAATGTAACACCGAATAATGGGAGTGTATGTAATGGATGGCTATATAAAACATCTCTGGAAGCTGGATATTATACATTAAATCTTGATAAGAAGGATGGCGATTCTTCGTTTGAATTTTATCCGTTGGATCAGGATGGTAATTATGGATTTACCTCGGATATATATTATAGCGACGTTTCCCTGAAAGAGCAATTTATTTTGGAGAAAGGCTATATCTTTATAAAGAATACAAATCATGCTGAGAATTTGTCAATTTCACTTGATACTGTGAAGGCGTTATCTGAACTTCCAATTAAGGAGCTGACAAAAGGAGAAACATATACATCAACTTCAGCGGATAACAGGTGGAAAGCTGGTGAATATGGATATGATTACCGGATTTATAAAGTAACTGTGGCGGCTGGGAAAATGGTCAATGTTGTAGAAAAAGGAAAAGATGGTGCAGTCGCAAGTAGTATGGCAGTTTTAAATGAAAGACGTTTCGTAGTGCAGGAAAGTATGATGGACGGAGATGCACAAAGTTTGCTTTTGAATAATGATACAGATACAGAAAAGGCATATTATATTGGTATTTATGCGTTGAATGGTACAGAAATGTATACGATTGACTGTACAGATATAAAATCATTGGCAGAATGTGCAGAAAAAGCGGTATCTGTGACAGAGAAAAATACAATTATATTTGTGAAAAATGATTCCCGCTTTATTGATGCAGCAAAATATAATTCCCATTATAATCCTGGAATATTTGAGGCAAAGAAAGGTGCGTTTGTGACATTTGATGTACCAGCTAAGACGAGCCTGGTAATTAAGCTTGAAAATGATACGAGTTATAAAGAGTATTATGTATATGAGAGTCTGGCGAATGATAAAAATAGCAAAACGGTTACTACGACCAGCTATGCTGTTAATAATTCTTCTGAGTCTGCAAAGAGATATTATGTATGGATTCCGAAAGAACAGGCAGAGAATGCGACAGTATCTGTGAAATTGATTCAGAATACTTCGCTTAGTGAAGTACCGGCATTACAGGTTGGCGATAATACGGTTACAACGGATGCGCAGGTGG
>ENA-OQEN01000038-OQEN01000038.1-human-gut-metagenome-genome-assembly--contig:-NODE-38-length-46875-cov-2.716159_pt1 | contig 46875 bp, 57 predicted proteins | sample MGYA00242791_ERZ504627 | MGnify/ENA primary metagenome ERZ504627 (study PRJEB26092, sample SAMD00036316) | human gut metagenome | host: Homo sapiens | study: EMG produced TPA metagenomics assembly of... | reverse complement strand
CCGTTTTCTTGGCCGCCCTGATGGTGATGACAACCCTCGGCGGCGTAATGACGGCGAGCGCAATGTCAAACGCTGAAGCTGCAACGGCGGCTGAAGCGTTCAATGCGACACGGCCCGACCATTCCGCAGTGTATGAAAATATGAGCGCAAAAGCCGCAAAGCAAACAAAAGACACGCTCAACAGCCTGCTCTCCGCAATTCTGAAGGCATCCGACGTCAAATCCACCCTTTACAGCGATCAGACCATATCTTCACTGATGATCCTGCTCAATGGCAAGGTTTCCTTCCTGAGCGATCTAAAGCCCAGCACTTGCCGGCAAGGTAGCGGCTGCCGGCTACACCGAAGCCGCAGCATACATCAAAACATTGTCCAGTTGGGACGACGCGAACGCCGCAGATATCAAGTGGGGCATCACCCCCGGCAATGCCGATGAGTTTCTTGAGGTTTCCGGCACTGCTCTGATGGGTATCGGCCAAATTCTGGCGCTTGCGGTTGGCTTCCTGCAACTTTACGACAATTTGGTTCCGGTAATGGAAGCTTTCCATACGGTCAAAATGCCTACTTCCAATGAGTTTATGGAGGAATCCAACGCATATGCGGATCAAAGCACCGGCCTCACGGTGGCTTTCATGAAGCGCCTGCTCCCATCCATTGACGCTTTGCTCGCCAATCCGATCAATGTTCTGTGCGACGCTTTGCCGGATCTGGTGGCCGGTTATAACGGCCTAGTTACCGCAATCAATTCCAACCCATTGGCAGCAATGTTCGGCTTGGCTCTGCCTGATTTTAACGGGCTGGTTTCCTCCATCGGCACAGGCATCGGCCTGACTTTCCCGTCGATTGATACCGACTATCTCACCACGATGGGCGAAGCTTATGCTGCTGAGAGCGGCATAGCAGGCGGCTACCGCATGGCGATCAAGGGCGACCAGCCCATGGTCTTCGCGGCTCTTATGAACTATGTGGGTAAGGCCCTGAAAATCCCGGCCAATCAGGTTGCCTTCTCCAAGCTCATCGGCGATCAGATCGGCATGGGCTATGGCGATGAGATCGGCGCGATCGTCGTTGCCGCGCAGGGCGGTAACGCGCTTTCAATTGCGGACGCATCCGTCGCTCTCTGCGAATCCATCGCAGAGAATCTCGGCATCAAGTCCAACAACGAAGGCATCGGCGGCTTCTTTGCAAAGGTGATGGCGTTCTTCAACCGCATCGCCCGCGCGATCGTCGATCTCTTCAAAGGCTTCGGCAGCAAGGCTGTAGCATAACGCGAGCTATCCGAAAAAACGATCTAGAAACTCGCTTTTCTCTGTATGTTCGAAATCTTCTAATCCCTTTCGGGAAATCATTATTAGAAAATCCGCCGTGCCACTTCACGGCGGATTTTCCCTGTTCCTCCAGGCGAACCAACCTTCTAGACGGGTTCACCAGGATCAACCCCGATATTCCGTTCCCCTCCGCTGCTGAATTTCGTGGGAAATCTGCTTGACCAAAGCGGGCTTGAGCTTGAATTTTTTGAAATAGATCGCCAGAGCCACCAGAAGAATCAGCGGCGGCAGGATATACATCATAAACTCAATGCAGTTCACCGCCTGCGGTGTGGCCACGGAATCTTCCTTTCCCTCAAAGCCAACGGCAGCAAATCCAAGCATCGTAATGAGGGAGCTTAGCCCCGCCGCAACCTTGCTCAGAAAGGTCAGCATCGAAAAAATCACGCCCTCGTTGCGCTCTCCCGTGCGCCATTCGCCGTAATCCACCGCGTCCGCGAGCATCACGTTCTGCATCACGCCCATGGAGCCAAAACCTGCGGACATCACAAACGCCGCGGCCGCAAACGGCAGGAACTGCCCATGCAAAAACAGGGTAGAAAGGAACATCAACAAATAGCCGATACAAGGCAGCACAAGCGAAGCAATATTCACACGGTTGCGGCCAAACCATTTGGAGAAAAGCGGATATCCCAACAGCCCGATCGCCTGCGAGGCTCCAAGCAGGATGGTAAAGAAGGTATATTGATCTTTGCTGCCGATCACAAAGACAAAATAGAACACATTGACCGCGTTGGTTAAATTAATCGCAAGGTTGAACAGGATCATAATCACCACAATGACGAGCGCTTGATCGTTATGGAAGAGGATTTTTGCGCTGCGGATCAGAGAGAATCTTTCCTCCTTCTGCTGCGGGGGCGGCGCGATTCTCTCTCGCACCGTGCCAGCGCAGATCAAAACGGTCAGGATATAGATCCCAGATGTGAGCAGCGCATACTTCATAAACCCGCCGTTCGCAACTCCGCCGAGCTTGTCTGTGATTTGCAGCGTAAACGCGCCCACAATGCCCGCCGCGCCGCCAAAGATACGCGGCAGCATAGAAACCTGATCACGATCATGGGAATCGAGCGTCAGCGCGGGGATCATTGCCCAGTAGCTAACGTCAATCATCGTATAGGTCATATCCCACAGGACAAAGCAAACCGTCGCATACACATACAGGCCGACGCCTCGAAAGCCGGGGTTGGTGAAAAGCAAAACCGTCACCGCCGCATTGGTCACGGCTCCAATCACCATCCACGGGCGGAATTTTCCCCATTTTGTACGCGTGCTATCGATAATCGCGCCCATGAGCAGGTCGTTAACGCCATCCCAAAGGCGCGCGACAAAAAGCATGACGCCCAAAAATGCCGGCGATAGCCCCAAACCTGATAAAAACCAATAAGAGATAAATCCACTTGCCAGGCCGTAGCTCATGCTTTTGCCGATCGTACCGACGCCGTATCCGATTTTGCTGCGCCATGTTAACCTGTTTTCCATCCGAATTCTCCTCCTTCAAATCACAAACCGCATATTTTATTCTTTATTTTATCAAAAAATTTATGAAAAAGATATATCTTTCAAGATTAAATTTTCATTCATTTGCGTGCTCCTTCCCGCTTTTACAGTTTCATTTCGTATAAATCTCATTGTTTTATTGGATTTTCCAAGCCAAAACGTAGAGCAGGGCGGCGTCGCCGGCCTCTTCGCAAGGGTCGCCGCCTTCTTCTTCAAGATCGGCAAGTGGATTACAAGCCTCTTCGGCGATAAGGCCACATAACGTTACGCTTCCTATCCAATTAACTTTCAATGAAAAAACGGCGCAAAATGTGCAGTCACGTTTTGCGCGTTTTTGTTTTTTCTGCCCAAGCACTCTGCAAGGCTGGGCGTTACTGGAGTGATTTCACAGATTCATATCTGGCAAATTTCGTACGAAGTTCGTCTGCGCTAGAGATCCTCACCTATTATCCCCGCTCCAGAATCCGTTTGAGATACCGACCCGTATAGGAAGCCTCCACCCTCGCCACCTCTTCCGGCGTGCCTTCTGCCACGATCATGCCGCCCTTGTCGCCGCCTCCGGGCCAAGGTCAATGATATGGTCGGCGGTTTTGATCACGTCGAGGTTATGCTCGATGACCAGCACCGAATTACCATTTTCCACCAATGTATGCAGCACTTCGATTAGGCGGTGCACGTCCGCCGTGTGCAGGCCCGTCGTCGGCTCATCCAAAATATAAATCGTGCGCCCCGTGGCGCGGCGGGAAAGCTCGGTCGAAAGCTTGACGCGCTGTGCCTCGCCGCCGGAAAGCGTGGTCGCAGGCTGTCCAATTTTGATATAGCCCAACCCCACGTCATAGAGTGTTTGAAGCTTACGCTGGATTTTCGGCACGGCGGAGAAAAATTCCAGCCCCTCCTCCACGGTCATCTCCAACACATCGTAAATATTTTTACCCTTATATTTCACTTCCAGCGTCTCACGGTTATATCGTGCGCCTTTGCAGACCTCGCAGGGCACGTAGATATCCGCCAAAAAATGCATTTCAATTTTTACTATGCCGTCGCCCTGGCAGGCCTCGCAGCGTCCGCCCTTCACGTTGAAGGAGAAGCGGTTCGATTTGAAGCCGCGCATCTTCGATTCCTGCGTGGAGGCAAACAGCTCGCGGATATCCGTAAACACACCGGTATACGTTGCAGGGTTGGAGCGCGGCGTGCGTCCGATGGGCGACTGGTCGATATCAATCACTTTATCGAGATGCTGGATGCCCACCATATCCTGATGCGCACCGATGGTGCGCTTCGCGCCGTTTAATTCATTCGCCAGCCGTTTATAAAGGATTTCATTGACCAGAGACGATTTGCCGGAGCCGGACACACCCGTCACGCACACAAACTCGCCTAGCGGGATCGTCACGTCAATGCCCTTGAGGTTGTTTTCTTTTGCGCCGACCACCTTGAGGAACTTGCCGTTACCCTGGCGCCGTTTCTCCGGGATCGGGATAAACCGCGCGCCGCTGAGATACTGCCCGGTTAGCGACCGTTTGCAGGCCTTGATCTCATCGACCGTGCCCGCACAGACGATCTCTCCGCCGTGGATACCCGCGCCGGGGCCAACATCTACAATATAATCCGCAGCATACATCGTATCCTCATCGTGCTCCACCACAATCAAAGTATTGCCCAGGTCGCGCAGGTGCTTGAGCGTTTCCAGCAGCCGGTCGTTATCCCGCTGGTGCAGGCCAATGCTCGGCTCGTCCAGAATATATAAAACGCCCATCAGCGAGGAGCCGATCTGCGTCGCGAGCCGGATGCGCTGGCTTTCGCCGCCCGAAAGCGTGCCGGCGGGCCGTGAAAGCATCAGGTAATCAAGACCGACGCTTGAGAGAAATTGCAGCCTGCTGCGAATCTCCTTGAGAATCTGTTTCGCAATCATCTGCTCGCGCGTGGTGAGCCGCAATGCATTGACGAATTCCAACGCGTCGGTGATGGATTTATGGCTGAACTGATCAATATTGATACCGCCCACCGTGACAGAAAGCGACTCCGGCCGCAGCCGAGCGCCGCCACAATCCGGACAGGGCTTCGCGCTCATCACCTGCTCAATTTCCGCCCGCGACCATTCGCTGCTTGTCTCCTGGTAACGGCGCTCCAGATTAGGAATCACGCCTTCAAAATCCGTGGTATAAGTGCCGCTACCATATTCGCTGCGGCGATGCATTTTGATCTTTTTGCCTTTCGTGCCGTAGAGCACCGCATCGAGCGCTTCTTTGGAAAGCTTGTTGACCGGCTCGTCCAGCGAAAAGTGATAGTGCTCCGCCAGCGCTTCAAAATACATCTGCGCAATCGTGCCGCCTTCCGCTGCCGTCCATCCACTGGCCTTGATTGCCCCTGCCGAATGGACAATCGCGGGTTCGGAATGACTAACTTCGGATCAACTTTCATAAAAATGCCGAGGCCGGAGCAGGTCTGACACGCACCGAAAGGATTGTTGAAGGAGAACATGCGCGGAGTCAGCTCTTCAATACTCACGCCGTGCTCCGGACATGCGTAATTCTGCGAGAAGAGCAGTTCCTCTCCCCCACCACGTCGATAAGCAGAATGCCTCCGGAGAGGGCGCAGGCCGTCTCAACGGAATCCGCCAACCGGGCGCGAATTTCCTCATCAATCACCAGGCGGTCAATCACCACCTCAATGTTATGCTTTTTATTTTTATCAAGCTTGATCGTTTCAGAGAGGTCATAAATGCTGCCGTCTACACGCACGCGCACATAGCCGGATTTGCGCGCCGCATCCAGCTCCTTACTATGCTCGCCCTTGCGCCCGCGAATCACCGGCGCGAGCACTTGGATTTTCGCGCCCTCATCAAGCGCCATAATGCGGTCCACGATTTGATCCACTGTTTGCTGCTTAATCTCCTTGCCGCAGACCGGGCAGTGCGGAATGCCAACGCGGGCATACAGCAGGCGCAAATAGTCATGAATTTCCGTGACCGTGCCAACCGTAGAGCGTGGGTTTTTAGAGGTGGTTTTCTGATCGATCGAAATCGCCGGAGAAAGCCCGTCGATCGAATCCACATCCGGCTTCTCCATTTGGCCTAAGAACTGGCGCGCATAGGAGGATAAGCTCTCCACATAGCGCCGCTGGCCCTCCGCATAGATCGTATCGAAGGCCAGCGATGATTTTCCGGAGCCGGAAAGTCCCGTAAAAACAACAAGCTTATCGCGCGGGATTTCAATATCAACATTTTTTAAGTTGTGCTCACGGGCACCTTTTACCAACAAATTTTTCTGTGCCATACACAGACCTCCCCAAGCGCAGCGGCTCTAAACATTTGTTCCCTCGATATCATACCAGATTTGTGAAAAAAGTCAAGGAGCGTCGCATGCAAATTGTTGGAAGCCGGCCTGCGCAGACATGCTGTTTCTTTCTGGTTTGTCTTTTCAGTTTTCTGAAAATGATGTTTTATTCTAGCGTAATTATATTGACATCATCCTGTCAACATTTCAGAAAATCGTGTGTTGTAAGTCCTCCAGTCGAAAAAATCACTTCAGCCACCATTATTTACGGCTGAAGCGTGAAAAAGCAATTTGGTTCTCTCGGTTCTATGCATCATGCCGGGCAAACAACGCCGAACAATCGCTCCGCATTCTCTCTCGTCATCCGCAAAACCTGCTCCGGCGTCATCCCGCGCACCTGGGCGATTTTCTCCGCCGTGTAAGGAATGAGCGCCGAGGAATTGCGCTTGCCGCGAAACGGTGCGGGCGTCATATAGGGGGCGTCCGTTTCGATGAGCAGCCTGTCCTCCGGCACCCAGGCCGCCACCTCGATTGGACGGCGCGCATTTTTGAAGGTCACTGCGCCGCCAAGGCCGATATACATGCCGATGCCCACCAGATCCCTCGCCATCTCCACACTGCCGGAGAAGCAGTGCATCACCCCGCGCGGCTTATATCGCTGCAACAGCTTCCACATATCCTCATGCGCCTCCCGGTCGTGCAAAATTACCGGGATATCACGCTCCACGGCAATTTGGAGCTGCCGCTCGAGCAGTTCCCGCTGCACCTCGCGCGGCGCACCGTCATCATAGTGATAATCGAGGCCGATTTCTCCGAGTGCCACCGCGCGCGGCTCCTCCAAAAGTGGCAGTAAGCGGTTAAGATCGCCCGGCTTTGCCCGGCCCGCCTCCTGCCCGTGGATGCCAACCGCTGCCCAGAGAAAGGGATACTGCGCGGCGAGCGCAAGCGCTTTTTGGGAAGAGAGAATATCGACGCCGCAGTTAATGACTCCGCAAACCCCGGCCCCCGGCAGGGTGGAAAGCACCGCCTCACGGTCGCCGTCAAAGGCGCGGTCGTCATAGTGCGCATGAGAGTCAAAGATGATAGGTGAATTTGGTGTCACACGCGGTGTTTGCATCGCGGGCGAATCAAAAATCAGTGAATCCATTCGATGAAACCATCCTTATTCCAAACTGAATAACATTGATAGCGCGTGCGCCAATTCCAGCGCAATGCGGAAGCCTTCGATCTGGCAATCTTTTTCCCTGTGATTCCCCAGAATCCGAACATCCCACTCCGCAGCATCCAACAGATCGCCGCCGAAGAGAAAGGCATAGTATTGCAACTCCCGGAAACTACACACCGCCTGAAGCCCCGCGCACTCCATCTCGACAGTCAGGCAGCCCTCCGCCTTTCGCTTGCTCATATTCGCGCGCGTTTCGCGGTATAGCCCATCCGTCGTCCAGGTTTTTCCGGTGACAAACGGGATACCCTTCCGCTCGAAAAACGAGGCCACCCGCCCGGCATTTGGGAGCGGCAGATAATCCCCAGCGCACGTAGTGGTAGGAGAGCCCTCATCCCGATATGCCTGTGTGGGAACGATGAGCTTTCCGGCGGTGATCTCCTCATGCAGGCAGCCGCAGGAGCCGAACATGATATAGTGAGATGCACCCGTCAGGCAACGCGCCTCCTCCAGGCAGGCGCCCGCCGCGGGAGCGCCGATCATCGACTGATAAAGGGCAAGCTCCTTTTCCTGATATGTCATGATATAAATCGGGATAGAACCCCCCGTGCTTTCAAGCGATATGACCTTTTTACAGTCATATTTTTGCAACGCATATTCGATCACATGCTGCGAGAAGGTGATGATGCAGATATCGCACAGCTTCTTCCGTTTTCCGTATATCATCTCTGGCCGAATGATCTCCTCCGACCGGTCAAAGGTTTCCGTCAGCATTTGCTCTCCCCTTTCAAATCGTATTCACTGGAAGCTGGTTCGATCCGTTTCTCCAACCAGTTCCGGTAAACCGCCAGCTGCTCCGGCGTGTGGAACCAATGCTCCCCTTGCTTCACCACCTGCAAGCGGCAGTCAAAGCGCTGGACGAACGCGTCCAGCACAGCCCGTTCGCATAAACCGTCGTTTTCGCCATATAGAATTTCCGTCTGCGGTTCCCATCGGGTCACAGGATGTGCTTTGATGAAGCAGTAATCGTCCCAATATAGCGTTTGTCCGGCTGCCGTCACAAGCTCCCCCTCCGCAGCCAGCCGCTGCTGGCTGAGATTGGACCAGCGAAGCATATTTTCAATCAGCCGCCTCATATCTACAACCGGGGACAAAAACAGGCACTGGCGAATGGTTTCGTCCGGATATGCCAGCAGGCTGAAATACGCCCCCATACTACAGGCAAAGAGGCTGATTTCTCGCCATCGGGATTTTGCATATTCCATCACAAGCCCCAAGTCTGCTTTCGCCGCTGACGCTTTGCAGGGCGGGTTTCCCTTTGGCCGGTCTCCATGCTCCGGCAGATCGAGGCTGAGCACCTGCAAGCCCTTCGGTATTGCCGCCTCAGCCAGAAGCCGAATCACGGTATCCGTCTTATGCGAAAGATTGCCATGCACCGCGATTAATACGTGGTGAGACAACTCTCCCCACACCACGGCGGGAATTCCCCGGATGAAAAGCGTCTCCATCTCCATTTCATCACTCCTAATAAACAGAATCAAACGAGCGGCGCAATGCATTTCTGCCCTGCGCCGCCCGAAATTCTTACCGGATTTTTGCCCCTGCCGGCATGTTATCAACAAAGAGAACCTTCACATCATCCTTTGCGCAGTCCGCGGCAAGGATCATGCCCTGCTCTCCACGCCGCAGAGCACCGCAGCTTCAGGTTTGCCACCAGCACCACCTTATGCCCGATCAAATCCTCCGGCTTGTACCACTGCGCAATGCCGGATGCTACCGTGCGCGGCGTTCCGCTGCCGTCATCCAGCGTGAGCTTTAACAGCTTCTTTGCGCGCTTGACCGGCTCGCAATCCTTCACTTCCGCCACGCGCAGCTCAACCTTTGCAAACTCATCGATTGAAATCTGGCGACGCCCTCCGCCTTCTGCTGTGCTTGTTCCTTCGCCTCGCGGGCAGCCTTCTGCTGCGCTTCCAGCTCCGCGAGCTCCTTGGCGATATCAATGCGTGGGAAGATGATCTCGCCCTTCTGCACCGTGAAGCCAGCCGGCAGCAGGCCCCACTCGCCCGCCTGCTCCCAGGAGAGCACAGCCGCAGGTGCGCCGAGCTGCGCCTGAATCTTCGGCGCGGTGTGCGGCAGGAAGGGAGAAACGAGGATGGAGATGATCCGGATCGCTTCGCAGAGATTATACATCACAGCCGCCAGACGGGCGCGGTTCGCCTCATCCTTCGCGAGCACCCACGGGGCCGTCTCATCGATATATTTATTCGTCCGGGAAATGAGCGCCCACAGCTCCGTAAGCGCCTGGGAGAACTGCATCTCATCCGCGTAGGCCTCCACCTTCGCCTTTGTAGCAGTTGCAAGCGCGATCAGGTCTTCGTCGAATTCCCCAGCCGTGCGTTCCGTAGGGATCGTGCCGCCGAAATATTTGTTGACCATCGCCACCGTGCGGGAGACGAGGTTGCCGAGATCGTTGGCAAGGTCGGAATTGATGCGCGTGATGAGCGCTTCATTGGAGAAGGTGCCGTCCGAGCCGAACGGGATATCGCGCAGGAGGAAGTAGCGGATTGCATCCACCCCGTAGCGCTCGCAGAGCACCACCGGATCGACGACGTTGCCCTTCGACTTGCTCATCTTGCCGCCCTCCAGGATCAGCCAGCCGTGGCCGAGCACCTTCTTGGGGAGGGGCAGGTTCAACGCCATGAGCATGGCGGGCCAGATGATGGTATGGAATCGCACGATCTCCTTGCCGACGAGATGGATATCCGCAGGCCAGTATTTCTGATAGAGGCTATCATCCTCCGAGCCGTAGCCAAGGGCGGTGATATAGTTGGAGAGCGCATCCACCCAGACGTAGACGATATGCTTCGGGTCGAACGTGACCGGCACGCCCCAGGTAAACGACGTCGCGGGACACGCACAGGTCTTCCAGACCGGGCTTGATAAAGTTATTGAGCATCTCATTGCGGCGGGAGGCGGGCTCCAGAAACTCCGGATGCTCCTCAAAAGCTTGATCAATTGATCCTGATATTTGGAAAGGCGAAAGAAATACGCCTCCTCGGACGTGCGCCTGACCTCGCGCCCACAGTCCGGGCACTTACCGTCGACGAGCTGCGTCTCCGTCCAGAAGGATTCGCAGGGCGTGCAGTACCAGCCTCATAGGAGCCTTTGTAGATATCGCCCTGGTCATAGAGCTGCTTGAAGATTTTCTGAACGGCCTTTTCATGATAATCGTCCGTCGTGCGGATGAATTTATCATAGGAGATATCCATCAGCTTCCACAGGTCTTTAATGCCGGATACGACATGGTCGACATACTGCTTCGGCGTGATCCCCGCGGCCTTCGCCTTTTCCTCAATCTTCTGGCCGTGCTCGTCCGTGCCGGTGAGGAACATCACGTCGTACCCCTGAATCCGTTTATACCGCGCCATGGTATCCGCCATCACGGAGCAGTAAGCGTGGCCGATGTGCAAATTATCCGACGGATAGTAGATCGGCGTGGTGATATAAAATTTCTTGTTCTCTGTGTTGTCCATTGATGATTCCTCCTGAAAATTGAGGTATGCGCAAAGCCGCACGCATGCTTATTCATTGTTATTATACCATCTATTTCGTGCTTTTCAAGGCGGCAAGAACCACTTCCTTTCTACAATATGCTGCGTCAACCTCCCCTCACTTTCATCAGTATACATTCTAAGGGACAGTTTGAGGTGATATTCCAAATCCAAAAGCAGATATTGACATAAAATTTTTATTCCATTATCCTTTGAAATAGAGTTGCCGGCCGCTCTTTATTGTGACAGATGAAGGAGCGAAATAATCATGTATCATGCACATTTGAAAGGGACACACTACGAAATCGGGTTTCATTGGGGGTCCCTTTTGGAAAAGCACGGCCACTTTATTTTAAACAACCTTCCTTTTCCAATAAAGAAAGATCGAAAGGCGTTCGCTTTGGCTTGTGTTCCCGTTTATCAAAAATACTTTCCAGAAATATTAGAAGAAATCCAGGCTTGGCGGATGGGCAGCATTGTGAGGCTGAAATGCTCCAAGCTGTTTTATTCAGCATGTATGCCATGCCGCCCGCCTGCCATTGCTCATGTTTTGCAGTGGCAGATCATGAAACGATTCTGTTCGGAAGAAACAGCGATTTTTTAACTGAACTAGAAAAATATAATTTAAATGTCATTTATCATATTGACGCTGATTCCTATGGATTTACAGGAAATACGACAGCATTTCTCGAACTGGAGGACGGCATAAACGAACAAGGGCTTGCTGTCGGCCTAACCGCGGTTTATCCTCACGCCATTCAGCCAGGCTCAATGCAGGGATGCTGTTACGGTTCATCTTGGAAAAATGCAAATCAACCAACGAGGCGATTCACTACATTCAAGAAATTCCTATCGCCTGGCCCAAACGCTAACGATAGCAGATCGCATAGGAGAGATTGCCGTTGTAGAGTGTAATGCAGAGAAAATAGAAATCATCCGGCCATCTGAAGGGCGCCCCTATGTCTACGCCACCAATGTCTTTCATTCGGAAGCGATGGCTTCGTTTACAAACCCAGAAATTGATAACTGGCAGGCAGAGACAAGATATCAAACGCTCAAAAATGCACTGGAGCGGTAAGAGAGGGCAAATCGGAATCCAATCGGCACAGGAGCTTTTAGCGGGAAAGGACGGATTTTTATGTCAATACGACAGAAGCACAGGGAAAGATACGGTGTGGTCTGTCATATACGACTTAAAAAACGTAGCGATTTATCGTGCAGAAGGGAATCCGTGCCGGTGTAATTTCAAAAAAGATGACAGGTTTCGTTTCGGTATCGAACCACCCTTTCAGAAACACTGAATCCAGCTGATTGGCCTGTAGGGAGTTCGTCCTTTTCGGACGGGCTCCCCGTTCCCCCTCCGGCAAATTGGTTTAATAGCTCCGCTTAAAACGATTTTGATATCAATTAAAAGCAAAACGCGCCATAAAATGCAAAAGTGCAAATTTACGGCGCGTGTTCTCCTTATTTATAATACCCAGCTAGCCAGCCGATCCATCAAAAAGCAATATCTCGGATATCCAACCGGGTGCGTGGCCGATTTAGCCCCTATTTTTGGATCAGCTTTTGCTTACGGAGATAGACCAGCAGCGGCTTGCATACCGCCATGCCGACGACGACAGCCATCGCGATCTCCAAAAGGCAATTGAGCGACATCATCGTGGCAAATACTTCCTTGAGCGGAAGAGAATCGAAGAGAAACCACATCAGGCCGAGCACCATCGCGCTGTGGCACAGCGTGGCAATTCCAGCGCTCAGGCCGATCGAAGCTGTTTCGTTTTTAATGAGCTTCTTCAGGCCGATAAACAGCCATGCGGCGATCACACCGAGCAGGATGCGCGGCACGACGCACAGAATCAGCGACTGCACCGGCGTTCCACTGATAAAGGGGGAAAAGATAATATCCGCCGGGCTCGCAGCGGCAAAGGTTGCCTTGAGCATTGACATCACGCCAAAGGAAGCACCCAGAATCCCGCCGAACAACGGCCCCATCGTCACCGCGCCGATAATCACGGGGATATGCATGATCGTGATGGAGATCGGCGGAATCATGATAAAGCCCAACGGGTGAAGGTTAGGATCGCCTGGATGGCAATCAGCATGGCGAGCTGCGCGAGGCGCATCGTCCTCGCAAGGGTATTCTTTTTCAATTTATATTCCTCCTTGCTGCTGCTCTCCCCCAAGGAAGATGCAGCGCAAAATTTGGCAAAAAAATATTGAAAAGCAATTTTTAAACCAGTGTTGCGGAAAAATAAGCTAAAATATGATTTTTTCCATTGGAATCAATTCGTAAAGTATTTTAACCTTACAATCAATTCCTGTCAAGTGGCAATTTCAGCAATCAACGCTGCATGCCGCGGCCGCCTTTCGACGTGTTTTTATCATAAATCAGCTTAAGCCCTTCCAAAAGCAGATTTTCTCTGTAAAGGACTTTCCGCTTACAGTTGGAAACGATTTCCTTTGCAAGGCCCCCAGTCGCTACGACCGTTTTCACCGACCTGCCGAGCTCTTCCTCAATACGATCGCACAGGCCGTCAAGCATGGCGGCGGTGCCGAACACCGTGCCGGACTGCATGCAGTCCGGTGAGTTCGTGCCGATCACATGATGCGGCGCCTCAATACTAATGTGCGGAAGCTGCGAAGTGCGGGTTGCAAGCGCATCCAGTGAAATGCCAACGCCCGCAGAAATCGTGCAGCCAAGATAGGTGCCTTGCTCATCAAGGACGCTGATTTTTGTTGCCGTGCCCAAATCCATCACAAGGCAAGGCAGCTCGTAAGTGTGGATGGCGGCCACCGCACCCACCACCAGATCCGCGCCAAGGATACCGGGCGTATCCGTGCGGATATTGAGCCCGGTTTTCAGGCCCGGCCCAACGAGAAGCGGCACATGGCCCGTGACCATCTGCGTGGCCTTGCGCACGGCGGCAGTCAGCTCCGGCACAACGGAGCTAATGATCGCGCCTTCAAAATCTTTCGGCACCACATCATAAAGCGCAAAAATGGATTTCAGCTCCACCGCGTATTGATCGCCCGTGCGGGAACGGTCTGTCGCAAGGCGGGCAACGAATAGGAGATCATTCTCCCGATATACCCCCATCGTGATATTGCTGTTGCCGATGTCGACTGTTAAAATCATCTGATTCTCATCCTCTCCATTGGGGCCATTTGGGCGGGGAAGCCGCCTGCCGCCCCATCCAGAAAACCTTCTCCATTTCAATCCACGCTCCCCGTATGGGGAGCGACTTTGATTTCGCCCCGAACAACATCCGCCCGGATCTGCCTTTTTATTTAGTATACACGATTTCCGACCGGAAAGCAAACGGCATCCGTTCCGAAAAAAGCGCTCTGCCCGCCGCCTTTTTCGACAGAACGTGGCAGCCCGGCCCCGCAGTGCGCGTCATAGCGGATGAGAGGCAAAGTGGGGCCGCTGCCGCGCCGTTACCGCCAGGCGCGGAACAGTTCCGCAATCACCTGCTCGATCGGCGCTTTTTGGATTTCCAATCCCGGATGCCGTGTAGCGTTGAAAGCTGTGCAAGCAATTCATGCACCTGTATAGAGGATAAATCCAATTCATATTCGCAAACGCCCTTTTCCTCTGATAGAAGGTGCCCAATGGGCAGGTCGGGCGGGCAGACGCTATCCACCGTTAGCCGGAGTCGGGAAGGGCGGCCCGTCAAGGCGCGCAGGCCATCAAAGTCTCCGTCATATGCAATCTTGCCCGCAGAAATCATCAGAATGCGCTCTGCCATCTCCTCCAGATCGTCCATATCATGGCTGGTCACAATGATCGTCACGCCGTTTTCCCGATTGACCGTTTTTAAAAATGCAATCATCTGCCGCTTGGCAACGACGTCCAGCCCCAGCGTTGGCTCATCCAGTAGGATTACCTCCGGGGCGTGCAGGAGCATCATGGCGATATCCGCCCGCATCCGTTGGCCGAGCGATAGTTCCCGCGCAAAGGTCTTTAAAAGATTTTTCAAATCCAAAAGCTCAATTGCCATCTCCAAATTCCGCCGATAGACATTCTCCGGAATCTGCCACACGGCCTTTTTCCACGCGAAGCTCTGCATAACAGGGTGATCCCACCATAGCTCCGTCCGGTTGCCGAACAGCACGCCGAGCCTCTTCATGAGCGAAATCCGGTTTTTTTCAGGCGACAGGCCGAGCACGGAGACTTTCCCATCCGTTGGCAAAAGCATGCCACAGAGTAACTTCATCGTTGTGCTCTTGCCCGCCCCGTTCGGCCCGGCATAGGCGACGAACTCGCCGCGCCGGATTTGGAAGGTCACATTATCAAGCGCATACACGCGCTTTTTCTCAGGCCTTGCGAGCCTTTTCAGCACGCCGTTCCCGGCATTCTCCCGCTGGGATTGGGTAAACACCTTCACAACAGACCGCACGTCAACGGCGATGTCCGATGGCGAGGTAGCGGTTGATCCCTTTTTTAACATAGTAATGCAATCCTTTCCTGAAAAAGTAAGCCGCGCATGCGGCGAGCGCCACCGCAATGATTGCGGGGTAATAGCCCGGCAGGTCGAACGGCGGTTTTCCAAGCAGTGCAAGCGATGGAAACCAGCCCAGCAGCCCCGCGGGAAACACCGTCAGCAGAGGCGCTTTCACGCAAGCGGCATGCCGGAGAGTGGGAATTGCGCCAGGCTGCATTGCGCATCGATTACATAAGTTGAAATTTCCTCCGCTTGGGCAGGCGCGTAAAAGGCCACGCTAGAGGCAAGGTAAGAGGAGGCAACCAGGATCGCAACCGTAGCGGCCAAATGCCCGGCAAGCGCCAGCGCCCACCACCACGGCGGCCGGATGCCGAGCTTTGCAACGGCAATGCAGAGAAGCGCCGCGCCGGAAACCAGGTTGCTGCTCCCTGAAAACGGATGAAGCCCTCTGTCATTAGCTGCACCGGCAAGGGGAGCGGTTGCATCAGCATGTGATCCACCTGGCCGCGCCCGATCCGGCGGCTGATATGCCCAACGTTATTGCTGGAGCAAAACACCTGATAAATCCCCGTCATCAGGAGGTGTATCCGAGCATAAATAGAATTTCATACCGGCTCATTCCGCCGATCCCTCCAAATTTCCATGCCAGCAGAAATATGCCCGCGATCGAGGAGAGATTGGATATCACGTCCGACAGGATTGCAAGGGACGCAAACACTCGGTCCCGCAGTAGCCAGGCAAAATCCATTTTGGCATACAGCACATACAGCGATAAAAATTGTTTGAGGGATATTTTCTGCTATCCACCAAAGCTCACCAGCCTCTCTCGTGATCTGCAAAACCATAAAATAGCCGCGGGCCAGAGCGTCAGGTTCCAGAACACCTGTGCCAACAGAATGCGCTCAGGCCGTGCCGTGCCGACAAACAATGCCAGCGGCGCACCGCCGAGGCTGCCGAAGGGCTGTAGTTCAAACACACGCGCTAACCCAAACGGCAGCAACCGAAAGGGCAGCACAGTGCCGGAGAAAAGCGCCACGATCGCTGTGCGAATCACATGGGCAAGCCAGGAGATGCCGCGCAGCTCAATCGCCACACAGGCAAACAGAAAGTCAATCGCAAACCCGAGTGAGATACAGAGCAGCAGGCTGGGAAAAAACCAAGGGCTTGCCGGCAAAACCGAAATCCCCAAAAACGGCGCGGCGCACAGCAGCGGAAGGGAGAAGAAAAGCAGCATCGGGATCCATCCGCCTACCGTTTCCGCCACGATCCCGCCAAAAATAGGGGTCGGGCGGAGATAGAGCCTGTGTAGCTCCCCTTCATAGCACCAGCTCGATGCAAAGGTTTGCACCACCAATAAATCGGCCAATATCGCATTGAGATAGGTATAGGAAAGCATCTGCTTCAGCGTCATGCCGGTTTCTACGCCGCTCCTTGATAAAACGGACCAAAGGAATAGCAGCGGGATCAAATGCACGAGCCGGACGGCTATATTCGGGAGCAGATAGAAAATGCCGCCGTTCGTCTGGGCGCGCATCGCCATGCGCATCGTTTGGCTATATTTTAAAATCATATGAAAATCATTCCTTCCCTGGGGCTGTTGCAACATGTAAGATTTTTCAACAGACCCCCAAAACCACTTGAGGGCCGTACAATATAGCCCTCATTTTGCGTCTCAAGACGCAAAACCATGCTTTTTCTCAGCTTAGTGAACATTTTTTATTCAATATGCAACGCATCCTTAGAACAATCGAATTTGGGCATAAAAATACCCTGTGCAGATCGTTTTGACTGCACAGGGTACCATTCATTCCGTTTGGGCCTGGTTATGCGGCCCAGACGAAATATGGTGAAAGGCATTCAAAACAATCCGGCTTTTCTGCAAAAAGGGCAGACTTCTCCCCTGCTGCGGCAAAAGCTGCCGTCAGCATATGGTTCAATTTTGCCAAAAGGGCAGACTGCCCCCTGGGCGCGGCTGTTTTGAATGTGTAGCTGCGGACGATATCGCTGCCCGGAAACAGCTCCTTGCAGCATATATCGTTTCGCACGGCCAAATTCCAAGCTGTCTCTTTCGCCGGACGCATCAACCTTTCACCACCTTTCCACTTGTATTTGCTATTCATTATAATAGAATCCGTTTCATAAAGCAATCTGAATTTTATCAGGTTTTCACCTTTTTTTCCGCATACGCAGCGCTGAGCAAATTGTTACAACAGCAAACAGAAGCATCACATAGGGCAGTTCGAGAAAAACCGTTGCAGCGGCGCACAGAAAAAACAGGATAATTTGGATGGGCTTTTTGCCGCCGAACACGGTTTTGAGCGCCTGGAAATCGAGCTTTTCCCACATCGTCACAATTAAGATCACCGCCAGGACGGACAGCGGAATTCGCTCAAACACACCGCCCAGCAGTAAAACGGCGGCTAACATCAAAAAGCTGGAAAAAAGTGGAGCAACGCGCGTGGCTTGTTCCTTCTGCTCCTGCGCCGCCCCCATCGGCATTCCGCCGAAGAGCGGCAGGAGCATATTCCCCACACCCAGCGCAATCGCTTTGACGGATAACTTGCGTTCCTGTGACCATGCACTGCCGCTACAAACCAGAATCGAAAGCGCAATCGCAGCGGTGGAAAGAACCACGCCCCCTACCGGCGCGACTGTAAACCCATTGAACAGCAGCCCCCCGGAGGAGGACAGCTTGTGGGAAAAGGCTCCCACCTCCAGAACCGGTGACTGCCCCGCGGACGGAACAAGGCAAAGGTGCAACCCCAGCGCGATGACAAGGCTTACAAATTGAGCCGGTATTTTCCGGTGAAGCTTTTTAAATTTACGCGGATAGGTAATCATCAGCACCAGCACGATTGTGCCATAGAGCACTGTCCTCCAATTTGCATGAAAACCAAAGCTGCGGTAGGAGAGCAGCATATCCACTGCGCTGACGCCGGTTGCATTGATGCCGAAATAATTGTTTGTCTGCAAAATCGTCATGACCAACGCCGTGCCAATGGTAAATCCGCCCGCGACCGGCGCGGGGATAAATCGCAGCAGCCTGTCCGCACGCAGCAGCAGCGCGGCAAACACCAGCACACCCGCAAAAATGAGGCAGTCAGCGCTGCCGGCAGCCCATAACGCCCTGCGCAGGCGGAAAACACCAAAAACACAATGCAGACCGGCCCAGCAAAATAGGGCACGCGGCCTGGGACGAGCGCGGTCACGAGACTCGCCCCCACCGCTGCAATCAGCCCGCGGGCATGCCAATCCCCGCCAGTGCGCCGAATGCCAGCGCAAAGGGCAGCATAGACATCGCCGCTATCCCGCCGGAAGAAAGGTCTTGCCCCACTTGTTTTCTATCGTAAGGAGCTTGCGTCAATCTCTGTTTCATTGTTCCTCTCACAATCCTGAAGATTTACATTCATATATGTAGCCTGCCTTCGATTATACCGGACCGCATCGAAGGATGCAAGAAAAACGTTTTGCATCTTGGAATTCTGTGCTATAATAGGTTCCCGAAAACGCCGGTTCCCACTCGGCGCGGCCTTGTGTTTCCATTTATTTTTTCATATCGGAGTGCAAATTGTAACAATGAGTAAGATAAAAAAAAGAACCAAACGTATTTTAAAGGCGATCTTCATTCCGATTGCCTGTATCACCATCTTTTTCCTGCTGAACTTTCTGCTAAACGCTGCCGCGGAACCGCGCGACCATGTATCGCCCGATTATGCCAAAACAGATCTTAACTCGCTTTTAGCAAAGGATTCCCTAGCCGATTCGGATTATGAGCTCCTTTATCGGCAAACCGGCTTGGCAGGCCTGCCGTGCAAGATCTGCTCCTGCTGCCGGATGGCAGAGAAAAAATCCAACAATTCCAGGCAGATTTTTTCCGTGCGCCACGGATTGAATGCAAACAAAACTCCCTCACCGCCTTTCAGGAAAGCCTGACGGATGAGGCCGGCGGTCGGATTTATGGCTTTCAGCTTGCGCCTATAAAAGATGGGGATATCCTTCTCACCCGCTCCATGCACTCCTTCGGTTGGAGGCACGGCCATGCCGCCCTTGTTACAAGCGCCGCCGCAGGGCAAACGCTGGAGGCAATCTCACTCGGCGTGGATTCCACCTATCAAAGCACCAATGGGTGGCGCGATTGGCCCACCTTTATGCTGCTGCGCCCCAAGCCGGAATATCGGGAGAAGGCGGCTCAGGCCGTCGCGTTTGCAAACGAACATCTCGCAGGCATCCCCTATAACTTGGTGGCGGGCATTTTTACCTCCAAATTCCAAGAGGCTCCCGGCGGCACACAGTGCGCGCATCTTGTTTGGGAAGCCTATCAATCCACTGGGCTCGACCTTGATTCCGACGGCGGGAAGATCGTAACTGTTAAGGATCTGGCCAACAGCGAATATCTCGATGTGGTACAGGTGTTCGGCGTGGACCCTGAGGAGATATGGCCGTAAACGACCAATCGTCGTATCAAACACATAACATCCCCGCTGAATCAACGAATCCAGCGGGGATGCTATTCATCTCATACTAATAGTTGTCATTTTGCATCGCGGTCTGATTCCTGCTCCGCGCCGTCCTCCTCTTTGTAATAAGAAGCAAGCTTAGAGCCGGAAAGCAAAGAAATCACAAGGAAAAGCAGCCCGATCAGTCCGACCACCATCCCGATGACGGCAATATTTTCCGCACTCGTCATCATAATCGCGCCGCTCAGGGTGAGCACAGAGCCAACAACTAATTTTTTTATTTCTTTCAGCAATCTAATCACCTACTCCTATTAAAAACCATCAATATCCAGCGGGAATCTCTGCCAATCTGAATCCGGTTGTCCTAAACCAGCTGCCTCCCTGATCCCTATAAGAAACATACTTTCCGGAAGTAACAGAATATTGATCTGCTTAACCAACATGAAGTATACGATCTGGATTCATATATCCTTTATGGTATGATAGCATCAAACGTTTCGTTTGATGCATTAGAAAATGCCTGTCGGCGTGAAACGCTTCCTGCCGCAGAGCGGCAACGCCATTTTTCGTAGATAGCTTCTGCATATAGTATAATATTACAACTTTTTTCCGTTTCATAAAAGGGGAAAAACATACAATTATCCATTGACCTTTTTAGGCAACTTTTTTCTACGCACACACAAACGGCAAACGGCAGGCACATTTTATGCACCTGCGCCTGCCGTTTGTGTGTGAACTTCATCAAAAGGAGATAAAGGAAATGTTGTTGTAAAAATCTTCGCTTTGCTTATTTCGCCAGCGGCAGCACATACCAATAAACCGCCACAAAATGTAGCGTGCTGCCCGCCAGCACAAAGATATGGAACAGCGCATGGAAATACTTGACCTTCTTGCCGAGGCCATAGATAATCGCACCGATCGTATACACCGCGCCGCCCAGGATCACCAGCACAACGCCCGCCGTGCTCAGCGCGTGAAACAGGGGCTTACCACGAACAGCAGCGTCCAGCCGATGGCGATATAGAGCACCATTTCCATGACCTTAAATTTTTCGAAGTCGATCAGCGTGAGGATAATCCCAGCAGCGCGCAGCCCCAGGTGACGCCAAACATCACCCAGCCCGCCACGTTGCTTTCGGAGCGCAGCGCAATGAGCACGCAGGTGTGATTGTGCCCGCGATCAGCAAATAGATCACCGCATGGTCAACGATGCGCATAAAGCGTTTTGCATTCCCCGCCGCAAGCCGTGGTAGAGTGCCGAGCAGAAATATAGGAGAATCATCGACACACCGTAAATTACGGAACTGACCACGCCCATCGCCGAGCCTAGCTTTGCTGAACGCACCGTGCACAAAATGAGCACGACAACACCAAACACCGCACCCACTGCATGGGTAACAGAATTGATGATATCCTCCGCCTTGCCGTATTGAATCAGCGGCACTTTATCCAGTGACATAATCGTCCTCCCTCTCTTTTCAATCGGCCTATCAGTCTTCTCTCTTTTGCGATACCCATCATAGCACTCAGCGCATCTCATGTCAACAGTTTCCGCAAATTAAAGTTTTAAATTCTTTTATTGATTTCGTCATATAATCTTGATACGGTTTTTAATACTATATAATCACTCCGGTGAGATCAAAAGGCGGAATATACTCCTCTTTTGCCGAGGATAATTCCTGCAAATATCCGCCGGTCAAGCCCAGCTCCAGCATTTGATCCACCACTTTTTCATATTCCCTGCGCGTGAGCCGCCGCTGAAGCTCTGGGAAGTTTTCCAGCTCCCCGCACGGCGTATACTGGCACATTAGCTGACCAGCGTCCCCTCCGGTAAGTTTTCGCGGATCCAGGTGAGCGCTTTAATCGATTGCGCCGTATTGCGCGGCAGGATCAAATGTCGGACGATCAGCCTTTTTTCATCACTCCATTTTCATCAAAGGCCGCTTTCCCTACCTGCCTGCTCATTTCTAAGATCGCCTTCGAAGCATAGTCAAAATAATCTGCCGCACCGGAATAACGCAGCGAAACTGCACTGTCCACATATTTCAGATCTGGCAAATAAATATCAACGAGCCCCTCCAGGGCCTTGAGCATTTCTACCCGCTCATATCCCCCTGAATTATAGATAACCGGCACAGGCGAACAGTATTTTTTCAGAGCCTTTGCAAGCATCGGCGCATAGTGGGTTGGATTAACTAGATTCAGGTTATGCGCGCCCTGCTCAATCAGCCGGTCAAACATCCGCAGCAAGTTCTCCTCCGTCACCAGCGCTCCATAGCGGCCGAGGCTGATCTGCTGGTTTTGGCAATAAACACAGCGCAGCGAGCAGCCGGAGAAAAACACGGTTCCAGAACCGTGTTGCCCACTAATGCAAGGCTCCTCCCACTGATGCAGAGCCGCCCGCGCAACCACAAACCCGGCCGGCATCCCGCAAAATCCTCCAGAGGGCTGCGCCGGTTTCCGTAAGCGCCGCAGCGGCGCGGGCAAGCAGCGCAGGAAAAAGCATCCATTATATGATCCTCCTTTCATAATGGGGCTTTTGAAAGATCGATTCTTTGCACTGCCCCCCGTTATCAAAACACAACGATTATGATAAAACGGAGTGGGAAAAAAGGCAAGCATTTGCGCCGGAAATTCAACTTTCCCGCTTAACAAAACAGATGGTATCAGGTATAATAGGCACGGAGCATTCATTTCTTTACCGATATCAAAGGACAGGAGAGATTTTTTATGACAAAGATCCTCGCGCACCGCGGCGCAAACAAGCACGCGCCGCAGAATACGATCCCCGCATTCCTCAAGGCAATCGAGCTCGGAGCGGATGGCGTGGAAAACGACGTCCATCTAACAAAGGATGGAGAACTGGTCATCTGCCACAACTACACCATCGATGAAACCTCCGATGGCAAGGGCAACATCTCCGACTACACGCTGGAAGAGCTCAAAAAATTTGATTTTGGCTCCTATTTCCCCTGATTTTGCAGGAACGAAAATCCCCACTTTGCATGAATTTTTGGAGATTGCGGATCCGTTTTCCATCATCAACGTGGAGATCAAAAGCCCAAAATCCGGAGAAAAAGATATCGTCCGCAAAACGATTGCGTGCGTCAAGGCGCATCATCTTTTTGATCGTTTAATCATTTCAAGCTTTGATCCGCGCCTGCTGGTGGAAGCGAAGGAAATTGACCCAAACACTCGCACTGGCTTCTTATATTCCCCTGATTCCCCCGTGATCGAGCAGGTTTATGACGATCCAATCGCTTATGCAAAACAAATCCATGCCGACGCCCTGCATCCCCTGATCGCCTATGTAGACGAGGATTATTTAGATGATTGTCATAAATCTGGAATCATTGTAAACCCATGGACAGTCAATCTGGAGGAAGCCATGCGTCTATGCAGCGAGTGGGGATCAGATGGTATTATCACCGACACGCCGGATGTGGCAGTGAGCGTTATTCGATAAAGGTTATTGTTACCCGTCTTTTTATGATTCGGAACCAAACGCCTGGGAAGAGGTTTTCCAGGCGTTTTATTTTTATGCTTGCTATGCAGTATAAAAAGCCGTATAATAAAGCTGTAAATAACGTTTGACGTGCAATATAGATGGAGGTTTTTAGAATGTCCGATCTAAAAGATGAAACACTGCGCCGTGCTCAGGAGTTGGCGGATTTCAAGCTGCTCTCTTCCGGAGATATCCCCAAAATAGATCTCTATATGGAGCAGGTGACTTCCTTGCTGGAGCAGGAAATGGGGCCGAGCCTGCGCCGCAAGGATGAGAGCGTTTTCACTAACACGATGATTAACAACTATAGCAAGGAGGGTGTGCTCCCCCGCCCGGAAAACAAACGCTACAACCGCCGCCATATCATTACGCTGATTTATATCTTTTTGCTCAAGCAGAATCTGCCGATGCCGGAAATCAAACGTTTCACCTCCCATATTGAAAATACCGAGCAGCTCGACAACATGTACGGCATATTTTATGACCTTGTTGGCGGCTATGAAAAGGCCTACCGGAAGGATATCGAAGAGAAACTTTCCAGAATCGAGCACCAGTGCAAGGACCAGGGTGTGACAGATGAGAGCAGCATCGCGCTAACGCTGATTGCTCTGCTCTCCTTTGAGGCCGCTTTAAACACAATGCTCAGCAGCCAGCTGCTTGATTATTGTAAGGAGAAAAAAGAGGAACGTCTCCAGCAGGAAGAGGAAGCGAGCAAAGCCCATAAACAGGAGGAAAGCAACCCGGAAGAGCAGGGAGAATAGGGGTCGCTTCCCCTTGTGTGAGTCAGGGTGGCCAGAATTCCATATCACCAAATGCGCAGGCCGCATCCATAGCCTGTGTAATAATAGAATAAAAAACAAAGGCTCTGCTTTTGCCAAACAGAGCCTTTGTTTTTTCATTCATGCACTTTTCGAGCCTGTCCACGCCTAAAAACAGGCGCCCATCCTAGACAGGGCTGAAAGAAAACGGTCGGTTTTCTCCGAAAGATTACTCCGCGAAACCAGATTCCACAAGCTTGATCAGCTTCCACCGCCTGCTCCTCATCGGGGCCGCCGGCAATGATCCGGATATTCGTTCCGCCCATAATGCCGAGGGAAAGAACGCCAAGCAAGCTCTTTGCATTCACGCGGCGCTCCTCTTTTTCCACCCAAATGGAGGATTTGTACTCATTTGCCTTCTGGATAAAAAAGGTTGCCGGACGAGCGTGCAGGCCGACCTGATTCTGAACCGTTACGTCTTTCACATACATAATGATATATCTCCCACACAATCAAATTTCATGTCTGCTTCGCTACATATTATATCACAAAACTTGTCTCCGTCAACGACTTATGGCGAGTTATAGACCATTTTGCGAAAATTCAGCTTGTATCCCAAGCGAAACCGTTTTCAAGGTCTGATGTTTGTGTAAATTGCATATTGCGTTTTTTGTGCAATATATAGAAAAATGCCATGGATTTGTAGTCAAACGTTCTAAAGGAAGGCCATTATACTTCCTTTATCACATTAAAGTAAGCCGATAAAGCGTCTCTTCACGCAGATGGGGGCAATTCTCATCATATGCCCGTTTTTCACGCTTGCTGCCAAATGCGTATAAAAAATAACCAACCCTTACTGCCTTTGCCGCGACTAGAGGGGGAAGCAAACCAACCAATCACATGGAAAAAAGCACAGCGCAGTGTTTTTTCTTCTTCTGCGGCCTTATAGCTCCGATCCTTCTCCAGCGCTGCGTCAACCGATTTTCGTACCCCTGCTTCAAACCCGGCGTCCTGCAATGCAGCAATCCCCTCAATCGTTGTGCCGCCCGGGGAACAAACTTGATCAATCAGCGCCCACGGATGCTCTCTGCCCTCCAAAATCAGCTTTGCACTGCCTAGAACCGTCTGCGCCGCAATTTCCAAAGCCACTTGTTTCTGCATCCCATTCTTTACCGCCGCACGGGCCAGTGAATCGATGAAGAGATAGGCAAACGCGGGCGCACTGCCTGCAATTACGCCAAACAGAGGAAAAAATGCCTCATCAAGCTCTTTGACCTGCCCAATGGCATAAAACAAACGCGCCACAAGCTTTTTTTGCTCCTGTGTTACCTGCTGATTCGCACAGAATGCGCTCATTGCCGCCCCTACCTTCGCGTTAATATTGGGCATCACCCGCACAAGCGCGGGTGAAAAGCCAAGTACTTCTTCAATAAAACCAAGCGTTTTCCAGCCGCGATGGAAATCACCAGCGGATTTTTTTCTTGCAAGTAGGGGGCAATGCTCGGCAACAAGGAAGGGAACACCCCGGGCTTCACAGCCAGCACCACTGTGTCGGCATGCTCAATGAGCGCTTCGGCAGTATCCGCTGCTGCCACGCCAAGCCGTTTCGCACAGTCTTTGGAGCGCTCCGGTGTAATATCCGTCACGAAAACCTCCTCCGGACGGTAAAGGGAAGCAGCGAGCAGGCCTTTGATGATTGCGCCAGCCATATTGCCGCCGCCAATGAATCCAATTGTCATAGAACAGCCTTCCTTCCAAGCAGATGATACAAAAAAATCATATCATATTTTTATTCTATTTACAATGCCATCTTATTTCTAATATATCATATTAAATTTTTGTGAATATCTCGTTTAAAAGATTGACGATTCGTCAGTTTAGTGTTATCGTTGCCTCTTGAAAAGATAAATACGATTCGTCATTCCTGATTGTTGGAAAAAGAATGCCTTTGCTGCAACACCACACTTTTTTGAGCAAAGGCAACCACGAAAACGCCACCTACAGCCCTATTGGAAGCGCTGGAGCTACCGCACATATGATGATTATTGTGTGAAAGGAGGATTGGACTGCGTTGTTTATCATTTATTATATACGGTTTTAAAGCTGTTTTATCTAGAAATAATGAACGCGATTCAAATGAAGCGCTATTAGAACGGCGGCCCTTGGAAGGAGGAAAAAATGTGGAAACCCAGGGAACATCAAAACCGGCATTGGAGAATAAAAAAAGCGCAAAGCGTATTCGAATGATTGAGGAAGCCTATAATCTCTTTGTTAGCAAAGGCGTGCACGCTACCGCAATTGACGAAGTGGTTAAAAAGGCAGGCGTGGCAAAGGGCACCTTCTACCTCTATTTCCATGATAAATATGATCTGCTTGACCAGATCGTTCTGTATAAAAGCACCGTGCTCGTCCGTGCGGCTGCGGGAGCTTGGAGAAAAATATCAAACTGAGCAGCCTGAGTTGGAAGAGGGCATTCTTTTTTTCGCCTCCCGGCTCATCGATTCTCTTGAGAAAAACCATGATCTGGTGCTGCTGATCCACAAAAAGTTATCCGCCAGCCTTTCCGTTATGGAATATTTGAGGGATGGCGAGCTTGGCCCGATAGTAGACTCTGTGATAGAGCGCCTGATGCAGCGGGGCAAGTCACGCGAACAGGCAGAGCAGACGCTTTACATCATCATCGAAATGACCGGCTCCGTTTGCAGCGACGCTATTTTGTACCCAAAAGCCCTACAAGCTTTCTGAAATAAAGCCGGCGCTCTATGACGCCATACGCAGAATGATTCGTTAACTTGATTTTGTATAGAAAACGAGGTGTTGCCGCATGATCGACCGGTTTTCGCGGTGGCTGACCCATCACACAAAGCTGATTCTTGTGATTGCCTTCCTATTGCTGATCCCCAGTGCAATCGGCTATTTGAACACATATGTCAATTATGATATTCTCTCTTATCTGCCGGATGACCTTGATTCGGTAAAAGGCCAGCAGGTGCTGGACGAAACCTTTCACAATTCCGCAAGCACCGTCCTGATCGTGGAGAATATGCCCGCCAAGGACGTTGCCGCCCTAAAGGAAAAAGTGTCGAAGGTGGAAGGAGTGCATCAGGTCACCTGGATCGATGATATTCTCGACATCGGCGTGCCGGAGGATATCCTTCCGGATGAAATTAAAAACGTTTTTTACAGCCAAAAAACAAACGCCACCATGATGCTCGTCCAATACGACCACTCCAGTGCATCGGAGGAGACGATGAAGCCATCGGTGAAATCCGAAGCCTGATGAACAAGCAGTGCTTTTTAAGCGGCCTTTCCACGATATCACTGGATACGAAAGAATTGGCCGATAGCGAAGCGCCCATCTACATTGCCATCGCCATCGCGCTTGCCATGGTTGCCATGACGCTCTCGCTAAAATCCTGGATTCTCCCGTGGGTATTGTTATTGGGGCTGAGCCTGGCGGTTGTCTATAACTTTGGCACGAATATTTTCTTCGGCCAGATTTCCTATATCACACAGTGCATCGCCGCCATTCTTCAATTGGGTGTTACGATGGACTACTCGGTTTTCCTCGTGGATCGGTATGAAGAGGAGCGTGAAAAAGGCGGCGACCACCGGGACGCCATGCGCGCGCCGTATCAAATACCTTCCTCTCCCTGTCAGGCAGCTCGCTTACCACGATCTTCGGCTTCCTGGCGCTGTGCTTCATGCGGCTGACCCTCGGCCGTGATATCGGCCTCGTCATGGCAAAGGGAGTCGTGCTCGGCGTTATCACGGTTGTCATCGTCCTGCCTGCTTTGATTCTTGCATTTGATAAACCAATTCACCGATTCACGCACAGGAGCCTGATCCCAAGCTTTAATAGAATGAACAGTTTCATTCTCAAGCACGCCGTGTGCTAATCGCAGTTGGGCTTCTCATTGCAATTCCTGCCTGCATCGGCCAAAATAATGTAACAAAATATTATAACATCGACCGCGGGCTGCCGCAGGATCTTCCCTCCATCGTATCACTCAACAAGATGAAGGATGCGTTCAATATGGCAACGACGCACTTTGTGATTGTTGACGATACCCTTCCCGCCAGCAAGCTAACCGAAATGTCGGCAAAGCTGGAGCAAGTGGATGGAATCGAAACGGTTCTTTCCTATAATAAATTCCTGGGCCCCGCGATCGAAGATTCCTTTGTTCCGGAGGAAATCAAGGAGATTTGCAAAAAAGACGGCAAGCAGCTGCTCATGATCAACTCAAGCTTCAGCGCCGCCACCGAGGAAGAAAACGAACAGATTGATGAGATGACGGCAATCGTTAAATCCTATGACAGCGGCGGTATGATTACGGGCGAAGGCCCGCTGACAAAGGATTTGACCACAATCGCGGATAAGGATTTTATCGTTACCAGCATCCTTTCCACGCTGGCGATCTTTATCATCGTTGCGATCTGTTTTAAATCGCTCACGATCCCCATCGTCGTCGTAGGCAGCATTGAGCTCGCTATTTTCATCAACGAGGCGATTCCCTTTTTTACCGGCACCGTCATCCCCTTCATTGCACCTACCGTGATCAGCTGTGTGCAGCTGGGTGCAACGGTGGACTATGCCATCCTGTTGACCACTCGCTTCCGGGAGGAACTGCAACGCGGGCACGACCGCATGAATGCCATGCGCATTGCAGCCAATGCCGCCGACCGCTCCATTATGTCGAGCGCGCTGGTTTTCTTCTGCGCCACCTTCGGTGTGTATCTGACCTGCAACATCGAAATGATCAAGAGCATTTGCTCTATGCTCGCTCGCGGCTCGGTGATCAGTGCAATTGTCATTTTCTTCTTCCTGACGCCTTTGCTGCTTGTTTGCGAAGGATCATCTCCAAAACCAGCCTCAGCTGGAGTGGCACAAAGCCAAATGGCCGCAGCAAAAAAGCAAACGGCCGGCCCTCGCCAGTCGATTCTTCTGGCGGCAATCAATCTGAATCAAAAAAAACGAAGTGATTTTGCATATGGCTGCAAGCATGAAAGGAGTGGCGATTCCCATGAAAACAAAGCATCTGATACAAAAATTAACCTGTGCCGTGCTCGTGCCCTCCATCCTCCTGATGAGCGCATGCAGCGCGCAGGGGCAGCCGGAGGAAAGCACAAACGACACGACGCAGCCCCCTGCCATAGAGCGGCAAGGTCTACAAACGTATGCCCCCTATACTGGAAAAACCCGCAAATCTGAAACGGTCTATGTTACAATGGATGCAAAAGGTTAACGATTTCTAAAAAAATTGTGACAGATTGGTCCATACGGAGCAGGCAGGCGTGCAGGTGGCCGACCAGAGCGATCTAGACGGAATTCAAAATATCAAAAGCGATGTAAAACCTGTGCAAAAAGGAAATCAGATCGCTTGGAACATGGATTCCACCGATCTCTATTATAAAGCGAATCTCAAAAGGATCTGCCGTCGATATCTCGATCCGCTACTATCTGGACGGCGCCGAGATTGAGCCTTCGGATCTTGCGGGTAAGAGCGGCAAGGTGAAGATTGAAATCCAGATGAAAAACACCCAGCCGCATACCGTCAATATCAATGGGCGGGAGGCCGTCATCTATACACCGGTCGCCGCGTTGGGCGGCATGCTCCTTCCGGAAGAGAAGTTCCAAAATATCAAGATGGAAAATGGCGCTACCCTGGGCGACGGCAGCAAGCAGCTTGCCGTATTCATCGCCCTGCCAGGCCTTCATGACAGCCTGGATCTTGCCTCCATGCCCATAGAGGAGCTCAAAAGCCTCACTTTCCCGGAAACCTTTACTCTAACGGCAGACGTTAAGGATTTTGAGCTGGATAATATGTATTTTGCCATGACGACCGACATTCCCGCTCTTGATTTGAGCAAGGCCTCCGGCCAGCTCAGCGAAATCAAAAAGAGCCTGTATGCCCTGAACGATATGCAAAATGCGGTGGAGCAGCTCGACCCAGATCATGTGCTGCGCTCCCTGTTAACCGACGGCGACAATATGCGGGAGATGCGCTCACTCATGGAAGAGCTCACCTCTATCTATGAGAAAGAGAAAGCACTGCTTGATCTTCTTCCGCAGTATTTTACCAAAGAGAATCTTGCCCTGGTCGCAAGCTTGCCAAGGATGCGGACGCCGCGGAGCTTACGCAGCTGCTAGGGGACACAAAGCTCCTCTCCTGCGCAAATCAGCTGCTTGACAGCAGCCTGATCAAAAATATTCAGAAGCTGCTCATCGATGTTGTTGCCCTGCAATCGATCGATTTGGAGCCGCTCGATCAGATCCCTTTCCGCGGCGGGGAACTGTCTCGACAGCCTCAGCGGTGTGCTGGATTCCTCCAGCGGGTTACTGAGCAAGCTCGCCTCCTCCCAGGAGGAGCTTCAAACCCTCACCGAGCTGATGGGCAGCAGCACGGATGCCGTCAAGCTGCTCAAAGAGGTTTCTTCCCTGCTTGATTCCCTCAAAAGCAGGGCATCACACTCACAGAGGATGATATCCGCGTGATGGTCGATGCGCTGGTGGATAAAAAGGCCATGGAGATCGCGGCGGAAAAAACAGGGGTTTCCGCGCAACGCGTGCAGGCAATCCTCGATGCCAGTGCAAACGATCTGATCGCCGCCAACGGCGCCATTGCAAAGGGGAACCGGCAAACCGTTCAGGATTGCATCGAAATTGCCGCTCGAAACGACCAGACCGCGGCAAAGCTGAAAGATACGCTCCTGCCAAAGGTAGAAAAAGGCTCCGTCGGCGTGCTGCTCGCTCCCCCACCCGCCTGATCGTCACCACGGTGCAGAAAACGATCCGCAAGGAGCTTGCCCAGAAAGATGAGATTGCCGATTCCGTCACCAAGCAGCTTTCCGCACTGCTCAAAGAAGCTGAGGCGCTGGTACTAGAGTGGAGCAAATCGGCCCTGACCGGGTGGAAAGCCTGTTGACCTTTGCCACCGGCGTTCTGCCGGATTTGCAAACGCTGGCGGGCGAGCTTGCCAAAAACAAGGATCAGCTCGCCTCCCTCCACGATCTGCTCTCTGATACAAGCACCATGCAGTACCTGCAAAAAACCGCAAAGCAGCTCATGCAGATGAAACAGGATTTTGAGGCAAACGCAGGCCAGCTCACTCTGCTGGCACAGGTGATGCAGGCGGCCTCCAACCCACATCTAAAGGCATTCGCAAAGATGCTGCCCACGCTTGCGCAGGATTTGAAGGATGCAGCCCCAATCCTCGAATCCCTCTCGGGCGACCTCAATGATCCAGCCGTGCGCGCTTCTCTTGAAAACATGCCGAAAACAGTCGCCGCTCTGATGCGCATCCAGGCGGATCTCTCCTCCGGCAGCGAGATCATGAAGGCGCTGCAAAATGCGGCGCAGCCGGAAACGCTCAGCACGGCTTCCGGCATTGTAAAAACGCTCGATCAAATCGAGCAGCAAGGCCTGCTCTCCAAATACACCGATGCGGCCGACGCGGCCTCCTCCCTACTCGGGCGCGTGCAGGCATGGCTCAATCTCTCCAAGGAGTACGGCCTTTATACGCAGGCCGCGGATGGAATGGATACAGATGTAAAATTCATTCTGAAAACAGATGGCATCAAGGCAGAAAGCCAACAGCCGGCACAGGCACCGGCGCAGGAGGAATCCGGCGTTGTCGCCTGGTTCAAGGGGCTGTTTGATAGAAAAGGCTAAAACTCTGAATCATAGAAAAAACACGAAGAGGCTGCTGCAAACGCATGTTGCAGCAGCCTCTCATACCAGAAGCACCGTTTCTATCCGGCTGATAGAAACGGTGCTTTCTTTCACAACCGTGTTATGCCTGCTCCAGCGCCTGCCGGAGATCCGCGATGATATCGTCGACATACTCAATGCCCACGGATAGCCGGATTAGATCCGGCCCCACGCCCGCCGCATCAAGCTGCTCGTCGGTGAGCTGGCGGTGCGTCGTGCTCGCGGGGTGCAGCACACAGGTGCGCGCGTCCGCCACATGGGTGACGATGGCGGCAAGCTCCAAATGATCCATGAAGCGGGTTGCGGCTTCCCTGCCGCCCTTTACGCCGAAGGAGACCACGCCGCTCGTGCCGTGCGGCATATATTTCTGCGCCAGCGCAAAACCCTTGTTGCCCGGAAGACCCGGGTAGTTGACCCATGCGACCTTTTCGTTCTCCTCCAGGAATTCCGCCACCTTCTGCGCATTTTCACAGTGCCGCTGCACACGCAGGAAGAGCGTTTCCAGCCCGATCCCCAGCAGGAACGCATTGTGTGGGGAGGGGATGGAGCCGAGGTCGCGCATGAGCTGTGCGGTGGCCTTGGTAATATAAGCGCCTTTGCCAAAGCGCTCCGTGTAGGTCACGCCATGATAGCTCTCATCCGGCGTGGTGAGGCCGGGGAACTTATCGTTCTGCGTCCAGTCGAAATTGCCGCTGTCAATGATCGCGCCGCCGACACTGGTGGCATGGCCATCCATATATTTCGTGGTGGAATGAGTGACAATATCCGCGCCAAATTCGAAGGGACGGCAGTTGATCGGGGTGGGGAAAGTGTTATCCACAATCAGCGGCACACCGTGCGCATGTGCGGCCTTCGCAAACTTCTCAATATCCAGCACGTCGAGGGAGGGGTTGGAGAGCGTCTCCGCAAACACCGCCTTTGTGTTGGGGCGGAAGGCTGCGTTTAATTCCTCTTCGCTCACATCGGGGCGCACGAAGGTGAAATCGATGCCAAGCTTTTTCATCGTGACGGAAAAGAGGTTGAATGTGCCGCCGTAGATCGCGGTGGAGCTGACGATGTGGTCGCCCGCAGAAGCCACGTTAAAGGTGGCGTAAAAGTTTGCCGCCTGGCCGGAGGAGGTGAGCATCCCGGCCACGCCGCCCTCCAGCGCCGTGATGCGCGCCGCAACCGCGTCGTTGGTGGGGTTTTGCAGGCGGGTGTAAAAGTAGCCGTTTTCCTCCAGGTCGAAGAGCCGGCCCATCTGCTCGCTCGATTCATATTTATAGGTCGTGCTCTGCACGATCGGCAGCACGCGCGGCTCGCCGTTTTTAGGCGAATAGCCGGCCTGGACGCAGTTGGTGTTGATGTGGTAATTCTTTTCCATCACAGTTCAGTCCTTTCGGGTTATCGTTTAATTGCCGTTTTAATCCTCTGTCAGGAATTTTTGCATGATGCCGGAGCCATATTCAATGAAATTGCCCGTTGCCTTGGCAGATTCTTCATTGATAGAATCAACTCCGCTGGATTTTTCCTTGTTTTTATGATAGATCATGTATGGAACCGGGTCGCCCGCATGCGTGCGCGTAACAATCGGCGTGGGGTGGTCGGGCAGGATCATCACTTTATAGTCGTCATACTGTTCGAGCGCAGGCAGGAGGACGGAGAGCACTTGCTCGTCGATCAGCTCAATAGCGCGCACTTTATTCTCCGGTTCGTTGCGGTGGCCGCACTCATCAGGGGCTTCGATGTGGATATAGACAAAGTCCTTCCCGCTCGCTAACGCATCCACGGCGGCCTGGGCCTTGCCCTTGAAATTCGTGTCGATATAGCCGTGGCACCCGGCACCTCCGGCGTATCCATCCCCGCGCATTTGCCGATACCCTTGAGCAAATCGACTGCGGAGATCACGCTACCCTTCACGCCGTAGGTCGCTTCAAAGGAGGGAAGCATGGGCTTGCTGCCTTGGCCCCAAAGCCAGATGCTGTTGGCAGGGCGTTTGCCCGCGGCGATGCGGGCAAGGTTGACGGGTGATCTTTAAGTAGCGCATAGCTCTCCTCCATCATGGCGATGAGACGGACGGCGTCCGGATGCGGGAGAGGTGCTCGCCCACCACGCGGCCGGAGATATCATGCGGCGGCGTCATGTGGCCAAGCTCCAATTTACCGCCGTGCCAGACCATGCAGTGGCGGTAGCTCACGCCAGGATGGAAAGCAAACTCCGCGTTGCCGAAATGTGCCTGTACGGTTTTGATGATCTCAGCGGCCTCTTCACTTGAAATATCGCCCGCGCAGTAATCTACCATGGTTTTCTCCGCATAGTCCGCTTCGTCTGACAAGGTGACGAGATTGCAGCGGAAGGCGACATCCGTATCGCCAAGATTTACGCCCATGCTGACGGCCTCAAGCGGAGAGCGGCCGGTATAATATTTTTTCGGGTCATAGCCCATCACACTGAGGTTTGCAACGTCGCTGCCCGGGGTCAGGCCCTCGGCAACTGTGCGCACGAGCCCCACCTCGCCGCGTTGGGCGAGGGAATCAAATCGCGGTTTTTTCGCTAGCATCATCGGCGTTTTGCCGCCAAGCGCGGGCACAGGATAATCCGCCATGCCGTCATAGAGAACAACTGCGTATTTCATGTTAGAAACCAAGTCCCTTCATTTCATTTGGAATCAAACAGGCAAAGCGCCTTATTTAAAATATGCTACGCCGGAGGCAAAGATCTTCTGATCCTTCTCGCCGGGCACGTTTTTGTAGAGGTGGTCGCCCCTGCGCTCAATGTGCGCCATCTTGCCGAACACGCGGCCATCGGTGCTTGTGACGCCCTCGATCGCACAGATAGAGCCATTGGGGTTAAAGCGGATATCCCCTGAGGGCCGGCTTCAAGATCAACATACTGCGTGGCAACCTGACCGTTCGCAATCAGGCGACTAAGCGTTTCCTCATCCGCCACAAAGCGGCCCTCGCCGTGGGAAACAGGGGTAGCGAACACTTCGCCCGCCTCCGTGCCTGCCAGCCACGGGGATTTCACGCTCGTCACACGCGTATAAACCATACAGGAGACGTGTCGGCCAATGTTGTTGAAGGTAAGCGTCGGGTCCGTTTCCTGCGTATCGGTGATTTTGCCGTAGGGGACGAGGCCTGTTTTAATCAGCGCCTGGAAGCCGTTGCAAATGCCGAGCATCAGGCCGTCGCGGTGGTCGAGCAGCTCAGTCACCGCGTCGCGCACGCGGGGGCTGCGCAGGGTGGTGGCAATAAATTTGCCGGAGCCATCCGGCTCGTCGCCGCCGCTGAAGCCGCCGGGCAACATAACGATCTGTGCCTGCTTTATGAGCTTTGCCAGTGCTCGGTGGATTCATCAATCGCCTGCGGCGTGAGGTTGCGCATCACGATCACCTGGGCTTCGCCGCCTGCGCGCTCAAAAGCGCGGGCCGTATCATACTCGCAGTTGGTGCCCGGGAAGACCGGGATCACCACGCGCGGTTTTGCCATTTTGATCGCGGGCGCTCTGCCGGAGCGCTCCGTATAGAGCGGGATTTCCGCCTGCATGGAGGGCTCCTCCGCCTTGGTCGGGAATACGGGCTCAAGCGTACCCGTCCAAGCGTCGATGAGCGTATCGACTGGGAGCGTCTCCCCGTCGATTGCAAACTGGCCGTCGTCCGCCGTTACGCCCAACTCCGTAAACTGGAAGCCGTCGAGCGAGACGCCGTCGGCCAGCTCCGCCACAATGGAGCGCATTCCGGCGCAAAGAGGGTTCGGCGGTCAGGCCGTCCGCAAAGCGGAAGCCCAGCTTGTCGCCGAACGCCATGCGGCACACGTTTGCCGCCGCGCCGCCCTCGCGCACCACGCTGGCGGCGAGGATGCGCCCATCAGACACCATCTCGGAAACGCGGTTGAGGAAGTCTGTAGCATGATCCAATCGGGCAGGAGCGTTTCTGCATCCACTGGCAGGTGCAGCAGCACAACGCGGGAGCCGCTCTTTTTAAAGATGGAGGAAACGGTTTTGCTCGCCCTTGTCGCCGCGACGGCAAAGCACACAAGCGTGGCGGTACGTCGAGCTCGTTGAAAGAGCCGGACATGCTGTCCTTCCCGCCGATGGCAGGCACGTTGAAGTGCAGCTGTGCGGTCAGCGCGCCGAGCAAAGCCGCCGCAGGCTTGCCCCAGCGTTCCGGCTGATCATGCAATCGCTCAAAATACTCCTGCATGGTGAGCCTGGCGGTAAAGGCTTCGCTCCAATCACAGCGAGCTTTGCCAAAGATTCCGTCACCGCGTACGCCGCACCATGGAAGGGGCTCCAGCGGCTCAAAGCCGGAATAAAGCCATAGCTCATGGCAGTGGCGGTGTCCGTTTCCCCCTTTAGAACCGGGATGCGTGCGCACATCGCGTCCTCCGGCGTGAGCTGATATTTGCCCGCGTAGGGCATCAACACCGTGCCCGCGCCGATGGAGGAGTCGAACCGCTCCACCAGCCCTTCTGCGAGCAGACGGGCAGGCGCGCAAGGTTCTCCCGCAGCGCCTGGGGCTTCGGCTTCCCCGCAAGCTCGGCCGGAACAGCAGAACGATAGTTCTTCTTTGGGTTTACAGCCGCAATTTTCGCCTGCGCGTGCTGGGTAACGCCGTTGGTATCAAGGAAGGCACGGCTGAGGGATACGATGGTATCGCCGCGCCATTTCATCGTTAAGTAGGGTTCGTCTTTGACGACAGCCACCGGAGTTGCCTCCAGGTTTTCTTCTGCGGCAAGGGCGGTGAATGCCTCCACATCCTGCGCAGCGAGCACGACTGCCATACGCTCCTGTGATTCGGAGATGGCGAGCTCTGTGCCGTCAAGGCCGTCATATTTCTTCGGAACGGCGTCGAGGTCGATATCAAGCCCATCCGCCAGCTCGCCGATGGCAACGCATACGCCGCCCGCGCCGAAGTCGTTGCAGCGCTTAATCATGCGCGCCGCGTCGTGGTTGCGAAACAGCCGCTGGAGCTTGCGCTCAGTGGGCGGGTTGCCCTTCTGCACTTCTGCGCCGCAGGTTTCGATAGAGGAGGTGTCATGCGCCTTGGAAGAGCCGGTGGCTCCGCCGCAGCCGTCACGGCCTGTACGGCCGCCAAGCAGAACGATCACATCCCCTGCCTGCGGGCGCTCACGGCGTACATTCTCCTTCGGGGAGGCGCCGATGACCGCGCCAATTTCCATGCGCTTAGCGGTATATCCATCGTCATATAGTTCTACAACCTGCCCGGTGGACAGACCGATCTGGTTACCATAAGAGGAATAGCCTTGCGCTGCGCCGACAGTAATCTTCTTCTGTGGCAATTTTCCAGCCAATGTATCCTCAAACGGAGTCAGCGGATTGCCGCTGCCGGTGACGCGCATGGCTGATAGACATAGCACGCCCGGAGAGCGGGTCACGAATCGCGCCGCCCAGGCATGTAGCCGCGCCACCAAAGCTCAATCTCTGTGGGATGATTATGCGTCTCGTTTTTAAACTGGACGAGCCAGGTCTCCGTTTTACCATCGATCTCCACGGGCACTTCAATTGAGCAAGCGTTGATCTCCTCGCTCTCGTCGAGATCTGGCACGAGGCCGCGCTTTTTGAGCACCTTGGTGCCAATAGTGGCCATATCCATGAGCGTCATGTCCTTTTTACGCTCCTGATAAACCTCTGTACGGGCGACAACATATTCGAGCAGGCGGATTCAATGGCGCGTGCCAACGGACCTTTTTCAATATCCACCGTGTCCAGCTGTGTTAAAAAGGTAGTGTGGCGGCAATGGTCAGACCAATAGGTATCGATTACCTTGAGCTCTGTCACTGCCGGATCGCGCTTTTCCGTATCTCGAAAATAATCGCGGCAAAACACCAGATCGGCAACACTCATGGCAAAGCCATCTTCGCATGATACCGCGCAATCTCTTCATGCGTCCATTGGATAAAGCCGGCTACCCGCTCAATATCGGCAGGCTTGTCCGCATGAAGCTGCAAGCTCTCCGGCAGTTCCATGGCGGCCTCTCGGGATTCCACAGGGTTAATCAGGTAATTTTTCACCGCTTCAAACTGCTTGTCCGTCAAATCCCCCTTGAGCGCAATCACGCGCGCGGAGAGAACGCTTGGCCGCTCCCCCTGGGTAAGCAGGGCGATGCACTGCGCCGCGGAATCCGCGCGCTGGTCGTATTGGCCGGGGAGATATTCCGTCGCGAAAACTCGCCAGCCGGGCTCTACAGAGAGCGCGGCGGACACGGTATCCACATTCGGCTCGGAGAGAATGGTGCGGGAAGCACGATCAAAATCAGCCTCGTCGACCCCTTCCAGATCATAGCGATTGACGACGCGGACCGCCTCAAGCGCGGCAATCCCCAGATTCTCGCGCAGGTCGGCCAGCATATGGCGAGCCTCCACATCGAAGCCGGGCCGCTTTTCCACAAAAAGACGTTTACGCTGGACATTGGCAAAACTCCTTATCCCTAAATCATTCAGATATCCGTTCTTTGCGGATACCGATACTTAGATTTATCTTACCATATCGGGAAAAAATAAAAAAGGGCAAAATGTGCCCAGCAGAGGAGTAGGGATGAAAAAATTTTGTGGATAGCGCAAAAGCAACCCTTATGGAGAAAAGTCATAGCGGACGCAGCGGCAAATACGCATGAAAGCTTCTCATTTCGTTCATAATAGAAATGGCTGCAAGATCATTGAAAGAGAACGTTTGCAAACTGCCAGGAATCAGAAAGGAATGAGCATCATCATATGCACGAGGCCATGACAAAAATAGAAGCGCGCGCGCTCTTGGTGGGGCATAATGCATCGGCAAACGCCCTATGGCTGCTCTCCGGGCTGATTGTATTCCTGCCCTGGGTGCTGACGCCCTTGGCAAGGCGCGTGATTGCGCTGCCACAGGCACAGGAGGCCTTTCGCAGCATGGGAGGGGAAACAGCCGCGCTCATGATGGTGTTCGTCATATCCCTGCTCGCGCTGGCAGCCTGCGTGCTACTCTGCGCGCCGCTCAAAGCGGGGCGAATGGCCTGGTTTTGGCGGCAGAGCGGCAGAAACGGGCGACATAACGGCATAGGCGCCCTGTTTTCCCCTTTCCGCCCCGCGCGCAGAGCGATGCGGGCTGTAGCGCTATGGCTCGCACTGCTGGTTCGGAAACTAGGCTGGGCGCTTCTTTTTTGCGGGCCTGGGGCTATTTTGCTCGGCATCGCATGGTATAAGCTGGTGAATGGGAGCGAAGCAATCCTATTTTTAATTCCCTGTATTTCAGGCGCTGTTTTTTTGATCACGGGCCTTCTCTTCTTTCTGGTTGTGACACGGCGCTACCTGTTGGCTTTTTACCTGTTTGATGAATCAGACAAGGCCACAGCCTCCGCTGTCATCCGGGAAAGCGAACGGGTGATGGATGGGCAGATGGGCAGGGCGGCCGCCTTTGCGCTCAGCTTTGCGCCATGGATCCTATCCTGCGTTTTCCTGTTCCCTATTTTTTATGTTTACCCCTACTACCAGCAAGCACACGCTGTTTTTGCCCGTCAAGCACTGAATCTCGCGCCGCGCAGCATTGCACGGGACGCGGAAATTTAACCGATTACATGCTTTTTGATTGGCTCTAGCGCTATTTTTAGATAATTTAACAGAAATCTCTGCGTAAACTTCGCAATTTGTTTACAGTTCATCAACTTTTCTCTTCAAAAATAATGCTATACTCTCGTGTGTAAAGGTTGCAAACCGTGCGTTATGCATGCAGATTTTCACATGGGAGGCTTCCCCTTGGTACTGAACCGTAGGGCCATTAAGGCCAACGCCCGGCAGTTTCTTACAAACGGCCAATGGTGCATTTGTTTTTAGCCGGCATTATCATCGAGGCCGTCAATTATATCAACTTTGGCACGTCGCTTTACGTCCAGCTGCGCAACACATTTAATGCGATTTATCAAACGCAGTTCATCAACGTATCGTGGAACATGATGTCTCTGATTGCACTGTTGCTGCTGCCGCTTGAAGTTTCAATCGCAGGGTATTATCTGGGCTGCCTGCGTGGAAGAGCGCCGGGCCTCGGCAGTGTGTATGAGGAAGCAGCTGCGCATTACAGCCACTATTTTGGCACCATGCTGCTGCGTAGGATCTACACCGTGCTATGGACGATGCTTTTTATCATCCCCGGGATCGTCAAATCTCTTTCCTATTCCATGGCGGCTTTGATTCAACACGACAATCCAACGCTCACCGCCTCCCAAGTGCTCAATTTGAGCCAGCGGATTACAAAGGGGTACAAAGGGAGCCTCTTCCTCATGGAGCTGAGCTTTTTGGGTGGTATCTGCTCGGAGCGGTCACCTTTGGCATTGCTATTTATATGTGCATCCCTATCTTTACACCACACAGGCCATGTATTATGAGCTGCTGCGCCAGAATGCGCTCGACCGTGGAATTGCTTCCCCTGGGAATTTGGCATGGTGCCGAACAACGCCTTTTCCCCCTATGGCAATGCGAAAAATCAGCCGCCTATTGGCGGGAAACGCACCAGAGCTGGGATGCAAACCATGGCTGGCATCAAAACGATAACAGCTTCGGTTGGAACGACACGTCTTTCTATTCCCCGGGTGCATGGAAAGATGATGAGGATTTTTGGAATCCAGACCGGTGATCCAGCAAACGAAAATAGGAAACTGAGAAGCGGATTCCAACGAGGAAATCCGCTTCTTTCTATAACACATCAAAAATCGTAATGCTCACAGGCGGGCTGCCGCCTGCGCCACGATGGCCTCGGCAATCTGCCGTTTACCTGATAGGCTTGCAGTTGCCTGAGATAGGGCTTTCCGCGGCACTGCGTGATCTCCAGACGAATACCATCCGCTTGGAGGGGCTTAGGCAGGAGGGCAAACCGGCAAATGCCAACGGTCGTGCCTCATAAACTAACCTTTCCCGTCCATTAAGTCGCACGTAGATGCGGAAGGCTTCAATCCGTTGGGAAAACGCACACTGCTCTTTTAAAAGGACTTTATCAATCTTTTGTGCCCGCGCAAACTCCTGAATCACCTCATAGCGCCCGGCAACCTCCGTCGCGTGTAGAAATCGGCTTCATTTGTGAGCAGATTCTCCGGGCCGTGCCCTGCTTCATGGGGTGCGGCGGAAACTTGGAAACCAATGCGGGCAATTGGACTCCTTTTTTAATTTCGTCGCCCAGTTCTTTCAGACGCCTGACATCCATTTCATGCAGCAGGCCCTCCGTGTCCGGCGGAACGTTAAGCAAAAGCAGGCTGTTGCCGCCCACGGAGCCATAGTAGATACGCAGAAGGTTCTCCAGGCTGCGCACACGGCGCTCTCCTTTTTATGATAAAACCAACCGGGCCGAATAGATACATCCACCTCCGCGGGATACCACATAAAGGAATCGTAGTTCGCAAGGAAAGCGCGGCTTCCGAGATCCTCCAGATGACTATCAGAAGCCTGCTGTTTCATATCCTGCGCATCTGTCTGCTGGGAGTGGGAGGCGATATTCTGCGTTTCGCAGGAAAAGGCCGGCACAACGTTCCACTCGCTTTTTCTGGCGCGGCCGCTCTCGTTGCCCACCCAGCGGATATCGGGGCCGCAGTTTGATATAACCGCATCCGGCTGTAGCTCGCGCACGGTTTTGTAGATGCGATCAAAATCATATGGGTAAGGCTCTTTGCCGTCCATCTTCGCGCCGCACGCCCCATCCAGCCAGATGCAGAAAATTTCGCCGTAGCCGGTTAACAGCTCTGTGAGCTGGCGGACATAAAAATCATTGTATTCCGGCGTGCCGTAGAGAGGGCAGTTACGATCCCAAAGCGAAAGGTAAATACCGAATTTCAGCCCGTATTTTTTACAGGAATCACTAACCTCGCGCACTACGTCGCCGTGCCCCGCGCGGTACGGGCTGTTGCGCACACAGTATTCCGTTGTTTCCGTTGGCCAGAGGCAAAAGCCGTCGTGATGCTTTGCTGTCAGGATTACGCCCTTAGCGCCTGAGGCAGATACGGCTTCCATCCATTGATCCGTGCTTTGCCGGGTGGGGTTAAATAATTGGGCGGGAGCTTGCCATCTCCCCATTCCTTATTGGTAAATGTATTGATCCCATAGTGAAAAAACACATGGAAACCGCCCTCCTGAAAGGCAGTCTGCCGCGGCGACGGCACAATGGAGGTGTAAAGCTCCAAACTTGATTGGGGCATTGGATTCCCTCTTTTCCTGATTTTAAATTAACATTTGAATCATAGGAACATCGTAACGCGAATGGTAGGGCTTTCACCATTCCTTTTTCTAACGAAAGAGCCTTGCATGTATTATAGTAAATAAAAAGGCCGAAAATCAAGCCGATTTCGTTTTTTCTCCGCCAAATGGATGGCGGAGGCAAAGGAAGGAAAAAGGTTCTACCGCAATATCAAAGTTTTGCGGCAGAACCTTTTCTTTTTGTTTTTCTCTTTTTATTTATTTTTCTGCTTGAGATAGCTTTCCGCTAGCTCTAGAAATTCCTGCCACCGGCCGCTCTCCCGGATTGTCTGCGGGCAATTCTTTCCATTAAAATAGTTGTGCTGCTGCACATCATCCAGCTTCAGATCATACGCCTTCATCAGATACGCTGTCAACCGTGCACCGTTGTCGAAGGCTTTTTCAAAATCGCCATCCTGATTGACACACAGCTCAATGCTGATGCCGTTCATGTTGCCGCCCGGCTCTTGGCGCCGGTCGCCAGCATTCCAGGAAACCTCACTATCCGGAATGTGATGGTAAATCTCATGGTCATCCACCGTATAGTGCCAGGAGGTTGTGCCCTCTCCGCCGTTTAACAGGTAATCGCTGTGTGCCTTCGCATCCGCGCCCTCGGAGGGGTTACCTGTCTCATGGATTACGATGAACTTTACTTCCCGCTTGATTCCTGGCCTGCCCGGAAGTGTTTCCGGAATGAATACGGTATGCACCGGCACGCCGAAAATTTCTGTAACCTCTGGGCGATCCGCCGTCACACCGCCGCGCGTTTCCCACAGGATCACGCCGGTAATGATCCCGATCGCAAGCAATACGGCCGCGGCTGCCAGGGTCCATTTGAATCGCTTTGAGCGGAGGACTCCATGCAGGGAAATCACCCTTCCCTTCATCGGCCTGCCCCCTCCTTCTCCCCACAGAGCGCCGAAACATTAATATTGGGGTTGTGATACCGGCCAAAGCTTTTCGTTTTTTTGCCGTATTGAATCGCCTGCACTGGGCACCAATGAATGCAGGCCATGCAGCTTGCGCATGTTTTTCCCCACACGGGGCGCCCGCCCTCTAGCCGAATATTTTTCTGCGGGCATACCTTCGCGCAGAGGCCGCAGCCGGTGCAGCCTTCTTCCACAGCAAAATTCCGGTAGGCCTGTTTGGCATACCAGCAAAAGAGCGGATGCACCACATGAAGCAAAAACGGATCAATCGCCTTTGGCGGCAGGCTGTTAAGCCCTACCAACCGTTCTTCAATATCCTTTGCAATTTTCGTGCAGCGCACACGGGCATTTTCCAGCTTCGTGCGCTCCATCGCTTTATTATCCACATTCGACAGCGGCAGGTAATTATTTGGCATTGCACAAATATTCCCATAATCCAGGCGGAGGCCCTGCTTTTCCAACAGCCTTGAAAAAGCGGTTAGCGTTTCCCCGGCGGAATCGCCACAATCAGCCACAGCAAATACATAGGACGCCGGCCCTCCACCTTCAGCTTCTTTACAAACGCTTTCACCGCATCGGGATAACTCCATGCATAGACGGGAAAAACAAAACCGATAATATCCCCCTCTGACACGCAGGTTTCGCTCGCCTGTTCTCCATAATAGGAGAGATCCAACCGGACAACCTCCGCACGCATCGGCTGTGCCAACTGACGGGCGATGGATAGGGAGTTGCCGGTTCCGGTAAAGCAATAAATTTTTATCGACATCCTGTGTCACCTTCCTCTGAGAGCAGACGGCCGCTCCAACCGGCGCTTTGCAGGCAAACGTTTGCCTGCTCCGGCCGAGCGACGCATCCTGTTTTTTGACAAATCAACTGGCGAACGCGCAGATATAATTCTACGCTTTAAACAGCATGTTGGAGGCTGCATTGCCACACCCTGGAGCTCCCTCCGCGGAAAATGGCGTTGCCGCATCGCGGCAGGAGGCGTTTTGCGCCGACAGACATTTTTCCAATGCTTCAAGTTTCAAAGCTTGAAACTTTACGACCCGTTTGAAGCTATTTAGCCGAGAACCGAAAGCGTGAGCGCGATTCGATGGCCAATGTTCTCCGAAGCTCTTGGAATCTTTGATTCCCTAGAGATTCGTGAGGTTATTATAACATACTTTCCTCCAGCCGCAATCTCTTTCTCTCCCATTATGCAAACGCAATTTATATTCATCCATTTTATTCTAGTTTCTCAAAATTATCATGCAAAGATTGCCTCCTCCTGCATAAACAAATCTGTAAAGTAAAAAAACTTTTCAGTGTTGAAAACTCTGTGGAAAGTGTGGAAACTCGTTTTTATAATTCTAAATTGAGAATTATAACGCCTTAAATGTAAAGATTTTAACTTTACTTTCACATAGTTTTCCACATCTTTGAAAAAAACAGGCTCTGTATATACAAAATGCATATACAAGGCCCGTTTTGATGCAAAGCATAGCATTGCCCTTCAGGCATCATATGAATCCGTTTTTGAGCAGGATGGAACAGCGCATGCAGCGCTTTTCTACCCATCCATATAATGATCCGCTGGATAAAAAATTGCGTATTTCCCAACTTTTTTTTGCTTTTTCTCCATGTGGAGTGTTCTGTATGGCGCAAGACCGGGCAGGCACAACTTTTTGATCTGTCAAGTAAATGGCTTGTCGGATATAAGCCTGATCTTTTTCTTAGATTTTCCAATCAATCCGTTATTTTTCAACGAATCTCTCCATCTGTAAAGTTATTTATCTTTACACTATTCCAAGGCCATATGATCCTCAACCTGTAGTGCCTCCGGAACTCCAATCTCTTCCTCGCAAGTATAAGTGCCTGTGATAACGCAGGCCTCCTGCGTAAAATGCGTTTCCACCTTCTGCTCCAGAATTGTTGCCTCCCCCAACTCCGCCCTCACCTTTTGCTCATATTCCGCCGCTGCGGCCAACAGCGCCTGCGCTTTGGGGAGCGTAACCTCCTGTTCGATATATTCCCGCTTGAGATATGTTTCCGTGTAAACAGGCAGCGGAACCTGATTCATGCGCAGCGTATTACGAAAGAAAAAGCTCTCTACCTCCTTCCGGCTGCCGGTCGAAGCCAAAAGGAATCCGCAACCCAAAAAAGGAAAGCCGATAACGCTCGCTTTCCACTCCGGTATATTGTCGTGCCTTTTGCCGGAAAGGGAAGGTATGGCTCACCGTGTGACGCGTCTGCGCGATCGCAACACCGCGCGCGTGCTTGAAGGAGACAGAAAGATCTTTGTTGGTAACAACACTGCTAATCAACAGATCCCCTTTTAGCACAGCCTCCCCCTTCTTCACGGCCGCTTCTCCTTCATATACCTTCAGGCTGAGGATCGTGCCATCCTGTGAAGCAAGGATATTACGCGGCGTGGTATCATTCTCCACCTGAGGAGCAGGGATACGCTCGCGCACCTCAATCACGGCAGCGCTCCCCTTGATATTCAATGCCAACCAAGCAAGATCGTTGAGCCTCCTGGCTGCGGTGCGCTGCACCTCCTCCACATCGATTTTAGAACGGCGCGCCCGATTCGGACGCCCAGCTCTTCAAATACGGCCAATATTTCCGTATCTGAAACGGCTTCATTTCCTTGCACGTCAATTGTCCAAATCATGGAGGAAAGGATGCAAACAATTAGCACGGCTACCGCTGCGCCGCAAAGCAGGCCAATTCGGCGCTTGTGGCGATGCAGAAAGAATGGAAGCCCATATCGCCCTGCCACCCGCGGCCGCATGCCGGATTTGCGCGCGCAGGCGCGGATGCGGTGATACCCACGAATTGTTGTCTTGGCATACATTTCCCCCTTGCTGCCGCTGATGTCCCACAGGGGAATATTCTCCTTGGAGCATAAATTGATAAAGCGCTCCGGAAAGCCACCCTTTGCACGGAAACGCACATATCCGCATAAAAAACGGATGAGTTTAATAAAAAGCACCTGTGTCTCCCCTTCCCGCCTACCCAGGCAACCACTTAATTAGAAAAATCAATGGAGAGGATATTGCCGGTGATAATCGCCTGCTCCAGCGTTAAAGTGCGGATGCTCAGCCCAGTGCCTGTAAACCGCACGATATTTTTTCCAAGATTCAGGCGGATAATCCCCTCGTCATATTCCACAACACCCTTACAGCCTTCAACGATTGCCTCCCGGTTACCGGAAAGCTCCATATGGGAAACGCCGCGTAGAGCGGCTTGAGGGATCTCCAGCTCCTGCGTTAGTTTTTCTTTGGTGGTCAGCCCGCTGTTTGGCGCGCCGCTGCCCCGATGGCTGCGTATTCCTGCTTTTCTCATGGCCCCAACCTCGCGTTTCCTGATATGCCGGGCATGTTCCCCCGCCCGTTCCTCATATATATGCATCAGGGGGGAAGGACTATGAAAAAGAAACGGCTGAAAACGCTGCAAATCCTATTATCCGCATTTGGCGCCGCCGCCTTTGGGGGCGGCATTCTGATTGCGCCACAGGCTGCCTCGCAAGGGGTGCGGGATGGACTTACCTTATGCGGGCAAGTTGTGATTCCATCTCTTTTTCCGTTTTTAGCGCTTTCGTCCTTCCTGGTGCAATCCGGCCTTGCGCAACGGGCAGGCCACCTGCTGGAACCGATCACCAAGCTACTGTTTCGCCTGCCAGGCGCGGCAGGCAGCGCCATCCTGATGAGCCTGATCGGCGGCTATCCGGTTGGCGCACGCATGACGGTGCAATTGCTCGACGCCGCTCTGATCACACAAAAGCAGGCGCAGCGCATGCTGTTCTTCTGCGTCAATTCCGGCCCTGCCTTTTTAATCAGCGCCGTTGCTCCGCCATGCTCCGCAGCCGACAGGCCGGGCTAATCCTCTGCGCGGCACTCACTGCCAGCGCGCTGCTGATCGGGCTTTGCATGCGCTTTCTCGCATCCAAAGAGACGATGAGAGAAAGCCTGTTGTTCCCCCTACCGGCCAGTCCATGGCGCAGGCCCTGGTGGACGCCGCTACACAAGGCTGCGCAGGCATTGTATCTATCTGCGTTTGGGTCATTCTATTTTCCTGCATTGCTGCGCTGT